>Ga0210388_10001838_pt1 | contig 16655 bp, 12 predicted proteins | sample IncBWC19OmetaG_FD_155485 | JGI IMG/M metagenome (GOLD analysis project Ga0210388, IMG submission 155485) | Forest soil microbial communities from Barre Woods Harvard Forest LTER site, Petersham, Massachusetts, United States - Inc-BW-C-19-O ...
CGTCCGGGTCCTGGATGATGCCGCTGTCGAGCAGCGACCGGATCAGCATGTTCACGCCGGTCGGACTCTTCTCGGTGGCGCTGTACGGGACCTTCTCCGTGGGCGTCGGCGAGAGCGCCGAGGTCGCGCTGCCGCCCGTACCCGCGTTGATCGCCGAGTGGTAGATGACGAAGTTCGCCTCCGGGTACATCTTCGCGATGGGCCCGATGTCCGTCGGTTCGTTGTGCGTGACGTCGAACCCGGGAATGGGCAGTCCCTTGTGGATCGCGAAGTTCGGGACGCCGAGCTTGAGACCCGCCTCGATGAACGCCCGACCGATCGGATCGGTCATGTAGTAGCCCTGCGCGTGCCCGTTCTTGTCGACGTAGGTGTCGGAAGTCCAGGCGGGGTACGCTTTCCACGAGCCGCATTTCCAGCTCGGGTCGGACACGGCGGCGTACATGCCCTCGATCTGGAGCTCGAGGTAGTCGTTGGGCATGACCTGCACCTGGTTGATGCAGCGCTGCGACATCGCCCGGGAGTTGATCCAGTCCCGGAGGTTGCGCATTCCGTCGTTCGAGAGAGGCAGCCCGCACGCCAGCGCCTGGTTGCTCAGCAGCGAACGCTCGGGGAAACACGACGCCGCGGGCCACGACGTGATGACCGTCATCGTCGTGTCGCTGTCGACGAACATCAGCTCGGCGTAGTTGTCGGGATCGAAGCAATCGAGCGGGTTGGCGGCGCCGCATCGCCCGAGGAGGTTCAGGAACGTCGGGTAGACGATGTTGCGCGTCCGCCAGTCGCCGTTGTCGAAGCAGTGGGTCTGCACGTCGAAGATGAACTCGTCGACCTGGAGGATGTCGCTCGCTTCGCAGGTCGCCTTCGGCGGCACGACGTACGGCGTGCCGGGGCTCGGCAGCGGGAACCCGGCGTCGCCGCAGGCGGGGCCGGTCTCCCCGCCGCCGGTGACGACCGGGCCGCCGGAGTTCGAGTCCTTGCTGCAGCCCAGCTCGTTGATGACGGTCATCGCGACCGCCATGCCCATCGAGCTGGCCATGAACGCGCGTCGATCCACGCCCTGACGACGCGCCTCCTCGTCTCCTCGACGTAGGATTTCCGTGCGCATCTTCGCCTCGAACGGCGTTTGCGCATGGAAGTACTCACCGTTGGAGTGATTGCCGAGCCACACCGGCGACTCGAACGGGATCTCCGGTGCCGTCTTCTTGCCCAGGGACAGCCAAGGATATTTCTTGGTCATACGACTTCCTCTAAAGGGATATTTGAATCGAGGACTACTGGGCGGGGCAGGCGGGATTGGCGGCTTGTCCGCACTGGTCGACAAGCTGCGAGAGCGCAGTGGAGACGCTGCCCGTTCCCCAGTTGTTGATCTGCGTGACGCACTTCATGCCGACCAGGTAGCAGCTGTTCGCGTCGGTGCAGCCGGTGTCGAGTCCGCACTTCTGGATGTCCTGACAACCAGGGAGCGCGTCGCACTGCTGCTGGAGGGTGAAGCAGTTGTCGCACAGACACGCGCGAGCCGCGGCATGCCCCTCCGAGGGATTGAACGCCTTGCACTCGGTGGGCGTCGTATAGGGCGCCTTGACGGCGCTGTAGTCGAACGGCACGACTCCAGGGTCCTGGACGCAGAGGAGGTCGTAGACGTTGCCTGCGTTGTACGCAGGCAGCGCCCCGTCGGGCATGACGTACTGCGGGACGTCCGACAGGAGGGCCGCGTCGTCCGACCCGCTCGCGGCGTCGACCGGGGTCGTCGTCGCGTCGGGCGTGGTCGTCGTGCTGGCCTCAGCGGGGCCTGCTTCCATGGCCGCGTCATCGGCGGCCATGGCGTCGGTGCCGCCGTCTGGGTCCGCCGCCATGCCTCCAATCGCGAGGATGCATGCGGCAAATACGCTGCGTCTCGAAGCAAGGGGGTGCATGGCGGAGAGGAGCATAGGAGCCGCTTTCGTTGATGAACCTGGGCTGAGCGTGGTCATTTGGTGGGCCGTGCGAGCGCGCGGTCGCTCAGCTTCGAGCGCGCGCCGACGGACGCTCGACCGTGCTGCCGGCGAGACGGCTCCGAGAGCGCTCGACCTGAGCCAGGAGCGGGGCCATATCGAGCCGGCGGGCGGTCGCCTCCGCGGCCTCGAGAAGCGCGGCGCCTTGCGCGATCTCCTGCGGTCTCCGGCTCTCGCTCAAGAGGTCGCCTAGCGCGGCCTGCGTCCGTCCCGCCTGCGGCGCGTACCCCATTCGCTGGTTCATCTCGAGGGCGTCTCTCAAGTGCTCGATGGCGTCGCGCTCGCGGCCGAGGAGCCTCGCCAGGAGCCCGAGATAGTGTGACACAGAACCCAGGCAATACTGAAATCCGTTCGGAGTGTTGTAATTCGGGTACGGACGGAGAAGCCCGTAGAGCGCCTCTGCGCCCTGCGCGTCCCGGAGCCAGACCGCAACGAGGCTCAGGTGAGCGAGCGCGTTGAGATACCCGACTTCCTTCGTGACGTTGGTGAAGCCCTCCCGCGCCATCGCGTCGAAGGCTTCCCGGGCCTCGTCGCGACGGCCGACTTCCATGAGAAACCGGACCCAGTGCGCCTGGAAGCTCGGAATCGCGGACGCCCATTCGAGTTCCGCCCGCCATCCGGTCCCCGAGATCGCATCGAGCCCGATGCGATCGTAGGCGACGGCCGACGCGTGCATCATCGCCTGCATTGGACCGTACGGGAGCCGCAATCGGCGGCTCTGCACGAAGAGCTCGTGGAAACGGGCGTCGGCCTGCTCGAACTCCCCGGCGTGAAGGAGCCGCAGAGCACTCATTCGCTCGTAGTGCCAGACGGCCTCCGGGCGACGCATCAGGCGCGCCACTCGGCCGAAGTTCTCGAGCACGCCGTCGGCGCGGGCCATGTCGCCGAGCTGGAGGAACGCGCAGTGGCGGGTGCCTTCGACCTCGGCCGCGCAGTTCGGATCGAGCCGCAGGATCTCCGCGGTGACCGCGAGGACCTCGTCGATGTGGTCCGGACCGGAGAGGACATGAAGCCGCGAGATCAGCGCGTGGGTGAGGTCCGCGCTGTCGCCCCGGCTCCGCGCGAGCTCGACGGCCTGGGAGCTGAGCTCCGCGCTGCGCTCGATGGAAAGTGAGTACGGCGGGATGCACGCGAGCTGCCCCAGCACGCGGATCCGGAGCGACGGTTGATCCTCCGCGAGGCGGGACGCGTCTTCGAGCGCCTGCAGCGCGAGCTCGTCGGGCACGAGGGCGGAACGGACCGTGGGCCGGAGACACCGCGCCGCCTCCCAGAGGAGATCGGCGAAGCGATTCTGGCGAGCGATCTCGATGGCTCGCTCGATCGACTTGCGCGAGTCGACGACGCGACTCGACATGCGCTGTGCGGTCGCCAGCGCGAGGAGCACCTCGCAGCAGCTCCGTGCGTCGACGCCGTCCTGGAAGCGCTGCGCCTCGAGCGCCCAGCCGAAGAACTGCGCCGCGTCTTCGTAGGCGAAGCGTCGCATGGCCGATTCGCCGGCCTGCCGCGCGTGCCGTTCGACGCGCGCGGGCTCGGCTCGCGGGAGGCCGTGGTAGTAGTGATAGGCGAGATCGTTCGCGCGGAGATCCCCGACCAGGCGCGCCTCGATGGCCTCGGCCACGCGCCGGTGCAGGTCGACCCGGAGAGCCGTGGAGAGCTCCTCGTAGAGCGCCTCGCGGATCGTCTCGTGGACGAAGCCGAAGGTGCCCGCCCGCGACCTCGGGGCGACGATCCGCGCCCGGGTCGCCTCGTCGAGACCGAGCAAAAGCCGCTCTCCGGGAATGCCGAGCGCACCCTGCAGGACGGGCAGCTCGAACTCCTGCCCGATCACGCAGGCGACCTCGAGCGCCTCGCACGTCTCGGCGGAGAGGCCCGTCAGGCGGGCTCGCAAGACGTCGCGCGCGACCCCGGGAACCCGGATGTCTTCGGTCTTGAGCGCGCTGACGCCTTCCTTCTCGCAGCACGCCGTCAGCAGGCGGACGCTCTCCTGAAGAAACAGGGGGTTGCCGGCGGACTTCGTGTAGACGGTGCTGTGGATCTCCGGCGGCAGGTCGAGGCCGGTGACCTCCGCGACGTACGTCTTCACGTCCTTGGGCTTGAGCGCCGAGAGCTCGATTCGCTCGCAGGGGCCAAGGCGCGGAAGGATCTTCGCCCACGCCTCGGACCCGAGGGGCAGCGTCTCACGGGCCGTGGCGACGACGAGCACCGACGCCTGCGAGAGCTCCGCGGCCAGGAACGCGAGGAGATCGAGGGAGGCCTCGTCCGCCCAGTGCACGTCCTCGAGGAGGATCACGCGCGGCAGGCCTTCGCCGGACTTCAGGAGATGACGACTCACCTTCTCGAGCACCCAGAAGCGCGCCCCGAAGCCATTGGTGGCATCGGGGTCGACGGGTTGGTCGAGCGTGTCGGAGCGCGGAATGAGCTCGGAGAGGAGAGAGCGCACCTCGAGCTTGAGCTGCGACGAGAGCGTGTCTTCGCCAAGCGAGTCGCGGAGGACCTGCACCCAGGGCCAGAATGCGGCTGTCCGTCCGCCTTCGAGGCAGCGTCCGCTCGAGACGCCGAGGCGAAGACGCCGCGCGACGCTCGTGAACTCGCTCACGCACCGGGTCTTGCCGATCCCGGCCTCGCCGGTGACGAGACAGAGCCGGCCGCGTCCATTCCGCGCGCCATGCAGCGCGCCGAGTAAGCGCTCCATCTGCTCGGCGCGGCCAACGAAGGGGTCGTTCGACGGCGTCGCGACCAGGTTGGTCGCCATCCAGGGAGAGGACTTTGCGTCGGGGTCGAGCCGGAGGACCTTCGCCGAGGCGGGTCCGGGCGTCGTCGGCTGGACCTGGGTGACCTCGGTAGTGAATCGGTATCCGCGCCCGCGGACAGTCTCGATGGGGTCCTTGGCGTCAGGACCCTGGCCGAGTGCCTTGCGCGCGCGGCTGATCGTCCAGGGCACGGCGGTCTCGTTCACGTGCTCGCCGGGCCAGAGGGCCTCGAGCAACTCCTCTTTGCGAACCACGCGATCGTGGTGCTCGACGAGGTAGCGAATCGCGTCGAAGACCTTCGGCTGAAGGGGCACCTCGACGCCCTCGCGCCGGAGCTTGTAGCCATTGGCGTCGAGCTCGAATTGCCCGAACAAAAAGTTCACTTCCGTACAGTAGCTCCATACAACCTGAACGGATCAGGAGCATCGCGCTTTCCGGCATCGCTGGCCATGACGACGGCTTGGCATCCAGGTGTAGCCCACATTCTCGCACTACGCCCGCACCAGCGTCGAGGGGATGGCGCCCGAATAGTCCTGTCCGGCATCGGCTCCCATCCCCTGCCCTTCCTCCCGGCTGCCCGCGAGGGATTCCTGAGCGAATCCCTGCGCGGACGCTGCGGGTACGATGCCTAACATCTGACCACCATTTGCCCAGGGACGCGTACCGAAACGGCTCCTATGGTGTGACTTGCAAATCCCATCGGATTTTGGGCGCGACCCTCGCTGCTGACGCTGAACGGGTGAGACCCGGCAGGATCAACGCGGGCGCGCGCATTTTGGAGGGCGGAATGAGCACGGACGGATTCAGGAAAGCTAGGAACATCACGAAGTTCGTTGTGCTCGGCTCGTCGTTCGCCTTCCTGGCGACGTCGGCTGCGTGCGGCTCGTCGGGGTCGTCGACGCCGACGACGCCGGGCATGACCGAGACCAACACCCCGCCGCCGACGGAGACCGTGTCCGACGTGGTCCCCTGCACGAACATCAACACGGGCTTCGAGGGCGACGAGATGTGCATCGAGCCGCCGCCCGCGGGAGCCGGGTTCCAGTTTCACTACGGTCCGGCGGACTACAAGAATGCCGCCGAAGTCGCGAAGTACACCCTCGCTCCGGGCAAAGAAGTCACCGACTGCGTGTACTTCCCGACGCCCAATGACACCGAGGTGTACTTCAACGAGTACCACAGCCGCATGCGGCCCGGTTCGCATCACATGCTGCTCTACATCCAGCCGGACGCGCTCCCTGAGACGGGGCCGAACGACGCGCCGGGCGACTGCAGCCTCGCCGGCCAGCTGAAGACCACGAACCTCTTCGGCGCGCAGACCCAGGTGCTCGACGTGAAGGGTCTGGGCAACGACGCCGCGGAGAACGCCGGCATGGCGGTCCGGATCCCCGCGAAGCAGCAAGGCATCATGCAGGTGCACTTCATCAACGCGGGCACCAAGCCGATTCTCCGCGAGGCCTGGGCGAACGTCATGTACGTGGACAAGTCCCAGGTGACCCAGCTCGGCGATCCGATCTTCTTCATCGCCGGCATCGGGCTGGACGTCGCCAAGGGCCAGACGGTCGTCGTCCACGGAACGGCGCCGGTACCTGCCGACGCAGGGCCGGAGTTCCGGCTGGTCTCCGCGACGCCCCACTACCACACGCACACGTCCCGCTTCACGGTGACGGCGACCATCGGGGGCAAGACGCAGACGATCATGGACAACTTCCCCACGATGCACGTCCTGCCCGAGCCGGCGCTCACGGACTACTCGAGTGTGGAGAAAAACACGCCCCCCGACGAGGCTGCGCGGCTCAGCGGCGCATCGAGCGGCATCCTTCACATGCAACCGGGCGACGAGATCGACTGGTCGTGCACGATCACGAACGACGACCAGCCGAACCCGATCACGTTCGGAAACGCGGTCTATACGGGCGAGATGTGCAACCTGTTCGGGATGTACGCACCCACGATCAACGGCACGGCCTGGACTCCGACGCCGAGCCCGTAACTGCCGCATCCGCAGACTCGCCGGAGGGGGGCCATGTCCCCGCCCCGGCGAAGGCTCACCAAGCACGCCGCTCGCGCTCAAACGCGAGCGGCGTTTTGCGCAGATGGCGCGGATCTGTCCGATGGAATGCCCAGACTCCGACCAGGATCAGTCGGGCACGGCTTTGCCTATGGTCCCGACGGCAATGCCGGGCGAGACGTCCGTGGAGGTAAGTGAACCGATGCAAAATCTAAGGGCACTGTTGGCTCTCGGCGTGTGTGTCTCGGCGGTCGCCGTGGCGTGCGGCTCCTCGTCGTCGAACCCGGACCAGTCGATGACCCCGGACGCAGCAGCGACCGACGACTCCACGACGCCGATCACCGAAAGCGACGACAGCAGCGCGGCGAGTACCTGCGTTCCCATCGGGACCGTCGGCTGCTCCATGGGCCAGGAGTGCTGCCTCGACCTGAGCGCCGGCCTGGCGCCGGGCAATTGCGTCGCGGCGGGGGCCTGCTCGGGCGGCATCGACATCGGGTGCGAGAAGGCGGCCGACTGCACAGGAAACCAGGTCTGCTGCGCGAGCTTCGGCGGCGCCGACGGCGGGACCATCGAGGCACTGCTCGACGGAGGACTCGCCGCCCTCGGGATCGACGCGTCGTCGCTCTCTCTCGACGCCGGCGCCGGCGCCGGGGGCCTCGGTGCCCTGGGCAACGTGAGCTTCGCGGTGAAATGCGCGGCGAGCTGCAGTGGTTCGCAGATCCAGGCATGCGCGAGCGATACCGAATGCGCCGGCGGCGCGGCGTGCGTGCCCATCACGGCGCTCCTGGGCGATGGGGGCGCGCTCGGCGACGCCGGCATCCCCGCCTCGTTCGCGGCGTACGCGGGCATGCTCGGGATGGTCAAAGCGTGCGTGCCTCCGACTCCGGACGGCGGCATGATGTCGACCATCCCCGATTCTGGAGTCGTCGACGCGGTCGCGCCGGTTGACGCGCCGGCAGACGCCGTCTCCGAGTGAGTGATACAAGGCACGTGGGCTCCGGGCCGGCGGCTCGGAGCGGGAGAGAGGGTAAAAAGTCGATGGACCGGCATAAGGCATGGGCGCTGCCCGCGGTGCTGCTCGCGTGTGCTCCGATCGGCTGTACCGGCAACGGAGACGACTCGGCGAGTCCAACTCCAAAGGTAGCGGAAGCCGCCGCCCCGCCGGCGGCGCTCAACTGCTCCAACGACGGCGGCGACTGGCCGATGTACGGCCAGAACGTCTGCAACACGCGCGGGGGCACGTCGGCCGCGGAGCCGATCACGACCTCCACGGTGTCGAAGCTCAAGGTCAAATGGACCTTCACCGCCGCCGGAGACATCTCGGCGACGCCGGCCGTCGTCGACGGCCAGGTCTACGTGCCCGACTGGGGCGGGAACCTCAATCGCGTCGACGGCGCGACCGGTCAGGGGGTTTGGTCCAAGAACGTGGGCGACCTCATCATGGAGACGTCCGACGTGGACGCCGGCCAGTACCAGGCCCTCCTCACCAGCTACACGGCCCCGATGTCTCGGATCACGCCCGTCGTCTACGGGAACAACGTCATCTTCGGCATGGGCGCGCCGGGATTCAGCGCGACCATCGCTGCCGTGGACAAGGACACCGCGGAGCTGAAATGGAAGACGCCCCTCGACCCTCATGAAGCGTCGCTCCTCACGTCGTCCCCTACCCTCGACGACGGCGTGATCTACATCGGGGTGTCGTCCGGCGAGGAGATCGCGACGCAGATCCCCGGCTACCCGTGCTGCAGCTTCCGCGGCAGCGTCGCGGCGCTCGATGCCGCGACCGGCGCCCTCAAGTGGCAGACGCCGATGATCGAGGACAGCGTCTTTTACAAGGCCGACAAGAAGACCCTGTCGGGCTACGCGGGCGCCGCGGTGTGGAGCGGGACGCCCACGGTCGATCGCAACCGGCATCTCGTCTACGTCACCACAGGCAACAACTACGCGATCCCGAAGGGTGCCCCGAACCCGCTGCCGGCGGGGGATCACGTCGAGGCGATCGTCGCTCTCGACATGACCACGGGCGCGATCAAGTGGTCGAGCCGGATGGTCCCTGCGGGCGGGTCCGTGTGGACGGTCGCCAACAACAAGGAACCCGACTACGACTTCGGCTGCGGCGCGAACCTCTTCCAGACGACCATCAACGGCGCCGTCGTCGACGTCGTCGGCGCGGGCCAGAAGAGCGGCGTGTACTGGGCGCTCAACGCCGATACCGGCAGCACTCTCTGGAGCACCGAGGTCGGGCCGGGCGGGCATCTGGGTGGCATTCACTGGAGCACCGCGGTCGACAGCCACGCGGTGTACGTGGGCGTCAACGACGAGACGGGGACGCCGTACACGATGGGCGGAAGCGGTCCTCAGGCGGGGATGATGACGCCCGTCGGCTCGTGGGCGGCGCTCGAACTCGCCGGCGCTCCCGGCGACGGTGGGACGAATCACGGGAAGATCATCTGGCAAGTGGCCAACCCGGCGATGACCGCGCCGCTCATGGGCGGAAGCGTCAACGGGCCTACGACCGTGATCAACGGCGTCGTCTTCGCCGGGTCGATGGACGCCAAGGGAATGATGTACGCGCTCGACTCGGCGACCGGGAAGATCCTCTGGTCGTTCATGAGCGGTGCAAGCGTCTACAGCGGACCGGCCGTCGTGAACGGCGTGGTGTACTGGGGTGTGGGTTACCCGTCGTCGCGGCTTGGCCTCGGCTCCTCGGCGTCCAATAACCAGCTCTACGCGTTCGACCTGGGTGGCTGAGCGCAGCGCGGAACGCTTTTAACGAGCGGCTCACCGGAGCCGCTCGCGGGCCGGACCCTCGTCTTTTTGTAAGTACCGTGGGCGCGGAAGCGCGATATACAAATCGCGGCGTCACGGGCTTGTGGGAGAGGGCTTGAAATCGATGGTCTGGCGTAAGGGTCGGGCTCTGCCCGCGGTTCTTCTCGTGTGTGCCCCGCTTTCGTGTACCGGCGGAGGCGACGATTCCTCGGTAGCCGCGCCGGTCGCAGTGGCGATGATGCCCGAGGCGGCCGCGCCGCCACCCCCTCTCGACTGCGCGTACAACGACGCGGGCGACTGGGGCATGTACGGCCAGAACGTCTGCGGCACGCGCGGGGGCAACTCGCCCACGGACCCCATCTCGACGAAGACGGTGTCGAAGCTCAAGGTGAAGTGGACCTTCGCGGCCGCCGGGGACATCTCGGCGACCCCCGCCGTCGTCGGCGGTCAGGTTTACGTGCCCGACTGGGGCGGGAATCTCAATCGAATCGACGCGACCACCGGCAAGGCGGTCTGGTCGAAGAACGTGGGCGAGATCCTCGGGATTGGCGATGCAGGCATCCCCTACGACGCCGGGGGGCTCGACACGAGCAGCACGAGGTCGTTCGCGGCGCCGGTCTCGCGCGTCACGCCGGTCGTCTCCGGCAACAACGTGATCTTCGGAATGGGCTCGTCGCAGGCGAACGCCACGATGGCAGCCGTCGACAAGGACACGGCAGCCCTGAAGTGGCAGACGGCCCTGGACACGCATCCGACGGCGCTCATCACGTCCTCGCCCGCGATCGACGGCGACGTCGTCTACGTGGGAGTGTCGTCGGGCGAAGAGGTCGCCGCCGGCCAGATCCCGGGCTATCCGTGCTGCTCCTTCCGCGGAAGCGTCGTCGCGCTCAGCGCCACGACCGGTGCGATCAAGTGGAAGACGCCGATGATCGAAGACAGCGTCTTCTACAAGTCCGATGGATCGATGTCGGGCTACGCGGGCGCCGCGATCTGGAGCGGAACGCCCACCGTCGATCGCAAGCGCCGCCTCGTCTACGTCACCACCGGGAACAACTACTCGGTCCCGGCCAACCCGCCCTCGCCGCCTCCCCCGGGCGATCACGTCGAGTCGATCGTCGCCGTCGACATGGACACCGGTGCCATCAAGTGGGCGGCGAGCATGGTGGCCCCTGCAGGCGACGTGTGGACCTTCCAGACGCCCGGCGGCCCGGACTACGATCTGGGGTGCGGCGCCAACCTCTTCCAGGCGAGCAGCCACGGGACGTTCCACGACGTGGTCGGAGCGGGACAGAAGAGCGGCGTGTACTGGGCCGTCAACGCCGACGACGGCGGCGTCCTCTGGAAGACCCAGGTCGGTCCTGGAGGCCATCTCGGCGGGATCCACTGGGGCACGGCCGTCGACAGCAACGGCGTGTACGTGGGGGTCAACGACGAGTCAGGCACCGCCTACACGATGGGCGGAAGCGGCCCGCAAGCGGGCAAGAAGACCTCCGTCGGGTCCTGGGCGGCGCTGGATCCCGCGGGCGGCTCCGGCGACGCGGGCGTCTCCAACAAGGGAAAGATCCTCTGGCAGATCGCGAACCCCGCGATGACGGCGCCCCTCGGGGGCGCGAGCGTCAACGGTCCCCTGGCCGTCTACAACGGGGTCGTCTTCGCCGGTTCGATGGACAACATGGGCATGATGTACGCGCTCGACGCGTCCAGCGGGAAGGTGCTCTGGCAGTACGCGAGCGGAGCGACGGTCTACAGCGGTCCCGCGATCGTCAACGGCGTCGTCTACTGGGGCGTCGGCTACCCGGCGTCGCGCCTGGGCTTCGGCAGCCACGGCACCGTCCAGCTCTACGCGTTCGACCTGAGCGAGTGATCCTGGCTCTCTTGGCGCCTTTGCGCCTTGGCGATCTCGCCCTCTGCCTTGTGACCGCGGATCTATAGCGCCAGCGTGCGCGCCGCTTCGGAGAGCGTCACGAACGCGTGACCTGCGGCGCGTAGCTCCTCGAGGGCGGCCCGCAGCGCGTCCACCTTCCGGGCGCGCGGGACCCTCACGTCGGGCTGGTGCGGACGAAGGGTCTCCAGGCCGTCGCTCGCGTCGAGGACGTCGATGCCGTGGAGCTCCAGGTTCACCAGCGGCTCGCCGGCGCACGCCCGCGCGAGGTAGCGCGCCAGACGCGGCCCACCGAGCGTGACGCTCGTGCCGAAGAACGGGAGCCGAGGCCCGCGCGTCACCTGCACCGGGAGCTCCACGAGCCCCTCGCCGCGCCGCCAGTACGGCCGGCCGATGCGGTACGGGCGCGTCGGCGCGGTGAGCACGGCCGGCGTGTCGACGATCGAACGGCTCGTGCGCCCGCGGAGCGCGATGAGACCGAGCCCGGCCACCTTGGCGGCCCAGTAGGGCGGGCACGGGAATACGGACGAGTCGTAAAGCGTCCCGAGCTCCTCGAGCACGGAGAACACCTCGTCGGTGATCGTGTACCCGGGCGCGCGGAAGCCCACCGGGGGCGCCCCCGTGGCTCGCTCGATCGCGCGACTCCCTTCGTGGATCTGCCGCCGGATCTCGTCGCGTCCGAGCCGCACGAGGTCGTAGCGGTGATCGAGCGTGTGATTGCCGATCTCGCAGCCCGCTTCGCGCGCCGCGCGGAGCTTGGCCGCGGAGGCCGGACGCGAGAGGTCACTGCCGACCGCGAACAGCGTCAGCGGGATGGTCAGCTCTTTCGCGAGCGCGAGGAGGCGATCGATCGCCACGTCGTAGACGAGCGTGCTCGCGGGGCCTTCCGGCTCCGCGAGCCCGTGGATCGCGAAGTAGTTCGGGATCTCGTCGAGATCGACGCTGACGGCGCAGAGGCTCACGCCCATCCCCTCCGCGGCCGTCTGCGTCTCGTCCGCTCGTCAGCCGCCGATCGTCTTCGCGACCTCTGCCGCCAGGTCTTCCTTCGTTCGCTCGATGCCCTCGCCGAGCGAGAAGCGCACGAAGGCGTGGATCTTCACCTCGCTGCCGAGCCTCTTGCCGAGCTCGAGGCGAATCTTGTCGATCGTGCCCGCGGGAGGATCCCAGACGTTGTCCTGCCCCAGGAGCGTGACCTCGGTGAACCACTTCGCGAGCTTGCCGTCGAGGATCTTGGGCCACGCCGCCTCGGGCTTGCCCTCTTCCTTGAGCTGCGCGGCGAAGATCTCGTTCTGCTTGTCGATCGTCGCCTTGGTGACCTGGTCCTTGCTCACGACGTGCGGATTCATCGCCGCGATCTGCATCGCGACGTTGTCCACGAAGCCGATCGCCTCCGGGCCCTTGGGCGCCTCGGCGTGGACGAGCACCGCGAGCTTGCCGCCCGCGTGCACGTACGCATGCACGAACCCGTTCGGCTCCTTGGCCTCGAGCCCCGCCCAGCGGCGGATGACGAGGTTCTCGCCCGTCTTCGCCACCAGCTCGGCCCGCACGACGTCGACCGTCTTCTCGGTCCCGGGGCACTTGTGGCCGCCCAGGTCGCTCCCCTTCGGCGCCTTGCTCGCCACCTCGACCACGCTCTTGACGAGACCCTTGAAGTCATCGCCCCGCGAGACGAAGTCCGTCTGGGAGTTGATCTCGACGATGACGCCCTTCTTGCCGTCGGACGACACCCAGGTCGCGACCTCGCCCTCGGCCGCGATCCGGCCGGCGCGAGAAGCCGCCTTGACGATCCCCTTCTTGAGGATCACCTCGACGGCCTTCTCCATGTCTCCGTCGCTCTCGACGAGCGCGTTCTTGCAATCGGCCATCCCCGCCTGCGTGCGATCGCGGAGCTCCTTGACCATCGAAGCACTGATAGCTGCCATAGCTCTTTCCTTTGCTTCCCTTTTCAGCTCGCGTCAGCTCGGACGATCGGCGCCTTCGTCGCGACGCCCGCGACCGCCCCGGATGACTTCCGCGTGGGGTCCGTCGCCGCGCCGCCCGCCCTGGTGGTCGTCGCGGTTCACGAACTCCTTGCGGCGCTGCGAGCCCTCGATGGCCGCGTCGGCGATGCGCGCCGTGATGAGCTTGATCGACCGGATCGCGTCGTCGTTGCCCGGGATGACGAAGTTGACCTTGTCCGGATCGCAGTTGGTGTCGGTGATGGCGATGACCGGGATCCCGATCTTGTTCGCCTCTTGCACCGCGATCGACTCCTTGGCCGGATCGATGACGAACATCGCGCCCGGGAGCGATCCCATGTTCTTCAGGCCGCCCAGGTACTTCTCGAAGCGCTCGTGCTCCTTCTCGAGGCGCGAGATCTCCTTCTTGGTGACGGACTGGTAAGTGCCGTCGTCCTTCATGCGCTCGAGCTGACGCATGCGCTCGAGACCGGTCTTGATCGTCCGGAAGTTCGTGAGCGTGCCGCCGAGCCAGCGGTTGACGACGAAGAAGCTCGACGAGCGGAGCGCCTCGTCGCGAATGATCTCCTGGGCCTGGCGCTTGGTGCCGACCATCAGGATGTGGCCGCCGCGGGCGACGGTGTCGACGACGAAGTTGTACGCGCGCGCAAAGAGGCGCGCGGTCTGGTCGAGGTCGATGATGTGAATGCCGTTGCGCGCTCCGTAGATGAACGGGCGCATCTTCGGGTTCCAGCGCTTGGTCTGGTGGCCGAAGTGGACGCCTGCGTCGAGGAGCGAACGCAAGGGCAGCGGCAGGTCGCCGCGGAGTTGAGGCAAACCTTGGGCTGTCGTATCGGTTGTCTGGGTCATGTTTGCGCGTCCTTTCGGTTGGGCCTCCGCTCTCCGTCCCTTGCCAACGTGAACCGCATCGAGTGGATGGGGGTCGCGCACCGGGCAAAGGCTCGCGCAGGAGAGCGTGTGGGGTGGATGGCATGGGGCCGATTCGGGACCCGCCGCCGTGTTTAGGGGCGGGAAGGTACGCGCAGGCCGCAAAAAAGCAAGCTATGACCTCAACCCATGTGGGTGGGATCGAGGTCGAGCGGATCTCTCTTCAAGGGCGCGGCGGCTGGATGGGCCCTCGTTGCCGCGTTGGGGCCCCTCTGGGTCGAGGGCTGCGCGTCGTCTCGACCCTACATGCCTCCGCCGGAATACGAGGAGCCCACCGCTCCGGCGAGCGGCTCGCCGGCCGCGGCTCCCGCGACCCCTCCGGCTTCGACGACCCCACCCACCGGCGCCACCCCGCCTCCAGCGCCGCCTCCCCCCGCACCGGTGGTCGCCCCGGGCGGCCGGCGGGATCCTGGACCGTGAATCCCGACGGGTTCTTCGCCCGATCCGTGTGAGCTCGCGGGAGCGCTAGGTGCGACCCGTCCTCCGCTCGGCTTCTCCGGTCAGCTTCTCGAGCTCCGCCTGGAGTCGCTCGATGCCGAAGTCGCCGCCGAGGACCCGCTTGGCCGCGTAGCCGACACCTGCGGCGAGCAGCATCTGTCCCAGGCGCGACCCGAGGATGCTGCCGGCGACGAAGCCGAAGCCCGCTGCAGCTCCCAGGACCGCGTACGGACGCTTACGCACTTGCTCGTCGATCTGGTTACCCAGGTTGCGACCGACCTCACGCAGGCGATCCAGCTCGATCGGGCGGCGCGCGGCTGCGCTCGAATCCGGACGGTACCCGCCTTCCGGATGACGCCCGCTGTGCGCCTGCGCTCGCTCCTCGCGAGGGGCCTGCGGCTGCGAGTCGTCGGCGTTCGGCCTGTTCATGACGGGTCCTTTCCAAGAAGAGCCGGTCACCCCGGCTTGCCTATGTGGATGTGCAAGAGCGATGCACACCACGGCCGTCGATCGATGGGCGAAGGCATGCACTTCGCTTCACCTCTTAGTGGGCGGGGGTTGGCCATGGCGCGGGTTATCCGGGACGTCGTCGTACTGCTCAACCGATTGATCCAGCTCCACTACGACGCGATCGACGCCTGCAAGGCGGCGGTCGAGCACGTCGAGGATCCACGATCTCGTCAGCAGCTGGGCGCGACGCTCGAAGATCACCGAGGGCACGTCGACGAACTCGCCGTCGTCGTCCGCAACCTCGGCGGGGAGCCCGCCAGCCCGAGCGACCTGCGTCCGCTGCGAGCCCGCAAGCGGAGCGCAGGAGGTCCCGACTGCGAGCACACGCTTCTGGCGGCCCTCGGGAAGAACGAGGAGGGCGCGTGCGCGGCCTACGAAGACGCAGCGTCCCTGCCCGGGGTGCCACTGGACGTGCTTGCGGCGCTCGAGCGAAACCTGGCCGACCAGCGCAAGCACCTGGCGTGGGTCCAGCGACGTCTGGAGACTCTCCTCGCGAACTCCGAGGGCCCCTGCTCGACGAACGCGAAGACGACCTAAGGCGCGACGAAATGCCACGCTGTGATCATTTGCGCGGGTGGGCTCGGCGTCGTCGAGCGGGTGCGTCCACCGCCTCGCACTCGCACCGGAGGAATCGGCCCACCGGAGGAAAGGGAGGCGGCGCGAGCGCGCAGCCGCTGCTGCCCTTCCCTCCCGGCGCTCGCCGGCAAGACGAACTCGGCTAAGCTCTGACCCAACGTGATGGATCGCCGCCGTGCCGGCTCCCGCGCGGACCGGCCGCTCAACGCGACACTCACCGCGACCCTCGAGGCCGCGCTCGCACGTGAGCTGCGCGCCACGTGGCGCCAGCTCAACGACGCTTACTTCCGCAGCGCACTGCTCGCCCCGACGCTCGAGCTCGTGGCTCTCCGCGCGACGCTCGGGCGCTGGATTCCCGCCACGCGCACCATGGAGATCTCACTCCCGCTCGTCGTCGAGCAGCCATGGGGAGCCGTCGTCGAAGTGCTCAAGCACGAAATGGCGCATCAGTACGTCCATGAGGTGCTCCGCGAGACGAGCGAGACGCCGCACGGTCCCGCCTTCCGCGACGTGTGCGCGCGGCTAGGAGTCGACCCTCGCGCCGCCGGGATGCCCAAGCCCGACAGCGTGGCCTCCTCGGACCCGGCCTGTGCTGACGCCGATGAGGACAAGACCGTCGTGCGGATCTCTCGCCTGCTGGCGCTCGCCGAGAGCCCGAACCAGCACGAAGCCGAGGCCGCGATGGCCGCGGCGCAGCGCCTGATGCTCAAGCACAACCTCGATGTGGTGCGAACCCAGGCGGCGCGCGCCTATGGCTTCGTCCATCTGGGGCGGCCTACGGGACGCGTCGGCGAGCACGAGCGTCTCGTGGCGATGATCCTGGGCAAGCATTTCTTCGTCGAG
>Ga0210388_10001839_pt1 | contig 16647 bp, 12 predicted proteins | sample IncBWC19OmetaG_FD_155485 | JGI IMG/M metagenome (GOLD analysis project Ga0210388, IMG submission 155485) | Forest soil microbial communities from Barre Woods Harvard Forest LTER site, Petersham, Massachusetts, United States - Inc-BW-C-19-O ...
GGGGCGTGGTAGATCGAGGATCACTGCCGAGGGCAGTCGTTGGTGAAGCATTTCAAGGCAAGCCGCCCCTTCTGGGATAACATCGACCTCATATCCTTCCAGGGAGAAAAGTCGACGCAGAATCCTCTGCAGAGCACGATCGCGCCCAACCAGCGCAATCCGGTCTGTTGTTACAGGTCGCAGTTCGGAGATTGGAGTGTTCGAGGTTGCTGCCAAGGTGGTGGCTGCCATAAGCTTTCCCCCTTCCTATTCTTCTTCCTAATGTGCCTCAACCTGACAAGACAATTCTCTCGGTAGTGGTACGGAGGAAGCACTAAGGAGTGACTTGCGAACCGACTTCCGGGCTCTGGCCAGACGCGACATCACGGTTCCCATCGGGATCGATAGTATTTCCGCGATCTCTTGATATGACATTTCCTCTACTTCACAAAGAAGGAGGGTCTCGCGGTAATGCACCGGCAGATCGTCGATAGCACGCTGCACTAGTTCGGAATTAAAGCGATTCATTAGAATCGTTTCGGGAGTTTCCGTATCAACCGCCAGTTCAGGTCCGTCCTCGTCAGAGTCCATCGCTACCGTCATGCGGCGCTCGAGTTTTGAGCATGAGCTTAGGAAGTTGTTTCTCAGGATTCGAAACATCCATGCCCGGAAATTGGTGCCCGGCTGGAACGATGGGAAACTCCGTAAAGCCTTGAGATAGGTCTCTTGTACGAGATCCTCTGCATCGCTCGCATCGTGCGCCAGCCAGCAAGCGAAGTTGTAAAGGGCATCGAACAGGGGAGTGGCTAGCTCTTCGAACCCCGCCAACGGTTGATCGCCCTGGGAGGACGAAGCCCCGAATCGGACCATCTCTTGTGAGCCAAGTCCAACCAGCATCATTGGCCTTCTCCTGAATCAGCTCGAACCCCGGTCGCAGCCCACTCTGACGCACAGTCGTTACGCCGTCAATTAACTGAGAGCTTTTTCGACATATCCAGCTCATTGTCTGCTAACTAGTTGATGGATAATGAGTTAGATCCGCGTATATCCTGAATCCGGAAGCCTCCTGGGGGCGAAGTGCTAGACTTCTGTGCGAGCCCAAATCCGCTATGGAACCCTTAAGGCCCAACTCCGTCGTACGATTCGGAACCTATGAGGTTTCCTTCCAGTCGGGCGATGTGCGCAAATCGGGTCTGAGAATCAGAGTGCAGCAGCAGCCGATGAAATTGCTGGAGATATTGCTTGAGCATCCGGGGGAAATTGTCACCCGGGAGGAATTGCGGAGCCGAGTCTGGCCAAATGAAAGTTTTGGTGATTTCGATCAGGCCCTCAATATCTCCATTGGGAAGCTGCGGAGTGCCCTGGGGGACTCGGCTGAGAATCCGCGATTCATCGAGACTCTTCCGAAACGCGGCTATCGTTTTATTGCAGACGTGTCGGTCATCGATGCAGACGCCCGTCCAAGAAGGCAAGAACCTCTATCTGGAGACCTGCCGACTACGGACCCTGGGCTTAAGATCAAGGACGTTGGATCGGCGGTTGCGCCCAAACGCCGGCTGTGGCCGACGCGTTCCTTCATTGCCGCCTTGGCGCTTATCATTATTATTACTTTGTCGATTCTCTCCGTTTGGAGACTTCGTTCGCGGGCTCCCGCTTCCACGGGCATCCGATCCATAGCGGTGCTTCCGCTGGAGAACCTTTCTGGCGACGCTTCCCAGAGTTACTTCGCCGACGGCATGACCGATGAGTTGATCACTGACCTGGCCCAGATCAGTGCTTTACGCGTAATCTCCCGAACCTCCGTAATGGTTTACAAAGGAGCACGCAAGCCTCTGCCGCAGATCGCACGCGAACTGAACGTGGATGCCGTGGTAGAAGGTACCGTACTCCGCTCCGGCGACCAGGTCCGTATCACGGCGCAATTGATCGAGGCCGCTACGGACAAGCACTTATGGTCCCAGAGCTATGAGGGTGAGTTGCGAGACACGTTGGCGCTCCAGAACCGCGTGGCTAGCGCTATTGCAGATCAAATTCGGATCAACTTGACACCGCAGGAACAGGCTGCCCTCAAGAACGTAAAGGTTGTTAATCCGGACGCTTACGAGTCCTATCTCAAAGGGCGCTACTTCTGGAACAAGCGAACGGCAGACGGTTTGAAGGTCGCCCTGGCATATTTCAAGCAGGCGATCGAAGAGGATCCGAAATACGCCCAAGCTTATTCTGGCTTAGCCGACACGTATGCTTTGTTGGGAGACTGGCAGTACGCTGTGATGACTCCCAAAGAAGCGTTCCCCAAAGCCAAGGCGGCGGCGATCAAGGCTCTGGAGTTGGACAACACGCTCGGCGAAGCTCACAACTCGCTCGCCTTCGTCCTGGATGGCTTCGACTGGGATTTTGACTCTGCCGGGAAGGAATTTCAGCGGGGCATCGAACTAAGCCCCGGCTACGCAACCGCTCACCATTGGTACGCTTGGCACGTGAGTCTTCTGGGTCGGTATGACGAGGCAATTGCGGAAATGAGAAAAGCGCAAAACCTGGATCCCCTGTCTCTTATCATTAATGCCGATTTGGCAGAGGTTCTTGTCCTTGCGCACTCTTATGAAGAATCCATACAACAGAGCCGCAAGACGATCGAAATGGACCCTAATTTCGCTCTCGCCCATAATCAGCTCGCCCAGGCATACCTGCAAAAACACATGTACGATGAAGCCGTTGCAGAACTTCAACAAGCGGTGAAGCTTTCTGGGAATAGCCCGACCTGCATGGCTAATCTTGCTCGCGCCTACGTCGCATCTGGCAAGAGGAACGAAGCGGTAAAGCTGCTGGGCGATCTGAAGAAGCGCTCAAACCCTGGTTATTCGAATGCTTCAGAGATCGCCATGATCTATGCATCTCTCGGAGATACAGATCAAGCCATGAATTGGCTCGAAAAAGGCTACGAAGAGCGATTTAACCCCGGCGTCCTGCTGCGGCCGGGGTTCGATCCTCTCCGCTCGGATCCGCGCTTCCAAAACCTTCTGCGCCGCATTGGCCTTCCCGGGTAGGATCTGCGTTTCTTGTGCAGTTACCGAGACTTGGGTAAACGGACGATCACTTTATTTCCAATGGAAGCCTGATGGTCGTTTGTGGTCCCAAAAAGGACTGTCGGCGCCTTAACAGCCGTACCTGTAAGGGTTCTCCGAAGGAGGACCCGCCGGGCCGATTAGCCAGTTCTTGGTCTGGGTTGGGGGGCCATTTGGTCGAGGGCTCGGACGCAAATCCCTCACATCTTCGATGTAGACACGCAGAATCTCAGCCACGCTCCATGCCTGGGCAATACATCCGCAGGGACGATGGGGCGCATCACCTTCGAAGATTTCTGAGATGTGTCCTAATCCTGCTTCCGCAACGTGAAACTGTAGGCAAGACAGCCAGGTTTGCGCTTGACGCCTGGCTTCTTCCGTTCGTCCGTTCACCTTCAGGTACGCAGTGATGAACGGTCCTAGCAGCCACGGCCAAACAGTTCCCTGATGGTAGGCTCCATCGCGCTCTCTGGGAGGGCCGGCGTAACGTCCGCGATATTGCGGGTCGCTCGGCGCGAGCGTGCGAAGCCCGACAGGAGTGAGCAGATGCTGCTGAACTTTCTCCACTACTTTTCGGGCTCGGTCCCACGGCAAGATAATGTGTGACAGGCTCGCTGCAAAAATCTGGTTGGGGCGTATGGACGGATCAGGTAAACTTCCGTTTACAACGTCGTACAGACAACCAAGGTCTTCGTTCCAAAAAAGCCTGTTGAAACTCCAGTGAGCGACCGCGGCCATGAGGCGATAGCGCCTTTGCGCCGGCTCATCCCGCAGGCTGCGAGCTAGGTCTTCCATAATGCACAGAGCGTTGTACCAGAGAGCTTGAATTTCAACTGGCTTACCATAACGCGGCGTTACCACCCAATCGCCGACCTTCGCGTCCATCCATGTGAGCTGGATTCCGGGTTCACCGGAGGCCAGCAAGCCGCTGTCATCCACTTTGATTCCGTAGCGCGTGCCCCGCACATGCCAGGAGATGACGTCAGCAAATACGGTGTATAGTTCGTCGCGAACGAACTCCAGATCGCCGGTATAAGCGAGGTAAGCGCGAGCCGCTTCGAAAAACCAGAGAGCAGCGTCGACCGTGTTGTATTCAGGCGTTTCGCCCTCGTCAGGGAAACGGTTCGGCAACATGCCTTGATCCACGTGCTTTGCGAAGGTGCGCAGGATACTACGCGCGACCTCATACTTGCCGGTCGGCAACGTGAGGCCTGGCAGGGCGATCATGGTGTCGCGGCCCCAATCGCCGAACCAGTGATAGCCTGCGATCACGGTTTTCTCGCCTCCCTGAGAAACCACGTATTGATCTGACGCTGCGGTGAGGCTTTGGGCAAAGCTATCCTCGATTGGCGATGTCACGACCGCTTTTTTTCGACGTGTAATCTCCATTTGCCTATATTGATCCGCTTGGTCAACATCGCACCGTTCGGTGGAAGCGACCATCGATGCATGGCGGCGCAAGTGCAGATCGAAACGCAATACAAGAGGATTGAAAAGATCTTCAGAACAATCGAGCCCGCGCTCCCGTTCGACTTCATATTCAAAATTGCGATACCAATCGCCTGTTTTCTGTAAGTCGATGGCGTCGTGCGCCAGGTGCAGGGTAGGCAATCCTCGATAAGGAGTAAGGCTCGCCAGGCCGGAGCGTTCTTGCACTGCTGAGTCGATGGCGTCGTTTTCGTGAGTGGTGCTGTGGTAGTCGCGGAAGGCAATCAACGGACGGATTTCTAGACAGAGCTTTTTGGACATCTCAGGACAATTAACCTTCCTCAATTCATACTGGATTACCGTACTGTTTTCGCCGTGAATCATGAACACCGACTTCTCGATCTCGATGCCCTCTATTTCATACGTAAACACCGGAAACGGGTCCAGGCGAAACTGGGTAAGATAGTGAAAACCCTGCGGGTGAATTACACCGGGATAGCGATTGGCCGATAAATCGAAGCGTCTTCCCTCGATAAACAGACTCTCTTCGAGTTTCGAGAGGAGAACCGTCCGGCCGACAGGTGCCTTGGTTGCAGCCACTAAGAGTCCGTGGTAACGACGCGTGTTCAAACCAATGATTGTCGACGACGCAAAGCCACCGAGTCCATTGGTTTCGAGCCACTCTCGGCTGAGAGCAGATTCCAGGGCATTCCACGTTTCCCGTTTGAACTTAATCATAATTCGTTCTTGCCTTGGGGGCGCAATAAGTGTCTATGTCCCGACGTAAGGGCGAGTCTATGTACGGACAGGGGCATGGTCTGTCAGTTCAATTGCGCTATCGGGCCTAGAGGCAACCGGTGGCCCAGTTTTCTCGCGTTCGCCGAATTCCCTGCTGCTCTGTTGGATCAACTTGGTGACCAAACCGGTCCATCCGGTTTGATGACTGGCGCCCACTCCGGAACCAGAGTCGCCGTGGAAATACTCGTGAAAGAGAATCAAGTCGCGCCAATGAGGGTCCACCTGGAATTTTTCCAGGTTGCCGAATACCGGACGGCGGCCATTTTCGTCACGAAGAAAGATGTTTGTCATGCGACGTGACAGCTCACCCGCCACATCCGACAACGTCTTCATGTTTCCGGATCCAGTCGGGAACTCGACTTTGAAGTCGTTACCGAAATAGTGGTGGAATCTTTGCAAGGATTCAACCAGCAGAAAATTCAGAGGGAACCAAATCGGACCCCGCCAATTCGAATTACCTCCGAAAACTCCGGTCGACGACTCGCCCGGCTCATAATCCACCCGATGCTCGGTTCCGTTGACGTTTAGAACGTAAGGATTCTCCCGATGAATCTGAGACAGGGCGCGAACTCCGTACGGCGATAGAAACTCATGCTCGTCCAGCATGTACTTGAGAATCCGGCGAAGCTGGCCAGGATCTGCGATCGACAGCAACCGGCGTTCCCCCCTCCCCTCGGTGCGCATGCTGGCGAGATTCTCCGTGAGATCGGGACGGTTATCGATGAACCATTCCAGGCGCCGCTTGAAGTCGGGCAGGCGATCGAGCACTTCTGGTTCCAGGGTTTCGACGGCAAACAACGGGATTAGTCCCACCATGGAGCGGATCTTCATCGGGAATTGCGCGCTGTCAGGCAACTTCAACACGTCATAGAAGAAGCCGTCTTCTTCGTTCCAAAGTCCAACGCGGTCGCCACCGCGATGGCTCATGGCATTTGCAATGTAGATAAAGTGTTCCCAGAATTTGCTGGCCAGGTCTTCATAGCAGGATTCGTGCTTGGCCAGTTCCAGGGCGATGGCGAGGAGATTCAGAGTGTACATGGCCATCCAACTGGTTCCGTCGGACTGCTGTAGGTACCCGCCGGTAGGCAGGGGAGCGCTGCGATCGAATACTCCGATGTTGTCCAGCCCGAGAAATCCGCCTTGGAAAATATTCATGCCCTCGGCATCTTTTCGGTTCACCCACCAGGTGAAGTTCAACATCAACTTGTGGAAGATACGTTTCAAGAAATCACGGTCGCTCTTGCCTGTTTGCTTCTTATCGATTTTGTAGACGCGCCATGCGGCCCATGCATGCACCGGCGGATTGACATCGCTAAAAGCCCATTCATAAGCGGGTATCTGCCCGTTGGGATGCATGTACCACTCGCGAAGCATCAACGTGAGCTGCTCTTTGGCGAAGTCCGGATCGACAAGGGCGAGGGGAACGCAGTGGAACGCCAGGTCCCAAGCCGCATACCATGGGTACTCCCACTTGTCAGGCATGGAAATCACATCTGCGTTGTACACGTGGGTCCACTGATGATTGCGTCCGCTTTGGCGCTCCTGTGGAGGGGATGGGGTTCCGGGGTCTCCTTGGAGCCAATCCTTGACTACATAGTGATAGAACTGTTTGGACCAGAGCATTCCCGCAAAACCCTGGCGCATGACGTTTTGGGCGTCTGCGGAGAGATCCTGAGGAATCACTGTTGCATAAAATTCATCGGCTTCGTCCTTACGAAGCGAAAACGTTTTATCGAAGGCAGCAAACGCGTTCGTTTCTTTGAAGTCCGAGTCGGCAAGTCGCATCCTTATTACCTCTGTCTCTCCTGAACCGATCGACAGTTTGTAATGAGCCGCTGCTTTCGAGCCAACATGCTCGGGATTGACCGTTTGTTTGGCACCTTCTACGACATAGTCGTTGATACCGTCTTTGACGAAGGGAGAGCGATTCCTGGCTCCAAATAGCCTTTGAGCATTCGTCTCGTTCTCAGTAAAGAGGAGTTGGGGAGAACCTTCGCAATGGACCCAACGAGTATCGGACCGAAGTTGGTTCGTCTCAGAAGGGTTCAGTTCGATGACGGGATTGGGAGCGGGGCGGGCCTCGTGCAGTCTCGGGCGCGGTGGATCGTTTCCCCAAGACCACGTATTGCGAAACCAAATCGTGGGCAGAACGCGCAGATTAGCCGCTTCGGGACCACGATTTGTGACCGTGATTTTAATCAGGATATCTTCGACATCGGCCTTGGCATATTCCACGAATATGTCGAAGTAGCGATCTTCGTCGAATACACCCGTATCGAGCAGTTCGAACTCTGGTTGATGCCTATCACGGCGTCGATTTTCCTCTACAAGCTTCGCGTAAGGAAACTCGGCTTGCGGGTACTTGTAGAGATACTTCATGTATGAGTGCGAAGGCGTGCTGTCGAGATAAAAGTAGCATTCCTTCACGTCCTCTCCATGATTTCCTTCATTGCCGGTGAGACCGAAGAGCCGTTCTTTCAAAATAGGATCGCGCTCGTTCCAGAGTGCGAGCGCAAAGCAAATTAACTGCCGACGGTCACTGATTCCTGCCAATCCATCTTCGTTCCATCGATAAGCACGCGAACGTGCATGCTCGTGTGGGAAATATTCCCATGCGGTCCCATAAGGGCTGTAATCTTCCCTGACTGTGCCCCATGCGCGCTCGCTAAGATAGGGCCCCCAGCGCTTCCAGTGCTTCTTGCGAGCGCGAGAATCGGCGAGGCGACTTTCCTCCTTGGTCATGATGAACTTCGTACTCCAAAGCTCGGGCTGACATACCAGAGCCGCTTGCTGAAGCTGAGCTATCGAACTCGGAATCCTCCCTTCATAGATGTTTGTTTTCGCCTTAAGTTACCTCTGATCGAAGCCAAGTCTCCTAATTACAGATTTTTCAATTCTTCGCGACACGATTCGGAGAAACTCCGCAGACGATCAATAGCCTTGCGGTAGTCCTTGGACGGAGGTCAGCAAGTATCCTATTTGGCTCCAGCCTGTCTCTTCGATTATTCTTGGCGACGATAGTGAGCGCGATCGACTGATCAATGCGTAGAGGGCAACAAGCTTGGTCAGATCAGGTGTGGTGGTAGTGATCGAATCGATGTATTTCTTTCACTCGCGCCACCAGTTCAATTCGCAACAAAGGAGCAGCAAAATGAGCGACTCAATGGATCCTCTCAGAGTAGTCCGAGGAATGTTTCAGTCCCTTTGCATCACATTAGTGCTGTTTACCTGCGTCCTCTCAGCGCAAAACCTTTCAGCACAGAATCAGAAGCATCTCATTCGAAATATTGTTCTGGTTCACGGCGCTTGGGCAGATGGTTCCGGCTGGAAGGGCGTCTACGACATTCTGGTCAAGGACGGCTACAACGTCAGCATCGTGCAGGAGCCGGAAACAGCGTTCCAGGACGATGTAGCCGCTACCAAGCGCGTCCTTGCTTTACAGGATGGACCGTGCATTCTCGTCGGTCACAGCTATGGTGGAGCAGTAGTCACTGAGGCGGGGAATGAACCTGCGGTTGCCGGTTTGGTGTATATTGCAGCCCACATGCCAGATGCGGGGGAGAACGAGTCTGACGATGGAAAGCGATTCCCCAGCGACCTCAGCAAGTCGAACGCTATAAAGAAGACCGTCGACAGCTTCACGTACCTCGACTCGGCGCAGTTTCATGAATACTTTGCAGCCGATCTTCCGGCTGAGCAGGCCGCATTCATGGCGCGGTCACAGGTGCTAAACAAAGCTGACAATTTCAAAGCGGTCATCACGACAGCTGCATGGCGCAGCAAACCAAGCTGGATGCTGGTGGCCGGAAGCGACAGAGCCATCAACCCAGATCTCGAACGCTGGTATGCGGCTCGAGCGAACAGCCACAAAGTCGAGGTCCCGGGGGCCAGCCACGCAGTCTACGTTTCCCATCCAAAGGAGGTTGCAGCTCTGATCGAAGAAGCTGCATCGCATCTTCAGAAATAGAACTTGCAGGCGCAGGATCAGCTTGCGTCATAGCCCTCCGGGATTGCCGTCCAGAGCAGCCCGTTGAGCATCTGGCCCGGTCTGTCCTTTATGGGGATAGATAGCAACTACTCTCAAGCGAAGAACAACGTTACTCGAACTGTAGCACTACAATCTCGGGATTCGATCCCAGCCGCAGCGGCGGTCCCCAGGTTCCTGCTCCGCTCGAAGTGAAAACCTGCATCTTCCCGATCTGGCTTAAGCCATACACAAACTGTCGGTAAATCCGCCGCGCCATCCAACTCCAAGGTAAGAACTGGCCAAGGTGCGTGTGTCCAGATAGCTGTAGAGAGACGCCGGCGGCCTCCGCGATTTCCGGATGGTCAGGCGCATGCGTCAACAGAATGCTCGCGCGGTCGCGATCCAAGCCGATGTCATGCAGCACCGACGCAAGCTTTCCGTCCTGTGTCGCGTTTCGGTACGGGACGCCAATAATCTGCAAACCGTCCACCTCCACCTTCTCATTGCTGAGCACGCGCACGCCGGCGGCCGCGATGGCATTCAGGTATTTGCTGTCGTCTCCAAATTGTTCATGATTTCCCGCCACGAAATACACACCCTGTGGCGCCACGAGCTTGTTCAATGGCTCCGCGGCTCGCCGCGTGTCGATGGCCGTCCCATCGTACAAATCACCCGCAACAAAAACCGCGTCTGGCTCTTCCCTTAAGATTTTCGCAACCAGGCGTCGTAGAAAACTGCCGTTTCGCACGTGCCCAAGGTGCACATCGCTGATCAGCGCCGCAGTTCGCCCGCGCCACGCTGCCGGCAAGTTTGCGAGCCGCACGGTCGTTCGCGTAATCCGCGTCCAGCCTGCGTTGAATACTCCGTAGAGTCCGGCCACTATAGCGGCCCCGAACAGCAATTCCACCGTCCGATGGAAGTTGATGTTCAGTCCCGCCAGCCGCGCAGCTCCGAAAATAATCCAGGAGGAAACCGCAGCCAGAAAAAGGAAGCTCACCAGACCCATCCAAACCGCAGCAGCCCTGTAAAAAGCGCGTAGAGCAGCATTTGTATAGCGAAAGGCAAGTAGCGAAGCGGCAATGAAGCTCACCGACAGAAACCCGAGGACGAGTTCGATCCAGAATGCGCCGGGGGTTTCGCTACCCGCAGGAGAAAAGGTCCAGGTTTCATAAAGGAGATAATGGGTCAAGAAAAGAACGGACTGAATGACTGCGATAAAACCGATTAACTCTCTTCGTACACGCATGCTGCATTAGACTCCTCGACCTGCCATTCGGATTCTAGGGCACAAACCCTCAGAAATCTGCCGAGGCCGGCTGGGCGCAGGTGCGGCAGAGCGGCGCGCCGCTGTCTGTTCCCGGCTATGTTTCTATCAAATTCGCGTAGATCAGATGACGTACTTTCGGCTCGGCGCCGACGTAGCTGGACAGGCGTTGCTCCACTTCGCGGTCCCCTTGAGTCTGCCGTTCGTGTTGACGCAGATGTTCTGCCCACGAATGCACAAGAAATATCTCTAGATAACGATCCGCGACTGCGATATCACGAAAGATCCCCCACCGATATGCGCCATCGCGCCGTCGTATGCGGCCATATTGATGGAGCGCCGCGACGAACTCCGCCTCGCGTTCTGGAATGATCGTGTATTCGACTGCGACTAAGACTGGTCCCTGCTGAAGGTCGGCGGTAGCCTCTTTGACGACAACCGGCATGCGCCAGTGGTTCCATGGACTCAGATCGGCGGTCGACTCAGGAAGCTTTGCGAAGAGCGCGAACATCAGACTCCCGATTGTTCCAACTCCGGCATAAACAAGAGCGATTCGGATGCCTGCTCGTTGAGCAACCGCGCCCCAAGCTGCGCTCCCCAGAGCGAAGCTCCCCTGATAGACAAGAATGAAGATTGCAAGCACTCGCGCTCGTACCCAGTCTGGGGCAAGGTTCTGCACCAGAGCGCTGATCAGGGAAATGAAAGTTACCCAGGCCGCACCGCCAACCAGCATCACAGGAGCAAGTGTGCTCAATCTGTGTAAGCCACTGATCGCCACGATCACCAACCCAAAAATCATCACTCCAGTCGAAACAATGACTTCCGTGGACCATCTGGCGCGGACTGACTGCATTATCAATGCACCGCCAATTGCCCCCGCACCAAAGCATCCCAGCAAGATCCCGTATCCGATTGCGGTCTGATTCACGCTCCGGGCAACAGTCGGCAGTAATGCAAAGAGCGCGCTGGAGAAGAACATTACTATGCCGGTCCGAACCACCACGGTCAGGATCGTGGGCGAGTGGCCGACGTAGCGAATTGCAGCAACAGTCGCTCCCGTCAATGTTTCCGGTGGCGCAGTCCGCTTGCGAATCGGCCTCTTCCACCTTGCAACCGCCAGAATGACGCCGAAAAACGACACAAAGTTCACGACAAATGCCGTGGCGACGCCTGCCGCGGCTATGACTATGCCCGCGAGTGCAGGCCCAACGGCACGTGCGAGATTGAATTCGATCCCGTTAAGCGCCGATGCTGCTGCAAGGTCGTCCTTGGCCACCAGTTCAGGCAGAATTGCTCGCCACGTCGGTGTTTCGAACGCATCTCCGGCGGAGAGCGCAAACGTCAATACGAGCAGTAGCCAGGGCGACATGAAACCAGCGATGGTCAAGACCGCGAGAAGCAGGGCCACGCCCATCATCCACGACTCGGTGGCCAGAACCAATTTGCGGCGGTCAAAGATATCGCCGGCGGAACCCGCCGGAAGGGCCAGTAGAAAGTATGGCAGCGAAGAAGCGGTCTGGATGAGCGCGACGTAGATCGGCCCGGCACCGAGTGACACCATCAACCATGCAGCCCCAACGTTCTGCATGAACGCGCCGATGTCGGAAACCACATCTGCGACCAACAGATTGCGGAAGGTCGACACACGCAGCGGTCGCCACAAGCTCGATGAGCCCGGCGCCCCCAAATTCTTTTCAGCGGTATCGGTCAACCGGCCTTGCCCCCTTGACCCTGTCTCGCAGGCGGTAGCCAAGATGCGTGTGCTCCAACCGCCAGCGCCCGATCGTCAGGCGTTGATCAAGCCGGAACTTATTATGGACTAAGGTCGATATCCGTCGCTTCTCCACTGCTTGTAAAGGGTCAACTGCTCATTGCTCCAGTAAGGGCCCCCGGGAGGCATGGATTGGTTCCTCAGAGTGTCCTCGACAGCTTGTGCATTGCCGTGATCGTTTGAAGCATCCGACATGTATGTGTAGTTGTCGAGCAGAATGTTATGTTTGTTCATGTGGTCGATATCAATCTGCCTGAACAGCGGTCTAATGTCCCTCTCGAAGGAAACTGGCATCTGCTTTCTCCCTTCTTAACATCCTCGCCTTTCTCGTGGCCTTGTGAACGTGGCAGGCATGGCCCCCCTCAAGCTACTTTGGATTTCTCGTCGGTCTTCTCAAGATGCCCCCCAAATTCGTACCGCATCGCGGATAAGATCTTGTTCGCGAAGTCAGCTTCGCCCCGAGAACTGAATCGCTCGTAAAGCGCCGTGGTGAGAACTGGAGCTGGCACTGCTTCGTCGATCGCAGCCTTAATCGTCCAGCGTCCTTCTCCGGAATCAGAGACACGGCCGGCGAACTTCGAGAGATTCGGATCTTGAATGAGGGCCGCGGCTGTCAGATCCAGCAGCCACGAGGCGATCACGCTTCCACGGCGCCAAACCTCCGCGATATCTCGCAGATTCATGTCGTACTGATATTCCTCAGGGTCGCGCAAAGGCGTAGTTTCCGCGTCGACTGCAACGTTTGCTTGCTTCCCGACGTTAGCTTTACGCAGAATAGAGAGACCTTCCGCGTATGCTGCCATAACGCCATATTCGATTCCGTTGTGGACCATCTTGACGAAGTGGCCCGCACCGTTCGCGCCACAGTGCAGGTAGCCTTGTTCGGCGGTCCCATCAACCTGGTTGCGCCCCGGGGTGCGCGGAATGTCGCCTATCCCCGGAGCGAGGGCAGCGAAGATTGGATCGAGCCGCTGGACGACGTCGGTCTCGCCCCCAATCATCATGCAATAACCTCGCTCCAGACCCCAAACTCCTCCGCTTGTTCCGACATCGATGTAGTGGATCTTTTGAGGAGCGAGTTGCTTTGCCCGCCGGAGATCGTCGACGTAATACGAGTTGCCGCCATCAATGAGGATGTCTCCTGCCTCGAGATGCGGTGAAAGATCGGCGATGGTGTCGTCGACAACCGCCGCCGGCACCATCAGCCAGATCGCTCGGGGTTTCTCCAATTTCTTTACGACGTCTGCGAGCGACGTGGCGCCGATCGCCTTGTCCTTGACCAGTTCATTCACCGCTTGTGGTGATCTGTTGAACACCACGCAGCTGTGACCCTTACGGATGAGTCGCCGCGCCATGTTGGCTCCCATCCTTCCAAGGCCGATCATGCCGATTTGCATAGTCATCTCCTTAGGTCGTGGCCGCCCGTTCCTAGCTGGCAGGTGCCATACGGTCTAGTTCCTGCATTTTGCTTTCATCAATCTTTAACTCCGCTGCCGCCACATTTTCTTCAAGGTGTTCGACCCTGGAAGTTCCCGGGATCGGTAGTATAACGGGAGATCGAGCCAGCAGCCATGCCAGAGCCACCTGGGACGGGGTTGCTTTCCATCGCGCTGCTATACGACCGATAGGGCTGTCAGAACCGGAAGCACGACCGGCCGCCAGAGGAAACCACGGAATAAATCCAAGCTTTTCCTGTTCGCAGTATTCTAGAACATCTTCCGATCCGCGGTCGGTAATGCTGTAACGATTCTGAACGCTCACAATCGGAACCATGGTTCGTGCATGCTGAATCTGCTTCACGCTCACTTCCGACAAACCGATGTGCTTGATTTTTCCTTGCGTCTGCAAATCCTTTAGCGTGCCGAGCTGATCTTCGGCCGGCACCTTCGGATCGAATCGATGTAACTGATAGAGATCAATCCGTTGCAGGCGCAACCGGCGCAGGCTACCTTCGCAAGCAGATCTCAGGTGTTCGGGTCTTCCGTTCTCAACCCATTCGCCAGGACCCGGTCGATCGAAGCCACCCTTGGTGGCGATCACCAGCCCTGCCGGATACGGGTGCAGCGCCTCGGCAATGATCTCTTCACTCACTCCTGGACCATAAGAATCTGCGGTGTCGATGAAGTTTATACCCAATTCCACAGCGCGTCGCAGAACCCGGACGGCCTCTGCCCGGTCCGCAGGTTCGCCCCAAACTCCGTCTCCCGTAATTCGCATCGCGCCGAATCCCAGCCGGGTAACACGAAGATCGTTTCCGATCAGAAATTCGCCAGACCTCTTAGCCGATGCCTGGCTTCGTTGCACTACGAACTTTTGATTCGGCATATGTCTCCCCTTCAATGGTGAGGACTGATGTGTCGCACGGCTCTTATCGTTTGGAGTAGCGGGGCTCAGGCCGCGTTGCAAAAAAAGCATGCCCACGTCGCAGTATTCGTGATGCAACTTTCTTCTCGCTTTCAACCCAGCCATTCGATGAGGAGCTGGTTCAGTCGGTCGGGCGCATCCAATGGAATCCAGTGGCTGGCGCCATCAATCTGCTCATAGCGCCACCGCGCTTTCACGAATTGTCCCGACATCTTCATGCGTTCACCGTCGAGGTAGTGGTCGTTTGAGGACCAGATGCCGAGGGTTGGGGCTTCCACGGGCGGCAGTTTGGGAAGCGGCCCCGGCAGCCGCGGCGCGAGGTTCGCACGGTACCAGTTGAGCGATGCCTTTAGAGCATCTGGCCGGGACAGATCTGAGATGTAACGATCGACATCGCCATCGCCTCGGAGCATTTCCCGGAACAGTGCCCAGTTGTCGCGCTGCAGCCACGCCTCTGCAATTCCCCCGAACTGGAAAAACAGCGTGTACCAGGCCATCTCCCGCTGCTGCAACGTATATGGCGCAAGTGGATGTGGCACCGAAAGAACGACAAGCCTGCGAACGCGATTCGGGTGGGCAGTAGCTGTCAGCCATGCCACAGGGGCACCCCAGTCGTGAGCAACAATGTCGGCCGCGTCGATGCCCAACGCGTCGAGAATGCCGACCAAATCGGCGACCCCGTTCTGCAGGGAATATGCGGCCACTCCTTGCGGGCGATCCGAGCGCCCGAAGCCACGCTGGTCCGGTGCGATCGCGCGAAAGCCATTCGCGACAAGGAATGGAATCTGGCTGCGCCAAAGATACGAAGAGTCCGGCCATCCATGTAGCAAGACCACCGGCTTACCGCTGCCCTGGTCTTCTACATGAAGGGAAACGCCGTCTCGCGGAATATGATGCTCCGTATACCGAGGCATCGGACTTGCTGGAACCAGCTGACTCTCGTGTTCAAGACCTCCGCCAAACGTTGTTTGTGTGAGGGCAGCAGCGGATGCCAGTACGCCGCCAAACCCGGCAATGAACGAACGACGGGAATTGACGGATTCTTCTTTACTGTTGTCGTTCATATTCCCTGCTCCATCAAGCGGAAAATACGATTTCTTCGCGATTGCATCCGACTCAAAGATTCCACGTGCTGAATCGTCTTATGGACGTCCCATGATGTGCAAATGCGCGTAGGGCGATCCGGCCCACATGATGTACGCGCCAGTCGGCTTGTGCGTCGTTGGAAGTCCGGTAGTTTTCGGATCAAACGGCCACATGATCATCCAGTGGGGACCTACGTCGATGGGCATGCTCGTCGTGTCATTTGGATCTGAATCGCTTCGCTGAGAGGCTCCGGCCAGCATGTAGGTGATGCCAGGGACTGTGTTGGTTGGTTTGGGTTTGTGAGCTTTGGCGTCAGCGAACCACTGCAACGAAGCGGCATCCACACACATCGGCGGTTCGCCAACAACCTTAACATTTCCTGGCATGCAGGTAAAACCGTTGTTTCCCTCGCGCAGAACTACCATCCTGCCCTGCGCGTCAGTGTCGACGATTCGCGCGGACTCAGACACGTTATCTGGTCCGGCGGACATTGCGCGAGCTATCTTTTCTTGTACCGTATCCCCGGCCTTTGACGAGATTTCGTTGTTCGAAGTCTGCGATTCAGCGCGATTCACTCCAATGATCAGAAGCAGAGCCATGGCGGTAGCGGCAGTCGCCAGGAACTTATCTCTGGAACTTGCGGGTCTCATCTCTATCCTCCTCTGAGGTTGGTGAACACAATACCTGAGATGTCGTACGAGACCGATCGGTCGCACAATTATCATTCGCCGTTTTGACGATCTGGCATGAGTCACATGCTGCGGAAGTCATGGCGAATCTCGCGAAAGTTCATAACCTACGACGCGCTGACACCCATAGATGCCCCGGCTACGGAACCAAGATTCACCGACGCGCTGAAACCCAGTCACTGACCGATCCTAACTGTTAATTCCCGTTTACCTCGACAAAAAGAATCCTTACATAAGGG
>Ga0210388_10001840_pt1 | contig 16646 bp, 15 predicted proteins | sample IncBWC19OmetaG_FD_155485 | JGI IMG/M metagenome (GOLD analysis project Ga0210388, IMG submission 155485) | Forest soil microbial communities from Barre Woods Harvard Forest LTER site, Petersham, Massachusetts, United States - Inc-BW-C-19-O ...
CGGCGATGCGGATGCGGAGGGGCTGGGTTGAGGGTTCGAGGATCGGCTCGGAAGTGATTTGGAGAGTGCCGTCGGGGTTTAGGAGAAGACGAACTTTGTGGGGTGTTTGGGTTTGAGGCAGCGAGTCAGCCCCCGCTGCGCGGGGATAGCTAGTCAGCGAGTTGGCGGGGGCTGGGGCGGGTTGAGAGTCGTGGTCTCCCACCCATTCCGCTGAAAAACGCGGAATGGATGGGGCACCCAGCTCGGTTGATGAACCCAGATTTTTGATAAGCCCGGCGGCGTGGGATTCGAGGGCGGCTTTGGTTTGAGCGCGATTGAAGGGGAATGCGAAATAGGCCACGGAGTCTTCGAGGCGATCCAGGTGAAGTTCGATTAGAGGATAGTTCCCTTCCCAGCGCAGGGTTTCCACGAGAGAGAAGCTGTCGGGAGCGGGATGAGGTGGGGTGGTTGCGACTCGCGTGAGGAACCTGGCCTTAAGGAGGCACTCGCGCCATTCGTCGGCCGGCTTGGAATCGATGACTATGCCGCTGCCTACGCCCATGACGCCGCTTTCGCCGTCGAGAACGAGGGTGCGGATGGCTACGTTGAAGATGGTTTCGGCCTTTGAGAAGAAGCCGATGGCGCCGGTGTAGACGCCTCTTGGCTGCCGTTCGAGTTTCGAGATAAGTTGCATGGCGCGGATCTTTGGTGCGCCGGTGATGGAGCCGCATGGGAAGAGAGCGCGGAAAATGTCTTGAAAGCCGGCTTCAGGGCGGAGATCGCCGGTGATGGTAGAGGTCATTTGCCAAAGGGTGGGGTAGCGCTCGACGGCGAAGAGATCGGTCGCGTGCACGGAACCGAAGGTGCAGAGGCGGCCCAGATCGTTGCGGAGCAGATCGACGATCATCACGTTTTCGGCGCGGTTTTTGGGGTCGTTGGCGAGCCAATGGGACTGGATCCGGTCTTGGGTGGTGGTGCGGCCGCGGGAGACCGTGCCCTTCATGGGCCGGGTGGTGATGCGGCGGATGGGTTCGTTACTTTCCCACCCTTGCGATGGAAGAACATCGCAAGGATGGGGCACGGGAGGTTCAGGCGCGTGCTCAGCTTCTACCCGAAAGAAGAGCTCGGGCGAGAAGGAAAGGATGCGGTGGTTGGGTTGGGTGTGAAGGAACGCGCCGTAGGGGGCCGGTTGAAGACTGCGCAGGCGGCGATAGAGGGCGGCGGAGCTGCCGGCGGTGTGGACCTGGATGGGAATGGTGAAGTTGAGCTGATAGACGTCGCCGGCGCGGATGAAGGCGTGGATTTGATCGATGCGCTTTGCATATTGCTGTTCGGTAGGGTGGATGGTGCAGTTGAGAACCGGGTCGGGTCCTTGGGGTGCGGGATGTTTTGCGAGCGGGGGAAGGTTGTCTGCGAGAAATGCGCCGGTTGCATGGTCGAAGACGTAGGGCGAGAGATAGATTCCAAACCAGGCGAGCGGTTGGGCTAACGGTTGTTGCGGCGATTGGCTGGAAGAAATGACAGGTGCGGCTTTGGGCTCGAAGAATGCGCCGCACTCGTAGCTGAAATAGCCTGCGGCATAGAGGCCGGTGGAGACGGCGCGCTCGATTTCAGCAAATAGGTTGGGAAGCTCTTCAGGATTGTTGGTAACGAGTACGCGGAGAGGCGCAGTGAAGAGGCGAGTCTGGGAAGCTCGACCGGAAGAGGAATCCGCCGGCGAGGGCGGTGCGGATTCCAGCAGGACGGTTGCCGGCGTGTGCTCAACCACGGCGTAGAGTTCCGCGGGGACAGAATGCCAGCGGGTCATTTGGGTTTACTGGACGGTAAACGCCAGCGTGGTGGTATGCGTGGTGGCGGTTACGCCATTGCTGGACTGCGCGGTAACATCCACGGTGTACGTTCCCGCGGGCGTGGCCGGGTCAAGGGGTGGGCCGTGGTGGTAATAGTCGTAGCGCGCATTGCAGGCGGTGGCGCCAAGCAGACCAACCAGAGCAACCAGGGCCAGCAGCGAGAGCCGGTGCAACAAGCGGCGACGGCGGAACGAAAAGGCCACGCCGCCGAGGCCGAGCGCGCCGGGCAGAAGAATGGCCAGAGCAAGGCCGCGGGAGCGCGGGCGACCCAGCGAGGCATACGATGGCAGGTTTGTAATCACCAGCATGTTGCTGGGAATGGCCGCGGTTGCGTTGGGCAGGACCTCGATGTTCTCCGGGGTAAAGGCGCAAGAAGATTCGTCGGGAAGTCCGGAGCAGGAGAGCGTCACGAACATGGGCGCGGTGAGCGCCGAGGCGTTCTCTGGCGTGACGGAGGCGACTACGGTTCCGGATTGCCCCGGTGTGAGGGTAAGCGTGGCGGGAGCTACGGAGATCTGGAAGTCCGGCGTCCCGGAATCCTGGGCCTGGACGCTGGCGGCGGGGGAGACCGAAGCGCGGTGGGAGGTGTCTCCGGCGTAGTTGGCGGTGAGGGAGTGGGCACCGGCGGCGAGATCGACTGCAAATGTGGCTTGGCCCTGAGCGTTCAGGACCGCGCCGGCCAGCGGACGGCCGTGATCACTGAGGGCGATGACGCCGGTGGCGGGAAGGCTATTGCCCCCGATGACAGATACGGATACGGACGCTTTGGTTCGCGCGGCCTGGTCGTGGGTCTCGACGGAAAGCGTGGTCTGTGTGGCTGTGGCCTGCGCGGCAAACGCTGCTGCCGGCATGGCCAACGCGATTCCTAATCCTGCAACCAATTCAAGCCGCAGACCGCGGCGGATCATCCCTCTCACGTGCACTGCTCCAAATCTCAAGAAAAAGTGGCGTCCTGCTCGTATCCAATGCGTAGAACCCTATTGTAGCTGGCTGGGGCTCGGACCGGCCAACTGGGCGGCCACGATTTCCCGCACAAGCGTTGGACGCGGGAGCGAGGGAAAGGCAATTGAGGGCAAGATTCCGGTTCGAATGAACGCGGCGGGTTAGGTCCGCTTCGCGGGTTAGCAAGTTAACGAGAGTTCAGGGCTTGGAACAGCTAATCCGAACAGAAGAGCTATTCTTCGCGAAGCAACTGCGCGGGGTTTACGGCGAGGGCGCGGCTGGCGGGAATCCACGTGGCGATGAGGCCCACCAGCGTCATGGCGGCTAGAGCGCCGAGCAGCACCAGCGGGTCGCGCGGCGTAGCCTGGTAGACGAGGTAAGCGAGAAGGCGGCTCAAGAGAACGCCGCCGAGGAGACCGGCGACTGATCCGGAAAGGAGCAAAACGATCGGACGGCCCAATGCGGAGCGCATGACCTGCATCCGTCGCGCGCCCAGGGCTACACGGATGCCTAACTCGCGGAGATGTTTGGAGACCGAATAGGCTGCCATGCCGAAGACCCCAGTGACGGCCAGCATGGCGGCGAGGAGGCCCATGACACCCAACGCCACGGTGGCAATGCGCGCCGGAAAGAGCACCAGGGCCAGTTCGTCAGTCCATGGACGCAGAGTGAAGGGCAGGCTTGAGTCAATGCCGGTGAGCACGCGGTTGAGGGCTGAAGCCAAGTCTGCCGGCGGCAACTGCGAACGGACAACGAGTGTGGTGTTGGCCTCGTTGCTTTGGGCCACGGGAAAGAACAATGCCGGCTGGGGATCCTCCGTGAGCGAATCGTATTTGCCATCTTCGATTACACCGACAACCTGGTAGCGTACGCTGCCGCCACCGATAAAAAAGTGCTGGCCCACGGCGGCCGTGTCGCCAAACAGGGTGTGCGCGAAGAATTGGTTCACGATGGCCACCTTGGGTGTGGTTGGGCTGTCGGCCCAGGTGAAGTCGTGGCCGGAGAGCAGATGCGTATCGGCGGCTTGCAGGTAGCCGGGCGAGATGGAGAAATACTTCGACTCCGCGACAGAGTTTGAATTTCGGAAATCAGTTGTTCCGTCGCGATAGACGGGTGTGGAGCTGCCGCCGCCGGTAAGTGGAGCTTGATCGATGGTTCCTACGGCTGTGACGCCGGCGACGCGCGCGGCTTCTTCGATCAAGCGGCGCTGTACGGGAAGCGCATCTTTATCGGAGTAGCCGGCCATTTGCATGTCAGCTTCAGCCAGCATTGCGCCCTGCGGTGAAAAGCCCATGGGCGCGTGCAGCGAGCGCTCCATGCCGCGCAGCGAAACCAGCGATGCAGTAACGAGCAGGGCGCAGAGGGCGATTTGCACGGCCAACAGCAGATCGCGCAGTGAGAAGCGGCCCATCAGGCCGGGCGCTGCGGCTCCGCTGCGCATGGCCTGCATCATGTCAGTCCGCCAGACTTGGCGCGCCGGGAGCAGGCCCGGCAAAATGCCGCTGGCCAGCGACAACACAATGGCGATTCCATAGACGCGCGCATCCGCAACGACGGTGACATGGATGGGATACTGGGCAATGGGCTGCCAGCGGCTGAGAGCGCCGAGCATCGCGACAGCTACGATGGTTCCCGCTGCGCCGCCGGCGAGAGCGACGAGGACCGCCTCGGTAAGCAACTGGCGGAGGATGTGACCTCGCGTGGATCCAATGGAGAGCCGGATAGCCAGTTCGCGGGTGCGGTCGGCGGCGCGCGCGGCGCAGATGCCGGCAAGGTTGGCGCAGGCGGCCACGAGCACGAGCATTGCCAGAACCATGATGGCGGTGAGGAAGGATCGCGCGGCAGCGCCGAAAACATCTCCCATGAGGCCGGGCTTGATCAGGCGCGCGCCGAGGCTGTCGTCCTCGGTGGGATGCTCATGGGTCATCTGGTGCGCCACGGCATTCAGATTTTCTGTTGCCTGCTGCGGAGTGACGCCGGGCTTGAGCGATCCGATGACATACAACCCGTGGTTGAAGCGCTTGACGAGAAAACTGTAGCCCTCGATTTGTTCTTCATTGACGATGGGAATCCAGAACTCGGGCCAAACAAACAGCTCAGTGCCATTGAAGTTTTTCTGGGCGACTCCAATGATGGTGAAGGGATGCTTGTTCAGGTCGACTGTAGTTCCAATGACGCGGGGGTCGGCGTTGAAGCGGGTGCGCCACAGGTTGTCACTGAGCACAACGTAAGGCGCGGAGTTGGGGCCACGTTCGTCGGTCTGATGGAAGAAGCGGCCAAGGGCGGGCTGAACTCCGAGGATATCGAAGTAATTGCCTGAGACTTCGTAGTCCATGTATTTCTGGGCTGCGCCACCGGAGCTCATGCCGGCGAAGCCGAGCCGGTAGGCGGCTAGGTCGGTGAAGGCAGTGTTGCGGGTTTTGAAGTCGATGTAGTCCGGGTAGGATTGGTTGTTGAAACCAACCTGCTTCTGCACCAGCTGGACCAGCCTGTCCGCATTCGAAACGTTGAGCGGACGCAGGATGATGGCATTGAGCACGCCGAAGACAACCACGTTGGCGCCGATGCCCAATGCCAGAGTGAGGATGGCAGTGAGCGCGAAGCCCGGTGAGCGGCGCAACTGGCGGAAGGCGTAACGCACGTTGCGGGCCATACTCTCGATGGTCAGAGTGGCGTCAGCGGCGGTGACACGCTCCTTAGTTGTGGTGCGATTACCGAAGCGCAGCAGTGCGTCGCGGCGGGCTTCTGCGGGAGACATGCCAGCGGCGATGTTGTCGTCGATACGCAGGGCAATGTGCGCCTGGAGTTCGGCTTCGATCTCGCGATCGACTTGCGTGCGGCGGAATAGATTTGCGATCCGACTAAAAATGGCCATGAGTGACTCCTCTTCTGCAAGGTGCGCAGGGTTTCAGGCAAAGCGCAGAACAGCGCGTACGGCCTTTACCAACTGATCGAAGCTCTCTTCGGCCTTCTCCAACTGGCGGCGGCCCGCGGCAGTGAGCTTGTAATACTTGGCGCGGCGGTTGGTGTCCGTCATTGCCCACTCGGAGACGATCCAGCCGTTCTGCTCCATTCGATGCAGCGCGGGATAGAGCGAGCCCTCTTCAACGCGCAACAGCTCGTCAGAGGCGCGCTGGATGTGCAGGACAATGCCGTAACCGTGCAGCGAGCCGGTGTTGGACAAGGTTTTGAGGACGAGCAGATCGAGGTTGCCCTGGAGATCGTTTTTGGGAGAATCGCTTTTTGCCATTTGCCACCCCGGACAGGCTGATATAGAGAACTCTATGCATAGACGGCTAGGTCTGTCAAGCGCAGCGACTCCCTTGCTGCGCTCGATAGGCTGTCCGCGCTATGCTTTTTGTTTGAGGTGAATCATGACCGAGACTGCTACACGCCCCCAGCTTGCTCACCTGACTGCCGTGCTGGATGAGTTGCGCGCCAAGGGGACGCACTTCAACCTGCGCATTTTGGACGACCAGCAGGCGCCGGTGTGCCACTACGACGGCAAGCAGGTGATTAACCTGGCCAGCAACAACTACCTGGGACTGGCGAACCATCCGAAATTGATTGAAGCGGCGCTGGCGGCGACCAAGGCGTTCGGCGTGGGATCGGGCGCGGTGCGGACGATTGCCGGGACGATGCGCATCCACATGGAGCTGGAGGAGAAGATTGCGCGCTTCAAGAATGTGGAGGCTTGCGTGGTCTTCCAGAGCGGTTTCACGGCCAATGCGGGGACGGTGAGCTCGATTCTGGGCAAGGAAGATTTCATTCTGAGCGACGAGCTGAATCACGCCAGCATTATCGATGGCGCGCGGCTGTCGCGGGCGAAGATCAAAGTCTTCCGGCACAAGGATGTCGCGCATTGCGAGGAGTTGCTGCAGGAGCTGGCTTCGGAGCCGGGGAAAAAGCTGGTGATTACGGATGGCGTGTTCTCAATGGATGGAGACATTGGGCCGGTGGGCGCGCTGGCCGCGCTGGCTGAGAAGTATGGCGCAATCATGATGGTGGACGACGCGCATGCTTCAGGGGTGCTGGGGCGCAACGGGCGCGGGAGTGTGGACCATTTCAACGCGCACGGTAAGGTGGATGTGCAGGTGGGGACGCTGAGCAAGGCGATTGGCGCGCTGGGTGGGTATGTTTGCGGGAGCCTCGATTTGATTGACTATCTTTACCATCGCGCGCGGCCGTTTCTGTTTTCTACGTCGCATCCACCGAGCGTGGCGGCGACTTGCATTGCGGCCTTCGACATTCTGGAAAACGAGCCGGAGCGGATTGAGCGGCTGTGGGCTAACACAAAGTACTTTCAGGGCGAACTGCGGAGCGCGGGTTTCAACGTGGGGGGAGTGACTACGCCGGCGACGGAGACTCCGATTACGCCAATAATTATTGGCGACGGGCGCAAGACTATGGAATTCAGCCGTTCTCTGTTTGACGAAGGCGTGCTGGGGACGGGGATTGCGTTTCCGACGGTGCCCGAGGGGAAGGCGCGGATCAGGCTGATGATGACGAGCGAGCATACGAAGGCGCAGCTGGATCAGGCGCTGGAGACGCTGGAACGGGTGGCGAAGGGGATGGAGATACTGGAGTAGATTGAGTATTGGAGCCTAGTTTGCCATGGCCGAAATCAAGATTGATAGAACACTTAGCGGAGGCGAGGGCATACCACTCTTTGCCCGCAAGATGAATAGTGAGATTGCTCAGAGCTTTAAAGCTCTGATGGAGACCAAGGGCCTCTACCAAGCTGTCCAAATCGACCGAGAATCGGCCGTCAAGTTCGCGAAGGAGTGGGTGCTCACTGGGTATTTCAACGAATTCGAATCCTTGCTTGAGAGGAGATATCCGCTAAAGAGGAATCTCACCCTTTCCGAGGCCGCCCTGTACGCCGCGGGGCGCGACGGGGCCAACGAGGAGCTTCTTGTGCTCGCGCCGGTAAACGTAAAAATGTTTTGCATGAAGTGCGATCGGGACGAGGCATTTAAGCCTCTTTTGTACCAGGACGTAACGAATGAAATGTCGAAGGCTACTCTAGGACAGGCGGGCACAGCGAAGAAGCTCCCAAATGTCGGTGAAGGATATCAAGTTTTTACCTTCGCATATCAGTGCCAGAGCTGCCTTGGGCTCCCCGAAGTGTTTCTCATACAACGGGCTGGGTTGAAGCTCGCAATACATGGTCGGTCGCCCATTCAATCCATGGCCGTTCCGGCGTTCATTCCGAAGCCTGAATCAAAATGGTACCGGGAAGCCGTCATCGCCACGAAAGTCGGGAGGACTCTTGCGGGGATCTTTTATCTGAGGACATTTATCGAGCAGTTTGCGCGAAGAGTGACCGACATCGGCGGCCGACGCCCAGGAGACGAGATTTTGTCCGAATACAGTGATACGCTCCCTGACCCGCCTCGCGACGCGATGCCTTCTCTTAGAGAATGGTACGGAAAATTGAGCGAGGCCATTCACTCAGCCAACGAGGACGGCGAGTTGCTGCAGAAAGCCTTTGAGGAGGTTGATCGACACTTCGAGTTTCGCAAGCTTTATAAAATGCCGGAATCGCCTCCAATGAAGCCAGCACCCGATCCGGGAGTTGCGACCTCCACGGAGCAGGCATGATTGCTCACTTGCGGGGAAAACTGATTTTCAAGCAGCCGGGCCAGGCCATTGTTGAGGCAGCGGGGGTGGGGTACGACGTGACCATCTCCGTGCCCACGTTTACGGCGCTGCCTAGTGTGGGGGCGGAGGCTTCGCTGCATATTCATACGCAGGTGAGCGAGGACCAGATTGCGCTGTTCGGGTTTCTGGACGCGCAGGAGAAGCGGCTGTTTGAGCGGCTGATTACGGTGAGCGGCGTGGGGCCGAAGCTGGCAATCAAGATTCTTAGCGGACTGTCAGTGGAGCGGACGGTGCAGGCGATTCGCGGGCAGGATCATGCGCAGTTGACACGCATTCCGGGCGTGGGCAAGAAGCTGGCGGAGCGGCTTGTTGTGGAGCTGAAAGACAAGCTGGACGACTTTGCGGTTGCTCCAACGCCTACGACCGTGCAGGGCGCGGCGGTGGACGATGTGCTTTCTGCGCTGACGAATCTGGGCTATCAGCGGCCGGCGGCGGAGAAGGCGGTTGAGCAGGCTGTCGCGAAAGATGCGGCGCTGGCTGCGGATTTCGATGGCCTGTTCCGCGGGGCGTTGAAGTTGATTCGCTAGAGCCAAAAGCCGACTTGCCGCATCTGATTTATTGGGGTATCTCGAATGGCCATCGTCCGAAGTTGCGCGTCCTGCGGAAAACCGAATCGCATTCCGGCAAAGCATCTGGCCGACACAGGCAGATGTGGGGCATGCAAAGCCGCCCTGCCTGCCATCGCCGAGCCGCTTGCCGTGGGCACGGAGGAGTTTGACGAGATCGTTCGCGACAGCAAGGTTCCCGTGCTGGTGGATTTCTGGGCTGCATGGTGCGGGCCCTGCCGCATGGCTGCGCCGCATGTTGCGCAGGTGGCGCGCGATCTTGGCGGCCACGCTGTTGTGCTCAAGGTGGATACCGAGAAATTCCCGGAGCTTGCGGCACGCTATAAAGTCCAAGGCATCCCGAACTTCGCAGTATTTACCGGTGGCCGCCTGCACTTTCAGCAGGCCGGCCTAGTGGATGCAAATACCATGAAGAGCTGGCTCACCGACGCCGCGTAGGCACCAAATCCAGATTTGCCGCGCTGGCTTGCTGCTGGTTTGTTAGTCTTCACGGCTGATTTGTTAGTCTTCCTCGCCGCTGACTTGTTAGTCTTGCTGGAAATGCCGCGCAGCATAAAATCCGGGTCAGCCAGCGAGTCTGGCGCGCTGTCGTGCGGCGCGCGATGGGTCACGCGTTAATGCCCGCCATCGTCCGAGCCATCGTTCCAATGCTGGTGTGCGCGGATGCGGCGGCGGAGATTGCGTTTTGCGTAGCAGCGTTTGGCGCGGTGGAACTGTCGCGGCGAGAGAATGAGGGTGGGGGCGTAACTCATGCGACGTTGGGGATTGGCGAGCTGCTGATCATGGTGCATGGAGAAACTCCACATCTGGCGAGCCGTGCGCCGCAACTGGATGGGAGCTCGCCGGTGGTGATCTATCTTTATCTGGAAGACGTGGACGGCGCGATTGCGCGGGCGGTCGCGGCCGGAGCGCGGATTTTGACTCCGATTGAGGATCAGTTCTGGGGCGATCGGATGGGGCGGATTGTGGATCCGCAGGGGCATGTTTGGAATGTGGCTAGCCGCGCCGCTGAAGGTGCTGCGAAACGCAGTTGATTTCGAATATTTGCTGCGCTCTGCCGCGAAGTCAGGCTTTCGCCCCAGAAGGAGGATTATGGCTGAGATCAGTTTGGGGTTTTACGAGACTCTCGCCCAGTATTACCACTTGATCTTCGAGGACTGGGATAGATCCATCGAGCGTCAGGCGGCAGTCTTGAATCCTCTCATTGCCAAAGAGACGGGTCGATCTTCCATAAACCTGCTTGACTGCGCGTGTGGGATCGGAACTCAAGCGATTGGGTTTGCGCAAGCCGGTCATTGTGTTGTGGCATCCGATTCCAGCCGGGCCGCTGTGGTTCGCGCGGAACGTGAAGCGAGACGGCGGGACTTGGATATTTCATTCTTTGTTTCGGACATGACTTCCCTGGGCGAGATTGCGAGAAGTGACTTCGACGTTGTGGCCGCAATTGACAACGCTTTGCCGCATTTGACGGCCTTTGAAGTCAGGAAAGCGGTGCGGGCAATGGGTTCAAAGCTTGCGCCACATGGACTCTTCGTAGCAAGTATCCGAGACTACGACAATCTCATCCTGCAACGACCGGCGATTCAAGGACCTGCCTTCTACGGCGAGGGTGGGGGAAGGCGGATCGTTCACCAGGTCTGGGATTGGATTGACAACGAGAGATACACTGTCCACCTTTACCTCACAACGCTATCGGGTCAGGACTGGGTTGCGCACCACTTCGCAACTGAATATCGATGTTTGCTACGCCATGAGCTCGAATCTGCGTTGACATCTGCCGGCTTCGAGCAAGTGCAATGGCTAATGCCCGAGCAGAGTGGCTTTTACCAACCAATTGTCCTGGCAAGAATGGGACATCAGCGTATCGCGACTGGGTAAATGGCGAATCGGAAAATGCACGATTGTGGTGCCATAAATGGATTGCGAGCACGGCTGGTGTCGTCCGCGTTACACTCTTTCTTGCCATGGTTTCGAAAGTGAAGAATGCGACTGTTGCTGCGCATCTGCGACCCGAGGGGTTGAAGTTCCTCCGGGGCCTGGAAAAGAGCAACGACCGCGACTGGTTTAACGAGCGGAAGGCTGTTTATGAGGCGGAGCTGAAAGAGCCGATGCTGGCGATCATCCGCAAGATTACGGACGCGATGATGGAGTTTGCGCCGAATCATGTGCGGCCGGCGGAGAAGTCGCTGTTTCGCATTTATCGCGATACGCGCTTCAGCAACAACAAGCTACCTTATAAAACCCATGTAGCCGCCTGGTGGTCGCACACTGGGATGGATAAGACTTCGGGCGCGGGGTACTACTTCCAGGTGAGCAAGAAGGGCGTGGTGATTGCCGCGGGGGCTTACATGCCGGAGAAGGAGCAACTGGCGGCGATTCGGCACTGGCTGCTGGAGAATCACACGGCGTTTCGGAAGCTGCTGGATAAGCCGGCGGTGCGGAAGACGTTTACGACGTTCGAGGGCGAGACGCTGACGCGGCCACCGAAGGGGTTTCCGCCCGAGCACGCGGCAATGGACCTGATCAAATGCAAACAGTGGGCGCTGCGCACGGAGCTGCCGGTTGACGCGGCACTGGAAACCAATTTTGCGCAGACCCTGATCAAGCATTTCAAGCTGCTGGCGCCGTTTGTGGACGCGCTGAATGCGCCCATTGCGGCGTCGATTCCGAAGAAGAAGGTGCTTTTCGGGCTCAAGTGACAGGGTTCGGACCGACTCTACGGGGCGGCGGATTTTCTGCGATCGAGTTCCCCGGATTGCGTCCGCTGCAGCGAACTTCATCCGGGGCTATTCTCGCACCATCCCTCCGGGATGATCGCTTGGTTGGCGGCGATTCGGGGTAAAACCGGCTAAAATCAGGCAAATCCGGGCGAAAGGCGGACAAATTCCTTAAAAACTTGTGGAAATCGGGGTTTTTAGGTTGACTTTACCCCGCCCGAAGTCGCATTGTAACGAACGACAGGGTTCTCCGGACCCGCATGAATAAAGGGGAAACGTGCAAGCGTTGCCTCGGTCGCACTCCCCCATGCGGTACGCCACAAGCGAAGGAAGCCCAGGCAACACCGGCAGCCCAGAGGGCTCGCCCAGAAGGAGAACAACACATGGCAACTGGATTGACCAAGACCGCTCTGACGCGGCACCTGGCCGAGAAGCTGGAACTGACCAACAAACAGAGTGCAGCCTTCCTGGACCTGCTGGCGGAGACCGCCATCAAGGAAACCAAGAAGAACGGCGTATTCGTAATTCCCGGTATTGGACGCCTGGTGAAGGCAGAGCGCAAGGCGCGCATCGGCCGCAACCCGCAGACCGGTGCGGCCATCAAGATCAAGGCCAAGACAGTGGTCAAGTTCCGCGTGGCCAAGGCTGCCAAGGACGTGATCGCCCCGGTAAAGAAGTAACCCTCCCCGGACTGAGGACATAAGGGGAAGAGCCACGAGCTCTTCCCCTCTGTCTTTTTTGTGAAGAGTTCTGTTTCGACAAAGGGAACGCGCGCGCATTATTCTTCATCCGCGAATGCAGCGGCTACATCCGATCAGCTATGGCTAGCGTAGATTCATCGATGAGGAACTCGAATTCCGACGCGGATGCAATGACTGGCTCTCATGTGCAGGTGTTCCTGCGCCTTGAGGGGCTGGCGGCGGTGGCGCTCTCGGCGGTCTTCTATGCGCGCACCGGAGCGAGTTGGTGGCTGTTCGCCGCGCTGTGGCTGACGCCGGACCTCAGCATGCTGGGTTACCTGGGCGGGCCTAAGCTGGGAGCGCGCATTTACAACGCGATCCACAGCTATGTGACGCCGGCCACGCTGGCGGTGACTGCGCTGCTGCTCAAAAGCCCCGCGCTGCTGCCGTATGCGCTGATCTGGATGAACCACATCGGCTTGGACCGGCTGCTGGGATACGGGCTGAAGTATCCGCAGGGGTTCAGGTTTACGCACTTGGGGAAGCTTAGCGGAAAGCGTGCTGAGGTTATTGCGGCGAGCTAGCTGTTGGCTTCAGACCAGGAAGCAGTGCGCGGCCAATCAATGCGGTGCCAAATGCTACCAGGAGTGCCTGCTCCATGAGCCGGTGGTTATAGCTCCACGAGAGGCAAGCGAGAATGAGGAAGACTCCGATCGGGTACATCTCGTAAACCAGGGCCTGGCCCCACCGCGGCTTGTTTCCCGCTGACGGAAGCGTGGTTCTGAGCCGTGGGATGAGGCGCGGCACAGCGCGCAGATAAGCATTGTAGGCCTCGCCGAGTTTTGGGCGCAGAAAGGCCTCCTCGCCCAACATCAGGCGGATAAGAAAGATTGCGAGCAGTGTGAGAGAAAGTGCCGCACCGGTGGCGGGCATGAGGAACGATGTGGCCGCGACAACGAACCAAAGCCCGAGATAGAGCGGATTGCGAACATAACGGTATGGCCCATCGGCCATGACCGGACCGGCCTGCATGTTCCCATGCTTGACGATCTCCGATCCCAGATAGGCCGTGCCCCACACACGCAGCACTGCACCCAGCGCCGCGATGAGAGCGCCAAGCACAATGACCAATGGAACGGCGATAGTAAAGGATGCAAGACCGGTTCGACTCAACTGCAGGGACAGCCACTCCAGGAGTGAGATGCGGGCGCCAAATCCCCAGAACTGAATCCACGGCGCCCAGAATCCAAGCGCTGTGATCGACAAGACGAAAATCATTCTGAAGCGAAACTCAAGGGCTGTTGCTTTCATGCATTTGTTCCCGCGCACTCTGATTTAGTCTCCCACACAGAGGGCGCGGAGAGCTCAAGGAGGGCAGCGAGAACAGAATCATTCGGTACGCAGGGCCTGCATGGGATCGACGGATGCGGCGCGGCGTGCGGGGATGAGCGCCGCGATCATGCCGCAAACGGCGAGCAGTGCGCAGACGGACAGAATCGTGATTGGATCGTGCTGGCTGACGCCGAAGAGAAACGATTGGATGGCGCGCGTGGCGAACCATGAGCCTGCGAGGCCGGTGACAAGGCCAAGTCCTAACAGAATCGCTGCCTGCTTCAGCACCAGCAGCACGACGTCGCCCCGCTGCGCGCCGAGGGCCATGCGGATGCCGACTTCGCGCGTGCGGCGGCTGACGGAATAAGCCATGAGGCCGTAAAGGCCGACCAGCGCGAGGAAGAGAGCGATGGCCGCGAAGACGGTGAGCAGCGAAGTTTGGAAACGTCGGCGCGCGCTGGCTTCAGAGGCAAGCTGACCCATGGTTTGAATATCGGCGGGGGCGAGATTGGGATCTATGGCGTGCAGGATCGAGCGAATTTCGGCGGCCATGGTATCCGGCGGAAGCACGGAACGAACGGCGATATATCCATCCTCCGCCGCAGCCACCGGGCTATAGATTTGCGGAGCGGGAGCCTCTTCCAGGCTGGAGTGGCGCACGTCGCCGATGACGCCGACAACCGTACTCCAATGCATGTGGTGGTCGTCGGTGTTGACGCGGCCGCCAATGGGGTTGCGTTTGGCAAAATACTTCTTGGCGAACGCCTGATTGACGATGGCCAATTCCTGAGTGCGGGAAGTGTCGTCGTTGGTGAAGAAGCGGCCAGCCACGAGCGGAATGGTCATGGCTGAAAAATACTCGGGCGTGACCCACCGCGCCTGGACCAGCTGATCTTTCTCGTTCGCGTAACCGTCAACCTGAAACAGGTGAAATGTTTCAGAGTTGCTGAGCGGCAGGGCGTTGATTCCTCCCACTGCTTTAACACCGGGCAGCGCGCTCAATCGGGTGAAGAGATTCCGGTAGAACTCTGCGCGCTGTTGCGGCTGGGTGTAACGCGCATCGAGTTGAATACTGGTGGTGACGGTGGATTGCGAGAAGCCGGTGTTAACGCCAGCCACGTTGATGTAGCTGCGGATAAGCAAGCCTGCGCCGGCGAGCAGAACCACCACCAGCGCCGATTCAATGACAATCAGCGCGCTCTGTGCGCGTCCGCGCGTGCCGGCAACGCTGCGGCTGCTGGCGGTGGAGAGGAAGTCAGTGAGGTTGACGCGCAGGATTGCGAGCGCGGGCAGAATGCCGGTGAGCACGCTGGTAAGAAGAGACGCGCCGACGGTGAAGAGCAGAACGTGCGTATCCAGTGAGGCCTCGCGCAGCCGCGGGATGTTGCCGGGATCGAGGCGTGGCAGCGTGCGCAGGAAAAGGTAAGCGAGGCCAACACCGATTGCTCCTGCGGCGATACCGATGAGCATCGCCTCGGTGAGGAGCTGACGAACGATGCGGCTGCGCCCGGCTCCGAGCGCGACGCGCACGCCCAGCTCGCGCATGCGGCTTGCGGCGCGCGCCAGCAAAAGATTCGCGGCGTTGCCGCAGGCGATCAGCAACACGAGAGTCACTGCCCCGAGTAGGAGCCACATCAGCGAACGAACATTGCCCACTGTGCTGCCGACAAAGTTTTCGACGAGTGCGCCCCAGCCTTGCATCTGCGGGTCATGCAGCCTGTCGAGCCGCGCCATGATGGCGCTCAGCTCGGCCTCGGCCTGTGCGATGGAGACCCCGGGTCTAAGGCGAGCCACGGCAACGCCGCTTGAATTGTCCCTTTCAGCCATGTCAAGCGGCGTAAGCGCGAGCGGAACCCACACCTGCGTTGTTTTGTACTGCGGCACGCCATAGGGCAGATCAGACGCGTGTGGATATTCGAATTCCTGCGGCATGACGCCGATGATTTCGTAACTCTTGCCACGAGCAGCAGCGGCCGATGAAGTATGTCGGTAGCTGATCCGAACATCGACTGCCATAGAGCATGACTGATAATTGCAACCCTTTCGTGGCCTGGCCGATTGTCGTCGGCTGTGATGGTGCGGCCGAGCTCAGGCGAGGATTGAAAGGTCTGAAAGAAATCGCCATCCACGAGCGCCGCGCTGACGCGTTCCGCCGAGCCCTGCGACGCCAGACTGAACATCGACTGATCGAATGCGGTAACGCTCTGGAATGAATGGCTCTCCCGCTTGATATCGTAGAAGTCTCCGTAGGCGGGGCCGAACATTTCCGCGGGCAGATTGTAGCGAGGATTGGGTGTGTAGAGATAGACCAGGCGGCTTGGATCACCATATGGTAATGAACGGATGAGGACCGCATTAACCAGGCTGAAGATGGCGGTACATGCGCCGATGCCGAGAGCGAGAGTAAGCACGGCGGTGATGGTGAAGCCGGGGCTGCGGCGCAGAGTGCGGAGGCCGTAGTGCGTGTCCTGAATGAGGCTTTCGAGCCAGGGCAGGGTGCGGCGGATACGAACGGCCTGATGCGTTTGCTCTGCGCCGCCAAGGCGGATGAGGGCCTGACGGCGGGCTTCAACAGGGCTGAGCCCGGAGCGAATGCCGTCGTCAGTGTGCTGCGCGACATGGCTTTCCAGTTCGGCGGCGAATTCATCGTCGGCCCGGCGCCAATGGAAGAGACCGCGAAGGCGCAGCGCGAGGGCTCTGAGTTTTCGCATCCTTTTTCTCCTATTCCGTGCGCAGGGCCTGCATGGGGTCGATGGATGCGGCGCGACGCGCGGGCAGCCAGGACGCGAGCGTGGCTACAGCGCAGAGAAACACCGCGGCGGCAACGAAGATGAGCGGGTTGTTGGCGCCGCCGCCGAGAAGTTTGGCGCTGGCTCCCATGCCGCCGGTGGTGAATGGGACGCTGGAGACGGCGCG
>Ga0210388_10001841_pt1 | contig 16645 bp, 12 predicted proteins | sample IncBWC19OmetaG_FD_155485 | JGI IMG/M metagenome (GOLD analysis project Ga0210388, IMG submission 155485) | Forest soil microbial communities from Barre Woods Harvard Forest LTER site, Petersham, Massachusetts, United States - Inc-BW-C-19-O ...
CCAACGAGAACGGCGCGAAGCACCTGCGCGTAGTCTCCGATTCCGAGCTGATGGTCAAGCAGATGAAGGGCCAGTACAAGGTAGCCAGCCCCGGCCTGCGCCCGCTCTTCGAGCAAGCCCGCCGCCTCGCCGCCCGCCTGGAGAAATTCGAAATGCGCCACACCCTCCGCGGCGGCAACAAGGAAGCTGACCGCCTGGCCAACGAAGCCATGGACAAGGGCATGGGCCGCACGCCCGAAAAGCAGTCCGCCGCAGCCCTCACCCGCCGCGTCAGCGACGCCCCGCTCAAGCCTCAGCGCCAGGTCTTCGAGGGTCTCGTGAAAAACGGCGTAGTTCACCTAATCGAGGGCGAACTTCCCGACGGCATCCTCGTAAAAATCATCCGCGAGTAACAAACACATCGGGAGATCAATAGAACAGGAAGATACTGGGTGCCCCATGTCTCGATTCTGAGACATGGGAATCGATGAAACTCATCCCGCCTCATTCCTCGGCAACTGTCATCTGCAATCTGCTTCTACGCCTTGCGCCCCAGATCGTTCCGCCAAGCATGCCCATCGCGTTCCAGCAGCCGGTCTGCACACTCCGGACCCCACTTGCCCGCAAAGTAATTAGGAAAAACATCCGGCTTCTTCGCCGCCCAGGCCTCCAGAATCGGCGTATACAGAGCCCACGTCGTCTCCACACCATCGCGATGCGCAAACAGCGTTTGATCGCCCAGCATCGCCTCCAGCAGCAGCCGCTCATACCCATTCGCGCTCGACTTGCCAAACGCCGCTTCGTAGTCGAAGTCCATATTCACCGGGCACACTGACATGTCAGACGAAGTGGGCACCTTGGCTCCAAATCGCAGCGCAATTCCCTCATCCGGCTGAATGCGAATGGTCAGCAGGTTAGGCTGAATCTCCTGGCACGGCCCGCTGTTTTGCAGCCGGTTGAAAATCAGCAGCGGCGGCTGCTTGAACTGGATGCTGACCTCCGTGGCCTGCTGCTTCATCCGCTTGCCCGCGCGCAAATAAATCGGAACCCCGGCCCAGCGCCAGTTCTCAATTTCCAGCCGAATGGCCGCATAAGTCTCCGTGCCCGAATCCGGATTGACGCGCTCCTCATCGCGATAGCCCACCACGCGCTGGCCGTTAATCACGCCCGGCCCATACTGTCCGCGCACCGTATTCAAAATCGGAATCGGCGGCATCGCCTTCCACACCTTCAGCTTCTCCTGCCGCACGCTTTCCGATTCAAAGCTCGACGGCGGCTCCATGGTCACAAAACTCAGCAGTTCCATCATGTGGTTCTGCACCACGTCGCGCAGCGCTCCTGCCTTCTCGTAAAACGGCCCGCGTCCTTCCACGCCCAGCGTTTCCGCAGCAGTAATCTGCACGTGATCAATGTAATTGCGATTCCAGATCGGCTCAAAGATTCCGTTGGCAAAGCGGAACACCAAAATGTTCTGCACTGTCTCTTTGCCTAAATAGTGGTCGATGCGGAAGACCTGGCTCTCGTGGAAGACCGCATTTACCTGGTGATTCAACAAGCGCGCCGAGTCCAGATCGTGCCCGAACGGCTTCTCGATCACCACCGCCGTCTTGCCCTTTTCTGGTTGCGCCATGCCGTGCGAGCCCAGGTTCTCCACGATTCCGGCAAAAAACTCCGGCGCTGTCGCCAGGTAGAACAGCCGGTCGCCGCCCAGTCCCTTTTCTTTGTCGATGCGCTCTAACTCCGCCTTAAGTCCCGCATAACTCGCCGGGTCGTCGAAGTTAAGCGGAAAGTAACTGATATCCTTCACAAACTCATCCAGCTTCGGGTCGCTCGCATCCACGCCGCCATACCGAATAATTCCGTCGCGCATATCCGCAGCAAACTCATCGCCAAGCGGCCGCCGCGCCACGCCTACAATTGAGAACTTGTCAGGCAGAAGATTGTTTTGCCGCAGATGGAACAGCGCCGGCAGCAGCTTGCGCTTGGTCAAGTCGCCGGAAGCCCCGAAAATTACCAGAATCCCCGCCTCGGGAATCGTTTCCCCAGCCTGAGAAACCTTCGAAAGGTCCTCCGGTCGAACACTCATTTGCATAGTAGCCATCCCTCGCCTCCAGCTAACTCGCTAATTCGCTCGCATCAGCGAGCGTGCTAACTCGCTGCCCTAATCCCGAATCTCTCCGCTTCATTAGACAACTCCCAGACTTACTAACTCACTGCGCAAAGCATCCGCGCCAACAAACTGAATCCCTTTCATCCCCGCCGCTTCCGCGCCCGCCACATTCTCTTTCCGGTCGTCGATAAACAGGATCCGCTCGGCGGGCCCGCCCAGAATATCCAGCGCGCGTTTGTAGATCGCCACGCCGGGCTTGCGCAAACCCACGTAACACGAACTGAACGCAACCTTGAAATGCTTGCGCAACCCAAAGGTCTCGAAGCGATAGTCATTTGTCGCGCGCGCTTCATTGTTCAGCGCGCCGAGCACATAGTTATCGGATGCGGCAAGCTCGGCAAGGATTCCCAGCGCCCCATCGGGCAGAAGTTTTGACTGCGTCAACATGAAAGCAAAAAAGTCATCGGAAGAGAAGCTGCGCGATTCGTAAAACACCGTTGCATTCAGATAATCCTCGAGCGAAATCAAGTCCCGTTCCCACGCATCGTTTTGCGCATTGTGCCGTGCCTCGAATGCCACACGATCGAGGCCAAATCGCTCCACCGCGGCGGCGCGTTCGCCATGATCCCAGCCGTTGGTCAGCAGCACTCCGCCAACATCGAAGAGAATCACGTCGAAGGGGAACATCGGCGCCTTTCAGTATTTGTCTGCTTGATGAATGCCTGATGAAGTTATTCCCAAACAGGCGCGCGTGAACCAATCTACAATGCGCCGAGCGCATCTTCAGGCCGCTCTATGCCGGGTTCGCCGATCCGTCTCCACACTGGTACTTCGCCTCGATCGCCAGCACCTTCTTGAATCGCCTCACGAATCTCTCTTCACTGGAAATGAACTTTGCGCCAATGAATGCATTCACGCACTCAAATGCCAGTGCTGAGCCGATCACCCGCGCGCCCAGCACAATAACATTCATGTCGTCGTGCTCCACACCCTGGTGCGCGGAGTAAGTATCATGGCACATGCCGGCGCGAATCCCTGGAATCTTGTTCACCGCCACGCACACGCCCACGCCAGACCCGCAAATCAATATTCCGCGCGGCGCATCGCCCCGCTTGAGCGCCAGTCCCAACCGCTCGGCGTAATCGGGATAGTCATCCACCGGATCGACTTTGTAGGCTCCCAGGTCCAGCACCTCGTGCCCGGCCATTGCCAGGTTAGCGCGAACTTCCTCCTTCAGAGGAAACCCCGCATGATCCGAGCTGATTACTAGCTTCATGGTAACTTCCTTTCCAGCAAGCGGGTCAGCGAGTCATCGCGACGGAGTTACAACGGTTCGCGGTTACAAGCCCGGTCCTTCATTCCGCCGATGAATCCGCTGACTTGCTGACTTGCTGACCTGCTGCCTCGCTACCTCACCAACTTCTTCGCTCTCGCCGCCACGTTATCCGCACCAAATCCAAGCTTCTCCAGCACAATCGGTCCCGGCGCCGAAGCTCCAAACCGATCCAGCCCAATCACGTCGCCGTCCAGGCCGACGTACTTCCACCAGCCCAGCATCGATCCCGCTTCAACCGCAAGCTTGGGAACACCAGCCGGCAGGACGCTTGCCCTATACTCCGCCGTCTGCTCGTCGAAGATCTTCCAGCTCGGCATGCTAACGACGCGCGCCTGAATCCCTTCGGCCGCCAACAGCTTCGCCGCGTCCACCGCGGGCCAAACCTCAGAGCCCGTGCCGATCAGCACCACCTGCGGGCTCGCTGCATCCACCAGCACATAGGCTCCCTTGCTCACGTCAGCATACGCATCGTGCACCGTCGGGTCGATCACCGGCAAATCCTGCCGGCTGAGTGCAAAAAAGCTCGGTCCCGTGCGTTCCAATGCCAGCCTCCAACAAGCCGCCGTCTCATTCGCATCGGCGGGACGAAAATCGGTCAAAAAAGGCACCGCCCGCAGCGCCATCAAATGCTCAATCGGCTGATGCGTAGGTCCGTCTTCACCCAATCCGATCGAGTCATGCGTAAACACAAACAGCGAGCGAATCTTCATCAGCGCCGCCAGGCGAATCGCCGGCTTGCAATAATCCGAAAACGTAAAAAATGTCGACCCAAACGGAATCAGCCCGCCATGCGCCGCAATTCCATTCACCGCCGCACACATACCAAACTCGCGCACGCCGAAAAACACATTGCGCCCCGTCGGATCAACGTGGAAACTCTCCCCCGGCTTGAAGATCGTCTTCGTCGAAGAAGTCAGATCTGCCGCGCCGCCAAACAACTCCGGCACAATCTCGGCAATCGCATTCATCACCGCTCCGCCGGCATTGCGCGTAGCCACCGGCTTGCCCGCCGGGTAACTCGGAATCGCCTTCACCCAGCCGTCCTTGCGCACATCCTTCTGCGTGCGCTCAAACTCCGCTGCCAGTTCCGGATTCGCGTCCTTGTAGCCCGCGAATTCCTTGTTCCACTTCGCTTCAAGTTCCGCGCCCCGATCAATCGCCTTGCGCCAATTGGCCAGCGCATCTTCGGGAACATAAAAGCTCTGGTCCTCGGGAAAGCCGAAGAACTTCTTCGTCGCGGCGACAGCCTCCACGCCCATCGCCTCGCCATGCACCTTGTTGGTTCCGGCCTTGGGGCTGCCGTAGCCAATTACCGTCCGCACCGCAATGATGGACGGTCTCTCGGTTTCCCCTTTGGCATTTTCAATTGCTTCATTGATGGCCACAAGGTCGTTGCCATCATGCACGCGCTGCGTATGCCAGTGGTAGGCTTTGAAGCGCTCCAGAACATCGTCGTTGTAACTCAGCGCGGTCGGCCCATCCAGCGAAATCAAATTGTCGTCGTAAATCCATATCAGCTTGCCCAGCCCCAGCATACCCGCCAGCGCCGCGGCCTCGTGGCTCACGCCTTCCATCAGGTCGCCGTCGCCACAAAGCGCATAGGTGTGGTGATTCACAATCTCAAAGCCGGGCTTGTTGTAGATCGCCGCCAAGTGCCGCTCCGCAATCGCCATTCCCACCGACATCGCGATCCCTTGTCCCAGCGGACCCGTCGTTACTTCCACGCCTTCCGTATCGCCATACTCAGGATGCCCCGGCGTAATCGATTCCCACTGTCTGAACTGCTTCAAGTCGTCGATCGTCATCTTGTATCCGGTCAGATACAACACTCCATACAGCAGCGCGGAAGCGTGCCCATTCGACAGCACAAACCGATCCCGGTCCACCCACTTCCAGTTCTTCGGATTATGCTTCATCAGCTTGTGAAATAGCAGGTACGCAATCGGCGCACAGCCCAGCGGAGCGCCCGGATGCCCGCTCTTGGCCTTCTCCACCGCATCCACCGCCAGCAGCCGCAACGTGTCAATAGAAAGTTCGTCGAGTGAAAGTCCCGCAATACCTGAAGTCATAAGCTTGTACGAATCCTTTCCCGTTGTTTACTGATTCAGTAGCGATTGATGCGCCAGAAAATCAATTTATTTGTCCTTCATTGAATCCCGCCGATGCTAGCCGCCCACCTGCACCTCAACATTGTAACCAAGCCAGGCATTCTGCTCGGTCCAACGCAGAGTCCATTCCAGCTTTGCGCCCTCTGCCTTTCCGCTTACGGGTGCAGTTGCAATGTCCACACAGTGTCCGGCACTGCCCAGGCTGCGGCTCATTGTAGTGTGCGACGTTACCCATCCGTCCATGGTCCATTTCACGTCAAACCGCTTCTCATCCAGAATCCGCAGCGTCTCTCCCGCGGCAATCTTGTGAATCGGCCGCTTCATGCTGTAAATCTCCAGATTCGTGCGAACTTTCTTGCGTCCCGCCGGCTCGCAATAGCGCTCATAGACCGGGTCGATACGGTCGAAGACCTTCCCATCCACCGCCGAGCGCAGCAACTTCAGGTACTCTGCGTGGGCCCACACCAGCGGCACTGCCGACCCAGCCGGCTGTCCCAGCCGCAATTCTCTCTCCGGAACGCCTACTTCGTCCCACACCTGCTCCGGCATCATCTGTCCGGCGGTTGCAAAGCGCTCATAGGTCCTGATCAGCTCGGTGATGTCTTTGCCCGCCGCCAGCTCATAGTGCGCCCGTTCTCCGGTCAGCAACGGCCACACGCGGCCCTGGCCCCACCCCTGAAACGGCCCTCCATCAGGACGATCGCCGTAGCCGTCCCAGTTGTAACGCAACCAGCCCGGCCCTTGAGGCAGCCCACGTTTGAGCACCGCATCCACCACCTTCAGCGAATCCACCATCAGCGGATCGTCCGCGCGCCGCACGCCGTATCGCACCAGCTCCAGAAAGCCGGCATCGATGATCTCCCGCGCCTCAAACTCCGTACGCGTTCCCGGTGGCCGGTTGTTCAGGTGGATCATCTCTTTCCCGCATTCCTCGCACGCATACGCCTCGCCCGTCTCCGGCGGACGAATGCGCATGTAGTGGCGCTTTACATCCGGCAGCAGCACGCCTTCATTCGTAACCGTCCAGTCTTCCAGATGCTTCTCGATCCAGTCAGCATACTCCTCCAGAAAAACGGCCAGCTCGATCGCATCGTGCGCGCGCAAAAGCTCTGCCGCCGAAATCAGCCCGCCAATCACCGCGGCCAGCGTCGATGGCGAATAGCCCGCATTCTCCTCCCAGCGTTCCTGGTTCGTAATCGGTGCATGGCGCACCAGAAAGCCCGCCGCCCGCTCCGCAAAAGTAAACATCTTCAGCTCGCCCAGCGCATCCGCTTTCCACAGCCGCCAGGCCAGAATCACCGGGAACGCCACCTCATCCAGTTGCAACCCGGTCCAGTAAGGCGTTCCATCAATCCAGAAATTCTGTGCGAATCCTCCATCCGGCTCCTGCGTGCATGCCAGGTAAACCAGTGCCCGCCGCGCCGTCTCCGCGCGCCCGCACGCCAGCAGCGCGGTGGCCGTCTGCACCATGTCGCGCGTCCACACCAGGTGGTAGCCGCCCAGGTCGTCGTCGCCCTTCGACTGGCCCCACGGAATCGACGCCGACGCCACAAACGCGCCTGAATAGGTCTTGTCCTCATGCGCCAGAAGCACGTTGTGGCTGGTGCCCATCAGTTTTCCGCCATCGCACGCCTTCGCCGCCAGCCACATCGGATTCGCCGCCCGCTGCCACTGCGTAATGTAGCGCTCGCGCAGCTCGGCAAATGGAGTCGCAAGCGAACCCACCGTTTTCTGCGCCGCCGTATGATGGCCCTGGCCGATGCCGAACGCAACCGTAAACTCGAGCGCCCCGTCTTCGCCCAACCCGTTCAGGTCCAGCTCGCCCATAATCGCAATGTTGCCGTCCGTCGCCGAGCCAAACTCCCAATCCATATGGAGGTTGTCAATCAGGTCGCGCCAGCCGTCGCTCACGCCCACAAATCCGCAGCTCACCCGCGAGAACCCCAGCCCGGATGGGCCGCAATGCGCTGCCATGGCCAGCGATTGCGAGTTCTTCCACGCCAGCAGCACCTTGCGCCCCGCCAGGTCAAGCGCGCGCGCCGAGTTGCCAGCCCCGCCGCCGTCAAGATGCGGCGCCAGCAGCGCATACACCTTCAGCCGCGCCAGCAGTTCCGCATCGCCCTCAATGCGCACATGGTTCAGAATTACCGAGTGGTGCGGATCGCAGATGATCTCCTTTGTCAGCGTGTAACGCCCCGCCGGATCGCGATTCACATACCGCACCCCCAGCGCTTCCGGATGGATGTACTCGAACGTCGATTGCAGGTCGCGCTTCTCCTCGTGGAAAAACGTCTCCCCATCCGTCAACAGGAATTCCATGTCCCGGACCTGCGCCCGGTCAATCGTCGGATGGTAAATCTCGTTCAGAACTCCGTGCGAGCACGTAAACCAGATCCGGCTCGATGCCGCGTACGCCGTCCCCACCGCATCCTTCACGCTTGAAGTCCATCGCGGCTCTGAGCCAGGAGCGCCAAAAGCCTCGCCCTGCTGATCAAGCCACCGGTACAACGACTGATCGCTCATCTTTAAACTCACTCGTTTCGAAAAGGGAAATCAGAAGAACAGGCGCGAAATTAGGAAGCGAAGAGAATGGAAGTCGCGCAGCGCCATCCATTCTATCGATGTTCCCCAACCTTGGAAGGTTTCGCACCCATGAAAATTCAAACAGGAGCCGGCCCGTCGTCCCCAGTTGCTCCCGAATCCCAAATCCCTATTCCCTGTTCGCTGTATTTCCCCCGCACCCTCATTGCCTCTTCCCGCATCCAAGCATACGTCCACGGAAAAGCGTGTGAAAATTGGATTTATCCTCGTCGCTTTCGTCCGCCCCGCGCGCCGCCGGGCCACACCCCCGCAGTACAATTTCAATCGCCCGCAGTAGAATTTCAATCGAAGGAGATTTCCCAAATGGCCTACGAACTACCACCGCTTCCCTACGACTACGCCGCGCTCGAGCCTTTTATCGACGCGGAGACCATGCACCTGCATCACGACAAACATCACCAGACCTACATCACCAATGTGAACGCCGCCCTCGCCAGCCATCCCGATCTCGCCGCCAAGTCCGTAGACGATCTCATCCGGGATTTGGCTAGCGTCCCCGAAGATATTAAGGGTGCCGTTCGCAACAACGGTGGAGGCCATTCCAACCACACCGCTTTCTGGAATCTCATGGGCCCGATCGGCTCCGACGGAGTTGGTGGTGCGCCTTCAGGCGCCATCGCCAGCCAGATCACTGCCGACTTCGGCGACTTCGAAGCCTTCAAGAAGACATTCAACGAGACCACCGCAAAGCAATTCGGCTCCGGCTGGGGTTGGCTCGTCTTCACCGGCGGCAAGCTCAAAGTCATCACCACCGCCAACCAGGATTCACCGCTGAGCCAGGGCCTCTATCCCATCCTCGGCAACGACATTTGGGAGCACGCCTACTATCTCAAATACCAGAACCAGCGCCCCAAGTATCTCGAGGCTTGGTGGAACGTAGTCAACTGGCACGAAGTAAACAAGCGCTTCGCCTTGGCCAAAGGCTAAAAACAGGGAACAGGGATTAGGGAATAGGGAGTGGATCACAAGTGCTGGGTGCCCCATCCTTGAAATGATTTTGATTCAAGGGTGGGAAACCTCCCTCTTCATCCGCCAATTCACAGGCGAATAAACAGGTGCGCAGGGCTCAGAGTCGTTCTGCGCAATCGGGAGAAACGCCCCCCTGTGTGCAACCACCGGATGGTCTTCCGGATCTGAAGTGCCCCCAGGTCCAGCCCTGGCGCAGAGCTGAGCCAGATTGGATAGTGAGGATTGCCCTCCTCGTATTCAATCCGTACCGTGCTGCTTACGGCGGGCACCTGCGAGCCGGCGGACCGTGGCGCAAAAGGAAGCGCCCACAAAGGCTGCTTGTTTGCGGGAACCGAAGGCACAATGACCAGCAGCCTGCCGGCTTGCGAGGGGTCAGAGTTGTCGAGCACGACGCCCCGGTACACGCCGGTAAACCTTGACTGTGCCATGGATTCACTCCTCGAAGGACGATTCGATTTCCGAGAGTGCTGAAAAGTCGAAGGGCCAGAAAACACGAAGCTTCCGGTCCCTTTTGTCGACGACACTCGAAACTGGCTTCTTCACAACCGTTTTCCAACTTCGGTGTCTAATCTAGCAGTCATGGTCCAGAACTGTATGCAAAGATTCGCTTTTCTCGCGCTGCTTGCCGCCGCTCCTGCCTTAGCCCAGTCCGGCAGCTTCACCATCGCTCAGCACGGCAAGCCCGTAGGCACGGCCACAGTCACTTTCACTTCCACTCCCAAGGGTTACGACACCACCTCGGTAGTTCGCGTCGCCATGCAGGGCCTCAACTACAACCTCTCCAAAACCGAGCAGCTCACCTCCGCCAACCAGCTCCGCCACGTCGAGCTCAGCGCTACCGTCAACAGCTCCGCAGTAAACATCACCGCCGCGCCAGACGCCGCCCAGTTCCTCCTCAACGTCTCCGCCAGCGGGCAAAGCTCGACCACCCGCCTCGCTTCCCACCCCAGCGCCGTCTTTCTTCCCGACTTCGACCCCGGCGCGCTGGACACGCTGCTGGCCCTGGCCGTCACCCAGAACAATCGCGGCCTCTGGGCCATCCTTCCCAAGAAATCTGGCGCCCAGGATGCATCCATCGCCCCCGTCCAGCTAGCCACCTATGCCGACGAGAAGGGAACTCTCGACGACAAACCGATAGTCGTTCACCATCTCCAGGCCACCATCGCCGGCGCAAAATCCGAGCTCTTTTCCGGCCCAGAAAACCAGCTACTACAGGCAGAACTCCCCCAGCAAGGCTTCGCCCTGGTCCGCAAAGGATTTGTTCTCACCCCGCCCGCCAAACCGGGAGCACCGCCCGCAGCCCCGCAGCCCGCGCCTCAAGCGCCAGCCGCCCCAGTTCAGCAATAAAGCCGGGTGCCCCACAGCAAAGCCGGGTGCCCCATCTTCGCCGCGTACCTGCTTTTCGCGGCTAAGGTGGGATAGATCCATCTATTTAAAGTCTTTTATTGGCTCTTTATAGTTGTATCCCGCCGCAAATCCTGCCCTCGCGTCCCGGCCAGTCCCTAACAAGCCTTCCCCGCCGCCACCCCCGAAGCCCAAGCCCACTGAAAATTGAACCCGCCCAGCCACCCCGTCACATCCACAGCTTCCCCAATGAAATAAAGCCCCGGCACAGCACGAGCCTCCATCGTTCGCGCCTGCAAACCGGCGGTGTCCACCCCGCCCGCCGTCACCTCAGCCTTTTCAAAACCCTCCGTCCCCACCGGATGCAGTCTCCACGCATGCAGCTTGCTCTCCCACGCCTCCAACCCCGCATTTCCCCATCCCGTCGGCCCGGCCGTCTCAGCAAGAAACCCCGCCAGCCGCTGCGGCAATACTTCGCGCACCGCCTGCCGCAGCGCCGTCAAATCCCGCCGAGCCCCCGGTTCCATCATGTTCGCCATCACATGCGCGTCCGGCGCCAGATCCAACACCAGCTCCTCACCCTCCCGCCAAAACGAAGAAGCCTGCAACACCGCCGGCCCACTCACCCCGCGATGCGTAACCAGCATCTTCTCCCGGAACGGCACGCTCTTCTGCTCTTTGACTGCCACCGGCTGGTAGGTCGGGGCATTAACCCCGACACTAGACCCCGCAGGAGGACGTTGGGCTTTAGCCCCTGGGGGACGGTCCGCCTCTGCCCACGCAACCACCTCCGCCGCCACCCCCGCCAACTCCGTCCATCGCGCCTCGTCTCCGCCCAGCACCAGCGGAACCAGCGCCGGTCGCGGCGTCACCACGCTCAACCCAAACTGCGCCGCAATCTCGTATCCCAGCCCCGTAGCCCCCATCTTAGCGATCGACAACCCACCCGTAGCCACCACCACCGACTGCGCCTCAAAAGTCCCCGCCGAACAAGCCACTCGAAACCCACGGCCACCTAACCCATCCACAACAGCCGCCCGCGCATTCAACACCAGCTCCACGCCTCCCAGCGCGCACTCCGCCAGCAGCATATCCAGAATCGCCCGCGACGACCCATCGCAAAACAGCTGTCCCAGCGTCTTCTCGTGCCACGCGATCCCATAGCGATCCACGAGTGCAATAAAATCCGCCGGCCTGAATCCCGCCAGCGCCGACTTGGCAAAATGTTTATTTTCCGAGATGAAGTTTTCCGGCCCGCAGTGCAGATTCGTAAAATTGCACCGCCCGCCGCCCGAAATAAGAATCTTCCGCCCCGCCTGCCCGCCATGTTCCAGCAGGGCCACGCGCCGACCGCGCTGCCCGGCAGTCGCCGCGCACATCAACCCCGCCGCCCCCGCGCCCAGAACAACCACATCGAATTGGCGCGGTGCTGGCGGCATAAGGTCAAGTTCAGAATAGCCGCACCCCGCAAGCACAGAAGAGCCTCTGTCTCCGAGCGCCTGAGAATCGCCGTCCGACGCTGCCTTCGCTATACGGGGTCTTGGGAAGGCCGGACCTGCGGATATCGCTCCATGATTAGCCGCAGCGCCTCCTCCGCAGTCGCAATCATCCCTTCAAGTTGCGCATCCTCCACGGCGCGCAGCATCTCCTTGAATTCGGGCCCCGGCAAATATCCCGCCGCAATCAACTCGCGCCCCGTGATCAGTGGAGTGGGGCGCATCGTCTCCTCCGGCATCGCGTGCCAGCGCTCCTGCACAAACTCCCAGTGGTCAAGATTCCCGCCTCCTGCAAGGCAATCCATCCGGTGCAGCGCCAGGTGTTCTTCAAAATCCGGCAGCCTGAAAAACCGCTTCAGCGTAGACGCCTTCATTCGCTGCGCATCCGCAAACCGCATATGGTTTTCAACCAGCGCCAGCGTCTGCCGCGTCTCTTCATTCGAGAAGCGGAACCGCCGCAAGATGTCCGCCGCCACCGCCACGCCCACTTCGACGTGGCCATCGAATCGGATTCGGTCCGGAGCCCGCCGGAACGTCGCCGGCTTGCCCACATCGTGCAGCAGCGCGCCCCAAGCCAAACTCATGCCGCAGCCCTCCTCGAGCTGCCCCAGCAAGCCAAGCGTATGCACCCACACATCGCCCTCGGGATGGTATTGCGGAGGTTGCTCCACCCCCTTCATCCGCGCCACCTCCGGCAGCACCTCGGCCAGCAGCCCGGTCTCATCCAGCAACTCGAATGCCCGCCGCGCATGTCCTTCGGTCAGCATCTTCGTCAACTCATCGCGCACCCGCTCCCGGCTAACCGCCTCGATCCGGCCCGCCAGCAACTGAATCGAGCGCTTCGTCCGCACTTCCAACTCAAACCCGAACCGCGCCGCAAATCGCACCCCCCGCAGCATGCGCAGCCGATCTTCCTCAAACCGCTCCTCCGCCCGCCCAATCGCCCGAACAACCCCAGCCTCCAGATCGCGAAGCCCACCGACAAAATCAACCACAGCGCCGCGGATGAGCGGGTGCCCCACCCTCGCCACGCTTTTGTTTTTTTGGCTAGGGTGGGCCGCCTCAAGCCCCTCGGCGGTCATCTTCTCCGGATCGAACAACAACCCATTGATCGTAAAATCCCTTCGCTTCACATCCTCCTCAGCGCTCGTCGTATACTGCACCGCATCCGGATGCCGTCCATCCGAATACGCCCCATCCGACCGGAACGTCGCCACCTCTGTCGTCACGAACTCCGTCTCTGCCAGCTCGCCTCCGGATGCGCAAGCGCCGTCTGCCCCGCCGCAGGTGGCCACAAGCACCACCCCAAAGTGCGCTCCCACCGCAAACGTTCTCTCAAACATCCCCAGCACCACATCCGGCGTAGCGCTCGTAGCCACGTCGAAGTCCTTCGGCTCTCTTCCCAGCAGCAGATCCCGCACGCAGCCGCCCGCGAGGTAAGTCTCATATCCCACTGCCCGCAGCCGTGACACCACCCCAAGCGCTGCCTCGAACTGTGCCGTCCCATGCAACATAGCTTCCTTCATTTTCGCCTCAAGGCCCGCCAACTCGCTAACTCGCCATTTCGCGCCCCGGCGCGACGCCAACTCGCCAACCCGATAAACTAGTCAGATGAGCCGCGGCCTGATCCTAGCCATTGAATCCTCCTGTGACGAGACCGCCGCCGCCGTCGTCCAGCGCGGCTCCCACACCCTCAGCTCCGTCGTCGCCTCGCAGATCTCCACCCACGCCCGCTACGGCGGAGTCGTCCCCGAACTTGCCAGCCGCGAGCACCTCCGCGCCATCGTTCCTGTCGTCCGCGCCGCCCTGGCCCAGGCCGGAATTGCCCTCGCAGACCTCGATGCCATTGCCGTCACCAGCGGTCCCGGCCTCGCCGGAGCACTGCTCGTCGGAATCACCTACGCCAAAGCCCTGGCTTTCGCCGTCAACCTTCCTCTAATAGCCGTCAACCACCTGGAAGGTCACATCCATGCCGTCCTACTCAACGAGCGCGAGTCCAACCAAATCGAGTGTCATCCTGAGCGCAGCGCAGCGGAGCCGAAGGGCCCGCTTCTCGGTTTGCCGGGTGCCCCATCCTTTTCGCGTTCTCAAGCGGAAAGGATGGGAGAGCACGAACCTCCTCATTCCGCAGCCGAACCAGCCTTGGCCCTCGTCGTCTCCGGCGGCCACACCCACCTCTACCTCGCCCGCCCCATCGCCGAAACCTGGCACTACACCCTCATCGGCCGCACCCTCGACGACGCCGCCGGCGAAGCCTACGACAAAGTCGCCAAACTCCTCGGCCTCGGCTATCCCGGAGGCCCTTGGATCGACGCCCTCGCTCAATTCGGCAACCCTCAAGCCGTCCCCTTCGCCTTCTCGCAGGTGAAGACCAAGCTCCATCTCGCCGGCAAAGCGCCACGAACCAAAGCCTCCAAAACAGCCCCCATCGCCGGCCTCGACCGCCATTTCCTCTTTTCCTTTTCAGGGATCAAGACAGCCGTCCTGCGCTACGTCGAACTCCACAACCTCCGTCCCGAAGCCGAAGCCCGCCACAAACTCCTCTTTCCCATATCCAAAATACTGGGTGCCCCAGGTCTCGCTTCTGAGACCTGGGAATCCTCGAACTCCGCCCGTCCGGGTCCGCCCGTCACCCACGCCGAAGCCCAAGCCCTCTGTTCTCAAACCACCCTCGACCTGATCGCCAGCTTCCAGCACGCCGTCATCGGCGATCTGCTCAAAAAGACCTTCGCCGCCGCCGAATCCCTCGTCGTCCCTCGCATCCTCGTCACCGGCGGAGTAGCTGCCAACCGCGAACTCCGCGGCCGCTTTGCAGCCGAAGCCGCGAGCCGCAATCTCCGCGTTTCCTTCCCAACGCTCGCCCTCTCGACCGACAACGCAGCCATGATCGCCGCCGCAGCCTGGCCTCGCTTCCTTGCTCGCGAATTCGCCCCGCCCGATCTCTCCGCGAACCCTTCCCTGGCTCTCGGCCGCTGACTCCCCTGACCCTTCCGATGTACGATTGCGTCAGCACGCCAAGCAACTCCAGGGAGCCCGCACACCCATGAACATCAGGACCTCAACCCTGTTGATCGCGTTCGCGTCATCCCTCTCGATCGCCGGTTGCGGCTCCGGTGGAACCGCCCCGCCGCCCATCGTTCCTCCCACCGCCTACGTTCTTACCGTCGATTCGGCCAGCCCGGCCAGCGGCGTCGCCATCTCCGTCGGCCAGGCGGACAACAACCTCCTTACCAACGGCGCCACCAGCTTTACTCGCACGTATTATGCAGGAACTGCCGTCATCCTCACCGCTCCAGCAACTGCCGGTGTCAACACATTTTCATCCTGGACCGGCTGCACCACAATGAGCACCGTCACCTGTAACGTCACTCTCAAGGCCAACACCACCGTTACCGCCACTTACACCGTGCCTGCCGCCGCCATCACTTACTACGTCAGCGGCTCCGGCAGTGACTCCAGTAACGGCCTCACAACCTCAACTGCCTTTCTCACCCTCCAGCACGCTGAAAGCGTTACCCAACCCGGGGACACCGTCTATGTTATGAACGGCACCTATACTAACTCCTGCTCCAGTTGCGATGTCCTTGATATCAGCATCCCCGGTACAGCCACTAACTGGATCACCTTCAAAGCCTATCCAGGGCAAACTCCAACCATATCGTTCAATGGATGGGCTGGCATATCCTTTCAGCCAACATCGGCTTATGTTGAAGTGAATGGATTCACGGTAATCGGAAACAACGCCAATGTAACTCTCGCCCAGGCACTGGCTCAATCCACCACCAATCCAAATCCCGCCTTCAACGGCAACTGTATCTCCGCCGACGGCCGCAATGGCACTGCCACCGTGCGCCCTAACCATATCCGCATCCTGAATAACATCATCAGCGAGTGCGGTGGCGGAGGCGTGGGCACAGCCTGGTCTGACTACGTAACCATCTCGGGCAACACCATCTACAACTCGGCGTGGTATTCCATTTACGGCGCCAGCGCCATCTCCACATGGGAAAACTGGAACTCTGACAGCAATACCGGCTACAAAATGTTCATCACAGATAACCGCATTTACGCAAATGAGGAGCTAGTTCCCGTATTTGACAACAACCCGCCCATGATTACCGACGGCGAAGCTATCATTATCGATTCCACTCGTAACTCGGCCTATAACTCGACCAACGATCCGCTGCCTCCTTATACCGGACGCACGCTGATCGATAACAACGTCATCTATAACAATGGCAGCTCGGCCATTGAAGTCTTCCAGAGCGATCACGTCGACGTGGTCAACAATTCCACTTATCAAAACGTCACCAATCCCCCTCTCTCCGGTCGTGGCGAAATGTTCCTTAACCAGACTTCCGACGTCAACGTGATCAACAACATTTTCTCCAGCGCCACCGGCCAGAACCCGCTCACCTCAGTTCCCACCAGCACCGCGTCCATTACTTTGAATTACAACCTCTATTACAACGGCGCCATCTCCGGCGACGTCCCCGCTGGCCCCAACGACCTCACCGGCAACCCCCTCTACGTCGACCCCGCCGATGCCAACCCCCTCAACGTGCTGCTCACCGTCTCACTAGGCAGCCCCGCCCTGGGCTCCGGCACATCTTATCTCGCCCCGTCCGCCGATTTCCTTGGCAATCCCCGCCCCGGCCCCAACGGCTACGACCGCGGCGCCTACCAGCAGCAATGACCGTCA
>Ga0210388_10001842_pt1 | contig 16642 bp, 13 predicted proteins | sample IncBWC19OmetaG_FD_155485 | JGI IMG/M metagenome (GOLD analysis project Ga0210388, IMG submission 155485) | Forest soil microbial communities from Barre Woods Harvard Forest LTER site, Petersham, Massachusetts, United States - Inc-BW-C-19-O ...
GGGTGCCGCTACGCGAGATGGTCGCGATCGACTATCTCTACGTCGCCAACTGGTCGCTGTGGACCGACATCAAGATCCTGCTGCGCACCATCCCCCACGTCCTCCAACGCCGCGGACTCTAAACAGCCGACACCACAAGCGCCAGCAGCGCGTCGGATACCTGCCGGCAGACTACGTCCGGAGCAAACAGGCGCTCGGCCTCGGCGCGAGCCTTCGCGCGAACGCCGGGCGCGTCCTGTGCGAGCCGCGCGAGCAGCTCAACGACCGCCGAGGTGAGACCCTCGACGTCGCCGGGCGCCATCTCGGCGACGACGGCTCGATCCACATTCTCGATCGCGCCCACCTCGCTCGTTGCCGCGACGAGCACGCCTGCCGCCAGCGCCTCGCCAACGGTCAACCCGAACGGCTCGTACGTGCTGGCCTGCACCAGCACATCCGCACGCGCAAGCTCTTCGGGAATCTTGGCGGGCGCGATGCGGCCTGCGAATTCCGAGTTCTCCGGCGGGAGATCCGACAGCAGCTCGGTGTAGTCCGACCACAGGCTGGGCCCGCCGACGACACGGACGCGCGCGTCGATGCCGCGGTCGTGCAGCCGCCGGGCCATCGCAATCACGTCCTCGATGCCCTTGCGTGCGGAAATGCGGCCCAGTACTAGAACCGTGGGCGGTGCTCCGAGCGCTCGTGTCAGGTCGGCCGCGGCAAAGCGTTCGAGGCGTACCGGGTTGGGGATCACAACCGTGTTCTCCAGCGGAACGCGGTAGTCGCGCACGAGATGATCGCGAAACACGGTGCTGATGCACACCAGCAGCCGCGCGGCGCGAATCAGACGTCGTTGCACGAGCACGCGCAACCACATCACGCCGACCGTGAGCGCGAAGACGGGTGCCGGCTGGCACTGCAATGCCAGCGAGCGCTCGGCGAGCAGGTGACGGAGCTCTCCCTTGCTGTGAGTGCCGGCATCTATGACGAGCGGGAGCGAATGTCTGAGGGACCGGGGCACGGCGAGTGCCTCGATGCTGTTGAACTGGAAGATCACGTCGTACGGGTTCACCGCATGTCTATCTCTGAGGCTGCGGCGGACTCGCAGAGAGCCGAGCCCGCGAGTCACCAGCCCCGAGACGAAGCTGCCGAGCGCGGTGCGGTTGTACCAGCTACCCCAGCGCCATTCGCCTGTGCCCCAATAAAAAGTCACGCCATCCGCTCTGGCCAGGCGATCGGGAATCTCTCGCTCTCGACCTGAGAGGTAACAATCGATCTGGTGACCGAGGCCGGCGAGCCCGAGCATCAACTCGGTCGCGACGCCGGGAGCCCCGCCGGACTCCTGTGTACCCGGCCCGCTGCCGATCCACGCGATTCGCAGCGATCTCCTCGGCATCCGCTCGGGGACCCTACCAGTCTGCAGCGGCGAGTCCGGCTGGACACCGAGGCACGTCAGCTAGCCGGCAACTCCGCTGGTGTGCTGCTCGAGCGCAGAACTGACGTAACTCGACAGCTGTCGCTGAAAGCTCGCAACCGAGAACTGCTGTGCGTGCTCGACCGCGCGCGCGGGAGCGAACGCGAGTTCGTCGATCGCTCTGATCGCCGCGGCGAACGCATCCGGGTCGTCTGGGGCTGCCAGCAGCCCGGTCTCCCCATCGAGCACGGTCTCGAGGGCTCCGCCGGCGGCGGCGGCGATCACGGGCCGCCCAGCCGCCTGCGCCTCGACGGCGGTGATCCCGAACTCCTCGATCCCGGGCACGATCACGGCGCGGGCACCGGCGTAGAGCTCGGCCAGCTCCGCGTCACTCGCACGTCCCAGGAAGGTGGCCTCCGGATACGCGGCGCTCAGCGCCTCATGGTCCGGCCCCGAGCCAACCACCTCGATCGGTGCGCGAGCCCGTCTGGCGGCCTCGAGCGCCACGTGCACACGCTTGTGCGAGACGAGCTCGGACACGACGAGTAGCGCCTCGCCCGGCACCCCGATGCTGAAGCGTTCGGTTTCCACCGGCGGATAGATGATCGTCGCCGAACGGCCGTACAGGCGCTCGATCCGCTCCTGGGTGACTCGCGAGTTGGCGAGGTAGTGGTCAACGCGGCGGCTGGCCGCGAGGTCCCAGCTGCGCATCCGGTCCAGGAGCATGCCGAGAGGTCTTCGCAGTGCTCCGGGCACTTCTCTCAGCCCGCGCTCGCGCTCGGTCCAGAGATAGCGAAACGGCGCGTGGCAGTAACAGATGTGGATCGCGCCCGGCGGGGTGTGCACCCCGTGGGCGAAGGCGCTGCTGCTGCTGAGGACGACATCGCCGGCGGGGAGCTCGAGCCGTCCGACCGCGAGTGGATAAAGTGGAAGCAGCCGCCTGAAGTTGCTCTGGTTCGCTCCCAGCCTCTGCAGCATCGACGCGCTAATGGGATGACTCGCAAAGCGGCTGCTGGTGACCTTGCTGTCGTACAGCAGTGTGAAGATCGGGGCCGCGGGATAGAGATCGGCAATTGTCGCAAATGTCCGCTCGGCGCCCCGCATAACGAGCAGATAGTCATGGACCAGTGTGACTCCGCCGGTCTGTGTGGTGGTGCTTGTCGTCGCGGCCAAGGCCGCTGAAAGGGTACAGCCTCGCCGTGTTTGCCGCAGACAAGCGCGGCTTCTCGGAGGCGCGGGTGTTTAGGCTACGATCTCGCCCGTGCGGGAAATCATGCTACGGATCCTCGGCTGGCGAATGTTGCTACTTAACAGCGATCCCCCGGTTCTTGATCGCTGGATCTGGCTGCGAGGAAGCCTCAAACGCGGACCGGAAAGGACGTTCGACGCCGGCTGTGGCAATGGTGCGTTCAGCATGTACGCCGCGGACATCGGAAATCAGGTAGTCGCCGCGTCGTTTTCCTCGGATGAGCAGGACGCGGCACGCCGGCGGGCGGATGTGCTGGGAATCGCGGGAATCGACTTTCGGATACTCGATCTGCGCGAGCTCGAGTCGCATCGTGACTCGCTGGGCACCTTCGATCAGATCATCTGCCTGGAGACGATCGAGCACGTGATCGACGACGCCGGTCTCATGACCTCGCTCGGGCGCATGCTCAAGCCTGGAGGACAGTTGCTCTTGACCACCCCTTTTGAGGGTCACCGCCCGCTCTACACAGAGGATCCGCATCCAAGCGGCGTCGAGGACGGTTCGCACGTCCGCTTCGGATACTCCCAGGCGCAGCTCGAGCGGCTCGCGCACGATGCCGGTCTGGACGTCGTCGAACAGTCGTTTGTCACCGGCGTCCTCTCGCAGAAGCTGACAAGCCTGATGCGCTGGCTCACCTCGCGCCTGGGCCTGCTGCCAGCGTGGATCATCGTGCTTCCGTTGCGAGCGCTGGTGATCGTCGATCGCCCGGTGACGCGAATGCTGCGATACCCGTATATGTGCGTGGCGCTACGCGGGGTCAAGCGCCCGAGCAGCTAGCACGTGCGCATCCTCGTGACAGTGCCATGGCACGAGCGCCTCGGGGGCGCCGAGGCGATGCTGCAGACGATCATCGACGGGGTTGGCGAGAGCGGACACGAAATGGAGTTCGTTTTCTTCGAGGACGGGTCGTGGCCGGCTGAGCTGCGGGACGCGGGGCTGCGCGTCGAGGTGATCGAGGCGGGCCGGGTGCGGCAGCTTCATCGCTGGCTGGCGACGGTTCTCCGTCTGGCCGCGCTCTTTCACAGACGCCGGCCGGACGTGATCCTCAACTGGGCGGCGAAAACGCAGGTGTACGGCTCCCCGGCGGCGGCGCTCGTCGGCATGACCGACCGGGTCGTGTGGTGGCAGCACTCGATTGCGGTGCAAACGTGGCTCGAGCGGATCGCGAACCTGCTTCCTGCTCGCGCGATCGTGTGCTACTCGGCGGCGGCGGCGCGCGCCCAGGCGGGGATGTTCCCGGCCCGCAGGACGCTCGTCATCCCCGCCGGCGCAGCTCCCGCCGCCGGCGACGCGCCCGCGGCCGCGCCGCTCGAGCTGCCCCCGCGCGACACCGTGATCGGCATCGTCGGGCGGCTGCAGCCGTGGAAGGGGCAGGACCGGCTGCTCGCCGCTCAGGCGATGCTGCGCGATCGTGGGCACCACGTCCACCTGGTGATCGTCGGCGGCGACGCCTACGGCCTCTCCCCGGAGTACGCCGCGTCGCTGCCCGGGCTGGTTGCCGGCCTCGGCCTCCGCGAGCACGTGACGATGACCGGCGAAGTTGCGGACGCGCGACCGTTCATCGATCGGATGGACGTCCTCGTCAACGCGTCGGATCCCGAGCCGTTCGGGATCGTGCTGTTGGAGGGAATGGCCGCGGCGGTCCCCGTCGTGGCCGTCGACGCCGGCGGACCGGCGGAGATCGTCGAGCGCGGGAAGACCGGCATGCTCGCGCGCTCGGGCGCGCCCGAGGACCTCGCGGACGCGCTCGAGCCGTTGGTGAGCTCGCCCGAGCTTCGGCACGCCCTCGGCCAGGCCGGTCTGGATCGGTTTTTGCGCGAGTATTCGGATGTGGCCATGCGCAAGCGGTTCTTCACAGCACTCGAGGGGCTCGTCGCGGACAGGACCAAGAATGTCGACGGGCGCTGAGCGCGAAGACGGCAGCGGGCCCGCGGACGCGCCGGAGGTGACGCTCGTTGCCCACCACGTCGGCGACGTCGGCGGCATGGAGCGCGTGCTGACTGAGCTCGCGCTGGGGCTTCGGCGCCGCGGCTATGAGGTGACAGTGATCGCCTACGCGTGCACGCTGCCCGCGGGCTCAGGTGTCACGTTTCGCCGCGTTCGCGGTCCCAGCCGGCCGTTCGTACTGAGCTATCCATGGTTCATGCTGGCGGGCACGATCGCGGTGCGACGGTGGCGGCGGGGACTCGTGCTCGCGACCGGCGCGATCATTCTCAACCGGGTCGAGGTGGTCGCGATCCACTACTGCCACCAAGTCGGCCCGGCGACGCCCAGTCGCGCGAGCTGGCCGTTCCGTCTGAATGCCAAGGTCTCTGCGTTGCTCGGTCGGGCCGCGGAACGCGTGTGCTTCCCGCTGAACCGTCCGCGCCGGTTCGTGTGCGTATCCGAGGGTGTGGCGGAAGAGGTCCGCGAACATTTCCCGGCGCTCGCGGAGCGTACGATCGCGATTCCCAACGGGGTCGATTTGAACGCATTCGCGCCCCGATCACGCAGCGAGGATGCGGCGGCGCTGCGAGCGGCGCTCGACATCGACCCAAAGCGCAGGGTCGCGATCTTCGTCGGAAGCGAGTGGCAGCGCAAGGGTCTCGAGCCGGCCATCCGCGCGCTCGCGCTCGTCGACGGCTGGCTGTTGCTCGTGGTCGGCGGTGGCGACCGCGACCGCTACCAGACCCTCGCACAGGAGCTCGGCGTGGCCGACGCGCTGCGTTGGGTGGGCGTGTCGCGTGATGTGGCGCCGCTCTTCCAAATCGCGGACGCACTCGTGTTCCCCACGAGCTACGAGGCATTTCCACTTGTCGCGCTCGAGGCTGCGGCAAGTGGACTGCCGATCCTGGCGACGCCCGTAAACGGCGTGCGCGAGCTCGTCAGCGACGGCGTCAACGGCTTTCTGATCACCGCCGATCCGGGGGACATCGCGGGACGCCTGCGGATACTCGCAGAGGATCCCGCGCTGCGTGAGCGGCTCGGTCGGGCAGCTCGCGACGCGGCCCTGGAGTACAGCTGGGAGAAGATGGTCGAGCGCCATCACCGGCTGTATTCGAGCCTGGCTGCGCCGCCACCGCTCCCAGGCGCTGAGCGCGTCGATCAGCCGGCTTGAGCGCGCGCCGCCAGGATGTCCCGTACGAACGCGCTCATCCGTCGCTGTTGCGCGTCGCGATCAAAGACCTCCGTCCGACACGCGACGGCCGCTCGGCGACGCTCGTCGATGTCGGTGGCTGTGAGCGTCGCGAGCAACGTCGTCAGAGCGTCGATGTAGGTCGGGCTCCACGGGGCGCTTCCCGGCAGCCGCCAGAAGTAGCCCTCGTCGAGGTCATACGCGAGCGGCACCTCGCCTGTGATGACGGGAAGGCCCACAGCGAGGTACTCGCTGAGTTTGGTGGTGTAGCGGAATGCGCCGACGGGGTCCAGGCTCTGAGACAGGCTTCCAGCGTCGAACGCCGCGAGATAATCGGGTACCTGCTCGGGCGGCACACGTCCCGGGAGCAGCACACGTGTGCCCAGATCGTCCCCCGCGAGTTCCTCCAGGCGTCCGCGACCGTCGCCGTCGCCGACAACGCACGCGACGACGTCCTCGCGCGAGGTTCGCCTGACCGCCTCAACGAGCTCGGCTCCGTATACGTACTTGACGCTTTCATTCCAGTGAAGCGAGCCGACCAGACCGACGACGATCGTCGCGTCGCTTACGCCCAACTTGCGCCGGACCTCAGCGCGAGCGTTCGAACTCGGATTGCTGCGGGTCCATCCTGGCGCTGTCATCCCCCGTGGCGCGCCATAGGTGAGTGCGCGCCCCACCAGGTACGGGGTCCAGCCCACGAACCCCGCGCACGCCCGGCACAGAAGGCGCTCGTAGACTCCGCCCAGGATTCCGGCGGAGCGAGAGTGAAGTCGCAGGAATGGGCCCACCGCGTCGCCGCTGGAGACGACGAACGGCACACCGAAGAGCGCGCGCGCCAGCAGCAGCGGCACGCCCCCGGCAAGGCCGGTGCCCTCCATGACGATCAGGTCGGGCCGCTCGGCGCGGGCGGCCCTCAGCAGACCCAGGGCCGAGCCAAGCTTGCGATTGCGCTCAAAGCGATACTCCTCGGCATCGAGCGACTCGAGCAGGGCCCGGATCCGCTCGCCCTCGATGTGCCCGTGGCCCTGCGTCGCGAAGCACAGGATCCGTCCTGCTTTACCCCGCGGCCGCACCGGCGGGGAGTCTACGGGATCGTGAGTCGCAGGGACTCCAGCTGAGCCGCCGTGCCGCTCCGTTTGGACAGCCGCGGGGCTCGCGAAAAGCCCGAGAAACCGGGCCTCTGCACGCGTTCTTGCTCTGCGATTCTGGCCCCGTGGACGCGCTAATCTTTAGCTTCAGGTAAGGGCGGCGCATATGATGCGGGGCCCTTCTCGCCACGGACGGACCTAAACCGATGAACCAGACCCCTGATGCCCGCTCCATCTTTGCTCCGATCTGGCGGCGGAAGTGGCTAATCCTCGTGGTCGCGGTGGTCGTAGGAGCTGCAACCTACTTCTACTATAAGCACGAGCAGCCCACCTACACAGCCTCCACGGAGGTCTACCTGGGCGCCAGCAGCGAAGAACAGGCGCCCACCTCGAAAGCGACGCCCAAATCCCGCAGCGTCGGCGACCAGGCGGCGATCGTCAACTCGATCGTCGTTGAAGAAGTACGCAACCAGCTCGACAAAGAGCACAAGGCCGCGCTCATCCGCGGCGCGAAAGTGCGAGCCAAACAACCGGAAAAGAGCGAATTCCTCACGATTACCGCGGAAGCCCACCGCTCACGCACCGCGGCGTTCATGGCCAACGCGGTGGCTCAGGCATACATCCGGCGCAGGACCAGCAAGCGCGAACGGGGTATCGAGCAGGCGATTTCGCTAAGTCGCCGGCAGCTGCGACGGATCGAAGCAACCAACGCGGCCAAGGAAGCCGCAGCCGCCGCCGCGGCCGCCAAACCAAAAGGCAAAGGTGGCGGCGCGCCAAGCGCCGGCGCAAAGGGAGCATCGACCTCGAGCGTGCTCCAAGCCGCGACCCTGAGTACCAAGCTCAGCGAACTTGAAGCGAGCCTGGGAGCCGTCACCGCCGTGCAGCTGAAACCGGCAAAGCACGGCACGCTGGTCTCCCCAAAACCACGCAAGGATGCCGAGTTCGGGTTCGTGCTCGGCCTCGTGCTGGCCGCGCTGGCGGTGTTCACAGCCAGCCGCTTCGACCGACGCCTGCGCTCGCTGGAAGCGATCGAAGCGGTGATGCAGGCGCCACTGCTCGCCGTGCTGCCGAAGGCGCCGCGCCCGATCGTGCGCCGTGACGGCTCGGTGCGCCCCTCCAAGCTCCTGCTCGAGCCGCTGCGCCGGCTGCACACTGGTCTGCGTCTGATCGAGCTCCCGGGCCACGGTGGCGCTGGCGGATATGACCCGGCAGCAGGCAATGGGACGACATCCGGCAGGCGGCCCAAGGTGATCCTCGTCGTCAGCCCCGATCCAGGGGACGGCAAGTCGACGCTGATCGCGGATCTGGCGCTGACACAGCGCGACGGTGGCGAGCGCGTGATCGTCGTGGAGGCCAACTTCCGCCGGCCGATCCAGGCGCGCATGCTGGGTCTCGAGGCCAACCACTCGCTGGTCGATGTCCTCACGGGCCGGCTCGAGCTGGACGATGCGATGCAGCCGGTGCTTGCGGCCGACCTCGCGGCCGTCGGCGGGGACGGCGTCGGTGTGCTGACCGCGACGCAGCAGCGGGTCGGCTCACTGTTCCTGCTCGCCGGTGACACGTCAGTGCAGAATCCGCCCGCGCTCGTCGCGCAGATGGCTACGTCGGGCCTGCTGCAAACGCTTGCCGACAAATTCGATTATGTGTTGATAGACGCGCCCTCACCGCTTGAGGTGAGCGATGTGGTCCCGCTGTTCGGCGCGGTCGATGGGATCGTGACCGTGGTGCGGGTCGGGCACTCGCGCGAGGTCTCCGCCGTGCGCCTGCAGCAGATGCTGGACGGCCCGTCCAACGCCCCGGTGCTCGGGGTCGTCGCCAACTTTGCGGCTCCGCGAGAACTCAAGCGCTCGGGCTTCTCCTCGTTCAGCGGACGGACGCGGGCGGCCGGCAGGCCAAAAAGAGGATGAACGTTCTTCGTCGGCCCACGCCCGCGATCCCCATGACGCACCCGCTGGTCCGCGAGCGACGCGTGCAAGATGCACTGCGGCTCGCGCTGACCGCGGCGGTTCCGGCGGTCACCGCTACGGCCGTCACGATCGCACTACCGAACACGAACATCCTGGTCGTGCTCGCGATCATCGCGGGCCTCCTGGCAATAGTCGTGCTGATGGCGAGCAGCCGCCTGGATCGCACGGTTTTGTTTCTCCTCATCTATTTCGGGATGGTGAACGGCCCCGTCAAGCTGTTGCTGGGCGGCCGCGAATTGACCGCCTCGTTCCAGGACGTGATCATTCTCGCCGTCAGCGCGGGGGCCCTGATGCGCATCCTGATGCGGAGAGAGCCAGTGCGCCTGCCCGCGCTCTCCGGATGGGTGATCGCCTGGGTTGTGTTGGTCCTGGTCAATGCGTTCAATCCGCGGACCGAAGGCGTCCTGCATGCCCTCGGTGGTTTCCGCCAGCAGCTGGAGTACGTACCATTCTTCTTCTTTGGCTACGTTCTGATGCGCTCGAAGCATCGCTTCCGTCAGCTGTTCTTGATCATCGGTGTAATGGCGTTCGCCAACGGGGTTGTCGCCGCGTATCAGACCGAGCTCTCGCCCGGACAGCTGGCGGGCTGGGGCCCTGGCTACCAAGCCCTGATTCACCCCGCCAACGTCGGTAGCGGGCGCATCTATCACTCCGAAGGCGAAGCCAGGGTCAGGCCGCCCGCGCTCGGTTCGGACGCCGGCTTCAGCGGCGCCATCGGACACATTGCGCTGCCGATGTGCCTCGCCCTGCTTGTGATCTCGCGCAGACGTAAGTGGATCGCGGTTCTGCTCTGTTTGGGGGCGATCGTCGGCGTGTTCGTCGGCCTCGGCCGCCTGCCATTGATCGGAGCGGGGCTCGGCGTGGTCACGTTCATCGTCTACGCGGCGCTCTCCGGCCGCTCGCTGACGCGCAGCCTGGGCGCCCTGATTGCGGTAACCATCCTCGTGATCCCGGCGAGCGTGCTCGTGGTCTCGGAGCTGCGGCCCGGCACGTTCAAGCGATTTGAACAGCTCAACACAGGCACGGAAACCACCCTGCACAAGGAATCCGCGTGGAGCAAAATCCCGCAATACGCCGCGGTGTCGCCGTTTGGGTTCGGTCTTGGAAACAGTGGACCCGTCAGCAGCGTCGGCGGTAAAGACAACGACCTGATCAACGGGCACGGCCTGACCTCTGAGACGGAGTACAACGTCCTGGTCAAGGAACTTGGTGTGCCTGGCCTCATACTGTGGCCGGCGATCATCATCTATGTCAGCATCATCACCGCGCTCGGGCTCAGACGTATATCTGACAGCGACCTCGCGATCTGCTTGGCTGGCACAATGGCCCCGTTCACTCCGCTCCTGATCGAGGGAACCTCCGGGTTTCTCAGCGCCAGTGCCGCGGACGGCCCGTACTTCTGGTTTGCCGTCGGCGTGGCCGCGTACTGGTTCGCGCGGCCCAAACAGGTCCATCAGCAGTCCGAGATCCAAAGGCCTCAGAATGCGCCTCTCGCGCTCGCCTGAGAGCACGCCGTCGCCGTCGCCGGCGACGATGCGTCAGCGGCTCAGCCTGCTGATCGGCGACCGCCGCGGCATGGTCGCCGGGGTCGCGATCTTCTCGCTCTTGTCGGGCTTCGCCGAAGCAGCGACGCTCGCCCTGGTCGCGGTGCTCGCGGCCTCGCTTGTGGGACATTCGAAAACGGCACATACGCACAGCACGCTGACGTTCCTCAACTTTCACGGCGCTCCGGGAACGCTGATCTTGATCGGCTTTGGGCTGTGCGCGCTGCGGCTCCTCATCCAGGTTCCCCTCTCGCTGCTCTCCGCGCGGATCTCGGCCGACGTCCAGGCGCGCTTGCGTACCGAGCTGTTTCACGCATTCAGCAAATCTTCCTGGTCTGTTCAGTCGCGTGACCGCGAGGGACAGCTCCAGGAGGTCATGACCGGTCAGGTGTTGCAGGCGGTCAGCGGCGCAACGGGGACGATCGCACTCATCACAGCGGTGATTCAGTTCACGGTGTTGATGGCCGGTGCGCTGGTGCTGAACGCGGTCGCGGCGGTCAGCGTCGGGGCGCTGTCGATCGGAATGTTCGCGCTACTGCGGCCACTGCGCGCCCGCGGCGGGCGTTACTCGCGTGAGCTGTCGCGTGCGCAGGTAGCCTATGCTGGCGGCATCGCGGAGAGCAACCGCGTCGCGGAAGAGACCCACGTGTTCGGCGCCGACGCCGCTCAGCGAGCGAAAGTCGGGCGACTCGTCCGCCACGCCCAGCACTACTTCTTCCGCGCCCAGGTGCTCGGACGGCTGGTCACAAACGGCTATCAGAGCCTCGTCTACGTGCTGCTCGTGGCGGGCGTCGGCGTGCTGTATCTGGTCGGCTCCGGCCACGCGGGGTCATTCGGCGCCGTTGTGCTGCTGCTGCTGCGCGCCGGGACGACCGGGCAGACCGTGCAGGGCTCCTACACGACCTTGATTCAGGCGCTCCCGTTCATGGAGCGAACGCAGCTGGCGCTGGCGCGCTACAACGAACATGGAGAGGACTTCGGCGAGACGCCTTTGCCGGTGGTCGATCGGATCTCCTTCGAGCGCGTGTCGTTCGCGTACAACCCCGACACGCCTGTGCTCACGGACGTGAGCTTTGACATCCGCAGCGGTGAAGCGATCGGCGTCGTCGGTCCGTCGGGCGCCGGCAAGTCGACGCTCGTACAGTTGCTGCTGCGGTTGCGGCGCCCCGTGGATGGTCGCTACCTCATAAACGGCGTACCGGTCGAGGAGTTCTCGAGCGATGACTGGCACAGACAGGTCTCCTACGTTCCGCAGGAACCGCGCCTGCTGCACGCGTCGGTGGCGGACAACATCCGCTTCTTCCGTGACATCGACGACGAGCAGGTCGAGCGTGCCGCCCGCCTCGCGCGAATCCATGACGACATCATGACCTGGCCCGGCCACTACGAGGCGATCGTCGGTCCGCGCGCGGATGCCGTCTCGGGTGGCCAGCAGCAGCGGATCTGTCTCGCGCGAGCGCTCGCCGCGCAGCCGGAGGTGCTGATCCTCGACGAGCCGACAAGCGCGCTGGACCCCCAGTCCGAGGCGTTCATCGGCGCTTCTCTGCTCGCGATGCGCAGCAGCCTCACCCTGATCATCGTCGCGCACCGCATGTCGACGCTCGAGATGTGCGACCGCGTGATGGTGATCCTCGACGGCCGTATGGCCGGGTTCGACACCAAAGACGCCCTGCAGGCGAACAACGACTACTACCGCCAGGCCTCGCAACTGTCGATGATTGGGAACTCGGACTAGGCGCGACGGCGGACGCCGATCGTCTCCGATGCGCCTCCCGGACTTCTTCATCGTCGGTCACTCAAAGAGCGGCACAACGGCCCTCTATGAGATGCTCAGACAGCACCGCCAGATCTTCCTGCCGGCAGCCAAGGAGCCGTGGTTCTTCGCAGACGAGCTGCACGAGCGCACGCCACCGCGGCCGGAGGGTATACCCGGCAGCCTCGCCGAATACGCGGAGTGGTTCGCGGGCGCTGAGTCGGGGCAGCGCGTGGGGGAGGCAAGCCCGCAATATCTCCGTTCGCGAACCGCCGCGGGCAATATCGCGCGGGCAATCCCCGATGCACGCATAATCGCGATCTTTCGCGAGCCGGCGAGTTTCCTTCACTCCTTGCACCTGCAGTTCCTGCAGGTCAACATCGAGACCCAGGGTGATTTCGCCCTCGCGCTCGCGCTCGAGCCGAGCAGGCGCGAGGGACACGATCTGCCGCGGCACACTTACTGGCCGACGTCGCTCCTGTACTCGGAGCACACGCGCTACGTCGAGCAGCTGACTCGCTACCTCGCCGTGTTTCCGCGTGAGCAGGTCCACGTGATCATCTACGAGGACTTCCGCGCGGACAACGATGGCACGGTGCGGGAGATCATGCGCTTTCTGCACGTCGACGACGAGGCCGCCGTTACGCAGGTCCAGGCAAATCCGACAGTCCGGGCGCGCTCACAACTGCTGAATGAAGTTGTACACGCGGTCGGCGTCGGTCGCGGCCCGATCTCGCGAACGGTAAAGGGGTCGATCAAGTTCATCACGCCGCAGGCGATGCGGCGCAGTGCCTTCCACGCCGTGCGCGAGCGGATCGTCTTCGCCGGCCCGTCTGAGCCTGACGACCAGACAATCGCGGAGCTGCGCGTGCGGCTGAAGCCGGAGGTGCTCGCCTTCTCCGAGTACCTGCAGCGCGACCTTGTTAAGCTCTGGGGCTATGACTCCGTCGATTGATTTGTCTGATTCAGCCCCGCGCGTCGGACGTATTCCTGATTTCCTGATCGTCGGACACCCCAAGTGCGGGACGACCGCGCTGTACGAGATGCTGAGGCATCACCCGGAAGTTCACATGCCCGACCGCAAGGAGCCGTGGTTCTTCGCGGAGGAGCTCCACGAGTTCACCCCCCCGCGACCGGGCGGCACGCCGCGCACCGTGGCCGAGTATGCCGAGTGGTTCACCGGGGCCGCGCCGGGTCAGAAGATCGGAGAGGCCTCGCCCTTTTACCTGTGGTCGAAGACCGCCGCGCCGAACATCGCCCAGGTCATTCCTGACGCCCGCATCATCGCGATCGTGAGAGAGCCGGCGAGCTTCCTGCATTCACTACATCTGCAGCTGCTCGAACTGTATATCGAGGTGGAGACCGATCTGGGCAAGGCGACCAAGCTCGAGTCACAGCGCCGCCAGGGGCAAGTGCCACGCTACACCTACTGGCCACAGCTGCTGCTGTATTCGGAGTACGTTCGTTACGTAGAGCAGCTGCAACGGTTTCACGCGGCCTTTCCCGCGGAGCAGGTGAAGATCATCATCTACGACGATTTCCGCGCCGACAACGAGGGCGCGGTGCGGGACGTGCGCCGCTTCATCGGGGTGGACGACACGCTGCCGGTTGAAACAGTACAGGCCAATCCGACCGTGGCGCCGCGCTCACAGCGCATGAACGAGCTGGTGCACGCCGTCGGCATCGGGCGCGGACCCGTGTCACATACTGTCAAGGAGGTAATCAAGGCGGTCACCCCCTCGGGCCCGCGGCGACGTGCGCTGTATGCACTCAAGCGGCAGGTCGTGTTCGGGCCGCCCCCGGCCGCTGATGAGGAAGTGGCACACGAACTGCGCGTGCAATACAAGGAGCAGGTCATCGCCCTGAGCGAGTACCTGGATCGAGATCTGGTGAGCCTGTGGGGCTATGACCAGCTCTGATGCCGACGCGGTGCTCGAGCGCGCCCGTCGGGCAGCGCAGAGCGCGACGGACTCGAGCCGGACCGAGGGGCCGGCTGGGTCCTCGGGCGGCCGGCTGCCTGATTTCTTCATCGTCGGGCACCCGAAGTGCGGCACCACCGCGCTCTGGGAGATGCTCAGAGCACATCCGCAGGTCTACATGCCGGACCTCAAGGAGCCTTGGTTCTTGGCCAGCGACATGCTGCCGCGTTTCCAACCGCCGCGCGCGGCACCGCCGCTGCAGACGCTCGAGGAATACCGCGCGCTGTTTGCCGAGGCCGCGCCCGAGCAGCGCGCGGGCGAGGCTTCGTCCTCCTACCTGCTCTCCGACACCGCGGCTGCAGAGATAGCGGAGTTGTGCCCGGATGCGCGCATCATCGCGATCCTGCGCGAGCCTGCGAGCTTCCTGCGGTCGCTGCACATGCAGCTGCTGCGCACGCATGTCGAGACCGAGAAGGACCTCAGGCGCGCGCTCGAGCTCGAGGCGCCGCGAAGGGCCGGCAAGAAGGTGCCGCGCCGCTCTCACCGTCCACAGCTGCTCCACTACTCGCAGCACGTGCGTTACGTCGAGCAGCTCGAGCGCTACAAGGCCGTCTTCCCCGTCGAGAAGATGCTGGTACTGGTCTACGATGACTTTCGCCGCGATAACGAGGGCACGGTGCGTTCGGTGTTCCGTTTCCTGGACGTGGACGACCAAGCTCCTGTCGCTGCGCAGGATGCAAATCCGACGCGCCAGCGGATTCGCTCGCAGCTCGTCGATGACATGGTGAATGTGGTGTCCGTCGGCAGAGGTGCGCCGGCCCGCGCGCTGAAGGCCGGGATCAAGGCGCTCACCACCGACGAGCTGCGCAGCGGCGCTCTGCGCGTGACCCGGCGTCACGTGATCCACGGCAAGCCCGGCCCCGCGGATGAGGAGCTGATGCGCGAGCTGCGCACGCGGTTCAAGAGCGAGGTCCTCGCGTTGAGCGAGTATCTGGATCGCGACCTGGTGACGCTGTGGGGCTATGACGGCAGCGACTGACGTGAGCGTCTCGGATGAGCGTCCGCAGCAGGCGTGCCTCGCGCGCTGGCGCGCAGCCACGTCCGAGCAGCAGACCGAGGTGATGCCACGCGGCGCCGTCGCCGTTTCCTGTTCGGCCTCACCAGGCAAGGGCGGCCTCGGGCGCCACCTGCAGGAGATCCTCACCGCGCTCGAGCGTGGGGGGCAGCAGAGCTTCTGCATCTCAGGTGTGAGCGACGCGCACGCGCGGCCTGCCGGGCAGGGCGCTCGGCGGCCGCTTGTCGAGCTCTCGCGCATGGCGGCGGCCGCCTCGCGGCTGCCGCTGTCCCAGGGCCTTCGCGCGCTCGTCCACGCCGCCAGCTTCGACCGCGAGGCAGCCGGGCGCGTGCCGGGCGCCGAACACCTCGTTGCCTTCAACGGCCAGGCGCTCGAGCAGCTGCGTGCTGCGCGCCGCGCCGGCTACCTGTCGGTCGCTCTGGTCTCGGCCAACTCCCACATGCGTCGGGTTGTCCGCCAGCACGAGCGCGCGCGTCAGCGCTATCCGCTCGAGGGCTCCTGGACCAGGTGGCTTCTGAGGCGGAACCTCAGCGAGTATCGCGAGGCGGACCTCATCTACGTCGCGTCTCGCTATATCCGCGAGTCGTTTCTCGAGGAGGGGTTCTCGGATGAGCTGATGGCGGATTTTCCCCTGACACCGCATCCTCGCTTCGACTGCGCGAGCACGCGGGCGAGCTCCGGGGAGTTCGAGATCGTCTACAGCGGAAGCCTCGCCGTGCACAAGGGCGTGCCGCTGTTGATCGACGCGTTTCGGCGCCTGCCCCATGCGGATATGCGACTGAAACTCGTCGGTGGATGGGGCACGCGCGGCATGCGTCGCTTCGTCGAAGGCGCCGTTGCCGCCGACCCCCGGATCACGGCGGGCCCCGGCGATCCGCTGGAGCATCTGCGAACCGCGTCCCTGTGCGTGCACCCCGCCTACGAGGATGGGTTCGCATATGCGCCCGCCGAGGCGCTCGCGAGCGGCGTCCCGGTGATCGTCAGCGAGGACACTGGCATGAAGGACCTGATCGACTCCGCCGCCGCCGGCCTGGTGCTGCCGACAGGTGACATGGACCAGCTCGTGGAGGCGATCGAGGCCGCCTACCGCGGTGAGCTCTTCGGTTGATGACGGAGGAACCGTCGCGGCCCTCCGAGGCAGGCACCAAGGTCGGTGTCGTCGGCGTATCGCTGGGCACTCCCTGCGGCGTCCACACCCACGCGACGGCGCTCGCGGACGAGCTGCGCCACAACGATGTGGCGTGCTCGCTTCACTGGTTGTGGCGCAACGACGCGCCGCTGGCCGCGAGCCGCTCCGAGCTGCGCGCGTGGACGAACGGGCTCGGCGTCGAGCTGCAAGCGGAAAAGCCGGACGCGCTCCTGCTGCACTATTCCGTCTTCGCTTACTCCTTCCGGGGTTTTCCGGTGTTCGTTCATCCGGTGCTGTCGGTCATCCGAGACATGGGCGTTCCGACGATCACGCTGCTCCACGAGTACGCGTATCCGTGGCACCGCGGGGGCGTACGCGGAACCGGCTGGGCGCTGAGCCAGCGCGCGCTG
>Ga0210388_10001843_pt1 | contig 16639 bp, 11 predicted proteins | sample IncBWC19OmetaG_FD_155485 | JGI IMG/M metagenome (GOLD analysis project Ga0210388, IMG submission 155485) | Forest soil microbial communities from Barre Woods Harvard Forest LTER site, Petersham, Massachusetts, United States - Inc-BW-C-19-O ...
GCCTGGCGGCAGAACCGGTGTTCGGACCTTTGCCCGGTACGAGAAAAGCCCCATTTGTGCCCGACGTGTCAATTTGGTATGATTGGTTTACACATGGTACGCGCCGCCCAAAGCTCGTCTTGTTGTCGCCTGTCGAACATCTTCGACGGGTGTAAGTTCTAGTCTTCGATCTCCTGCAAAACCGGTCCAGACGACAAACCCGTTGCTGAATAGCCGGGTTTATCTCCGCGCGCCGCGCCGGCCTTCAGCGTCTTCCTTATAAAACATGAGGGATCCAATGCCGATCACTGAAGGCGAAACACTTTCGACCATCCCATCGACGAACGTCTCCGCGCCGGCGCGGCTCAGCAACCTGCGGCTTAGCCATCTGAGGCTTCTTGAGGCAGAGAGCATTCACATTCTGCGCGAAGTTGCCGCGGAGTTTGAGCGCCCGGTGATGCTTTACTCCATCGGCAAGGATTCCTCCGTGATGTTGCGGCTGGCGCAGAAGGCGTTTTATCCCGGGCCGATTCCGTTTCCGCTGCTGCACATTGACACAGGCTTCAAATTTGCGGAGATGCTTACCTTTCGCGACGCGATGGCTCGTTCGGTGGGGGCAGAGTTGCTTGTGTGGCGCAATGAGCCTGCTATCGCCGCGGGGACCAATCCAATTGCTCTTGACACCAAGCGGTGCTGCGGACTGCTGAAGACGCAGGCGCTGCTGGATGCACTGAAGCATTACAACTTCGATGCGGCATTTGGCGGTGCGCGGCGCGACGAAGAGAAATCGCGCGCCAAGGAACGCATCTACTCATTTCGCGACAGCGCCGGGCAGTGGGATCCGAAAAATCAGCGGCCGGAGCTGTGGAATCTGTTTAACGCGCGCATTCATCCCGGCGAAACCATTCGCGTTTTCCCGCTCTCCAACTGGACCGAGATGGACGTATGGCAATACATCCACGAGGAAAAAATTCCGGTGGTCGATCTTTACTTTGCGAAGGAGCGGCCAATGTATTTGCGGGGCGATACGCTGCTTCCCATCGAGCAGGATTTCGTGGCGCGGATGGGCGAGCGCCCGCAGATGGTCAAGTCGCGCCTGCGTTCGCTGGGCTGCAGCCCTTGCACCGGGGCCATCCGGTCGGATGCGGAGACGATTCCCGAGATCATTGCGGAACTGATTTCGTTCCGCTCCTCGGAGCGCGCCAATCGCGTGATCGACCACGATCAGGAGGGATCGATGGAGTTGAAGAAGCGGGAAGGGTATTTTTAGAGACAGGGTTCAGGGATCAGGGGTTTGTTTGGAGGCGGGATTGGCGGTTGCGGCGGAAATGGGTTTGAAGTTCGAGATTGGGGAGTTCCTGGCGCGGGAGCGCGGGAAGGATCTTCTGCGCTTTTCTACGGCGGGCAGTGTGGATGACGGAAAGTCCACGCTCATCGGGCGGCTGCTTTACGATACGCAATCGATCTACGAAGACCAGGTGCGCTCGATTGAAGGCAAGGGAACCACGGCGCCAGGCCAGATTGATTTTGCCTTGCTCACAGACGGGCTGCGCGCCGAACGGGAGCAGGGAATCACCATCGATGTTGCGTATCGCTACTTCTCAACGGCGCGGCGCAAATTTATCATCGCGGATACACCTGGACATGAGCAGTACACGCGCAACATGGCCACAGGGGCGTCGACGGCCGATGCGGCCGTGGTGCTGATCGATGCTGCGAGAGGGGTGCTGGTGCAGTCGCGGCGGCACGCGTATATCGCATCTCTTTTGCGCGTGAAATACGTGCTGGTCGCCGTAAACAAGATGGACCTAATCGGCTACGATGAGTCGGCCTTCCGTGCGATTGAGCGCGATTTCAGGCTGCTTTTGGAGCAAATTGCCGCGGATACCGGCAATCCTGTGGAAGCAATCTTTGTGCCGGTCAGCGCATTGGCCGGCGATAACGTGGTTCATCGAACGGATTCCATGCCGTGGTACGCAGGTCCGTCGCTGCTTGAGTTGCTTGAGGCTGTGCCGGCCACGCGAGAGACGCATGCAGCTCCGTTTCGTTTTCCGGTGCAACGTGTGGTCAGGCCCAGTCACGAATTCCGCGGCTTTGCGGGGCAGATTGCGTCGGGGACCATCCGCAAGGGCGACACAGTTACAGTGCTGCCTTCGGGCAGGAGCGCAGAGGTCGAACGCATTGTTACATTCGACGGCGACCTTGCGGAGGCGTTTGCGCCGCTGTCGGTGACGCTGGTGCTGAATCGCGAACTCGATATCAGCCGGGGCGATCTGATCGCTCAAGCGAACTCGACGCCGAGCGTCACGCGACACATTGGCGCTTCGCTGGTGTGGATGGATCAGCGCCCGCTTGCGCTAAACCGCCGCTATCTGCTCAAGCACGCCAGCCACACGGTTCCAGCCTTTGTCGCGTTGATCGCGCATCGCACCAACATTGCCACGCTGGCACGCGAGTCGGCGGAAACACTGGAGATGAACGCGATCGGGTCAGTGAGGATCGAACTGCTGCGTCCCATTGCAATCGATCTTTACGCGGAAAATCGCGCCACCGGTGCATTCATTCTCATTGACGCTGCCACCAACAGCACTGTCGCCGCGGGCATGATCACCTCGGTTGCCGCGGACACATCGGATGGAGAAGAGGAGCCGGCTGTCGTTTCCGGGCCAGTAACCGCAGCCGAGCGGGCCGCGCGCTGGGGGCACCAGGGCGGCGTGCTGTCACTGAACGGCCCTGCGGAGCTGATCGATCTCATTGAGCGCTCGCTGTTCACGGCGGGCGTGATTACTCAGCGCATCGACGCGGGCAGCGCCTCCATTGCAGAGCAGCCGGATCTGCTTGCGGCGCTTGGCCGACTGCTGGCCGAAGCCGGTTTTCTAGTGATCGAGATAACTGTGACTGACAGTGACCAGCTCACCGCCAAGGTGCGTGGCCGGCAGATCATTCTCGCCGACACAAATCGCAGCGGCGCCATCGCGGCTGTACACCAACTGCTTCATGAAACTGAAATTCTGCACGACACAGAGAGGGCGGGTCTCTAATGACTACACTCGAAATTCAGGATGAAATTGCGATCAAGTTGAATTCTGTGCGCTCGCTGCTCAAGCGCGAGATCACTATTCTCGGAGACGTTTGCCTCACTTGCAGCTTTCAGGCCGAAGACGTTTTGTTGACCAGGCTGGTCATCGCGCTCGATCCGGCGATTCCCATTCTTTTTCTCGATACCGGTTATCACTTCCGCGAGACCTATGAGTATCGCGATCGCATCGCCAATGAATGGAAGTTGAACCTGATCAACCTGCTGCCGGGAAAGACGGTTGCAGAGCAGGAGGCGGAGCATGGACTTCTGTATCAATCCGCGCCGGACCAATGCTGCAAGCTGCGCAAGGTTGAGCCGCTTTTCAAGGCTGTGGCGGGTTATCGCGTGTGGCTCACGGGGCTGCGGCGCGAACAGGCAAAGAGCCGCGCAGCGCTTGAAGAAGAAGCGCTGTTCACGCTGCCCGGCGGCAAGCAGGTGCTGAAGCTTGCGCCGCTGGCCGGCTGGACAACGCGCGATGTTTGGTATGCCTGCGAGCAGCTCTCGATTCCGCGCCTGCCGCTCTACGAGCAAGGATTCCAGTCGATCGGCTGTGAGCCATGTACCTCGCTTCCACTCGATGGCAACGATCCTCGGTCGGGCCGTTGGGCCGGCCGCAAAGTTGAATGCGGCATTCACATTGAGGCAGCGCCTGCACGGTAGGCGGGCAGTTACGGAACGGAGCAAAGCAGGATGCAATACCTGATTGGTTTCATCATCGCGCTGTTCATCGCGCTCACCGGAGTGGGCGCGGGTACTATCACGGTGCCGGTGCTGGTGTTATTTTTGGGCGTTCCATCGGCGGAAGCGGTCGGCATCGGGCTGATGTTTGCGACGGCCGTCAAACTGATTTTGGTTCCGTCGCAGATTCTCCGACGCAACATTGCATGGCGCACGCTTGCGTTCATGCTCGCGGGCGGCGTGCCGGGTGTGATTGTCGGGTCGCTGTTTCTCAAGCACCTGGTCACGGTGGGCTCGCAGAATCTGCTGAATGCACTTCTGGGCGCGATTCTGGTTACAACCGCTGCCTGGCAAATTACTAACTCGTTCAAGCCGCTGAAGGCCAATGCGGATCCGCGAGAGCGGAGCGGGCTGCTTGCGTGGCTCATGCTTCCGGTGGGCGCGGAGGTGGGATTCTCTTCGGCCGGCGCGGGCGCTCTGGGCTCTGCGGCGCTGCTTAGCCTTACGCCTTTGCTTCCTGCGCAGGTGGTGGGCACGGACATTGCCTTCGGATTCATCGTCTCACTGATCGGCAGCGGGGCGCACTGGTTTTCGCATGCGTCGAACACCGCGTTGCTGCTGCAGCTTATCGCCGGCGGAGTAGTGGGCGCCATCAGCGGGACGCTGCTCAGCACGCACATTCCGCGCAGGCCGCTGCGGTTTGCGCTGTGGGTGTGGCTGCTGATTCTGGGGGGACAGTTTCTCTTCAACAGCTATCATGCGTGGGCTGCGCTGCGGAAGGATGCGGTGGTGCAGGCGCATACGGTTGGGTTTAAGTGATTGTGAGGGTTGAGGTCTCAGAAGCGTGTATACCGAGGTAGCGAGTTAGCGTGCGCTGCGCGCACACGGCGAGTCAGCAAGTCAGCGGGTTCCGTTTTTGGCGAGTCCAATCCCAGGTCTCAGAATCGAGACCCTTCGACTCCGCTCAGGGCAGGCTCTGGGGCACCCAGCTTTGAGGTCAGAAGTGGAAGCGGTAGCGGAGTTCTGCTGAGACTAAACGCGGATCGTTGTAGTGGAAGCCGCCGATGGTGATGGAGTTATCCAGCAGCACGCGGTGGTTTGTCACATTGATTACGTTGACAGCTAACTTCCAGCGCTCACCAAGCGCGTGGCCTGCCGATGCGTCGAACGTAGTGTGGACTGGCAGATATGGTCCGTTGTATGGACCCTGATTTGCGCCGGCCAATCCATTGGAGAAGCCCGACCCGTAATAAACATTGGTCGAAAACCACGTATGACGCGGAAGATTGGCCGTGAAGCCAGTGTTGAGCGTGTTGCGCTGGTCGTGGTCAAGCGCGATGTAGTTGAACCCTCCGTTTGTGCATAGCGGATCGTTGGCGTTGGTGCAGGTGAATCCGCCAATGATGGCGCCGCGTTGCTGCGCAATCTGATTTGCGTAAGTCACGTGGAAGAGGCCCAGGTGGCCCAGTTGCGGCGAGCGCAAGGTCATCTCCCATGCGCGGACCAAGGCTCCATTTACTGCGATGGGAAAGTACATATTCGATTCGCCGAGATTGGAATGATCAAGGAAGTTATTCACTCGATTCTTGACCGTATCCACATCGAGGAACCAGCCTTTATAGGGAATCTGAATACCGAACTGATGCTCTTCGTCGCGCTCGGAAGGAATGGGCGTGAATGTGTTCTCGCCTGAGGGTAGACTCGAAGCGTAGTTGAGAACGGAGCTGGAGACGGTGAGCAGCGGCGCGGGCTGGAAGAAGTGACCGTAGAAGCCGCGCAGAACCCAGTGCAGGCGGGGAATCTCAGCGGTTGCGCCGATGCGCGGATAGATGGCGGATTCGTCGATGCCAGCGTGATAAAAAGAGAAGCGCTCGCCGCCGAGCAGCGAGAAGTAGCGGCCCAGGCGCAGATGATCGGAAAGGTAGAACTCGCCGAGAGCTGCGCCGGCGTTGGCGCCTGTATCGGGTTGGGACGCGAACGAACCATTGTTGATCTTTACACCGAACAAATCGTCCTCTGCCTGGTAAAACGTGTACGCGCCGGCGGAGAGGCTGTTCGGTCCCGCGTCAAGATGAGCATCCGCCTGCCCGCCCACATAATTCGAACCCTGATGCCAGGTGGTTGCAACCGGGTAGTCGGTCGAGGGTGAGTCGTAGTTGGCCTGATTCAGATGGTAGAAAGGCGCAACGGAAAACAGCGCTTTGGGTGAGAGCGTGTGAACCCAGTTGGCAATGACGAATGAGTCGCGCTCGGTCTGGCCGTCGCGCAGACCGTAGGACTCGTAGTAGGGGTTGCCGCCGGGAGGCGTTTCCTGCTCCCAGTCGTTGGGGTTGGGATCGTAGGGGACCTGAAAATGATCATTGCGGTATTGCGCGTCAAGGCGAAGCTGATCCCTGGGCGTCTGGTTGCGAATCAGCGAAACAAAGCCGCTCTCGGAGTTTGTTGCGTCGTGGTAGATTTGGGCGACTGGCGTTGCCAATCCGTAGTCGGAACGTGAGCCGGTAAGGCTCGTGTACCACGCGGTCTCCGCGGAGTGGTCGCCGAGAGAAAGCTGGGCTTCGCCAGTCGAGAGGTTTCCCGCGGAGAACAGAAACTCGCCATCGCGGTTGCGCTCAAAGCCATTGCGAGGCAGCACATTGAAGACGCCATAAGTTCGGTCGCCGATCTCGGAGTCGTAACTGCCGCGCTGCGTTTCCAGCGAGTCGATGTCCTTGGGGTCGATTTGCGGGCCAACGTTGGAGGCAATTTTGGTATTCGGAATCGCGATTCCATCGATCAGCCAACTGGTCTGGTGCCCGCCGCGCATGTGCAGCATGTCATGAGTCATGTAGGAGCCGGGCACGTAGTCGGTGATGAGCTCGTTGCCAATGGTGCGGTCCGCGCCGGGAGTCAGATCGATGTCCGCGCGCGTGATGAGAGTTGTGGGAGTGACCGAGTCAGACGCTGAAACGGAGGGTCCGAAGGCTTGTACGACTACGGTCTGCGAAGCGGCTGCAAGGGCCAGCGGGATATGGACGACCGGGTTCGTTCCCGAGGCCAGGGTGAGTGACTGTTCGGTGGTGGCAAAGCCCGCGGCGGCGATGGTGAGCTTGTAGACGCCGATGGGCGCCTGCTGCAAATCGAATTCGCCTTCGGAGTTGGTTTTGGCCGTAAGAATGAAGGTGGAGTTGGCGGCTTTGAGAGTGACGTCGGCACCAGCAATGGGGCGGTGCTCTGGATCGTGCACTACGCCGTGGACATTCGCGAACACCGTTGCGAATGCGTGGATTGGCGCGGCCAGAAACAGGGCCGGGAAAACGACGATCATGTATATGCGGCGCATGTTGGTAGTCGGCTGAAGTACGCTTCGCTCCTGGTGAACGGACCGGTTTAGGTTTGTGGCCGCCCACCCTAGGCGCAAAAACAAAGACGCGCTGCCCCGACCCAGAGGGTGCCCCGGCTCCCAGATGGGGCACCCGGAGGTTCGTGGAATTAGAGACAGGATGTCAGGCGAGGGAAGAAGCGGGCGGGGCGCGGCCGGAACGCGTGCGGACCTGGCTGATGCGGGCGGCAGAGCGTGCGGATGCCGGCGAGTGCGTTTCTGCAATCAAAGCCGGCAGGTGGGCCGCTACGGCGTTGAGAGCGTGCGGCACCGTGGTTCTGGCGGCGGTGTTGCCGGGAAACGCTGGACATGTGGCAGGTGCGGTGACGATGGTTTCGCTCGATGCGCCCTGGGCCATCATGGCGGCCGTGCGCGCGGTCATTGCGCAATGGTGAGCTCCGTGACGGCGGCAGCATGCGGGCAGGCGCGCGTCATCGCTGGCTTCAAGCGTGGCCGCGAGGGGGCCGAGCGAGAAGAACAGAACCAGAAGGAAGGAGAGCAGGCGCCGCATCTGGGATTTATGGTACACGAATTCATGCTTTCCCACCCTTGCGCCAGAAAAAAGCGCAAGGAGGGGGCACCCAGGTCTGGCTGGGCGTCTGAGAGTTCCGATGGCACTCAGGTATCATCGGGTTATTCGGTCTGAAGCCAGAGATGGGGTCGGGGTGACGACTGGATGCATGTGAGCGGGGGAATGCCGGTGTCTGAATTAAGTGTTTCCGAAACGCAGCTTGAGGTTTCATTGAATGCCGGACAGGAAACGCGACGCCAGCGTCCGCTGCGGATTGCCTTGTTTGGGTTTGGCACGGTGGGCAGTTCCGTGGCGAGGATTCTGGTGGAGTCGAAGCCGGACGGGTTGGAACTCACACACGTGTTCAACCGCGGAGTCGAGCGCAAGCGCGTGCAATGGGTTCCTGCGGGGGTGGAGTGGAGCGAAGATGCGGACGCGGTGCTGGGCGCGGATATCGACGTGATCGTTGAACTGGCTGGAGGACTCGATCCCGCGGGCGGCTGGGTGCGGCGCGCACTTGATGCCGGCAAGAGCGTGGTTACCGCAAACAAGAAATTGATCGCGTATCACGGCGTGGAACTGGAGCGGCTCGCAGCACGGCGCGGTTGCCATCTGAAGTATGGCGCGGCTGTCGCCGGAGGGATTCCGGTGATTCCAGGGCTGGAGCAGGGGCTGGCCGGTGACCGCATCGAACGCGTTGAGGGGATTCTGAATGGCACCTGCAACTTCATCCTGAGCAAGATGGAGGACGGCGCGGATTATTTGATCGTGCTGAAGGAAGCGCAGGCCGCCGGCTACGCGGAAGCGGACCCGACGGAGGATGTGGGCGGATTTGACGCGCGGGCCAAGCTCTCCATCTTGATGCGGCTTGCGCTGCGCGTGGAGGTCGATCCGGAAGAGATTATTCCGCGGCCTATCACCGAGGTCTCCGCGGTCGATTTCGGGTACGCGCGCGATCTGGGATGCACCATCCGCCAGGTGGCGCGCGGCGAGCAATCCAATGGTCAGGTTGCGGCCACCGTGGGGCCCACTCTGGTGGCGCTGCGCTCGCCGCTGGCCTGGTCGCGTGGCACTGAGAACATGGTCATCTTCAGCGGCCAATACGGGGGCGACGTGGTGTTCTCCGGCCACGGCGCGGGCGGGCATCCAACAGCAGTGGCCGTGGTAAGCGATCTGCTGGCGCTGGCGCACGGTTCGCGCCGCGTTGAGATTCCGTCGGCTCATGCGAAGGTGAGCGCGGAGTTTGAGGTTCCGCACTACATCCGTTTCCTGGTCAAGGACAGGCCCGGCATCGTCGCCGAGATTACCGGAGCATTGGCACGCGAGAAGATCAACATTCGCGCTATCGTGCAGAAGCCGGGGTTTCCGCACGATGCGCTGCCCTTCGTAGTAACCGTTGAGCCTTGCAAGAGCTCAGCGCTGAGACGCGCACTTGAAAGCATCCGCACCATGGACTGCATGAACGTGGAGCCGCTGGATTTGCAGATGCTTGAGTAACAGGGAACAGGGAATAGGGTTCGTTGATATCCCAGGTCTCAAACGCGAGACCTGGGGTACCCAGCGAATGCTGCGAGTGAACAGAGACTTGGACTCGGGGGCCGGGCGATGATTGGCACAAATTACAAATGTGAGATTTGCGGCGAAGAGAGCGACAACCCGGTGCGCTGGATTGTTATTCACTGCAGCGATGCGCAATTGACGATATTCAAATGGACAAAAGAAGCAGCCAACGCTCCGCACGCACGCCACTACTGTGGGGAAGCGCACGCGCAGGTTTATATCAGCCGGTGGTTGGAGTCGTTCTGCGGGTAATTTGGGGCCCTATGTATCGTGTCTTAGAAGTTCGTGACGTCTGCTTCACGCCGATTGGCGTGCATCGAGCATCCGAAATGCCGGTCCTTCGACTCCGCTGAAGAACGCTTCGCTCAGGATGAGCGTTTTTTTGTATGAACATTCGAGACAGACACTAGGTTGCGGCCGGTGCAGGCCCGGTCGACTCCCGTACCACCAGTTCCGGCTCCATCACGATCTCCGCGGCGTATTCCTTCTCTCTGTCGGCGATCCGCTCGAGCAGCATTTGTGCGCCGCGCTTGCCCATCTCGGTGAGCGGCTGGCGGACGGTGGTCAATGACGGCGTCGAGTAGGCTGCGGATTGAATGTCATCGAAGCCCACCACGGAAACGTCTCCGGGCACGGCGAGTCCTGCGTCCTTCAAGGCGCGGATGGCGCCGATGGCGGCAATGTCGTTGAAGCAGAAGATGGCGGTGAAGTCGCGCGTTTTTTCCAGCAATCCCTGCATGGGTTTGTAGCCGATCTCGGGGGCCATGGGGTGATAGCCGTCTTTCATTGACCAGCCGGCGGAATCGATGCGGATAACGAGCGCGGGGTCGATCTTGAGATCGATTTCGCGCGCCACCTGCTGGATGCTTTCCCACCTGTACTCGGAATCGGGAATGGCGCGCGGGCCGCGCATGAAGGCAATGCGGCGATGGCCCAGCGAATAGAGGTGCAGCAGCGCCTGGCCCACGGCGAGATGATGGTCGAGCACGATGTTGGTTACGTTTTCAGCCGCGCTGTGCGCTGAGATGGCGACCACCGGCACCGGTACATCGATGTGGTCCGCCGGAGTGTTCAGGAGCAGAAAGCCGTCTACAGCGCGCTCCACCAGCATGCGCGGGTACTTTTCGATCAGTTCACGCTTCCAGTCGTGGCAGGCGGTGAAGTAGAAGTAGTGCGCGGCGGTGAGTTCCTGGACCACCCCGCTCATCACGCGGGTGAAGTAGCCTTCGCTCAGGTCGGGCGCCAGTACGCCCACGCTCATGGAGCGGCTCTGGCGCAGAGAGCGGGCAAAATAATTGGGGCGGTAATTCAGCCGCTGGGCAGCTTCGTTGACGCGGTCGCGGGTCTCCTGCGGAATGGACTTGGCGGATGGCGAATTATTCAGAACCAGCGAAACCGTGGTCTGCGAAAGCTCGAGATGCTCGGCAAGCATTCTGAGGTTCACGTGCCCCGGAGGGGTGGATAGCTTGCCCTTTGCCATGTCTGGAGTTGTAGCACGTTTGGCATGAGAGGGGAAACAAGGATTCCCCGCAGATATATCGATTTTCCGGTTCGCGAGACGTAGGTCGAGAGCGCGGGTTTCGAACCGTCCCGACGGGACGGACGGTTTGAGGTGCCGCTGTCCCAGGACTTCGTCCTGGGCTATTCTCGCGTTCTCCCTGCCGGGAGATGGAACAACTCGGGCACAGTGCGATCTGTTTCTGTTATTTCATCGGAACGACAATCCGGTTGTGGCCTGGCTTGAGGGGCCAGGTTCGGCTCCCGAACTCAAATTTTCCGGTGAGAGTGCCGGGCAGCGTAATGTCGGCGTAGAAGGTTCTGCCTCCCTTGATGTGCGGGTCCAGGTGCGGAGGCGTCCAGTGGTACTCGACTTTGATTTCGCCCTGCGGATGCGGGTAGGTTGCGGTGAGTGACGGCAAATCACCAAGGTGCGGCGCGATGCGGACGGTGGCGAAGCCGGGGCTGGCCGGCTGGATGCCTGCGACCAAGGTGAGGAAGTCGTAGATCGGATGGGCGCTCCAGGCATGTGAGTCGGAGCGGGTGTCGCCGGGCACCTCAGGCCAGGTGCTGAAGTGGAGAGGAAGCAGCTTGCGCCAGGGGCCGATGGAGTCGAGGTACTCATCCGCCATTCCGGCGTGATCGAGGGCGCGGGCGAGGTAGAAACGGAAATAATAGGAGGCGCTGAGGACACCGTCGGGGGTTGTTCCGGGATCGATCGACAAAATCTTTTCCAGTGCATCGTGTTGACGGTCTTTCGGGATTACGTCATAGAGAACGCCGAGAATGTTGGCTTGCTGGCTGAAGGCTTTCTGGTCGGGCGTTTCGGCGAGCAGTCCGCGCGAGGCGGACCAGCATTTGTCGTAGAGGCCGGTGCGGACGTGGGCTGCGCGCGTCTGGTATCGCTCGGCCAGCGTGGGATCGCCGAGTGCCTTTTCCAGATCGGCCGCGTCGTTGAGCGCTCCGAGGTATTCGAGTGTGGTCATGCAGGATTCGCCGTTCTTGTCGTAGGTGGGGATTTCCTGATGCTCGGAGACCCAGTCAATGAAGCTCCACCAGGGCAGTTGCTGCAGCAGGCCATCGGGCTGCTCGTAGTTTGCAAACCAATTGAGGATGCCGCGGGTTCCGGGGACGAGCGAGCGCGCGAAGCCGTCCGGATCCGGCCGGTACATCCAGTAGTCGTGCAGCATGCCCACATAGAGCAGCGAGAATGTCGGGATGGTTTGCGGCAGGGAACTGGGGTAGCGGCTGCGGGTAATCCCTTCTGGAATGCGGGACCAGTCGAATGCTTGCAGCGCCTGTTTCGCCAGGCGGTCGTCGCCTGCCACGGAGTACGAGATTAGCGCCTGGATGCGCGTGTCGCCGACGTATTGCAGCTGCTCGTAATAGGGCGTGTCCATGTAGGTTTCATGGGCGTCGTCGCGGGCGGTGCGCCAACTGATCTCCCATATCTTCGCGAGGTCGGGGTCATCGGCCTTGAAGGTGGCGCGTTCCTCGAAGGGGTACGCCGTGAACTGCGCGGTCAGCGATTCGAGCGTCAGTGGCTCGGAGCCGGTGGTGATGTCGAGGTCGAGATAGCGCCAGGTGCGCCACCATAGGGGCTCGAAGGTGCGGTGCGGGCCGCCGTCGGGGAGAAAGCTGTCGGTTAGGCCGAGAGCTTTGCGATTGGCTACTTCGTCGCGGTCGCCTTTGTGCTGATCTTTGTCGTAGAGGGCTTCGGCATAGGTTAGGGTGATGTGCGAGCCCTTGCCTCCGGAGACGGTTAGTTGAGGATAGGCGGTGGTTAGGGTTTTGCGGTCGAGGAGGATGTGGGCGTGGATACCCGGAGGCAGGCCCGCCGGCGAGCCCGGAAAGTGGGCGAGGCTTGGTTGCTCCGCTGCGATGTCATCGACACGCACAATCTCGCCGGCGCTGGTCGCCGAGTACTCCATGTGCGGCAGCTCGTCGGGTACCAGGCCCCAGGGATTGTCGCCGGTGGTGTCGGCGGAATGTGCCCTGTTCACATCGGAATAAATGCTCTCGCGAATGGCCGATGCAGCTGGCAACCACGCCGCACCGCCTGCGCCAGGCGCATTCCAGCTCCAATCGTAATCCGCGGCGTTGATCTCTTCGCCGGGACCGGACGCCATGTACTGGAAGAATCCATTGTTGACGCGGGGCAATGGGCGCTGACCCGGTTCTGTTTCGACCAGCCATTCTTTCGGCGTGCTGATGGACGCATCGCCCGTGGCTTCGCTTTCCAGCAGAAAAGCTGTGCGGTCCGTCATCTGCGCAATCGGAGCGTAGACGCTGAAGTTCCACACTGTTGCGGTGATCAGGTTGTCTCCCGGCTTGAGCAGCGACGCCAGGTCGAAGCGCTCGTAGCGCCAATGCGTCAGGTCGCCGCGCGCGGGGCCGCCACCTACGCGCTTGCCATTCACAAACAGCATGAATCGATTGTCAGCGCTGACGCGGACTATGTAGCTGGCAGGGACGGCGGCGAGGGTGAGCGAGCGGCGGAAGTGGAGGACAATGGGCTCGCGGAGTGGCGCGGTGGGATGGGTGATCCAGCCGGCGTGCCAGTCTTGGTGCGGTGGGTCGGGGGTTTGTGCGTGAAGGGTGGTGGCGAGAAAAACGAATAGGAAGAGGGTGGGAAATCGGCGCATGGAACAGGCCTTTCGTCGTGAATACACAAGCTTAAATCAGATGACGAGGTTCAGATTGTGATGCGCAGATTGCGGTGGTGTGTAAGTTTGAAAGCTCACCTCCGCAGGGGCTAAAGCCCCGGCTTGTTTTGCTGCATTTGATGTACGGGCTGAAGCCCTTACCCTTCAAACCGAACCACAAATCTGATCGCGGTTGTTGTTCGAGGTGATTGCAGTAATCATCACATCGCCCCTACGGGGCGAAATTGATAATGCGGACACTTTCCCAGCGTTCCGTCCGCGTGGCGGACTCCACACTGGGCTATTATCGATGGCTCCCTCCGGGAGCCCGTGCCGCGGAAGCGGCTTGGCATTGGTTGATTCTTCGGCCGCGGACTCCGCACTGGGCTATTTTCGATGACTCCCTCCGGGAGCCTGTGCCGCCGATGCGGCTCGCGATAGGCCGGACTACTTGTGGGCGCTGCCGCTTTCCAGTTCTTCGAAGGTGAGGTTCAGGATGGGGTATTGAGGCCAGTCTTTGTAGTCGAAGTGCCACCACTCGTCTTCGTTTACCTTGAAGCCTTCTGCTTCCATGGCGTGGCGCAGCAGGTCGCGATGCCAGCGCTGGTTGGAGGTGCCGCCGGGATAAAAGGGATAGGACCGCTCCGACATTTCGTCGTAGCCGCCGGTCATGCGGATGGGGTCGCCGGTTTTGAGATCATAGAGAGTGAGATCTACGGCGCAGCCCCTATTGTGCTTCGAGCCTTTGGCTGGATTGGCCACGAAATTCCGCTTCTCCGGCGGTGTGCCTTCCCAGAACATTTCGGTGACGTACCAGGGGCGGTAGGAATCGTGAATCAGAAGTCCATAGCCGAGCTCATGCAGATGCTTCGAAGCCCTCACTACTGCTTCCGCTGCCGGACGCTGCATGTATGCTCGCGCCTGCAAATAAAACGGCGATCCAAGGAAGTTATGATCGGTCGCATAGCGGATATCGAGCTTGATCGACGGATCAAGCTTGTTCAACTCGACCAGGTCCGGCTTGCGGAAGCTGCCGGCTTCGGCGGGGGGGTGGCTGGCGAGGGCTTCTTTGCGCAACTCCGCTACAGGCTTGAGCGGGGTGATGTGAAAGAACTGTCCGGGCGCGTCGAAGGGGCGGCGTTTGTATACGACACCGCCGATGTCGACGCCGGTTGCCTGCTGCGCTTGGTCACGAAGGAAGGTGATGGTTTGAGCGCCGTGGGGGCCGCTGGATGAGAGCTTGAAGATGCCTGCGGAGACCGGATTCAGGGTCTCGAGATCGAACCAACCGGCCAGGAGCTTGAGTTCGCCGCCGTCTTCAAGCACGTAAAACTTGCCCAGGTCCGAGCCGTATTCACCGATCAGGACGGCCCATTCCGGCTTGACGGGCGCGGGCACGGCCGCCGGGGATTGGGGATCGAACTGTCCACCGAAGAGGGTTCGTTTGGCGCCTCCGAGCACGTTGGTCGCTGCATCCAAAGGTACCGGTGGAGACTGTGCGGCGGCCAAAGCGGCGGAGAGGGCGATGGTTGCGAGGGTGGTGATGGCGGCTTTGCGGCCGGCGGAGGCGGATGGTTTCATGAGATTGAATTGTAGCGCCGTGGCAGGAGGTTCAGCCGTGTAGTTGAGGGGAGCGAGTTGGCGTGAGTGGCGAGGTTCGACCCGCGCCCTACGGGGCGGGGTATCTGCAATTGGGCAAGAGTCCCAGGGTTCTCGTCCGCCTGGCGGTGGACTTCACCCTGGGCTATCCTCGATTCCTCCCTCCGGGAGGAATTGCGCGGATTTCCGGCTTGTATGCGCTTGATTTAGCAGTGTTGTAACCTTCTATTCATATTGGGCCGGTAGCCTGATTGAGGTGAACGCCAACGTGCCAGAGATTCGCATCTCGCAATCTGCATTTGAGTCCCAGCCGAGTCCTGGCGCCAGTCAGCCTGCTTCATCGGCAGCCCCGGCACAGGTCTCCCCGATCCGCGGATTCCTGTTGTCGCGCGGAAACTCGGCTCTCGCAGATCGCGGCTTTCACTGGCTCATGGTGCTTTGCGCGCTCAGCATCTTCGCCATCGTTGTGCTCATTGCTACAGAACTCGTGAAGCGTTCCCACCTGGCGTGGACCCAGTTCGGCCTGCAGTTCTTTTACAAGGGATTCATTGACCCGGACACTCATTTGCCCTCGTACTGGGATCCGGTGAATGGACATTTCAGCGCGTTGCCGTTTGTGTACGGGACGCTGGTTTCTTCGTTCCTGGCGCTGCTGATCGCGGTTCCACTGGCCATTGGGCTGGCGATGTTTCTTACCGAAATGTGCCCTGGCTGGCTGCGCACGCCGCTGGCCTTTGTCACCGAGTTGCTGGCGGCGATTCCGAGCGTGATCTATGGGCTGTGGGCGGTATTCATCCTGGTGCCGCTGCTGCGCGAGCACCTGAATCCGCTGCTGATCAAGACTCTCGGCTGGACTGGCTTCTTCAATGACGACAATCCTACCGGGCTGGGCTTCGTTGCCGCGGGGGTCATTCTGGCGATCATGATTTTGCCGATTATCTCCTCATTGACGCGTGAAGTGATGAACGCGGTGCCTGGCTCGCAGCGCGAGGCGGTACTGGCGCTGGGGGCGACGCGCTGGGAGATGATCCGCATGGGCGTGCTGCGCAATGCGCGCATCGGCATTGTGGGCGCCGTTATCCTCGGCCTGGGACGGGCGCTGGGCGAAACCATGGCGGTCACCATGGTGATTGGAAACACGCCGCAGATTCAGCGCTCGCTGCTGGCCAATGGCGCCTCCATGGCCTCGGTGATCGCCAACGAATACGCTGAGGCGTCGGGCGACCTGCACTTGAGCGCGCTCACCGAGATTGGGCTGGCGCTGTTTATCGTTACCATCATCGTGAATGCGTTGGCGCGGATTCTGGTGTGGGCGGTAACGCGGGGAGCACCGGCGCAGGTGCATTGATAAGGCAGGGAGCAGGGGTCAGGGGCCAGTTGTGGACGTCGGAGGTAATTGAGCTGCAAAAACGAAACACATTGCGGGCGCGTATACGCACTGGGACTGACGGGCTGGCCACCGGGCTGGCCGTGCTTTCTACGGTGCTGGTGGTTGCGCCGCTGGTGGCGATCTTCGTCTATCTCATCTATAAAGGCGCCAGTTCGCTGAGCTGGGCCTTCTTCACGCAGGGTGAGCGGCCGGAGGGCGAACTGGGCGGCGGCATGGCCAACGCTATTCTGGGCTCGGGAATCCTGCTCGCGCTTGCCAGCCTCATCGGCGTTCCCATCGGCATCGGCGGCGGCATTTTTCTGGCCGAGTTCGGGCGCGGAAGCAAGCCGGCAAACGCGAT
>Ga0210388_10001844_pt1 | contig 16636 bp, 15 predicted proteins | sample IncBWC19OmetaG_FD_155485 | JGI IMG/M metagenome (GOLD analysis project Ga0210388, IMG submission 155485) | Forest soil microbial communities from Barre Woods Harvard Forest LTER site, Petersham, Massachusetts, United States - Inc-BW-C-19-O ...
GTTATGAAGGCAAAGGTGTGCGCGCGCACGAACACGCCGGGAATTGTGACTTCGATTTTCGGCATGTGACAGGCCACGCACTGACTTCCCGGTGAGCCGGCTTTGTGATGGGTGTGTTCCTCGATTGTTGCGGTGCGAGGACCGTTTCGTGAGCCGGGCTCGTGGCAATCGAGGCAAATCTTATCGACCGGCTTTCGCAGTTGTGCGTAGTTGTCCGTGCCGTGCACGTCGTGGCAATCGAAGCAGGTAACTCCGCGGCGATACATTACGCTCTGGACGAAATCGTTTCCTTGCATACGGTTTTTGTGAGCCGTGCCGTCTGCAAAATGAGTGAAGCTTTGCTCGCCGAGCTTGTGGTCTTCGAGTTGCCAAAAGTTTGCGAGATTTTCGCCCGCATGGTAGCCGACCGGCCAGTCGTAATAATTCCCCTGCATCGGATTCATTAGGGGACGCCCTTGCGAGTGGCATTGGATGCAGGTGTCATTGGCGGCGACGTAGCCCATGCGCGAAGGGTTGAGGATGTTGCCGCGCATGGCGTGAGCGACGTGTTCGCTGCCGGGGCCGTGGCAGCGCTCGCAGCCGACGTTCCACTCCGCGACCTTTTTCGTTTGGATGTTGTAGTCGACCGAGTGGCAGCCGTCGCACGTCGGTCCGGTCGGACGCTTCATGTTATCCGGTGGATAAAACGGTTCCCACCAGTCCGTCCCCTTGGCCACGAAATACGGTTTCCATACATGATTGGTTATGTCCCACTGTGCTGGCTCAGGAAAATAGTCGTCGCCGATTTTTGTAAAGTAGCGCTGCTTCCAGATACTCCCGTAAACGAACGCCACGTCTGCTTTCGTGAACTTTTTGCTCACGTTGTTCGTGGCAAGATCGGGAATAATCGCTTCGGGATGCTCGCGGGGATCGCGCACCACGTTCGCCATCGGTGTGCGCTTCCAGTGCTCGTAGATTTTTTCATGGCATTTCTGGCATGCCGCGGAACCCACGTAGTGTGCTGATTTTGCGACCACGTTTTGTTCCGATTGCGCTTGCGGAGTCAGGCCAGCGATGCTGCGAACGAAAAGAACCAGCTTCCAAGCGTCGGTGTCGTCCTGTTCGATGTGCGGGTTCCCCCAGGCAGGCATACCCGTTAGCCGCACACCATTTTTGATGATGTAGTGGATTTCGCCATCGCTAAGATTTTGCGTGGCAGGCAAGCGGAGATCGGGTGCTTTCGGATAAAGGTTTTGACCGATATTCGATTCGCCGTTTCCGTCGTCGCCATGGCAGTTCGCGCAGCGATTTGCGAAATGTTCGCGAGCTTCCGCCAAGAGCTGCGGATCAGAGGACAGTGGATTTTCTTCCTTTCGCGCGCGGCTTGGAATAGAGATATTTCGCACGGCCCGGGCCGCGATACGCTCCAAGCCAGATGGTTTGTCAGCCGCACTGAATCCGCGGTGGACGACGATGGAGACATACACGCCCGCCGTCAGCGCCAACAAAATTAGAAAGGCTACGATCGAGCGTTTCATGCAGTGCGGTGCCCCCGTACCGCGGCCGAGACTCAGCAGGGCAGAATAGCAAACCAAGATAACTGCGGGATTAACTCGTTTTCCGTCCGAACGGCAGTGCCTCCGCGCCCGGCAGCGGCGCGCAACGGGCTATTCGTCGGGCTGCGACTCTGGCTCGGGGACTTCTTCCCGGGTCACGGCTTTCAGCTCTCGGCGGACTACGTCGGCGGAAAAACCTGCGCGTAGGAGGCTGCGGTACATGGAGGCGATTTTGTTTTCGCCAATCTCGCCGCGGAAGGAGCGGAGTTTGCGTTCGAGACGCTGGCGAACGATGACGGCTTCGTCAGTTTCCTTGGCGGCGTCTGCCAGGGCGGCCTCGATGTGGCGATCGGGCACGCCACGGGCCCGCAGGTCGCGCGCGATACGGAACTTGCCCTGGCGGCGGATTTCGGTGCGCTGCCGGGCGAATTGTTTGGCGAAGCGCTCGTCGTCGATCATTTTGGCGCGCTTGAGGCGGTCCATCACAGCTCGCAGAAGTCTGTCGTCTTCGGTGCGGCGGCCGAGGAGTTGTTTCATTTCATAGACAGAATAGGCGCGGCGCATGAGGGCGCGGACGGCTGCTTCGTACAATTCCGTTTCGGTTTCTACCTGGCGCGGCTTTCCAAACATGGAGGAAGGATAGAAGTAATGAAGTAACGAAGTAAAGACAGGAATCGCCGAACAGAAATGAACAGGGTCCCTTATTTGATTCTTGCGGTAGTCGAAGTGGCGCTGGTGGAGATAACGAAAGGCGCGGAGATGACCGAGGAGTGGGCCATGGGGACCTTGTGGCGGTTGGGGCTGGTCTTGATGTTGGCGCTCGCGTCTGCTGCGGCGACGATGGCAAAAACGTATGTGTTGTCCGGCAGGGTGAGCGGGAGGCTAAGGGAAGTTTGCGTGGTAGTGTAGTTTCTGATTTCGACGTAAATGGGCGTGCCAGGAGTGCCAGGGGCGGGGATCGCCAACGCGTAGACCTCCAGAAAATAGGCATAGGGCTGGCCGACGGAGGGAGGAGCCCAACTGAACTGGAGATTAGCGGTATTGAGGGTTGCCGTTTGGAAAAGGCTGCTGCCATTGAGCGTTGGCGACTGCACAGGCGTCAAGAGCGGGGCAACGGGGCTGGTCGGAAGGAGAGTTGTCTCGTCAGTGGATACGAGGAAAGTGTCCGTCGCCGTCGAATTGGGGCGCGGCAGATTTATGGAGGAGACCTGACAGTACTGGAATAAGCGGGGCCAGTTCGTGGGATACGGGTCGTCATACGACAGCGTGCCGAAACTCGTGTCGACGACGATAGGAGAAACGCCCGTATTCGGCGAGGTCTGGGTCAAATAAGAGATAAAAGATTCACACCCGTAGGAGGGACCAAATGGCCATGTATCCGGGGGCGGGAGAACAGTGCCGGTACTCAACATCGGGAAATCGGGTCCAAATGGCGAGCCGATCATCGCTTGAGCATAGCGGTCTATTACATATGGCTGAGCAAAGACGGAGAACGCGGAATATGTAGGCGCAGGTGATCCAGGGCCGACCAGCGCGGCGATTGGAGCCCATGCGGAGCCGGCAATGTCGATAGGAATGGAAATAGGCGCGGCGGGGGACAAGTTGGCGTCTATCGTGTTCATAGCGCCAGTCGAGATAGAAACATCGGTCAGAGTCTGCGAGGGGCCGAGCAGATAGCCCGTGAAATTTCCTGAAGTGGTGTATTGGAACTGCGAAAGATAGAGAGTCGAGACATTGGACCAGTTCACGTTAGCGTTAACAGATATGCCAAAGGTCATGGTTGTGGTGTTGGGTGAGATTGCGGCCGGGATAGGGGAAAAAAATTCGCCAACGTTGCTTTGCGCCGTGAAATAGTCGTCGCCGTTGGAAGAAGAAGTGATGCCGGAAATGGAATAGTCGAAGTTGGTGGTCGCGTTTGGGCCGGTGGAGAGGGGATCTCCCACGACGTCCTGTCCGCCGTCGAAGTCACTGGCGCTGGTCCAATAATTAGCACGAGGACTCAGTTGCAGCCAATAAAACCCTCCAGGAACGTTGGGAATAGTGAAGGAGCTGTCGGGATTGGCGGCGCCTTGAAGCGTTTGGAAAGAGCCATCGGGCAGAGGAACTAGCACGACAGGGACGGCTAGGAGTATTCCGGCCTGCCATGTAGGAGGTACATTAATCGATCCTGTGGGAGTCCAGTAGGTAGTAACGGCGGTGATGTTGACGTTGCCGTTGGGTGTGACGGTCCAGGATTGCGTGGCGCTGCCGCCTGTCGCAGTCGTTGCGGTAGCGGTGAAGGAATTGGAGACGCGCGATTCGGCGTGCGTGGGAGTCCAGGTGATGGTGCTGCCGGAGAGAGTTGCGCCGGCAGGAGCCGTGGTCAGCGCGAATGTGATGGCGCTCGAGCCGGAAACGGTGGCGGCGAGTTCATAGCTGTAGGGCATGCCTTCTTCGGCGGCCGTGACCGGAGTGCTGGTGAACATGGGCACCGGGGGAGGTGGAGGTTGAATGCTAGTGCTGCCGCCTCCGCAGCCTGCGAGAAGAAGGCAGAGTAGCGACAAAAAGAGGAATGCCTTGCTGCAGGAAGAGTTCATGAGAGGGCCCTGGGTTTGCCCGCGTGGGGTGAGCTTATCGTATAAGTGATTCGCAAGACAAGAGGGGTGACAGGCCAGGAATATTGCCTGGCGAATTAGCGTTTGGATGCGAGTAAGAAGTGAAAATTATTTGCGGGCGAAGCGCTCGAAGTCGGCCATTTGGCGCTCCATTTCCTCGCGGGCGGAGTCGGCGGCGGAGCGAATACCCTGGATGCGCAACTGGAATTCGTCCGGGTTCGTGGAGCGGAGCAGCGCTTCTTCGAGCGTGATGAGTTGCTTGGTGTAGAGATCGAAGAGCGACTGGTCGAAAGTCTGCATGCCGTATTGGCTGGTGCCAGCGGCGATGGCGTCGTGGATGAGGCGCGTTTTGTCGGCGTTGATGATGCAATCGCGGATGTAGGCGGTGGCGATCATGACTTCGACGGCGGGGACGCGGCCTTTGTCGTCGGCGCGGCGGACGAGGCGCTGGGAAACGATGGCTTTGAGCGTGGCGGCGAGCTGCAGGCGAATCTGTTTCTGCTCAGGCGGCGGAAATACGGCGATGATGCGCTGAATCGTTTCCGTGGCGTCGAGAGTGTGCAACGTGGAGAAAACCATGTGGCCGGTTTCGGCGGCCAGCAATGCAGTGGAAATGGTTTCGAGGTCGCGCATTTCGCCGACCAGAATTACGTCGGGATCTTGACGCAGGGCAGCGCGGAGAGCGGTGGAAAAGTTTGCGGTGTCGACTTCGACTTCGCGCTGGTTGATGAAGCTGCGCTTGTCGCGATGCAGGAATTCGATAGGGTCTTCGATGGTGATGAGGTGATCGGAGCGGTTGGCGTTGATGCGGTCGATCATCGCGGCCAGTGACGTGGATTTACCGGAACCGGTGGTTCCCGTGACGAGAACGAGGCCGCGCTGCTCTTCGCAAATCTTGCCAATAACATTGGGCAAATTCAGTTCTTCGATGGTGCGAATTTTTGTGGGGATGACGCGAAGAACCATGCCGACGTTGCCACGCTGCTGGAAAACGTTGACGCGGAAGCGGCCGAGGCCGGCGACGCCGTAGGCCATGTCGAGTTCGGCGGTTTCTTTGAACTTTTGTTTCTGGCGGTTGGTCATCATGCTGAACGCCATGGAGAGCATTTCTTCCGGCGTGATGCGGGGGACGTCGGTGATGGGCGCGAGAAGGCCGTCGACGCGCAAATAGGGGTGGTTACCTACTTTTAAATGCAAGTCAGAGGCTTTGTTTTCGACGGCGCGCCGGAGAAGATCGTCAATGCTAATTGCCATGTCGTTGTGAGCTCCGCGAGAATACGACTGACTTGCGACGTTAGCATCCGAAATAGGGACGGGCAAGAAAGGCGGTCTGTACGGTTGCGCGGTAGTCACCTGAACGAAAGGACAGTTTTTGGTGACTGGTGTTTGGTGACGGGTGACTAGTGACTTATGGTCCGTGACCCGTTTTCCGTGTCCCGTTTTCCGTGTCCCGTGACCCGTCTTAAATCATCCTTTGGTGGGAGCGGAGTCTTTGGGGCGGCGGGATTAGTTTTTTTGCTTGGAAGCTATGCGCAGAGGGCGGGGCAAGCCCCGCCCCTACAGAGTGTTTGGTGGAATGCGTCTTCGGTGACTACTGGCTCAGGCTTTTTTTAGGAAGAGGGAGTCGTAGAGGAAGCCTGCCAGGAAGCCGCCTGCTAGGGGGCCGACCCAGTAGATGCCGTGATTTTGCCAGTGGGAAGACGCCAGGGCCGGTCCGAAGGCGCGGGCGGGATTGAGCGCGCCGCCAGTGAACGGACCAGCGACCATGATGCCTAACACGATGCTGATGCCGATGGCGAAACCGGCGACGGGGCGGAATGAGGAAGATCGTTCGTCGACCGCGGTGGCGAAGACCGTCAGGACGAGGAAGAAAGTTGTGATGCCTTCGAGGATCATGCCGTTCAGGCGCGTAAAGTCGTGGGCGAACATGGGAGTGCCGAGAGCAACCGCGTGCCAGGTTTCCTCTGGTATGACTGCTTTGAGGAGAAACGCGGCCGCGGTTGCTCCCGCTAGCTGCGCGGCCCAGTAGGCTATCGTGTCCAGCGTGTTCAAGCGCTTGGTGACCCAGAAGCCGATGGTGATGGCGGGATTGAAATGGCCGCCGGAGATGTGACCGAGCGCGCAAACCATGATGGCGATGGCGAGGCCGTGAGCCACAGCGATGCCGAAAAGCCCGAGCGCGTTCGAGGCGTGGGGATACCAGTCCACGCAGATGGCGCCTTCGCCAAAAAAGACCAGAGCAAACGTGCCGATGAATTCAGCCGTGAGCTTCTGCGGAAAGTTGTACATCAAGGAGCCTCCCGGCCCGGGACGAAGCGCGCCCGCTGCGACCGGGAAGGATTCTATCTGGAACGCAAAGAGAAACGCCAGCCCTTCGGAGAATGGGTTGTGGGCAAGTTTCCCATTGCCGCGTTAGTCAGGACTGGGCAAGAAGCGATGATACAAAAGCGTCCGGCATCTCCACGTGACAGTCGTGGCCGGTTGGGAGTTCGTTGTAACTCCAACCCTCCTGTTTTGCCCGGTCGCCGAACCGCTGAAAGATGGGCCGCGCAGGATATCCTTCTGCAACGCAGGCGATGAATCTTCGAGGAAGCTTTGCCACTGCATTCGCAGGAATCCCGATTGCTTCCTGAAAACAATTCAGGCTGAAATCTGACAACCGAGATCGAACAAAGTCTCGCGCAGGCCCAGGTTTTAGACCCCACATATCAAGGTGTCCTTCGCCCACCGGCAGCCGCCATCCCTCACCGGTCTTATCAGCTTGTTGCCGAAACGACTGCGCGACGGTTTCGGGAAGAAGGTCCAGCGCGGACTGGCCATCGCTCGGAATGAAGGCATCGACGTACACTAGGCGGTTCAGTCTATGCAGCGCATGTTCTGCAACGCCGGTGATGATCATGCCTGCATAGCTGTGACCCACAAGAGTCACATCTTCTAAATTTTCGTGCGTCAAGGCACCAATGACGTCCTCAATGTGCGTCTGGAGGCCAATGGCTGGTGTGAGCAGGCTCGCATCGTTTTCCAGACCACTCAGTCGCGGAATCCATACCTCATGGCCAGCTGCCCGCAATTTAGGAATCACGAGATCCCAAGTGGAAGCTGTCTGCCAGGCACCATGAACCAAGACAACCTTTGCCATTTGACTACCCTCCGTTGCTGCAATTCTAACGCTGGAAGGCGAAGAGAAACGCAACCCTTCCGAGGACGGGTTGCGGACTTGTTTCCGATACCTCAAGAGTGGTCAGAACACAATTGGATTTCCGGTTGCGATACTCGCCTCTGCGAGTTCAACCACATCATTCGTGAATTGCAGGATTACCGGGTCATCTGTCAAGCTTTGCAATCTCCGAGTTTCGGCCAAGAGTTGCGGCACATTACTAGCAGCGACCCAATCGCCACAGTGGGTGCCGCTATAGACCACGCGTTCAAGTAGTAGCGGGAAGCTATGAGAGGAATTGTTTTCAAGGAACTCACGAACGTAAGCTATGGCGGCAATGTTTCCAAGGCGTTTCTGAACCAAGGACCCTGAGTGAGGGCATGAGTCGCGGTACCATTTGTCGTACTTCAGCCACAACTTCAAATCGATGTCACCGTCGCCTTTGAGGATCGGCTCACCGGTTTGATCGAACGCCAGGAGTTCAGGGAACGGATGAGGTGGTGTGTTCCCATCCTTAATGCAATTACAGCGAACCCATGCATTTAATCCCATCGTGAGGTTCTCGCCGTGGCTACGAGGATATCCAGCAATTTCTCAATGAACGACAAAGAGCACGCAGCATCACGGATAATCGAAAACTTGGCAGACGCCGGAGACTGTGGCTCCTGCTAGCGAATAGCTGCCGCCACTGGGGCGTTAACCGGCGTGAGCCAGTTGTGGCGGTCGGGCTTGGTGCCGCTGGTTAGGGCGAAGAATTCTTCCTGGAGGCGGCGCGTGACGGGGCCGGCGACGCCTTTGCCGACTTGGATTTTGTCGACGGAGCGGATGGGCGTGATTTCGACGGCGGTGCCGCAGAAGAAGACTTCGTCGACGATGTAGAGCATTTCGCGGGGGATGACCTGTTCCTTCACGGTGATGCCCAGATCTTCCGCGAGCGTGACGACCGTGTTGCGCGTGATGCCGGGCAGAATGCTGGTGGCGAGCGGCGGCGTGTAGAGCGTGCCGTCGTGAACGAGAAAGACGTTCATGCCGGAGCCTTCACTGACGTGGCCGCCGGAATCGAGCGCGATGCCTTCGGCGTAGCCATTGAACTGGGCTTCCATGCGAATGAGCTGCGAATTCATGTAGTTCGCTGCGGCTTTCGACATGGCCGGCAGGGTGTTTGGCGCGATGCGCGTCCACGAGCTGACGCCTACTTCGACACCCTTTGTGAGAGCGTCCGGACCGAGGTAGGCACCCCACGACCAGCAGGCCATGTAAATCTCAATCGGAGAACTGAGCGGATTGACGCCAACTTCTCCATAGCCGCGCATGACCATGGGCTTGACGTAGCAGGAATTCAGTTTGTTGAGGCGAACCAATTCAGTGGCGACATTGCAAAAATCATCGAGGGAGTAAGGCAAGTCCATGCGATAGATTCTTCCGGAATTGATGAGGCGCTGCATGTGCTCGCGAAGGCGGAAAATGGCGGGGCCTTGCTTGGTTTCGTAGCAGCGGATGCCCTCGAAGACGGCGGAGCCGTAGCTCACGACGTGGGAAAGGACGTGGAGGGTGGCGTCGTCCCAATTGATCCACTTTCCGTTGTGCCAGATTTTATCGGTTTTTTGGATGGGCATGTTGTGTCCTTTTTGGTGGCGCCACTCGCGGTGTTGCCTGAAAGTGCAGAATACGGTACGCGACAGAGAGCGTCAATAAAGTGTACTGAACGCCGTGGCCAGTACAAAAACCAATTTGGCGCGTCGTGTTTTGCGCCAGGGCGGCGGCGTCACGTCACTTGGGCAATTCAGATGGGTCCGTCGGATCGGGCGCCGGAGCGGATTTTGAAGGCGCATTTAGATACTCCAGCATGGCCTGTGCTTTTGAGATCGTTCGGCTCGACTTGTTCTCCCAGAGCCCCAAAAGGAGAAATGGAATTGCCGTAGCAGCGACCAGGACCTTGGCGCGCCGAGGTATCTTGGATTCCGGTTCCCACCGGAACAGCTGGACAGACAAGAAGAAAGTCAGCATGGCCCACAAAACAAGAGACCCTAGCGCTATCAAGACATCCCTGCTCCACGGCGCCGCCGACCAGAAGATGGAATCCTGCAGTTCGGTAACGAGATACGTGGCTGGAAGAAAGAGGCCCACTCGCCTGACGACCAGCGGAAGCTGGGCAAGCGGAATGGTTGCGCCTGACAAGAAGATCAGAGGCAGCCAAATAAGCTGATTGATGACCTGGGTTTCTTGCATGGTATTGGTAACGCTTGCGACGACCAGTCCTAGGGACGCAAAGGACATGGCGCCAAGTCCAATTAAGAGGAAGGCCGACACGAAATTACCAAAGTCCGTGACATGAAAAATGAAGCGCGCAAACAATATCTCCACGATTACAGTGGGCAGCGTAAGTACAAGATTGGCGACGATGCTGGAGGCGAGCATGTCGCTTGCAGTAACCGGACTCACGTGGAAGCGTCGCAAGATACCCTGTTCGCGAAACATCACGAGAGCGGCGCTAAGCCCCCAAAAGCTTCCCATTACCGTGAGAGCGATCACCGGACCGAGAAAATAGCGTACGGCGGCCGGCGCGCCTTTTGCAAAGACTCCGGCATAGAGGAAGAAAAAGCCGAACGGCATGAGCACGCTGAAAAACAAAAACATTTTGTTGCGCAGCGTGAGCTGAATGCGCATGCGGGTGAGTGTGGCGAAGTTTGTCAATCGCGCAACCTCCTTCCGGTCATTTCGATGAAGACGTCTTCGAGGGAGGGCGAAGCGATTTCGAGGCTGACGAGTTCGTTGCCCTGGGATTCGAGGTGTTTGACGATCGCGACAATTGTCTTTGGAGGGCGATGGGAGTGAATTACATAGGACCCATCTAATTCGCGCGCGTCGGCGACACCTTCCAAATTTTTCAACGCGCCATCGGTCTCGGGTTTCGCAAGGCGAACTTCGATACGTGTGGTGCCGCCGGACCGCGTCTTCAGTTCGCGCGGAGTGCCGAGGGCGACGACTTTGCCGTGGTCGACGATGGCAACGCGATCGCAGAGGCGCTCGGCTTCTTCGATGTAGTGCGTGGTCATGACGATGGTTTTCTTCTCGCGCTTGAGCTCTTCGATGATGTCGTAGATCTCGCGGCGGACTTGCGGGTCGAGGCCTGCTGTTGGCTCGTCGAAAAAGAGCACTTTAGGATCGTTGACGAGGGCCATGGCGAGGGCGAGACGTTGTTTTTGACCGCCGGAAAGCTGGCTGTAGAACGCGTTGCGCTTTTCCTCGAGGCCGAAGCGCTTGAGAAGTTCTTCGGGATTGCGGCGGCGTTTATAGAAGCTAGAGAAGAGTCGGAGAGCTTCCATTACGCGAAGTTTGTCGGGAAGGGAGGTGGACTGCAGAGCCGCGCCGATTTCGTGCTTCAGAGCCTGCGACTGGCGCTGCGGATCGAGACCACAGACCGAGACGCGGCCGCCATCTAGATGGCGGAGTCCTTCAAGAATTTCCACGGTCGAGGTTTTTCCAGCGCCATTGGGACCGAGCAGGCCGAAGACTTCGCCTTCTTCGACGGAAAAACTTACGCCGCGAACGGCCTGAACGTCGCCGTACCTCTTCACCAAATTTTCAACTTGAATGATCGGATTTGCCATGGGCCTTGATTGCAACATCGTGCTACGCAAAGGTGCCACTAAGGATAACGCAAGTGCTCGCTTTCCCCGCTATATTGGGTTGCCGTGCAGTGGATTATTTCGGAGCGTAGAAAAGGTAGTCGGCGGAATACGCTACGCGGACTTCTTGGCCCGCGTGTGCAGAGTCGCAGCCGGATGTGGGTGCTTTGCCGCCTTTGGTGTTGAGGCGCTGGATGGATGTGGCGCGGGAGAGTACGCCGCTGCCTTCATGGCTCACGACGTTGACGAGAAGCCAGGGAATGGAATCAGCATCCGGCGAAGGCACATTCGCAACGGCTTTGCCGGTAACGCGGCTCCCGTCATTTGCTTCCCAGGAAGGTCCGGCAAAATGTTTGCCGAAAGGTTTTCCGTCTTTGTCGAAGAGCTGAGCGTCGGGCGCTTTCAGCCCCCAAGAGAATTCCGTGGCACCTTCCTTGCAGATGTAGACCTGATCTCCCTTCGCGTGAACCTGGATAAGTAGTTGTTCGCCAGCAGGCGGCTGGAGCTGGGGCGGAATTTGTTGCGCGGAAGTGGGGGATGGTAGAACGGAGCTCGCAGAGACGAATAATGCGGCGAGTAATACGAGATTGCTCTTGCGCATGGAACGATTCCTCCTCCTGGAGTATAGGTTTGGTGGTAAGCGTGGCAAAACTCTTTTATCGAGCGGCAACAGGCTTGCGGGTTTTCTTGGCAGCGGACGATTTCTTGCGCGGCGGAGTCCAGAGATGTTTCTTTACATTGATGCGGGACTCGACGACAGGAATGCCTTCGGATTCGAGGAGCTTTTTTTGCAGGGAGGCGTAAGGCTCGCGGATAAGGATCTTGCCGTTGGCGCCGAGAACGCGGTGCCAGGGGATGCCTTTGCCCTTGGGAGTGGCGCCCATGGCGCGGCCTGCGGTGCGGGCGCCGCCGGAGAGGCGCAAGGCTTTAGCAAGGGCTCCATAGGTTAGAACCCGGCCGCGGGGAATTTGTTTCACGAGCTTGTAGACGGGATCAAAAGACACGGTGAGGCGACTCCTTGCACTATTCTTTGGATGAGTCTCGCGGATGCGTGAGAGACATCGTAAAAGCACGCCCGCAGCGCAACAAGAGAAATAATCGGCGCTGCGGTGTTCTATACAGTGAAGACTTTATGGAGCGAGGCTCGGCGAGTAAGTACATTTACAACCTGGGAGTGAGTAGCCGATAAGTCAAATTACCACGCGGCGCATCTAAGTAAGTAAGAGAAGGGAAGTAGAGAGAAAGACGACGATGAATGGAACCGATGAAACAAAGCGAAAAAACTAATGAACGAAACGGAAACAAATTCGTTAGTTTGTACGCATCACGGTTGCAAAGTAATCGTTCGTGCTAGTACGGATCGTTCATTGACGGCGTAGTGGAACGAAAGTACACTACGAGTACGGTCAATGACTTGAGGTGCTGTCATGGCTTTTGTCCGTCGCAAAGGGAATTCGTTCTACCTGGTGCACAACGTGCGCCGCGGCGGAAAAGTGCGGCAGCTGCATCTTGCGCGGCTTGGGGAGCGTGCGCGCATCACGGACGCGGTGGTGAAGGAAGTCTCGAAGAAACATCCGTTCGTGGAGTTGAATTGGCGGGCTCTGCGGGAACAGATGAATAATCAAGTGGATGTAGCCGATGCCAGCTCACCGGCGATCCAAAAGCTCGTCGCCAGCCTGCGAGAGCTGAACCTCGAATTGGCGGACCTCTTTCCGCCGCTCCTACGAATTTCTGAAACGCCCACGGTGGCGCGAGAGTTGTTAGTGCAACTTCGGCTCTTGCAATCCACACTTCAGGTGAAACTCACCCAGTTTGACCGGAAGCGCGGACGGTTCAGTAATGCGACCCTGCGAATGCACGGCCGCTAGGAGGAGACCATGAGCGCCCAGATACTCCCACTCGATCCAAATTTACGGAGCAACACGACGATTGAATTTCAGTCGGCGCTGCGCTCGAAGATCGTCGGACAGGCGGAAGGCGTGCAGGCTCTCGTAGACCTGTATCAAGTCTTCTGCGCGGGATTAAACTCGCCGGGGCGGCCGGTGGGGAACCTCCTTCTGTTGGGCCCGACGGGCTCGGGCAAGACACGCATCGTCGAAGCCGCCGCGGAGATTCTTTTTGGAGATGCTCGCGCGGTCATCAAGGTGGATTGCGCGGAGTTTCAGCACTCGCATGAGATTGCCAAATTGATTGGCTCGCCTCCGGGTTACTTGGGTCACCGGGAAACGCATCCGCTGATCACGCAAGAGGAATTGTCTAAGAGCCATACTGACAAGCTGAAGCTCAGCTTTTTACTTTTCGACGAGATTGAGAAGGCGTCGGATGCCCTATGGCAATTGCTTCTCGGCATGTTGGACAAGGCCACTTTGACCCTTGGCGACAACCGCCGGGTCGATTTGTCGCAGACGGTGATCTTTCTGACGTCGAATCTGGGCGGCGGTGAGATTACCGAATTGATGCACGGCGGGATGGGCTTCGTCCAGCCAACAGACCTGCCTGTTACAGGTTTAGACGAAAAGGTTGAACGGACAGCCATGGAAGCGGCGCGAAGGAAGTTTTCGCCGGAGTTCATGAATCGGCTAGACAAAGTAGTGGTGTTCCACCCCTTGCAGCGCGAGCAACTTGAAGAAGTACTTGAGATTGAGCTCGGGCAGGTACAGCAACGGGTTCTGGAAACCGCGAAAGGGCAATTTCTCTTCCGGGTAACGCCCGGCGGCAGAGATTTCCTACTGCAAGAAGGAACAGATCAACGATATGGAGCTCGCCACTTAAAGAGGGCAATTGAGCGGTACGTCGTGTATCCGCTTGCGAATCTGCTCGCTACAGAGCAAGTGCATCTGGGAGACCTGGTGTGCATTGATTGGGACGGCGCTCACAAGGGGTTAACCTTTGCTAGAGAGGGTGAAGGAGCTCTGGTGACGCCCGCTGTCCCCCAGATTGCGCAACTTGCGACGGCGGCGGAAGCAAAAGATGGCAAGACGGCGGATCCACCCGCCGAAGTAGTGGTTGCAGAGAGAAAATTGCGTGCAGCGCAGCCTTCGGTGGCACCAGCAGCAGCACCGCAAGGGCGGAAGAAGTCCGACCGATAAAGAGAACAAAGAGTCGAGCTGAAATTGGGAGCGCGCTTTACCTGACGGGCCCCTTTTTGTCGTTTGAAGCCTGACACAAACTGTTTCATCCTCTCACTTTGAACACAGATGAAACACTGTCTCACCGCGTGAGACGGTTTCCAAAATTCCAACATTTGTATGTCATTGAGTTTGTGCCAGTTTGTTGTGGTGGGCTTGAACGCTCGGATTGGCAGCTCTCATGCTCTATTTCCTTCAAGCGCATAGCTGAGACGCATGGGGCGTCTTCGCAGCCTAACGCGGAAGGAACGAGCCATGAAAAGCGCCGCAAGACAGCAACTGGATCCAAGCATTCGCAGCACGGACAGCCGGGACTTCGAGGGAGCTTTACGCTCGAAGATCGTCGGGCAGGCGGAAGGGGTTCAAGCGTTGGTTGACCTATATCAGGTCTTCTGCGCGGGATTGAACTCACCAGGCCGGCCGGTCGGGAACCTGTTGTTCCTTGGCCCCACTGGTTCGGGAAAGACGCGGATTGTCGAAGCGGCGGCAGAGATCTTGTTTGGCGATGCGCGCGCGGTAATCAAAGTAGATTGCGCGGAATTCCAGCATTCTCATGAGATTGCGAAGCTGATTGGCTCGCCTCCAGGGTATTTGGGACATCGCGAGACGCATCCCTTGATCACACAAGAGGAACTGTCCAAGAGCCATACGGAAAAGCTGAAGCTGAGCTTTTTGCTGTTCGACGAGATTGAGAAAGCCTCTGACGCCCTGTGGCAACTGCTTTTGGGCATGTTGGATAAGGCGACTCTAACCCTGGGTGACAACCGCCGGGTGGATTTGTCGCAGACGGTGATCTTCCTGACGTCGAACCTGGGCGGCGGAGAAATATCGGAATTGATGCAAGGCGGAATGGGCTTCGTGCAGCCGAAAGACAAACCAGCCGCAGGACTTGACCAAAAAGTCGAGCGGACGGCAGTGGAAGCGGCGCGCAGGAAGTTTTCGCCGGAATTCATGAACCGGCTCGACAAGGTGGTGGTTTTCCATCCGTTGCGCAGGGAACAGCTTGAGGAAGTGCTGGAGATCGAGCTGGGACAAGTGCAGCAGAGAGTCTTGGAGACGGCGAAGGGGCAGTTCTTGTTTCGGGTTACCTCGGCTGGCAGAGAGTTCTTGTTGCAGGAAGGAACCGACCAGCGCTATGGAGCGCGGCACCTGAAAAGGGCTATCGAGCGGCACGTGGTTTATCCACTGGCGAATCTGCTGGCTACCGAGCAGGTGCACTTGGGAGACCTAGTGTGCATCGATTGGAACAAGGACACGGAAGGATTGAACTTTGTTCGCGAAGGCGAGAATCTGGCGATGCCGGCGCGCCGGCCCGAGCCAGTTGTCACCGCGCGAGCAGCGCAGGCAAGAAGCGGCCGAACTGTGGAAGCACCTTCGACGGCGATCGGCGCTGAACCATTGCCACGGATGGCGCGTTAGCGAGCTTGTAGTCTAACTTTCTCAATTTGAAAGGCCCGGGAGGAACACCTTCCGGGCTTTTTCTTTTGTGTAAGACCCAGTGTAGAGTTATCGAGAAGGGCGGAGATTTCGTTTGAGCAAGCCGGCAAGCGTCATTTTGGAGGGAGTGTCTGGCGTGTCGAGAATTGCAGAACCATTTGGGCGGCGCGTGCGGGCATGTACCGGTGTGGCATTACTCTGTCTTTTGATCGCTCCGTGCATGCGAGCGCAACGGACACAGTTCAAGCCAGGATGGAACGTTTATTCTCCGCAAGAAGACATCCAACTGGGCAAGCAGGTTGCGGTGGACGCGGAGAAACAGTTGCCATCGTGCAACGACCCGAAAGTCGACGCGTACTTGACGGAGCTTGGTAAGAACCTAAGTGCGAAACTGCCCGCAGGAGGAATCCAGTATCCGTTCGAATTTCATTGCGTGAACGACAAGGCTATCAACGCGTTTGCACTGCCTGGCGGATATGTGTTCGTGAACCGGGGCGCTATCGAGGCTGCAGACAATGAGGCGGAGCTTGCTGGCGTGATGGCACACGAGCTTGCGCATGTGGCTTTGCGGCATGGAACGGCCGAAGCGACGAAGGCAAAAGCCGCGCAGACGGGAGTCGGAATCCTGGGAATCCTTTTCGGAGATAACGCAGGCGGCGCGCTGTTGACGGAACTCGGGAGATTCAGCGCAGGCGGCGTGCTGCTGAGATATTCGCGTGCGACGGAGACGCAAGCCGACGTTGTGGGCACGCAGATACTTTACGATGCGGGTTACGACCCGAGAGCGCTGGCACAGTTTTTCGAAAAGATTGAAGCGGATAGCAAGGGGCAGAACCCGCCGGAGTTTTTCTCGGACCATCCGAACCCGGAACACCGCGTGGAGCGTGTGAACGAGGAGATCAATAAGTTGGGTGGACTGCCGCCAAAGATGAAGAAAGATTCTGTCGAGTTCGAGGCGATTAAACGCGAGGTTATGGCGCTGCCGGTTGCCAGGAAAGAGGCGCTGGCAGCAGGCGGACCTGCTCCTCGGCCGATGGGGCCACCCCCTGTGCCCTCGGCGAATTTCGCCGAGTATCAAGCACAGGCGTATGCCATGAAGTACCCGGACAATTGGAAAAAATATGGCGAGAAAAGCAGCGTCTCGTTTGCCCCGGAT
>Ga0210388_10001845_pt1 | contig 16636 bp, 13 predicted proteins | sample IncBWC19OmetaG_FD_155485 | JGI IMG/M metagenome (GOLD analysis project Ga0210388, IMG submission 155485) | Forest soil microbial communities from Barre Woods Harvard Forest LTER site, Petersham, Massachusetts, United States - Inc-BW-C-19-O ...
GATGCTCCGGCTTCCATCTTGCAGAATCGCCATGGAAGCGGGTTGATAGTAGGTGATGGTTCCCTGCACGCGCACGCGCTGCGTGAACTCGCGTGTGTCGAGCACGCTCAGCACTTGATCCATCGGCGATATGGGAACGGCCCACGCGTCTACCGCAGGCGCAGAAATAATTCTCAAGCCGCTGAATCCAGGTGTGTGGATCAGGATGCCGGTCTGCTGCATCTTGCCGTCGAATCGCCCCGAGGCCACGCCGCTGATCTCCACCTTCGCATCCAGCAAGCTTTTCAGATTTGCGGCGTCGCTGCTGTCCATGACGATGCCCACATAGCCGCCGTCCAAGCGCAGTTCGATCTGGGTGACAGAGCGTCCAGAACTCAGTTCCATCTCCGCGGAGCGGACCGTCCCTTGAACTTTCACATATACGCAATCCACCTCCGACTGAACCAGTTTTTTGAAGCCGGCGGCGACGGGTAGGGGCGGCAAACCGTGATGCAGTAGTGTGATGTCGGAGCTTTCGACATAGGGACGAAAGCTGTCGTGGACCACTCCGCGAATCAGAATTCGGTCACCAGGTTCTAAAGCCAACCCGGTGATCGCAGCCACATAAATACCCACTCCCTCATCCTGCACAAACAGAGTCCGTTCGTACCCACGAAAGTAAGTGACCGTAGCCTCGAAGGCGATCGCGGGTGTTTGCGCTGCCTGTACGTTGGAAAGAGAGTGAATGGCCCGCAGCGTTGTAAGCGTACTGGCGCCTGCCGGCCAGGCGGCCAGCGCCCAACCGAGGAGGATCGACAGCGCCGGAATGGATGTCTTCATGATGGGAATCCGATGTACGCGGTCATGCGGCGCATGAAGGTATCTATCGGCTGGAAGGGTCCGGAGAATGAATCCTGCGGTACGATGAAGCGTTTGGTTTTGATCGGGGTTCTGCGAGGATGGGCGCGTCGAAGGGAAAAACCAGCAAAGAATTACTCTGATTTGATTCCTAAGCGATCGGCGTTCTTCTCCTGATACATAGCTGCGTCGGCCGTTTTGAGCAGGGATTCTCGATTGTCGCCATCCTCAGGGTAGACGGCGATGCCCACGCTGGCCGAACCATAAACAGTATATCCATCAACCACAAAGGGGTCGTCGAGGCAACGCTCGAGGCGCAGCGCGATCTCCTCGACATCCGCCCGGCTGCGGACCACCGGAACCAGTGCGGCAAACTCATCGCCACCCTGGCGGGCGAGCAGGTCGTGGGAGCGAAGCTGCCTCTTCATTCTGAGAGCAACCTCCTGAAGGTACAGGTCGCCGACGTGATGGCCGTAACGATCGTTGATCTGCTTGAATTCGTCCAGGTCAATGTAGATGAAGCCGAAGATGCCGGCCGTACGACGGGCTTCGCCGATAAGAGCGTCCATCCGTTTGTCGAGGGAGAAGCGGTTATGCGTGTCGGTGAGCAAATCGAACTCCGAGCGGCGGCGGAGGTCGGAGTAAAGGCGGCGGGTCTCGATTGCCAGTGCGGAGAGCGCCGTGGCCATGATAAGGGCTTCGGATTCCGCGGTTTGCGGTTTGGTGAGAGGATCGAGAGCCACAAACACGCTGCCCAGAGCGGTCCCGACGCGTGCCGGAATCTCATGCTGAACTACGCGGAAAGCGCTCAGTTTGGGAGGGCAATTGCCCAGTTGCGCGCCGTCGGCGATCTGGCACCAGCAAGGAGCGCCTTTCAGCATGAATGAGACCAGTTCAGTGATCTGTTCGACGATCTCGACGAGGGGTTTAGTGCCGTTGATATCTTCGAGGACGCGGCTGCGACGGCGCTCGACGTAGGCGAGCTCGGCGGTCTGACGGCGGATTCTGCGATCGAGGATCCAGCCTCTGCCCAGGGCCAAGACGACCAAAACGAAAAGAACGCCGGCAGCTAGGGCCAGGTTGGGTACGCTGAACAGAGATGGTTGCGCAATCACCACAATATCGTCGGAGGAGCGCAGAAGGATGTTGAATGGTATCTCTTCTTCGCTGGGGTTGATGGTTGTGGATTCCAAAACCATGCAAATCCCGGTGACGCGAACTACGGCACCAGCTGGAATATCCTTCATCTGCGGAACCGGGCCAAAATCGGGAAGATGGCGGTAGATCGCGGTGATGAGTTTGCCGTCGGAGAGAAGGACCAACTCGTCCTGCGAGTCTTCATGGACCCAAGCCGCCACCTTCCCTTCGATTGACACTAGGTCGTTCTGATGGCCGTCGGGGTTGCCGCTGTTCCAGGTGGCAAGTTGGCTCCAGGTCGAAGGCTGCGCCGCCACTGGTGCGGAGATGTGGCTGTCCTGGATCTCGCCGTCGGTGAGGGCCAGGAAACTGGACCGGGCGTCGGGAAAGCCGGTTGCCTGAGCCAGATCGCCGATGCGCAGAGGATCGCTGGCATGCGTTGAGATCCACACGCTCCTTTTTCCGTCTTGCAGCACGGCTGCCGACCCCGGCTGGTAATAGGTAATGGTTCCCTGCACGCGCACTCGTTTGGTTAGGTCCTGGACGAAGTAAGACTTGAGCACCTGGTCCATGGGCGTGATCGGGAGCGCATCCGGGCCAGTCGCAGCACGCCTCAGAATCGTTACATCCTCAAGCGTCGGAACCTCCAACAGAATCCCAGTCAATTGCATTTTGCTGTCGAAGACGCCTGAGACAACTCCGGTTACGTCGACGTCGGCGTCCAACAGTCCCCTCGGCACCAGCGTTTCGCTGCTGGCGACCGTGGCCTCGATATAGCCCCCATCGATAGCCAACTTGAGGAAGATGCCATGCAAATCTCCGAAAGTCCCCACGTCCGCGCTGCGAACGGTGGCGTGGACCGTGACCCGCATGCAATCCAGTTCGGCCCGGATCAGTTGTGGAAAGCTCGCCCGAACCGGGGCGGGCAAAGCGCCGGGATGAAGCCGCGTCACGCTCTCCCCAAGCACATCCGGGTGGAAGCTGTCCCTGGTCTTGCCGCGCACCAGCACTCGATCGCCAGGAGCCAGGTCCTGAAGCGGCTTGGTCTCCACGTAAATTGCTTCGTTCCCATCCTGAACAAACAGGTCGACACCGGTCCGGGTGTAATAGGTGACCGTGGCCTCGAATGCGACGGGCAGTCCTTGCTGGGCTTCCGCTTTTGATAGAGAGTGAATGGCGTGCAGCGTTTTGAGCGCAGTGGGCTCGGCAGGCAGGGCGACCGTGCCCAGGCCGAGAACTGTCGCGAGAATCAAAAATGATCGCTTCATCGGGAAAAAGGCTGAACGATATTGCCAAAGGCCGCTCGCACAGGTAACCACAGGCGACTGCGCCCAAACGATTCACGGAATCCAAAAAAAGCTGGAATTCCGGGAATCCGCCAGATCTACCCGCCTGGATGCTCCCGGATTTTCCGTGATCTTGCATTTATCGTACAACCGAAACCGCTGGCTGCATATGGGTGGCTATGTATCGTTGAGATTCATTTCATTGACGTTGAAGGCTCAACGGGGGTAGTTTTTTATCGCCAAAATGAGCAGAGGGCTTCTCTTTAACTCACAGGAATGCCGGGTCTGGATTGGAGGCCGCTGGACCGGTTGCGCCAGGTCAGGGGCGTCGTTTGGGAGCGAATTCGGTTCGCTGGCCCTCAGTCGCATTGGTGGTTGACCGCGGACGCCTGGTGTGTTTGGCAACGTACATGGCAGCGTCGGCGGCGCTGAACAGGCTGTCTTTGGTGGTGCCGTCTTCGGGGTAAACCGCAATACCCACGCTGGCCGAGCCGTGTAGCGTGTAACCCTCTGCGGTGAAGGGCTCGTCGAGGCAGCGCTCCAGACGCTGGGCAATCTCATCGACGCCGGCGCGGTTGGGCACTGAGGCGACCAGGGCGGCAAATTCGTCTCCGCCCAGGCGTGCCAGCAGGTCATGGGAGCGGAGTTGGCGTTTCATTCTGACCGACACTTCCTGAAGGTAGAGATCGCCCACCTGGTGACCGTAGAGGTCATTTACCTGTTTGAACTCGTTCAGGTCGATATAGATGAGTCCGAAGATGCCGGCATTGAGGCGGGCCTCTTCAATGCGGTCTTCAAGAAGCTTGTCGAGCGAGAATCGATTGTGCAGATCGGTGAGCAGGTCGTATTCCGAACGATGAAGCAGGTCGGAATAGAGGCGGCGGGTTTCAATAGCCAATGTCGCCAGACGTGCGCCGGCGGATAGAGCGTCCGCTTCGACTGCGGGAGACGGCATTTTGGGATCGAATGCGGCGAACAGCGTGCCTAGGGGCGCGCCGGTTCGGGCAGGAATGGGCTCACTGACAATGCGCAGCGAAGCGGATTCAGGCGGGTGGGTTCCCAGTCGAGCTCCATCCGTGACCTCGCACCAGCACTGCGCGCCGTCGAGCCGGAACGAGACCAGGTCGACAATCTCTTCCAGAATCTCCGCCAGGGGGCGCGCTCCATTGATGTCTTCCAGGATGCGGCTGCGCCTCTGCTCGGTTTGCGCCTGGTGGTGTTCGAGAGCTGCCTCGGCTTCAATCCGCGCGGCCAGCGTGGCGGTTTGGCGGCGGACCTGACGTTCCAGGCCCCAGCTTCTGGCGCCTCCAGTGAAGACAATAATAAGCAGAAAGCCGATGAGGTAGAGGAGGTTTCGCACATTGAGCAAGGAAGGTTTGGCGACCAGGGAAATGTCGTCGTATGAGCGCATCAGGATTGTAAAAGGCACCTGCGCATTGAACGGGTTTGAATCGTCGAGCATGCAGATGCCGGTGACGCGAATCCTTGAGCCATCCGCAATGTTCCTCATCGGTGGAAGAGGATCAGAAGGATGGCGGTAAATGGCCGAGAACGTCTGTCCGGCATCTGTCTTCAAGACATATTCGTCCTGGGCGGCTTCGCGGACTTTGGTGACGACTTTACCCTCGATCGAGACCAGATCGAAGACATTGCCGCTCAAGACCAATTGACCCCAGGTGGCCGGCACAGGGGCGATGGGCGAGCGCACGCCGTTATCCTGGATGGCGCCGTTGGTGAGCGTGAGAAAACCGTCATGCAGGCCGGGGAAGCCGGAAACGTCGGCAACATCGCCAATGAATACAGGACTAATGGAATGGGTCTGCACCCACAGGCTCCTGGAACCGCTCTGCAGCACAATCGCCGTCCCTGGCTGGTAATAGGTTACCGTTCCGTGGACGCGAATTCTCTGCGAGAGAATCTGCACGTGGTAGCCAGTGAGAACCTGATCCATGGGCGTAACCGGAAGAGTCGCAGGATTGACTTCTGCGCGTTTGAGAACCTTCACATTCGCCCATGAGGCAGCGTGCAACAGAACTCCCGTCTGCTGCATTTTTCCGTCGAATCTTCCCGAGGCAGCTCCGGTGATTTCCACATCGGCGTCCAGCAGCCCGTCGAATGGGCTGGAGTCGTCGCTGTCAACCTCGGCATCAATGGTGCCTCCGTCAGCAAGCATCTGCAGGCTCACTGCGCGCCCGGCAGAGTGCGTCATCATGTCGGCGGCGCGAACTTTGGCCTTAACAGAGACCAGCATGCAATCGCGCTGCGCCCGGATCAGCTCGTCGTAGGTAGCCGGCACGGGAGCGGGCAACGCGCCATGGTGCAGCAAAGTGACGTCGCTGCTCAGCACGAAGGGGCGAAAACTCCCGTGGGTGGTCCCTTTAATCAATACCCGATCACCGGGAATGAATTTGGTATTGGTCGTGGCTTGCACATAGATGGCGACATCGCCATCCTGTACAAACATGGTCTTCTCGAAGCCGCGGAAGTAGGTGACTGTGGCTTCGAACTCGACGGGAAGCGCGGCTTTGGCTTGCTCGTTGGTCACCGCGTGAATCTGGCTCAGCGATGTGAGCGGGGACGGCGCAGCAGCGAGAGCGGCAGACGCCCAGCCGAGAAGGACCGCAATAACTGGAATCAATCTCTTCATCAGGTTGTTATTAGGGTGGCGCGGAAGTTCCGCCCATTTGTCCCTGAAAACTGCAATCGGCAAAGCAGGTGCAAAAAATCAATCGAGCCAAAGAACAATCCATCCCAAGAACAATCTTAGGAAACACAATCTGAGTGTGCCGGTGCCCTTGCGGAATCATATTACGCTCATCTGCGTCTGTTCTAATTACTTTTGAGGTATCAGGGATGTAGTTTGACAGCCCCACCTGTGGGACAGAGATGCACAATCGTTTGCGCAGCCTGTGGCCTTGACCAGGAAGTTGCAGCAGGAGATTTTTGGATGTCACAAAGAGCAGAGCAGGCAAGTGAGGGATCGGCGTTTTCGTACAGCGGCATGCAGGCACTGCCCACGCGCCGGATTCGCGTGATCGGAGTGCCGCTGGACATGGGAGCGAGCCGCCGCGGAGTGGACATGGGACCCTCGGCGATGCGGGTTGCCGGGCTTGAGGCGCGGCTCGAGGCGCTGGGCCACCAGGTCACGGACGGAGGCAATATTCGCGTGGAAATTGCCGAGACGCGGACCTCGGGAGACAAGAGCGCGCGCTATCTGGCGGAGATTGCGGAAACCTGCACACGCACCGCCGAGGCCGTGGTAAAGACGCTGGAAGAGGGCATGACGCCGCTGGTGCTGGGCGGCGACCACTCCCTGGCGGCGGGCTCTGTATCGGGCGTAGCGGAGTTTTACCGGCGCCAGGGACAGAAGATCGGTGTCATCTGGATCGACGCGCACTCCGACATCAACACGCCGGAGACCTCGCCTTCAGGAAACGTGCATGGAATGCCGCTGGCGGCGCTGCTCGGGTTGGGGCCGGAGAAGCTGGGCAGCATCTTCGGCTACTCGCCTAAGGTGGCTGCGGAAAATACGGTGCTGATCGGCGTGCGAGACATTGATGCAGCGGAGCGAGAGAATATTCGCCGCGCCGGCGTGGCCGAGGTCTACACTATGCGCGACATCGACGAACGCGGCATGCGGACGGTGATGGAAGAGGCGCTGCGCGCAGCGGGACGCGGAACAGCGGGCTACCATGTCTCGCTCGATATGGACTGGATCGATCCTGAAGACGCGCCAGGTGTAGGCACTCCAGTGCGCGGCGGGGCCACCTATCGCGAGGCTCATCTTGCAATGGAGATACTTGCCGATCACGGCCGTCTGCTGAGCTTCGAAATCGTCGAAGTCAACCCGGTGATCGACGAACATAACCGTACGGCCGATCTGGCGGTGGAGCTGGCGTGCTCGGCGTTTGGGAAGAAGATTTTGTAACGATTTCAGATATATCTTGAGATGTATTCAATGAAACGAATTTCGTAATTGAGAAGACGATGGCGAAAAAACTACGAGTTGGAATTTTATTTGGCGGGCGGAGCGGAGAGCATGAAGTCTCTCTTCTCTCGGCCGCTTCGATTTTGAAGGCGATTGACCGCAAGAAGTTTGAAGTGGTGCCGATCGGCATTACGAAAGAAGGCCGCTGGCTTGGTGCCGGGGCCGCGCACAATCTGCTGGAGGGCGGCCAGAGCGCCGATGCGCGGCGTCTACGGGCGGGCGACCCGGAGGCGACGCCCGGAGCCAGGCTGCTCCATGAGGGCATTCCAACGCTGCTGGCTCCGGAGCCGGTCGAGAGCCGCGCTGCGCTGGCGCTGGACGGCGCTCGGCCTGCGGCCGGGAATCTCGACGTGGTGTTTCCCGTGCTTCACGGGACGTTTGGCGAGGATGGAACCATCCAGGGGCTTTTTGAGCTGGCGGGGGTTGCCTACGTCGGTTCCGGGGTCCTCGGCTCGGCAGCGGGGATGGACAAAGATGTGATGAAGCGGCTGTTTCGGCAAGCCGGGCTTCCCATCGTCAAGCACGTTACGCTGCTCCGCGCGGACTGGGAAAAGCAGCCGCGAAAGGCGATCGCTCAAGTTGAGGCGGCGCTCAAGTACCCGGTTTTCGTTAAGCCGGCGAATCTTGGGTCGTCCGTAGGCGTCAGCAAAGCGCACGACCGCACCGAGCTTCCGGCTGCGCTGGACGTGGCTGCGAAATACGACCGCAAGCTGGTGGTGGAAGAAGGCGTGGGCGGCCGGAGACGCCGCGGAGAAGCGCAGGCCAAGGCGCGGGAACTCGAAGTGGGCGTGCTTGGCAACGACGATCCCAAGGCCAGCGTGGTCGGGGAGATCATTCCCGGCAAAGAATTCTACGACTACGAAGCAAAGTATCTTTCCGAGGGATCAGTCCCGGTGATCCCGGCAAGACTGATCAGGGCGGAGTCTCAACAAATCCGGGAGATGGCCGTCGCGGCCTTCCGAGCCTGCGACCTTTCCGGCCTGGCGCGGGTAGACTTTCTGATGGAGCCGGACGGCAAGCGGCGGATTTATCTGAACGAAGTGAATACGATGCCCGGGTTTACGCAGATCAGTATGTATCCCAAGCTGTGGCAGGCCACCGGTGTTGGCTACAAGGAGCTGATCACGCATCTTATCGAGTTAGCCCTGGAACGGCAAGCGGAGAAGAACAGGACGACGTATAGCAGGGATTGAAGGAGCGGGACTAAGGGACATAGGGACTGGGGACGTAGGGACTAGATGCCTGGCGAATATGGGACTAGGGAACAGGATTCCGCTGGCCGGTGTCTAACCTAGCAGGGTTGAAGTTGCTCAGCAGGGGATGGCCAGGAGATCATCGACGGTGCTCAAGAAGCTGCATTGACCCCGTCGCAAGTCCCTAGTCCCTTAGTCCCTTAGTCCCTAGTCCCTGCTCTTGACTTATCCTTCGAGGAATTATCACGATGACGTTGCTCGATGCTCCAAAGTATGACGCGGTCCGCGAGAAGCGCAGACAGGTGTTTTTGTACAGCACTGCGGGATCCCTGTTGGTGCTGCTGGTGGCGTGGTGGCTGATATCAGGCCGTCCAATGGACTGGCCATGGGACTGGAACAATTACCTCTTCGGCAGGTCGGCGGTGAATCAGTTCTTGACGGATGTGGAGAAAAACGATCTGACCTCGGCCTACGGTGTCTGGATCCACGACAAGGATTGGCAGCAGCATCCGAAGAAGAATGCGGTGTATCCGTTTTCGCGATTCCAGAACGACTGGAGTTCGACCAGCCCGGATAATGAGTACGGCGCCATCCACAGCCACCGGATTGCTTTAGCTGGGCGGTATGGAAACGGGATTCTGTTGGCCGTGTTGATCAACGGGCGCAAGAGCGGGGCGCTCAATCTGGAATACGACCCGACGGCGAAGACTCTCGGCTTCGCGCCGCCGGGGGTGGAGCTGTACCTGGGGCCGTAAGGGCCGGCAAGCCGGCCAGTCAGCAAGTCGGCGAGCCAGCCAATCAGCAACCGTTTCCCGGGATCCATTCGCTGCGCGGAAACCACGACCAGAAGTCCGATTGCGTTGTGCCGTGGCCGGGGAGAATTTGTCCACAGATCCGCTTGATGTTTGTACGCATCGAACAGCACAGGAGAAATCGATGCCCCAAAGCCCGCACGGTCGAACCGCCGAACTCCACAACCTGGCAGAGCATGCCCATGCCGCCGCTGCCGCGGCACATGGCAAAGGCGACCATCGAACAGCCCACGAACTCAGCAAAAAGGCTCTTGAATACTCGATGAGCGCCCATCGGCACTCCGAAGAAACGCTGAAGCAGTCGCCGGCTCCCAGCAAGGCGTAGGCTCCCGCTGTTAAATACTGGCGACGCCGAATCCTGCGCAGGCGCCGTCGCGGTCTGGCTGTGATTAGAGGTCGCCTTCGGATCTAGCCAAACGCGGCCAGCGTGGCTTCCAGGCTCATCCGATCTTCAACATTGAGTGATTTTTGCGTCGGATCAATCTGCTTCAGCAGACCGCAGAGAACCTTGCCCGGGCCGACCTCGATGAAATGTGTTGGGCCGGCGGCAATGAGCGATTGCACGCAGTCAACCCAGCGAACAGCTCCCGTGACCTGGCGGACGAGGGCATCGCGCGCCGCATCGGCGGTGGTGACCAGAGCGCCGGTCACATTGGCGGCTACGGGAATGCTGGGGTCCCGCAGCGCAAGGTCGGCAAGCACGCGGGCCACTTCTTCCTGGGCCGGCTGCATGAGCGCGCAGTGGAAGGGCGCGCTTACCGGCAGCATGACGGCGCGGCGCGCGCCCTTGGCCTTGGCCAGGGCTGAAGCGCGTTCCACGGCAGCTATTGCGCCGGATATTACGGTCTGGCTGGGAGAATTCAAATTGGCTGCTGCAACCACAAGACCGGTTTCAGCCGCTGCTTCTTTGCAGGCCTCGGCCACCTGGTTGGCGGAGAGCGCAAGGATGGCGGCCATCGCTCCTTCACCCGCCGGCACGGCCAACTGCATGGCGTGGCCGCGGGCTTTCACTGCGCGCACCGCATCGGCAAAGCTCAGGGTTCCCGCAGCGACATGGGCAGACCACTCGCCAAGAGAGTGCCCCGCTGCCAGGGCCGGCTTGACGCCGTGCTCATCCAATATTCGCCAGGCAGCCACGCTTACGGTAAGAATGGCCGGCTGGGTGTTTTCCGTGAGCCGCAAGTCTTCTTCCGGCCCGTCAAAGATGATTTTCGAAAGAGGGAAGCCCAGTGCTTCATCGGCTTCGGCGAAGGTTTGTGCGGCGATGGGAAAATTCTCAGCGAAGTCGCGGCCCATGCCAACGGCTTGCGAACCCTGGCCCGGAAATAGAAAGGCGCGTCTGGTGGACATTTCAGAAAGGATTGTATCGCGAAGCAGCGGCGCGGTCCCCGGTGAGGCACTTTTCAGAGCAACAACGCGAACCATGCAGAAGACCCTTTAACGCGGCAGATTTAAACCGCGACCATGCATTGGGTCGAGGAGATCATCATGAGCGTATTCCAGCCGTTCCCATTAGCCCACCCGATTGGCTTCTCTCAACGCAAGCAGTCTCGGCGGCAGCATGAAGCCGGCGCCCGCCGCGAATCTGCCGTGTGCACCGCGAGCGCTGGTCCATCTTTGGGCGCCGTTTTGGCGATGGCTTGCCTGTGCGCCGGCGCGTTGCAGATGCAGGCCCAGGGGAAGCAGGTCTACACCGACCCCAACGGGAATTTTTCCGTAGCAGTCCCCGCCGGTTGGCAGACGCAGCCCCAACAGGGCAGTCCAATGATCTCCATCGTGAATCCGAATACCAAAGTGAGCGTTACCCTGGGCGTGATGAAGGGACCTGAGGCGAACACACCCTCGGCAGAAGCCGAGTTGAAGCAAATTGAAGGCCAGTTTCCGCAAAGCTGCCCGCAGGCCAAAATTCTGGAGCGCGGAGCTACCAGACTGGCCGGCTTGAGCGGTTCATTCATCGCGGTCCACTGCGGAGGAGCGGACGGCCCGCAGACGATGAAGTTCACGGCGGCCAGCAAACCGGGCCTGGTCGCGCTTATGGTCACTGCTTCGCCCGGCGATGCCTACCTCAAAGAGATGATCCCCCTCGGGGAAATCCACAACAGCCTGAAGGTTCTGGCGGCAGAGGGCGCGCAGCAGGGCAGCGGTCAAGGCATGGGCGGTGGCCACGTCTCTGGTAGCGGCACGCCGGAGCCACAAAGGATAGGGGATGGGCAAGGGCAGGCTCAGGCTCAGAGTGGTGGAGAGTTCCCGTCTCCGGGCGGGTCAGGCGCCTACCACGATCCGCAAGGGCGCTATTCACTGGCGGTTCCGGCTGGCTGGAACACGGCATCCGATAACGGCAACCTGACTTTGAGCAGCGGCGCGAGCTGGGTGTCGGTGGCCACCAGCACGGGTGCCAAACCAGCCGACGTGAGCCACCAGATCGTCCAGCAAATTCAGGCACAGTACAAGAACTTTCAGATACTGAATGAAGGCGACTTCCAGAACAACGGGCACGCGGCGCATGGAACCAACGCAACGGGCATCAATCCCAAAGGAGCCCGAGTCGCCGTCCTGGTGGTTAGCATCAGCGCGGGCAGCGGCAACTATCTGGTCCTGATTTCGTCTGCGCCCAACGAGCAGGCCAAGGACTTCCACGGAACCGTGATGCAGATCGCGCAGAGCGTGCGCTTTGCCGGGGAATAGAGCGGCTGAGGATCTGCAGGCTGGGTCTAGTGACGCGACCCTGTGAATCGGTCACCTCCCAGGTCTCAAAGGCGAGACCTGGGGCACCCAGGGTTTGGGGTTGAATTAAGAAATCACGCGGTCACGGTATTAGTTCCAGCGTTTCTTGTCGTCGGGGTCTTCGTCGAGCTGGCGGCCCTGCCCGTCGAAGCGGACGGTTCGGCCTTGGGAGCGCATGTAGACCTCAAACTTGCGGGCGGCGCGCCGGCGCTTCCAGCGGTAATAGCGGTTACGCATACCGTACAATTTCTCGCTGAAGGCGAAAGTGATGCCGCGGCGTGGCGCTAGCTTGAGGAACAGGACCCCGGCAAGGGCGCCTCCCAACTGCGCAAAGGCATACTTGCCCTGCGGTCCGAAGAGCATGGCGATGGTGATGAGGCCATAGAGCACGGCCATGTATCGCGCCTTGATGCCAATAGTGAAAAAAAGCAGGAACTCCATATCGCCATAGAGCACGCCGATGGCCACCAGCATGCCGAAGATCCCGCCAAAGCAGCCATAGAGCGAGACCGGGTCCTGTGCCATTCCCAGCGGTCCGCTCACGGCATAGATGGCGAGGGCTGCACCCGCGGTTCCCAGCACAGAAGAAGCATAGAGCCCGGTAACCCAGCTTGGGGTGTGCATCTGCTCAAGAAAGCCGGCCATGAACCACAGCGAAACCAGTTCCAGGGCGGTTCCCAGGATTGCTCCCGGTGGATGGATAAAGCTGTAGGTAAAAGGCTGCCATAGATCGCCGTGAACGAAGATATCCGGCTGAAAAAGCAGATGCTTCACCAGCACACTGGTCGCTTCGGGGGCTGCCAACCCCGCTATCAGCAGAGCGAAAAAGGCGCCAATGTTGGCCAGCACCAGGCGGCGTGTGGCGCCGCGGAACTCAGGGAAGGAGAACGAACTGGCGCCAGTTCTGGGCATCGCTGTATTCAGGTTATATGGTGGAGCGTGTTCGTGTCATTGAGCCCAAGGCCCCGAGGCGGAATGTGCTGCCCAAACTGGCGACCAAGGATCGACGGCGCCGGATTGACAGGGATTCTCCCATCTTGGGCGCATCGAGAGCGGTAGTCAGCGGGGCCTCTTGACCTGAAGCAGGCTTCTCCCCAAGAATAGCGAAGACGCAAGGCGAAATTCCGCCATCTTACAAGATGAAATGACCTGAAAGCGAGGAGTTTGCGATGCCCAACTGCCCTGAATGCGAGAATGGATTAGACATCGAACTCGACGAAGTAGAAGAAGGCGATGTTGTCACCTGTGATGAGTGCGGAACGGAGTATGAAGTGGTCGGCACCGAGCCGCTGGAGTTGGCGAGGGTAGACGGCGACCTGGATGATGACGACGAACCGATCGAAGAGGAAGAGGAAGACGAGTGAGACTTGGATCTGGGAAAACACTGGCGGGGGTAACGTTTGCTGTTCTTATCGCTGGGGTGGTTGCCGCCGGTCTGGTGGTTGGATTGTTGAATCCGCCGCAGGCGCGGGCGCAGAACCTCGGCCAAAGGGTGGTGAGCGGGACCGTGGTCGACGCCGACTCCAGTATAGTTTCCGGCGCCACCGTCTTTCTCAAAGATCTGAAGAGCAAGTCGATTCGCAGCTATACAACCGACGCGGCCGGCAAGTTTCGCTTTACGCAGGTGAACATGGCGGAAGATCACGAACTGTGGGCGGAAAAAGCCGGGCACAAGAGCACGGTGAAGACGGTGAGCGAGTGGGACGCGCGCAAGGAGTTTGAAACGGAGTTGAAGCTCAAATAGCGGGAGTTCTTTTGCGCCCGTTGAGGCATCCGGCTGAACGACCGCTACTCTTGCTTGAGAGTCACATCGCCATTCACGGTTTCGACGGTTACGTGGTTCAATCCGCTGCCCACGCGGCCCTTCGCGCGAATGAACTTGCGCGGCGAGCCGAACGATGAGTCCCAGTCAGGTGTCTCCTGTTGATCGAGCCCGACGTGGTCGACGATCGCATATGTCCTGGGCGCGTTCTTTGTATGGGCAAGCGAAATCCGCACATCCATGGGAAAGTCCTTGGGCAGGGTCAGCGTGATGTTGCCTCCCTTCGAGGTCAGTTCCACGTCTCGCTCGCTGGAGGAGACGTCAACCATGCGGGCGCGAATGTCACCGCCCATGGTGCTGGCTTTGATGGCGCCATTGGCCTGGCCAATGACGATCTCGCCGCCCATGGTGGTGGCGTCCACGGAACCCACGGCCTGGTCAATGGTTATGGTGCCGCCCATGGTCTTGACCTTGGCGAACGAAGCCACGTTGCCGAGATGGATGTTGCCGCCCATGGTGCTGAGATTCGCTCCATGAGGAGCATCCTTCACATCGATGTCGCCGCCCATTTTGGAAATGCTGACGCCGCCGGACGAGTCGGCATTCGACTCGGTGATGACCGAGTCATTGGTGTAGCTTGAGGATTTGCAGCCGGACAAGCCCGCAGCGAGGGAGCTTGCGATCAGAAACAGAGTCGTTGCGGCCGTTCTGTGCAGGTTCATTCCGTATTCTCCTTCGGAAACTTGCCGTCAGGCTTTCTAGAGCTTACGAATTCCCCACCGGGGAAGTTCCGCTTGGAACGGCGATCTCGCCTGAGTACATACAGACGGGAGCCTACACCGCCGACGCTTCACTCTTCCAGCTTTTTCGCAACCAGTTCATTGAGCAATGCCGGATTGGCCTGACCCTTGGATGCTTTCATAACCTGACCAACGAAGAAACCGGCGATGGTTGTCTTGCCTGCCCGGTACTGCTCCACCTGCTTGGGGTTGGCGGCGATGACCGCATCAATTAGCGCCTCGATGGCTGAGGCATCCGTGATCTGCTCGGGCTTCTCGCGTTCATAAACCGCAGGAAAGTCTTCGCCGTTTTCGAAGGCCACGTCCAACATCTGCTTCATTTGCTTCGAACTGATCTTGCCCTCGTCAAGCAGATCGGCGGCCAGCACAATGCCGGCCATGGAGACCGGCGACTGCTCATGGTCGAGGCTCTGCGCCTTGAGCCTTCCGCCCACTTCGCTGAGCAGTACGTTCGCCACGCGCCGCGGATTGCGGGCGGTGCGAGCCGCGGCTTCAAAGCGATCGGCGAACTCGCGCGATGCGGTGAGCGTTGCGGCATCCTGCGCATTCAGTTCGTACTCGGCGATCATGCGGGCGCGCCGAGCTTCGGGCAGCTCTGGAAGTTGTTTCGCAGCCGCAGCCAGAAAATCCGCGGTAACAATCAGCGGCGGCAGATCCGGTTCTGGGAAGTAGCGATAGTCATGGGCCTGTTCCTTCGATCGCATGGGAAAGGTCCGTCCCTCGTTCGCGTTCCACAGCCGACTCTCCTGGACTACGCGGCCGCCCGATTCGATGACTTCAATTTGCCGCTCGATCTCGTATTCCAGCGCGGCGCGGACAAAGCGGAAGCTGTTCACGTTTTTGACTTCAGCCTTGGTTCCAAATCTCTCCGCGCCTCTGAGCCGCACGCTGACATTGGCGTCGCAGCGGAGGGAACCTTCTTCCATGTTGCAGTCGGAGACGCCGGTGTAGAGCAGGATTTCCTTCAGCCGTGTCAGATATTCGAAGGCTTCGTCGGGCGTGCGAATGTCAGGCTCGGAGACGATTTCAATCAGCGGCGTCCCGCATCGGTTGAGGTCGAGATAGGTGCGCGTGGCGGAGTCGGCAAAACCGTCGTGGAGACTCTTGCCGGCGTCTTCTTCCATGTGCAGACGGGTGATGCCGATGCGCTTCGTGCCGCCGCCAGCCGTTGGAACTTCAATGAATCCATGCTCGGCGATGGGTTTATCGTACTGCGAAATCTGGTAACCCTTGGGTAGGTCGGGATAGAAGTAATTCTTGCGCGCAAAGATCGACCGTTCGCGCACCTGGCAATTGATCGCCAGCGCAGCCAGCGTGGCGAACTCGACTGCCTTCTCGTTCAGCACCGGCAGCGCGCCGGGCAAGCCCAGGCAGACAGGGCAGATATTCGTATTCGGCTCCGAGCCGAAATGGTTCACGCAACCGCAGAAGGCCTTGGTCGCGGTAAGCAACTGGACGTGGACTTCGAGTCCGATGACCGGTTCATACTTGGCCAAGACTTCAGGCGGGAGTGCAGCGGCGGGCATACAAGGATTTTAACGTCACGAAAGGCGTTCGCGGCGCGAACCTCAGCGCCGCGCTTGGGGCGAAGGGCGTGATTGACCAAATTTCCGGTGGGCCGGTCAACCGGACCGCAATCCTGAAGAATCCACAGACTCCATTGGATCGAGCGCTCACCTCCAAAAAACAATGCGGGCCATCTTCCTCTCGGAAGATGGCCCGGACTGTTCTGCTCTCAGCCCCTTACTGCGGCGTCGATTGCCCCGCCGTGCTGTGCCGCGCCCCGCGCGCCATTGGAAGCGGCTTGCGCTCTTCCGGTTTAATCGCAGTTTCGTCCACCGGGCTCGTTCCAGGTACATCCGAGTTAAAGTCCGCGCCCACCGGAACCATGTAGTCCTCCACCGTCTGACCGCTCGTCGATCCTGTGGCCACGCTGATTCGCGACGCGTCGACGCCTTTCTCGCTGACCAGGTAGTTCTTCGCATTCACTGCGCGCTGCGCCGCATAGTTCACCGTCTTGCCGTGAACCGGTTTTGCTGCGGCCTCGTCTGTGGTCGCCTCGCCCACCACAACAACCTTGGCGTTCGGATCGCGCTG
>Ga0210388_10001846_pt1 | contig 16633 bp, 10 predicted proteins | sample IncBWC19OmetaG_FD_155485 | JGI IMG/M metagenome (GOLD analysis project Ga0210388, IMG submission 155485) | Forest soil microbial communities from Barre Woods Harvard Forest LTER site, Petersham, Massachusetts, United States - Inc-BW-C-19-O ...
CGCGGTCGGCCTAGCCGTCGGGCTGCCCTGCGCTCTAGCCGCCTCTCACCTGATAGGCCACATGCTTTTCGGCGTCTCCGCGAACGACCCCCTCACCCTAGCCGCTGTCGCATTCACTCTCGCCGCCGTAGCCGCTCTCGCCGGCTTCGTCCCCGCCCGCCGCGCCATGCAAGTCGACCCCATGGTCGCCCTCCGCCACGAATAACCCCAACGTTCTGCCCAAAAGTTCACCGCCTCACACCCTTGTATTCCAGCGTTTAACTTCCTATCATTGTTGTGATGAAAATTTGGTTTAGGATCGGCGCTGAACGAGACGGGCCGCAGTCGCCGGCGAGGCATTCACCCGCCGCCACGAAAGCGCGACTCTCGAGTCCCTTGACCCTGCTTGCCCTGGTAAGGGAAGGGAGCATCTGCGAAGGGGGACGCATCAGCGGGGTGCGGTCTCTGCCCTCTGGACGATTCAGTGGGACCCTACAGTCACTAGCGCCGCCCGCTAGCTTCCAGACAGCTTTCCTGACAAGAAAATCGCTGAAAATTGAGCGCTTTTTTGCCAAGTGGGCGCCCACTTCTAACCGGTTCTGGGTCAAAAACAGATGTTATAGAAAACAAAGCATTAAACCCTGTCTAACCGGCGCCAGAACGCACATTAGCCAAACGAGCAAATCATGAAATATCGCGCGCTCGGGCGAACAGGTTTTCAAGTCAGCGATATGGCCATCGGCCTCTGGGGCATGGGCGATTGGACTGGCTCGGACGACCAGGAATCCCTCAAATCGCTGCAACTGACCGTGGATCTCGGCTGCAATTTCTTCGACACCGCCTGGGCCTACGGCAACGGAAAAAGTGATGGCCTGCTCGGCGAAATCCTCACCCGTAACAAATTTCGTAACTCGAAAAATATGCCGCTCTACGCCGCCTCCAAAATTCCTCCCATGAACGACATCTGGCCCGCCACTCCGGAATTTAAATACCGCGACGTTTTCCCCGCCAAGCATGTTTTTGAATACGCGAAAAAAATCCGCGAAAAGCTCCGCGAAGATGCAATCGACGTCCTGCAATTCCACGTCTGGGACGATAGCTGGGCCCACGAGCCGGAGTTTCGCGAGACCGTCGAGAAACTCAAAGCCGACAAATGGATTCGCTCCTTCGGCCTCAGCCTCAACCGTTGGCAACCCGAGAATGGCATCGAAGCCCTGCGCACCGGCTTGGTGGACGCGGTGCAAGTGATCTACAACATCTTCGATCAAGCGCCGGAAGACAATTTATTTCCAGTCTGCCGCGAATTAAATGTCGGCGTGATCGCCCGCGTCCCTCTCGACGAAGGCAGCCTCGGCGGAAAAATGACGCGCGATACAAAATTCCCAAAGCACGACTGGCGCGCGCGATACTTCGGTCCCGAAAACCTGCCCGAGACCATAGATCGCGTGGACGAACTAAAAAAGATCGTGCCTCCCGGAATGACTCTCCCGGACATGGCCCTGCGATTCATCCTCTCGAATCCCACCGTCAGCACAACGATCGTCGGCATGCGCAAGCCCGAGCACGTAAAACACAACATGGCCCTGAGCGACGCCGGCCCCCTCGACCCTGCCCTCCTCAAAAAATTGAAGGCCCACCGCTGGGACCGCATCTGGCAACCGTGGGCCGACTAAAATGACCAACAAGAAGCTTTATCGACACGCCGAAGATGCGCGATTCGCAACGACGCGCCCCTCAGCAAAGGCAATGCCCGCCCGCTATGGCATAATCGTAGAGGGAGTTTTGGCAGCAAAAACGAGGCGCAACCACTTCTAGTGGTTGAAAACCAGTGACGGCACGCAAAACAATTCGACGAAAGCTTCTTGCCGCGCATCGCAAAGTCCGCGAGACCCGCATGATCGTGAAGGGTCTTGCGTCGAAGCGCCATCCGCTGCTCGCTCACATCATCCCCACTCGCCGCTGCAACCTGGCCTGCACCTACTGCAACGAATTCGACGACGTTTCGAACCCAGTCCCGACCGAAGAAATGTTCCAGCGTATCGACCGGCTGGGCGCCATGGGAACCGCCATCGTCACCATCAGCGGCGGCGAGCCTCTGCTGCATCCCGACCTCGACGCGATTATCGCGCGCATCCGCAAAAACGGCATGATGGCCGGACTGATCACCAATGGCTATCTACTTGTGGCCGACCGCATCGAGCGCCTGAATCGTGCTGGACTGGAATATTTGCAAATCAGCATCGACAACGTGATGCCTGACGACGTGTCGAAAAAAAGCTTGAAAGTCTTGGACCAGAAACTGGCGCTGCTCGCAGAACACGCGGACTTTCACGTGAATATCAATTCAGTTCTCGGCAGCGGCGTGCGCAATCCTGAAGACGCGCTGGCGGTCGCCCATCGCGCCATCGCTTTGGGTTTCACCTCCACCGTGGGAATCTTGCACGACCATAACGGCCAACTCGAGCCGCTGGGAACGCGCGAGCAGGAAATTTTTGAGGAGATTATCTCGCTCGAAAAACAATCCTTCACGCGCATCAATAAGTTTCAGCACAACATCGCCCGCGGAAAAGAAAACGACTGGCGCTGCCGCGCGGGCTCCCGCTACCTTTACATTTGCGAAGACGGTTTGGTCCATTATTGCTCCCAGCAGCGCGGCTATCCCGGCATTCCCCTGATGCAATATACTGACGAGCAGCGTCACCGCGAGTTTTTTACTAAAAAAGGCTGCGCCCCGCGTTGTACCGTCTCCTGTGTCCACCAGGTAGCAGCAATCGACGCCTGGCGCTCGCCTCAGACTTTCGACTCAGGCTCCTCCGCAAATACCGCAGCGGAGCCGCTAGTCCAACTCACCACAAGTTCCACCCGCGAATAAAATTTCATTTCGCTTTGATCTCTTCCTCTCGTTTCGTCCTTGTACACAAGCTAAAGATACTTATTGCAAAGAGATAGTCGCGAGAGTAGAAATCGGGCATTGTCGGTTGCTCTGCGGGGATCAGAGCATCAGAGCAAATCCAGTTCGCAAGCACCAGCGGCCTCGGGCCGTGCAGCAGAGAAAAACTCGGAGGTGTGCGATGCCACGGCGTAACTTTGTGTGCTTTGCCTTGCTGATAGTGCTGGTCCTTGTGATGGCTGGAACGACCCGGTCGCAGGTGAACACCGTTAACCTGTCCGGAACAGTGATGGACCCGCAGGGCCTGGCCGTGAAGGCCGCCAAGATCACCATCAAGAACCCCGGCACAGGACTGGAACGCGAGGTGGCAAGCGACGCGAACGGCCACTACGAGATTGTGGGACTTGCGCCGGGCAGTTATACCCTGACGGTAGAAGCCGCGGGCTTCGCTACGCTGACCAACACGTCCTTTAAGCTGACGCTGGGTACCACCCCGGAATACAACCCACAGTTGCAACTGCAAAGCCAGGGCGCGACCGTAAATGTGACGGCCGAGCCCGAACTGGTGGATACGGCGAAGACCGATGTTTCCACCACGATCAACCAAACGCAGATCGACAACCTACCTATCAATGGGCGCAACTACATAAATTTTACGCTGCTAAATTCTCAGGCGGGCCGGGACGACACGCCGTCGATTGGAGCTGCGCCTACCAGCGGCTTGAATTTCGGCGGCCAGCGCGCGCGCTCGAATGAAGTGTCGGTGGATGGCGCGGATGCGGTGGACAACTCGACGAACGGAGTGCGCGCGACGGTATCGCAGGAAGCGGTGCAGGAATTTCAGGTGATCACCAGCAATTACATGCCGGAATACGGGCGCGCGATGGGCGGCGTGGTAAATATCGTGACAAAGTCGGGATCAAATCAAATCCACGGCAATTTGTTCGGTTATTTGCGGGATAGCGCCATCCAGGCGCGGAATCCTTTCTCGGTCACGTCAGCCTGTGACGAAGCCACGCTCACGTGCGGGACCACTCCCGTGAAACAGTCTTACACGCGCGTGCAGGGGGGCGCCACGATCGGCGGACCGATCCAGAAGGACAAGACATTTTATTTCTTCAGCTACGAAATAACACGTCGCCAAGAAACAGGATTCACGAACATCGGCGCGGATAATTTCGGTTTTGCGCTGACTCCTGCGCCTGCGGATATCGCTCCTTTCCTTCCGCCGGGTACGCCGCCCGCAGGCCTTCTGACGGCTGGCGCTTCGGGGCAACAAGCGTTCGTCAACAACACCGCAAATGATTTTACGCAACGAATTCTGGTGTACAGCGCGGGAGTGGCCTCTTCAGCGGTCGCGCTTTTCGGCAACACCCCGGCGTTTCCTGCCAATTTTTTTCCAAGCAGCGGGGCTCCACTGCCCTCAACTTTCCAGGGATTGTCTTCCGTAATCGGGAACTACCCCACTTCCGATAAGGGGAGCATCTATTCCTTGAGGTTGGATCACATTTGGAATGCGAAGAACAGCACGATGCTTCGTGGGATGGTTTCCCCCGACACGACCACGGGCATTCAGGTGAATGCGCAGAATCAAACCTTCGGGCAGAACGCGGGCAATCGAACCTCTACGCAGCAAACCCGCGATTGGGCCATCATCGCGCAGCACACCACGGCAATCGCCGACAACCTATTTAATGAATTTCGATTTCAAGCCGCGCGTCGCGGGCTGCATTATGGCTTTTCCGATTTGTTCGGCGGTGATTTCCCGGCTAACAACATAGCCGGGGCGGCGTTCCTGGGGCGCGAACCATTTTCCACGGAGGATCGAATTGAACGGCGCTTCCAGTTCACCGACAATATTACGTGGACGAAGGGAAAGCACACGTTGAAGTTCGGCGCCGATACGAACCTAATCCAGTTGCGTTCTTCCAAGACCCAGATTCTTAGTTTGAATTTTGGCGGAGTTTTCGATTTCGGATCCTTAGGTGCAGGTTCGTTGCCAAATTTTGCGTCGAGCGATCCGGCGTTCTCTGCCGTTCAAGCATATGGCTTGGGAATTCCCACCATTTTCTTTCAGGGAGTCGGCAACTCAAACAGGCCATTCGACAACAAGACGCTGGGGGTATTTGCGCAGGACAGTTGGAAAGTGAATCGAAAACTGACGGTGAACTACGGTGTCCGGTATGACATTGAATGGCTGCCAACTTTCCAGGCTGGCACGACCATTAATGCCATAGCGGAAAAGGCTTTCGGTGTGGTGCAAGGGATTCCCACCGATTCGAACAATGTTGCTCCGCGTATCGGAATCGCTTGGGATCCGTGGGGCGATGGCAAGACCGTGATTCGCGCAGGCTATGGTTTCTTTTACGATCACCCAGCTTTGGCGCTGGCGTTTCTTTCAACCGCGGAAGACGGCTCGCTCTCCACGCTTCTCGAAGCGGCCGGGGGAGCTCCGGTCAATCCCTTAGTCAATCCAACAGGCGCGGACCTTAACAACGTCGGAAATGTCGGTGCCCTGAACGCAACGAATATTTTCCAAGGAATTCTGTTCAGTTCTAACCCAAACGCCGTCAATCCAGCGGCGCCGCCGATCACGAGCTGTTCCACAGTCTCTCCGACCATGTGCTATGGAGTCGGCGGGAATCCGCAAATTTTTGACGCTACGTTTGCGAATTCCATTTTCAACCAACAACGTTTCTTGACTGTTCCGGGATACACGCCAGGCGGGGGATATCCGCTGCCGTTACTCCCCTTCACAATTCCGGTACAGAAGAATTTTCAGTATGCACTCGCACAACAAGCCAACCTGACCATCGAACGGGAAATCACGAAGGATTGGAAAGTGAGCGTAGGATATAACTACACTCACGGCACCCATCTAGATCACACTGTGAATATCAACGTTACGGACCCTGCGCTGCTGATGGCTAATGATAGCAACGCAGTTCAAGCAGGGCTTCTTTCCGTGGCCTCCAGTCCACTCGGAATTTCGGTCCCGGGAACTCCGGGATGTAATGCCAATGCGAGCGGGTTCGGCAGCGTTTTTGTCACAGTCCCTGGAGCGTTTGGGACTGGGTTTACGAGTAACAATTGCTCAGGAGCACCGGTCAGCAATGGGAGTGCAACACTGCTTCCAGGAGGCTCCATCGTTACGCCGGCAGTGTTCAACTTCTTCCGGCCGTCCGGCCCGAATCCATCTTTTTCGGGTCTTTTTCCCGGGGGATACGCTCAGCTGGTTGGACTCGCGGCAGGGTTACACTTGCCTCCGGGTTTTCCCGGCATTCAGGTGCCGTGGAGCGATGTCGATCCACAGTCTTCCAATGGAAACTCGATTTACAATGCGTTTACGTTGACGGTGACGAAACGGTTCTCGCATGGCTTCCAGCTGCTCTCGAGCTGGACATACTCGCACTCGATCGACGACTCCACCGATCTTTCCACGCTGATCGCGCCTCAAGACAACAGCTTTCCGCAGCTTGACCGTGGCAATTCCGATTTCGATCAACGGCATCGCTGGATCACGAGCGCGGTATTTCAAAGTCCTTATCACAATAGTGACTCAGGGTTTTGGAAGAAGTTTCTGGCGGGATTTACAGTCGCTCCGATTATCGAAGTCTCTTCCGGGCGTCCTTACAATTTGCTGCTGGGCGAAGACAGCAACCTAGACTTCGGCTCTTCGACTGGGCGGCCATCGTTCGTTAAGACCTCCACACCGCCACCGGGATCCACGGTGTCGCCATTCATCAAGGGATTCGCGTTCACCCCTCCCGACCGTTGTATCGATAGCAACGGAGTACCTTTTTCCTTCCCCGACACTATCCCGTTCGCGGGCTGCACCGGGACGTTGGGGCGAAACGCATTCACGCGGCCGGGTTTTTTCCAGATCGATCTTCGAATCGCGAGAGTGATTCCGATCAACGAACGCGTAAATCTTCAGGTGATCGCGGACGGATTCAATATGTTGAACCGGTTCAATGTGAGCGATGTCAACCCCGTGTGCGATTCTACAGCGTCATTCCCGAGCCCAGCAGTGGCAACTTGCGCGGGCGGGCAGCCGACCGCCGCTTATGATCCGCGAACATTTCAATTTGCTCTGAAAATCAACTTCTAGCAATTCTTAGTGGGTGAAAACGGCTTTTACGCTTGGGCCGTTCGCGCTAAAGTGTATAGAAAGGCATTTGTTTCTTGGTCAGCGCGGAACTGAGGAGAGGCATTTTCTATGAATGCGGTTGCATGGCTTGCGTTTGGCGCAGCGGCGATTGTGACGATTTCGGCGATTGCGATGACGGTGCGGATAGCCGGCCGGCGTTCAAACGAAGAGCTTTCAGCGGTGCGCCAGGAAATGCAGAACTCGCTCGCCCTGCAGGGGCAGTCGGTTGCGGCGCAGATCAATCATTTGATGCAGGCAGTTACAACGCAACTAGGACAGGTCCGGCAGGAGCTGCAAACTGGCGTAGCCTCTACGGGCAAGCTGGCGAGCGACGCGCAAATAGCCATGGCACAGCAGTTACAGGCGTCGAGTGAAACAATCCGAAAAATGAGCGCGCAGCTCGGCGAAGTGCAGCAAGCAGGACGCGAAATGTCGCAGGCGACGCAAACACTACAGTCAATTCTAGGCGGCGCCAAAACACGGGGAACATTGGGCGAGGTCGCGCTGGAAAGGTTGCTGGAAGATGCGTTGCCGCACAGCGCTTATAGCACGCAGTACCGGTTCGCTTCGACTGGAGCGATCGTGGATGCGATCGTCCGCAGCGGCGACCGCTTGCTTTCGGTGGACTCGAAATTTCCGCTGGAAGCTTACCGCCGCCTGGTGGAAACGGGCGACGAGGCCCGGAGGGAATTCTGCATAGCCGTGCGAAAGCATGCCGACTGCATTGCGGAGAAATATATTCTCCCGGACGAGCACACTTTTGACTACGCGCTGATGTTTGTGCCCTCCGAAAGCGTTTATTACGAGCTCTTGCTCACGGAGGATTCGAAGTACGGAATGCTTGACGAATACTGCCGCGGCAAGCGCGTTTTTCCCGTTTCACCCAATACGTTTTATGCGTGCCTAAGCGCGTTTGCGATAAGCCTGCAGGGGCAAAGGATCGAAGAGCGCACGCGGCATATTCTTGCGGGCATGGCCGGGCTCAAGAAGCAGTTCGAAGGCTTCGCGGATGTATACGAAAAACTAGGGACGCATCTTCGTCACGCGCAACAAAGCTACGATGAGGCGCGCGTAAAGCTAGACCGCGCGGGCAATTCGCTGGAACAGTTGGATCAGGGAGCGTTTTCCGAAGCGGAGCAAAAATCACTTTTAGCTTCGGAAGAAAAAGCGCTGCAAACCGCCGCGGGAGCTGAGCAGGCCCGCTTCCTTCTTTAGCAACGCCGTGCGAGGTTTGCCGGCGTCGGCGTTGCAAACTTCACACTATTCCAAAGCAGCGTGGGCTGATTCAAGCAGCGTGCGAAAATCACCCGCAATGGTGTAGGAAAGAATCTTCTTCAACTCCACAGATATTTTCCGTGTGTCGCGTACATCACGCGCCAGTTGTTTTGCGAGGTTTTGAATTTGACGCTGCAGTTCTTTCGGTGCCAGCGGCTGGGCGGCTTCCAGGTAGCGACGAGCGGTTTGCGGATCCGGATTCTGCAAAATCCGCGCTCGGAAGGAAAAATCCCCGGTGCTAAGGGTTTGAATTTCGATTGTCGCTACGTTTTGCTCGCCGCCGGAGGTGAGCAATTCCTGCGTATCGCCACGAACGAAGCGAAGGACGCCGGGAGTTTTGTTTTCAACGAGAATACGGAGCGGATGATCCGAAGCCTGGACGTGAAGAACGAGACTGCTTTTTTTCTCAGGGAGCAACGGTGGCACAGGTGGATCGAAGTGCAACGCAACCAGCGTGGTGGTCGCTACGTACGGCGTGTCGCGTCCAGTCTCGATAGAAATATTGGCAGGGCCGGGTGCGGCGCGAGGGCCAGCGAGAATTACGAGGCATGCGGGGGAAGCAGCTAAGACCAGAGCGGGATCGTCATTCAACCGTACGTGGTCGGCTTCCGCCTCGCCGTGAAATGGGCCGCCACAAATTTGAAAAGCATCCAGCCGCGACACAACGGGCTCAAGTGAAATCGCACCAGGCGCGGAATTCGGCGCGGGCGGCGGATCGATCAGAGCGGCAGCAGCAGCGCCGGAAGCTTTTGCAATCAAAACGGCCGCATCGGTGGGTGCCAAAAACGCCGCTCGTCCCGTCTTGTCGGTCTTAACGCGCACATCAGTGCCGGAATGAGAACCTAGATCGACGACAATTCCTTCGGCGAGGCGGCCGTCAACGCCGAGAACAGCGAGCGTGGCGGGCCGTCCGGCGACGAGTTTAGGCGGAAGCACAATCGTGACCGCCCAAGTTTTGGACGAAGTGTCTTGTGGAGCGGCGCCGGCAGTTGCGGGAAAGAACAGAGAAATCGCAGTGACAGCGTGAAGCAGAAATAGAGGACGCCGAATGAAACGTGCAGAGTGAGTAGCACAAGGCACGCGCGTGTTGCCCATCATTCGGCGGCGGCCTGCACGGCTCGATCGTAGACTTTTTCTTCGCGAAACAAGCTAAATAGGTCGGGATCGAGTTCGCCTGCGCGGACGCAATCTTCAAGAATGGATATTGCGCGATCGATCGGAACGGCGCGCTTGTACGGGCGGTCGGACGCGGTGAGAGCGTCGAAGATATCGCAGATAGTCATCATTTTTGCGGGCAAAGGAATCTGATCCCCGGTCAATTTGTACGGATAGCCAGTGCCGTTGAGTTTCTCATGATGTGCGCGCGCGATTTCCGGAATTTTCTTCAACTCTTTGGTCCAGGGAATTTGAGTTAAGAAATTAAAGGTGTGAATCACATGCGATTCGATTTGCAAGCGCTCGGCGGCGTCCAGGCTCCCTTTGGGTATGGAAAGCAGGCGGACTTCATCCGGGTTCAAATACGGACGCTCGATGCCACGAGCATCGATGAAAGATTGCTGGGCGATTTCGCGCAGCCGACGAGATTTATGTTCTTCGAGCAAAGTGGGTTCGTTGGCATCGACGATGAGGTGTAGGAATTCCTCGATGCGTCTGAGACGCTGGTCGAAATCTTCGGTTAGTCGCGCGATTTCAGAAAGAGCGGTGCCGCGATCCCGTTCTAGAAACGCCTGCAGCTTGCGCCGCACGGTGCTGGCTTCCGTTTCTTTGCGAATGTAGTCGAAGCGCTGGCGCAGGAGTTCGAGTTGCAGAGGATACAATTTTTTGGCTTTGACCAGGACTTCCTCGCGCACGCCAACTTTGCCGAAATCGTGTAACAAGGCGGCGTAGCGGATTTCTTTCAATTGTCCGGCGTCGAAGAAGACGTTGGCGTAGGGACCTGCGGACGTCGCATTGACCACTTCCGCCAAGCGCTGCGTGTAAGCGGCCACGCGCAGGGAATGGCCGGAGGTTGTGGGGTCGCGTTGCTCAATCGCGGTTACGGCGGCGCTCACGAAACCTTCGAACAGCGCTTCGATTTCGTTGTACAACTTGCGATTTTCGTAAGCGACGGCGGCTTGCGACGCAAGCGAAAGAGCGAGGCGCACCGAGCGCTCAGGAAAAGGGTGAACCTGCTGTGCGATGTTTTTGTCGAGGTCTAGCCGCGCGGCGGGGTTGCGTCTGCAATTGATGAGCTGAAGGACGCCGAGAACCTCGCCCTTCGCGTTGCACATGGGCAGATTCAACAACGAGCGCGTGCGATAGCCGGAATCGCGATCGTAACTGTTATTGAAGTGGTAGGGACGATCGGCGGGAATTTCGTAAGCGTTTGCAAAATTCAGAACTTCGCCGCGCAATGCAGTGTAACCGGCCATGGAATCTTCGGCGAGCGGCAGCACAAACTCCTGATAGGGAAAATCGAGGCTATCGTTTTGGGTGAGCATAAAACGAAGATGACGCCCTTGGGCATCTTCTTCTACAAGATAAAGCGAGCCGGCATCAGCGGCGGTGATTTCACGCGTCTTCGAGAGGATCAGACTCAGAAGGGCGCCAATTTCGCGTGCGAAAGATAACGCCACGCCGATTTCGTTGAGCTCTTCGCGTTCACGCTCCCAGATTTTCAGCGCGTGATTGCTGGCGCGATCGCGTTCGACAAGATCGATATTGTCGAAGGCGGCTTCGAGCGTTCGCTCCACGATATTCGAAGGAGCAAATGAGGGAAGGAAAGCGAAGATGGCGCGGTCTTTGGAAGAATGATCAGCGAGATTCGGGTTAACGTTGGGCGCGCCGTCGGTTGAGAAAATGGCGATAACGCGGTTCTTATTTGGGTGCGCAGCGGCTTGTGGATGAGAGATTTCTCCCAGTGCGTTTATGTCGGCTAGCCAGACGGAGGGAATGCCATTAGAGCCGACGGAAATCAGCGCGCGCGCGTCTTTTTCCTTGTTTTGCGGGACGGGATGCAAATCGTAATGATCGCGCAGAGGCGCTGCCAAAGCAGCGGCGGCCGAACCTTCGATATACCAAACTTGTTTTTTCCCCGACATGGAAAACCCTGCATTTACGGCGCGTGCCACAGTATAACGGAAGCGACGAACGGAACACAGCCGAGGCCGAGAATTGGTTCATCGCCACGCCGTGCCCGGAGCACCGCATGGAAATGCTACAGGCGCTCGACGATTGAATCAGAAGCACCCGTTTGCTAGTCTTGCGCGACTTCTGCTTTCGGATTGTTCGGCGACATCGCGGCATTCATGGCTACAACTAACAAATTCAGTGCACCCAAAGGTCCCGGGCTCCTGCGGCAATGGTGGCTGCACAAAGGCTCGCTTGTCATCAGCTGCGCTATCACGCTGGCGGCGCTGGCTATTTATTACATAACGTTCGTGGGCGAGCGGCCAATGCCGCTTTTCGACTTCGTGGACCGGCTGGAGCTTAGCAGTTTGGATTTGCGTTTCCAGTATCGCGGGCGCATGCAGCCCGACCCGCGGATCGTTATTGTAGATATCGATCAACATTCGCAGGAAGTTCTGGGGCATTGGCCTTTTCCGCGGATTTATTTCGCGCAACTAGTGGATGCGCTGCGCGAGGACGGGGCTCGTGTGGTGGCCTTCGACATTACGTTCAGCCAAGCGGATGAGACCGCGCGTCCATTGCAGGACCTTGCAACAAGCCTCGCGGAGCAGAAGAAGAACGGCCGAGCGGCGAACCCGGAAGTGCAATCGGAAATCGAGCGCAAAGAAAAACAGTACAACTACGACCAGCAATTTGCCGATTCGATTCACCGATTTGGAAGCGTGGTGCTGGGAAATTATTTTTTGTACACGAAAACCGACCTTCAAGGCGTCTCAACTGAGGCGCTGGATCGGTACGCAAACTTGATTGCGTTCTTCCCGTTTCCGCGGGTTTCGGCTTTGCCATCCGCGGGCGGGCCGCCTGGCTACATTCGTCTAATCGATAAGTACGAGACGCAGTATTTAGTGCCGCGCGGCACCGAAGCCAACACCGCACTTTTAACGGACGCGGTTGCGTCTGAAAAAGGGGGATGCGGTTTCTTCAATGTTTACGTAGACGCGGATACTGTGGTGCGGAAGGTGCCGCTGGCAATCCCGTATGGGCGGGATGCCGACCGCGCGAATTGGGACATCTATCCTTCCATCGACGTGCAAACGCTGCGGCTTTACCTGAACCTCACGAACGAGCAGACGGTGCTGAATTACGGGGATGCTGGGGTGGCCAGTGTGGAGTTCGGCCCCAAGCTGACCGTCCATCCCGATGACCTGAGCCGGATGATGGTTAATTATCATGGGCCTGCACGAACGTATCCGTATATTTCGTTTGCTGACGCTGCGGAAAAAAAGTTCGCGCCGGGAACTTTCAAGGACAAGATAGTTTTGGTGGGCGCGTCGGCGACCGGAATTGCGGATTTGCGCGCGACTCCATTCGGCGCCATCGATTTTCCAGGTGTTGAGATTCATGCGAACCTGATCGACAACATCCTGAACCAACAATTCCTGATGCGCGGCGCTCCGCAAGTGCTCACGGACTTAGGGTTTATATTCCTGCTTGGAATTCCGCTGGGAATGTGGCTGGCAATCGTTCAACCGCGTTGGATGGCATTCGGGATGGCGCTTTTGATTCCATTCGGAGCGATTGTTTACTGGGCATTCCTGCATGGCTGGTGGCTGAACTTCATTATGCCGTCACTTTTTACATTGGTGCCAAATGTGAGCCTGGTGGCGCTCTATCGCGTATTGATTGAAGAGCAGGAAAAACGGAAAGTGCGCGGCGCCTTTCAGCAATATGTGAATCCGGAAGTAATACGTCGTGTTCTGAGTGATCCGGGTTCGGTGACCCCGCGCAAGACGGAAATCACCGTGCTTTTCAGCGATGTCCGAGGGTTCACTGCGATTTCAGAAGCGCTCGATGCGCAGGACCTGGCGCGGCTGCTAAATGGCTACTTGACGGAAATGACGCGAATTATTTTTAAGCATCAAGGCACTCTTGATAAATATATTGGCGATGCGGTGATGGCAATTTGGGGCGCGCCGTTTACCGAGCCAAAACATGGCGAACGCTGCTGCCGAGCCGCACTGAACATGGTTGCGCGGCTAGCTGAATTGCAAGAGAAATGGGTGGCGGACGGCCTGCCCGTGATGGAAATTGGGATAGGAATCAATACGGGGATAGCCTCAGTGGGAGCTATGGGCTCTGCTTTGCGCTTTGGATACACGGCCATGGGCGACAACGTGAACCTGGCATCGCGCCTGGAAGGGCTGAATAAGGAATATGGAACGACTATTTTGATCAGCGAATCCACGCGAAAAGATATCACAGACGAGCGGATGATCATCCGCGAAATCGATTTCATTCGCGTGAAAGGGAAAAATCAGCCGGTCACGATTTTCGAAATTCTCAGCGAGCAGGCCGCCGACAACGACGGCAAAAGCTTGATCGAACTATTCGGCCGCGGCCGCGAAGCATATAAGGCGCGCAATTGGAGCGCGGCCAAAGCTGCGTTCGAAGAAGTGCTGCGCCGATGGCCGAAAGATGGGCCATCTCGCGTTTTTCTGGGGAGGTGCGATGAGTATCTTGCATCGGGTCCCGGGGCGAATTGGGACGGCGTTTACGAGATGAAACATAAATAATCGTGCGGTAGAGAATTATTCGTCCAGACGCACGACGAAAGTAGTGAACTGATCGGTGGAATGCAATTGCGCCGCGAGTTGATTCGCGGCTTCTTCGGTGGCTAAACGCCCAACGCGTACTCGATATAGAAGGCCGTTCGCCGAGTCGAAATTGACGATGGTAACCGGGAGACTGCGAGCCTCCATTTCAGCTTTGAGTCGCTGCGCATTCTCCTGTTTTACGAATGCGCCTATTTGAACTGCAAAAACGCCCGCCACAGGATTTGGACCAGCGATTACTTCCAGTCGAACCTGTGACGTGCCGGTGCCGACCATCTCAATTGCTTGCGCGGCGGAAAGGGAAAGGTCGATTACGCGGTCGGCGACGAACGGGCCGCGGTCGTTAATACGCACTTGCGTTTGTTTTCCGTTGCGCAGATTTGTGACGCGGACTATCGCGCCGAACGGTAAGGTGCGATGCGCGGCGGTGAATTCGTGCATGTCGTAAATTTCACCATTCGAGGTGCGGCGGCCGTTGAAAGGTACGCCGTACCATGAAGCCACGCCTTCCTCGACATATTCACCCGGTATAGCGGGTTGCCGTTCGATTGCAGGAGGCGCGCCGGATGTCCTTGATGGACCCGGAGCCACTCGCGGCTGAGATGTCGAAGGCGCTGCGGGCGAATTGGGATACGGAGTCTGCGCAGGCGGCTGATTTGTGACGTGATGATGTGCGCAGCCGCCCAGAATAATCAACGGCAAGAAGAAGACGAGGACTGCTGAAGCGCGATGGTGCGGCGCACGATGTGATCCACAAAAGCGATTCGATTGTGATTTGAAAGTTGTAAAGCGGCGGGCGGTCCTCACAGTTTCCCGGTTCACTGGTTTGGACGCATCTTAGGTATTATAGGAACGCACAGACATTCTCGCAAGGACGGCTATTGGCTCTTTCTCCGCGACTGCGTTACAAACTGGATCGAATCCGCGAACAAATCAGCGGACTTATGGGGGGCGGCGAACGGGAACCGCCGCGTCCTAAACTGTGTCCATCGTGCGGTACACTGGTAGGAGCAAGCGCGGCGCGATGCCACCAGTGCGGCGCGAGCATGAATTTTGGCATGGCGGCTGCGAGCCGTTCGCTCAGCCGATTATTTCCGACAACTTCTCCCGTTACGTACGGGATCTTAAGCTTGAGCTGTTTGCTCTACGCCGCGAGTCTAATATCGACCATCCGAGGAAGCGGATTTAAAGCGCCGGGTGGGGGCTTGTCTGGAATCTTCAATTTTGGAGCCATCAACGGGCTAGTCCTTCAAAAGTTGGGCGCGTCGCTGCCTTGGCCAATTGATTTGCTGCAACCGTGGAGATTCATCATGGCAACCTTTCTTCATGGAAGCCTGATGCATATCGGTTTCAATATGTGGGTGCTGATGGATATCGGTCCGCAAATCGAAGAGCTTTACGGCTCAGCGCGATTTTTTTTCATTTACGTTATAACGGGCATCGGGGGCTACGTCTTGAGCGGTCTGGTGGGACACTTCAGCGTAGGGGGCTCTGCCGCTTTACTTGGACTCATAGGGCTACTTTTGGCGCTTACGTTCAACCGAAAGAGTGCTTCCATGCTAATGCTGCGAAGCCAGTTGATCAAATGGCTGATCTACATCGGAATTATGGGATTCGTGTTCGGAGGCATCGATAATTTTGCGCATCTCGGAGGCTTCCTCAGCGGATTTGCGCTGGGAAAGATTATGGACGATCGGCCTCCTATGTCGCAGCAAGAGCGCACCCGCGCGGATCTGCTGGGATGGGCAACAGCAATCGTGGTAATCGCAAGCTTGGGCGCGGTGGCTTTCCAGCTATTCCGTGTGAGTTGAAAAATGAAAGTGAGGCTGGGAACAGACCCTCAGCCTCCAGCGTGAAGCCGGCGCGACACGACGATGCTGTAATGCAATCCTGAAATACAGACGAAAACCGCTACGCAGTATCCGCAGACTTCCCGCACAATCTCTAGCGCGTGATTATTCCAAATGGCCAGCAGAAGGACCAAAAATATAAGCAGGAGCTCGAAAAATGTAGTCGCCTTACCATAAATACTTGGCGGCAGGGAGATATAACCTACAGTCACTAGAACTACGGCGCTTGCGACGAGGAGCGACACGTCTCTTCCTATAACAAGAATCGCAAGCCACCAGGCGATCCTTCCGTGAAAAGCCAGGACCACGTAGGATGAGGAAACCAACAGTTTATCCGCAATAGGATCAAGATACGCGCCGAGCGGAGTTTTTTGATTCAGTCCGCGCGCGAGAAAACCATCTAATGCATCAGTGAGACCGGCAACTATCAAAATCGCCATAGCCCAACCATATCTTTCGTAATGAATAGTGATGATAAAGACTGGAAGGAACGCCAGGCGCAAGAACGTGAGCTGGTTGGGGACGGTGAGGATTCGGCTGTTCATGAAATTATCCGGTCAGAGGCGGCGCTTTTGTTCAGGCAAATTGCTCCAAATAGTCCGCCAAGGAGCGGCCCGTCTTTTTCTGGAACACATCTGCGAGCGAAGGGATGGAACCGCGTGGTTCATCCAGTGCGATGCGCTCGATTCGAAGCATGGGAAAAAATAACGTAGGCAAGCCCATGCGGTCGCCGTCGGGATGCAGAACCTGGCTCACAAAATCGTCAAAC
>Ga0210388_10001848_pt1 | contig 16630 bp, 14 predicted proteins | sample IncBWC19OmetaG_FD_155485 | JGI IMG/M metagenome (GOLD analysis project Ga0210388, IMG submission 155485) | Forest soil microbial communities from Barre Woods Harvard Forest LTER site, Petersham, Massachusetts, United States - Inc-BW-C-19-O ...
CAGCGCCCCCCTGGCCAGCAAGGTCAGCGCGGCCCTCACGCAGGAGGCCGCAGCACGTGCGGCGCCGGCGACGGACCGTCGCAAGCCGGGAATCACCTGGGTCACATCGCTGGCGGGACTCGCCACGGCCGCGGCCGTGGCGGCGATCGCAATATTGTGGATCCGTGCGCAGGGGCCCGTGCTCGTCGCGCAGTCGCAGTCCGGCCCGGTGCCGAACTTGGCCGCTCAGACCAAGATGGCGCCGAGCACGCCGGTCACGGCCACGCCGCCCGGCGCCGAGCAGAGCGCGGGGCAGGTGGCCGCCGCGCTCACCCGGCCGCGCCCGTCGCGTGAGCCGGACAGCTATGTGGTTCCGCTGGCCGTACCGCAGGGTCCGGCACTGGTGCCACCCACCGAACTGGCCAATTACATCGTTGCCCACAGTGTGTATTCCGGACCGCTGATGCGTCGCAACGCGCTCTCGGCGCTGGTCGGCGAGGATGCCGCGGCGCCCCAGGTCATCACCCTGCAACCCATAGACGCGACGGTCGTGACAGGCAAATGAGCGCGGTGCGGGCAGCGCGCGAACCCCTGCTATGGCTTGCTATGACCCTGACGGCCGCCACCGCGGTTGCCGCGGACACGCCGCAGTCCTGGTTGGATCGCATGAACGCCGCGCTCACCACGCGCAACTACGATGGTGTCTTTTCGCACTGGCAGAGTGGCCGCGTGGAAACTCTGCGGATCGTCCATCGCGTGGTCGATGGGGCCGTGACGGAGCGGCTCGAATCCCTCGATGGCTCCGGTCGGCAGCTGGTCAGCAATGGCTCGGAAATGACCTGCTACCTGCCGGACCAGCGCACGGTGCTGGTCGAGAAGGCGCCGCGCAGCCTGATGCCGGCGGAACTGCCGAAGTTCAGCGACGCGACGGCGGATTTCTACCAGCTGGACAGCCTGGGCACGATGCGTCAGATGGGTCAGAAGGCACAGGTGATCAGTGTCACGCCGCGGGACGGTTATCGCTACGGCTACCGGCTGTGGATCCAGCGCTCGACCGGCATGCCCCTGAAGACCGAGTTGCTCGACACCGCCGGCAATGTCATTGAACAGGTGGTGTTCTCCAGTCTATCGATGCGCCATCACATCGCCGATGATGAATTGAAACCGCTGCTGGTGACCACGGGGTTCAACTGGCTGCGGGATGATGGCGCACCGGCGGTGACGGTGGAGGGAATGGGTGCCTGGACCAATACCCCGCTGCCACCCGGGTTCCATCTGGTGGCGCAGACCGCCCAGATGATGCCCGGCGTGACGGAGCCTGTGACGCACCTGGTATTCAGTGATGGGATCGCGACCGTGTCCGTATTCATCCAGACGCAAACCATTCGCAGCTCACCCAATCAGGTGCGGCCCGGCATGGCGCAGGTTGGCTCCTCCTCGGCGTTTACCTCGGTTCAATCCGGGCACAAGTTCGTGGCCCTGGGCGAAGTGCCGCCGGCGACCGTCCGCTTCATTATCGACGCGCTGCTGCACCAGTCGGCCGGTCAGGCCCTGGGGAGATGACCCCGCGCCTCACAATAGTGCATCGCGAGGATTGTGAGCTGTGCGAGCAGATGATCGCGCAGCTGGCGGCGCTGGGCCGGCGCGAGGTGCTGCCCCCCGTGGAGGTGGTCGACGTGGACGGCGACCCCGATCTGCAGCGCCGTCATGGATTGAATGTGCCCGTACTGCTGCTGGATGGTACCGTGGTGTGCCGCCAGCGGCTGGATGCGCCTGAATTACTGAGGATTCTGCGCGCGCGCCAGGCTTAGCCGGCACGGCGGGCCGACCCTCTATATAATGCGCCCCGGCCGCAAGACTCTCCGCGCGGCGGATAGTCATTTTTTCATGCGGTTTATACGTAACTTTTCAATCATCGCGCACGTCGATCACGGCAAATCCACGCTGGCGGACCGGCTGATCCAACTCTGCGGCGGCCTGGAGCTGCGCGAGATGCAGGAACAGGTCCTCGACTCGATGGATCTGGAGCGCGAGCGTGGCATCACGATCAAGGCCCAGAGCGTCACCCTTTTGTATGACGCCAAGGATGGGCAGCGCTACGAGCTCAATCTCATCGACACCCCCGGGCATGTGGACTTCTCCTACGAGGTTTCCCGTTCCCTGGCCGCCTGCGATGGCGCCCTTCTGGTGGTGGATGCCTCCCAGGGCGTGGAGGCGCAAAGCGTCGCCAACTGCTACACCGCCCTTGAGCAGGGGCTGGAAGTCCTGCCGGTCATCAACAAGATCGACCTGCCCTCGGCCGATCCGGACCGGGTGGTCAAGGAGATCGAAGACATCATCGGCATCTCGGCCGATGACGCCGTGCGCGTCAGCGCCAAGACCGGCGAGGGTGTGCCGGAGCTGCTCGAGGCGCTGATCCGGCGCATCCCGGCGCCGAAGGGCGACCCCGCGGCACCGCTGCAGGCGCTGATCGTCGATTCGTGGTTCGACAACTATGTCGGTGTCGTCTCGCTGGTGCGCGTGGTCAATGGCACGATCAAGGTCGGCGACAAGTTTCGCGTGATGTCGACCGGGCGCAGCCACACGGCCGACAAGCTCGGTCGCTTCATGCCCAAATCGGTGCCGCAACTGGAGCTGGCCGCCGGCCAGGTCGGTTTCGTGATTGCGGGCATCAAGGAGATCGATGGCGCGCCGGTCGGGGACACGATCACCCTGGAACACCGTCAGGCCGCGCAGGCACTGCCGGGATTCCGGCAGATCAAGCCGCGCGTGTTCGCCGGCCTGTTCCCGGTGAACTCCGAGGACTATGAGTCGTTCCGCGATGCACTCTCGAAGCTGAAATTGAACGACTCCGCGCTGCATTACGAGCCGGAGGTATCCGGTGCGCTGGGCTTTGGATTTCGTATCGGCTTCCTGGGACTGCTGCACATGGATATCGTGCAGGAACGCCTGGAGCGCGAGTACGCGCTGGAACTCATTACCAGTGCGCCGACGGTCGTCTACGAGGTGGCGCGCACCGACGGCACGCTGGTGTACGTCGACAATCCCGCGAAGCTGCCGCCCGCCAACGAAATCGAGGATCTGCGCGAGCCGATCATTCTGGCGAACATCCTCGTGCCCCCTGACTATGTCGGCGCGGTGCTGAAGTTGTGCACCGACAAGCGCGGTGCGCAGAAGAAGATGCTATATCTGGGCACGCAGGTGTCCCTGCAGTACGCGCTGCCGATGGCCGAAGTGGTGCTCGACTTCTTCGATCGGCTGAAGTCGGTCAGCCGTGGCTACGCCTCGTTTGACTATGAATTCAGTCATTTCGCGAGCGCCCCGCTGGTGAAGCTGGACATCCTCATCAACGCGGACCGGGTCGATGCGCTGTCGATCATCGTTCACCGCGATCATGCCTACCAGCGTGGCCGCGAACTGGTGGACAAGATGCAGGAGCTGATTCCGCGGCAGATGTTCGAAGTGGCCGTGCAGGCTGCCATCGGCGGCGCGATCATTGCCCGCGCCACCGTCAAGGCGCTGCGCAAGAACGTGCTCGCCAAGTGTTATGGCGGTGACTTGAGCCGCAAGCGCAAACTGCTGGAAAAGCAGAAAGCGGGCAAGAAGCGCATGAAGCAGGTCGGCTCCGTGGAAATCCCGCAGGAGGCCTTCCTGGCCGTATTGCAGATCGGGCGCAAAGAATAGGAACCTGAATAAATGCTGATGCAAGTAATCGATTTTCTGGCCTGGATTTCCATTCCGGCGACATTGATCGGCGTGGTGGATGATTGGTTTTTGCGGCCCCGGCGGCAGCTGGCGGTGGCCCCACAGATTGCCCGTGATCCGCCGTTCGTCGCCGCGGTGTACTACGCGCTGCCGGTACTCATCATCTGTGGCGTCTTCGCGCTGCTGAGCGCGGAGGATCTGGATTTCAGTGCCGTGCTGCTGGTGATCGCCGCGGTGACGGGTCTGATCTGGCTGGTGGATGTCGCGGTGTTCCGCCGCTTCCGTGAGAACGCCGCGCGGGCAACGGGCAAGACCCTGGCGGATATTCCCGAGCCGGGTACCGTGGACTACGCGCGCAGTTTCTTCCCGGTGGCGCTGGCCGTGCTGGTGCTGCGCGCGTTCATCTTCGAGCCGTTCCGCATCCCCTCCGACTCGATGATGCCGACCCTGGTCGACGGCGATTTCATCATCGTGAATAAATTCGCATACGGCCTGCGGCTGCCGGTGGTCAACCAGAAAATCGTGGCCATTGGCGAGCCGCAGCGCGGCGATGTGGTGGTGTTCCGCTACCCACCCGATCCGCGCGTCAACTACATCAAGCGGCTCGTGGGCCTGCCCGGGGACCAGGTGCAGGTGAAGGACGACAAGCTCATCGTCAACGGTCAGCCGGTGGCGACGACGGATCTGGGTCAGTACGACGACGGCTGCTACGAGGGGATGCACCTGGCCGGCGAACAGCTGGGCAAGCACCGGCACCAGATCATGTTCTGCCCGACTCCGGGGGAGATCGGAGCCGAGCCCTTACCCACCTGCAACCGCAACCCGCCCGTCAGCTACGTGTGCGTGGCGCAGCAGATACCGGGCCAGCCCGACCGCGGCGACACCTCGGCCCCGCTGGTCGTGCCGCCGGCCAGCTACCTGATGATCGGTGATAACCGCGACAACAGCGCGGACGGCCGCATCTGGGGATATGTGCCGGAGGCGAATCTGGTCGGCAAAGCGACCCGGATCTGGTTCAATTGGGATTGGCACCGCAAGGGCGGACCGGTCTGGAGCCGAATAGGCTCTCGCATCGAATAATCTGCGCAGTCTTTGCTGGCGGGAGGGTCTCATGGTCAGGCGACAACGCGGCGTCACATTCATCGGTTGGTTGTTTCTACTCATTCCCGTGGCCATCCTCGGATACGTGGGTATCCGGCTGGTGCCGATCTACCTGAACTACATGCGCGTGGCGCAATCGGTGGCGCAGACCGCCTCCGAAATGAAGACCGATGAGGCGGCCTCCCTGACCCCGGTGCTCATCCGTGCGAGCCTGTCCAAGCATTTCGACATCGAGAGCATCACCTTTCCGGACGTGAAGGATGTCGCCATCACCCGTGATGGCACGGGCTGGACCATTGAGGCCAAGTTTGAGGACACCGCGCCCTTGTTCGGCAATATTTCCCTGGTCGTCGACTTTGACAAGGTTGGCAAGATAGGCTGATGTCGCAGGAGACTGACTGGCCGGTTCGCTGGGTGCGGGAGCGGTTGGGCTACGAAGTTCGCGATGTGGCGTTGTTCAGCGCCGCCCTGACTCACCGCAGCGCCGCACGGCTCCACAATGAAAGGCTGGAGTTCCTGGGCGATGCCGTGCTCAATCTCAGCATTGCCGAGCATTTGTTTCGCGCCAATCCCCAGGCCAATGAGGGGGATCTGAGCCGCCTGCGGGCCTGGCTGGTCAGCGAGCCGCCGCTGGCCGAAACGGCCGCGCGGATCGGCCTGGGGGAGGTACTGCGACTGGGTTCCGGTGAGCTCAAGAGCGGCGGTTTCCGGCGCGAATCCATTCTGGCCGATGCCCTCGAGGCGCTGTTCGGCGCGGTGTATCTGGACGCAGGCCTCGCGCCGGCGCAGCGGGTGATTTTCGCGCTGTTCGCCGAGCGCATGGCCCACATGCCGGATACGGACGCGCTCAAGGATTCGAAAACGCGGCTGCAGGAGCTGCTGCAATCCCGGGGGTTGCCGCTGCCGGCCTACGAGGTGGTGCGTACCGATGGGGAGATTCATGCCCAGACCTTCTGGGTGCGCTGCGATGTGAGCACATTGGGTCTGACGGCCACCGGGCAGGGCTTGAGCCGGCGGCGTGCCGAGCAGGAGGCTGCCGCGGTGATATTGCGTGAAATTAAGGCTGACCATGACGCAGAGTGATGATTTCCGTTGCGGCTTCGCCGCCCTCGTCGGACGCCCGAATGTCGGCAAGTCGACGCTGTTGAATGCCCTGATCGGCCAGAAGCTCAGCATCGTTACCCCGCGGCCTCAGACCACCCGGCACCGGGTGCTGGGCCTGCACGAGGACGCCGCAGCCCAGATTGCCTTCGTCGACACCCCGGGTATCCATCAGGGCGCGAAGCGCGCCCTCAACCGGGCCATGAACCGCACCGCAGCCACGGTGCTGGCGGATGCCGATGCCTGTGTATTCGTGATTGAGGCGCTGCAATGGACACGCGAGGACGACCTGGTGCTGGAGCACCTGGTCCGCGGCGGCCGCCCGGTGCTGGCCGCCGTCAACAAGGTCGACAAGGTGCATCCGCGCGAGCGGCTGCTGCCGTATCTGGCCGAGCTCGCACACCGCCATGCATTTGCCGAAATCATCCCGATCAGCGCCACCAAGCACGTGAACCTCGTGCCGCTGATCAGCGCGATCACGAAACTGTTGCCGGTATCCCCGCCGCTGTTCCCCACCGGGCAGGTGACCGATCGCGACCTGGCCTTCCGCATCGGCGAAATGATCCGCGAGAAGCTGACGCTGGAACTGGATCAGGAGCTTCCCTACGGCATCGCGGTGGAGGTGGAGGCCATGGGCCACGATGAGGGCCAGCTGAATGTCTCGGCGGCCATCTGGGTGGATCGGGCCGGTCAGAAACCGATCGTGATCGGCGCCGGCGGCGAGCGCCTCAAGCGCGTGGGTCGCAAGGCACGCCTGGAACTGAATCACATCCTGGGCGAGCGCCTGCATCTGACGCTGTGGGTGAAGGTCCGTGAGAGCTGGGCGGACAGCGCCCGGGCGCTGACGGAGCTGGGGCTGGAATGAGCCGCACCGCGCGCCGGACGCTGCTGGCGCAGGCGTACGTCCTTCACACCCAGCCGTTTCGGGACACCAGCCGCATCCTGGAAGTCTTCACCCGCGAGCAGGGCCGGGTGTCGGTGTTTGCGCGCGGTGTCCGGGGCCCGAAGGCGCGCCTCGCATCACTGCTGCAGCCCTTCCAGCCGCTGCTGATTTCCTTCACCTCGCGCGGGGACGCCGGCCAGCTGATCAGCGCAGAGAGCGCGGCGGTGGGTCAGCCGCACAGTCATCCCGGCAGCCTGACCGGCGGCCTGCCACCCGCGGCGCTGCTGTCCGGTTTCTATCTCAATGAACTGCTGCTGAAGCTGACCACACGCCATGACCCGAATGCCGGGTTGTTTGACGGCTACCAGGCCGCACTGCTGGCCCTGACTGCCGGGGGCCCCCAGGAGCCGCCATTGCGCACCTTTGAGCTGCGGCTGCTCCAGGAGTTGGGGTATGGGCTGGATCTGACGCAGACCGTGGCCGGTGGCCCGATCACGGCGCAGGGGTACTATCATTTTCGCGCGGCCGATGGCCTGTTCGCGACCACCGCCGATCATTCCGGGGCGCTGCAGGGCAGCTCGCTGCTGCATCTGTCCGCGGGCCTGCTGCGCGAGGGGCGGGAACTGGCGGACGCCCGCAAGGTACTGTCGGCGGCCCTGGAACATTGTCTGGAGGGTCGGCCGATTGCCACGCGGGCCGTCGCGCGGGCCTGTGTGGGGACCGCGCTGGTTCCCGGTCCGGCGGAGGTGCACAAATGAATCATTCGAGCATTCGCTTAGGGATCAACATCGATCACGTCGCGACGGTGCGGCAGGCGCGCCGCGCCCACTATCCGGACCCGGTGCATGCGGCGCTGCTGGCTGAGCAGGCCGGTGCCGACAGCATCACCGTGCATCTGCGCGAAGACCGACGTCATATCCAGGATCGCGACGTGCGCAGCATGCGGCCCTTGCTGCAGACACGCATGAACCTGGAAATGGCCGTCACCGAGGAGATGCTGGGGATTGCCTGCGAACTGAGCCCCGCGGATTGCTGCCTGGTCCCGGAGAAGCGCACGGAAGTCACGACCGAGGGTGGACTGGACGTGGCCGCTCAGGTGCCGCGCCTGCAGGAGGCGGCCCAGCGCCTGGCCGCAGCGGGTGTGCGCCTGTCGCTGTTCATCGACCCGGATCCGCGGCAGGTCGAAGCGGCCGCACGTATCGGTGCGCCGGCCATCGAGCTGCATACCGGTGCGTATGCCGAAAGTTCAGGGGCGGCCCAGGCTGGCGAACTGTCGCGACTGCTGGCGAGTGCGCAGTTGGGCGCGCGCCTGGGCCTGTCGGTGCACGCCGGCCACGGACTGCACTATCACAATGTGCAGCCGGTGGCCGCGATCCGCGAAATCGTTGAGTTGAACATCGGCCATGCGATCATCGCGCGCGCGATCTTCAGCGGCCTGCACGCGGCCGTGCGCGACATGAAGGCGTTGATGATGGCGGCGCGCGTGTGAACGTCCTCGTCTTTGACATCGAAACCATTCCCGACACTGACCTCGGCCGCCGCCTGCATGGTCTGGAAGGCCTGTCGGACGCACAGGTGGCACGGGCGATGTTCACGCTGCGCCGCCAGGCGCAGGGCAGCGAGTTCCTGGCCCATCCGCAGCATCGCATCGTGGCGATTTCGTGCGCACTGCGCAGCCGCGAGGGACTCAAGGTATGGAGCCTGGGCGATCCGGACTCATCCGAAGCGGAGCTGATCGGCCGCTTCTACGATGGACTGGAACGCTTTACCCCTGATCTGGTGTCCTGGAACGGCGGCGGCTTTGATCTGCCGGTGCTGCAGTACCGCGCGCTGCGCGCCGGCATTCGCGCCGAGCGCTACTGGGAAACGGGCGAGTCGGACACCGCCTTCCGCTACAACAACTACCTGTCGCGCTTTCACTGGCGCCATATGGATCTGATGGACATCCTGGCGGGCTTCCAGGGCCGGGCACGCGCGCCATTGGTTGAAGTGGCGGCGCTGTTGGGATTGCCCGGCAAGCTCGGCTTTTCGGGCGCCCAGGTCTGGGATGCGTGGCAGGCAGGGGAGATTGTCCGCATCCGCCAGTACTGCGAGACCGACGTACTCAATACCTACCTGATCTACCTGCGCTTCGAACTGATGCGCGGTCGGTTCACCCCGCAACTGTACGCAGAGGAGGCGGCGCGGGTGAAGGCGTTGCTGGCCGCCGGCACGGAACCGCACTTTGGCGAGTTTCTGCGGGCCTGGGAGGCACTGGCATGAGTCGGCGGGCGAAGGTCGTGTGCGAGCCGGAGCAGGGCACGGTCACGGCGCTCACCCATGAGGGCGAGGGCATTGTCCGCGACGGCAAGGCCGCCTTCGTGGGCGGCGCACTGCCCGGTGAGGTGATTCGATTCCGGCGCATGCGCCACCACCGCGGTCACGACGAGGGACAGCTGCTGGAGGTCATCGAGCCCTCCGCGGATCGCGTCACGCCACGCTGCAGCCACTTTGGTGTGTGCGGCGGCTGCGCCCTGCAGCATCTGTCGGCCGATCGGCAGATTGAAGCCAAGGAACGTGAACTGCGCGACGCATTGGAACGCGTGGCCAAGGTGACCCCGGATGCATGGCTGCCGCCGTTGCGCGGTCCGCAATGGGGCTATCGCCGCCGCGCGCGGCTGGGGGCGCGCTATGTGGCGAAGAAGGGTCGCGTCGTCGTGGGCTTTCGCGAGCGGCTCGCGCCGCTCATCGCCGCCCTCGATCACTGTGAAGTCCTAAGCCCGCCGCTCGGCACGCTCATCGGGCCCCTGTCGGTGATGCTGACCGGCCTCGCCAGCCGCGAGCGGATTCCGCAGATCGAAGTCGCCATCGCGGAAAACGTCACGGCACTGGTGTTCCGGGTGCTTTGCCCCTTGCCCGAAGGCGATATTGCTGCACTGCGGGATTTCGCAAAGCAGCATATGCTGCGAATCTACCTGCAGACCGGTGGTCCGAACTCCATCGCGCCTCTGGACAGCGGCGCGGACCTTGAACCCCTCAAATATTCACTGCCCGAATTCGATGTGGCCTATGACTTTGCACCGACGGATTTCGTGCAGATCAATGCGGCGATCAATCAATCGATGGTATCGCGGGTGATCGCACTGCTGGAGCTGGAGCCGCACTCCCGGGTGCTGGACCTGTACTGCGGACTGGGCAATTTCACCCTCCCGCTCGCGCGCCGCGCCGGCGCGGTGCTGGGGATTGAAGGGGATGCCGCACTCGTGTCGCGGGCACGACATAATGCGCAGATGAACGGCCTGACCAATGCCCACTTTGTAGCGGCGGACCTGACTCAACCATTGGCGGTTGACGCGCCCTACCTGGCGGCCGGCTTCAGTCACGTGGTGCTGGATCCGCCGCGGGCGGGGGCTTTGGACGTAATGCCAACCATCGCACATCTCGCACCCCGCAAAGTCGCTTACATTTCATGTCATCCGGGGAGCCTCGCACGGGACATCGCTGTGCTGGTTCACGAATTCGGGTTTTCGCTGCGCGCCACGGGGGTGCTGGACATGTTTCCGCACACCACTCATGTGGAATCGCTGGCGGTATTGACACCGCCAAAAGGGTAAGTCGAGGGAGTGACGACATGACACTGGGCCCGCTGATGATCGACCTGGTGGGACCTACGGTCCTGCCGGAGGAGCGCGACATGCTCGCGCATCCGCTCGTCGGCGGCGTCATCCTGTTCACACGCAATTACGAAAATCCCGAGCAGCTGTTGCAGTTGACGCGCGCGATTCATGCCGTGCGCAGTCCGCCACTGCTCATCGCGGTCGACCATGAGGGTGGTCGCGTGCAACGCTTCCGCGATGGTTTTTCGCGGTTGCCGCCGGCGCGCCGCCTCGGGCAGCTGTTCGACACCGATCACGCCGCGGGTCTGAGCGCCGCCCGCAGCATGGGCTGGCTGATGGCGGCCGAGCTGCGTGCGCACGGTGTCGATCTGTCCTTCGCACCGACCGTCGACCTGGACTATGGTTTGAATGAAGCCATCGGCGATCGGGCGCTACACCCGACGGCCGAGGTGACCGCGCAGCTGGCAGTTGCCTACATGGTGGGTATGCGCGAGGCCGGTATGGCGGCGACGGCCAAACATTTCCCGGGTCATGGCGCGGTGCTCGCCGACTCCCATTTCGCACTGCCCGTCGATCGGCGCGAATTGACCGATCTGGATCAGGATCTCGCGCCCTATCGCCTGCTCATCGCGAATGGGCTGCCGGGCGTCATGGTCGCGCATATCCTGCTGCCGGCCGAGGACGCCGCACCGGCCAGTTTGTCGGCGCGCTGGATCCGGGGCGTGCTGCGTACCGATCTGAACTTCCAGGGTGCGGTCTTTACCGACGACCTCAGCATGCACGCGGTGGCTGCTGACAGCAGTATCGTCGAGCGCTGCCAGCGCGCACTTGCGGCCGGCTGCGACATGTTGCTGGTATGCAATGACCCGGCATCGCGCGCGCAGGCATTGGCAGGCCTTGATGTGAGCCCGGATCCGGCCTCGCAGCTGCGACTGGTGCGCATGCGCGGCAGCGAGCGGCTATCGCCCACGCAGCTGCGCGACTCGCAGGCCTGGGGATCCGCCCAGCAACTGCTCGCCCGGCTGGCGGCGGCCCCGACCTTGTCACTCACGGCTGAAGGCTCATGAGTTCTGTGGCCGAAAGCGGCTGGCGCGATATCGTCGATCAGTCGCCGGAGGGCATCGTGGTCTGCGACGCCACGGCCGCGGATTGTCCGGTGGTGTATGCCAACGCGGCGTTCCTGCAATTGTCGGGCTATCCGCTGACCGCCTTGATGGGGCGCAACCTGCGGCTGCTGCAGGGGAGCGATCTGGACCAGGAGGGCCGCCAGCGCATCCGCGAAGCGCTGTCGCGCGGGGAACCGTGCCGCGTGCTCATGCGCAATTATCGACCCGATGGCGCGCAGTACTGGAACGAAATACTGATTCAGCCGGTGCGCGACGCGTCGGGTCAGCTGGTGCAGTGGATTGGCTACCACCGCGATACGCGCGAGCGCTTGCGCAGTCCGGAGAAGCTGCCGCTGGCGGGCCTGCCGGCCTGGATGCGCGAGGACCGGCTGACGGGCCTGCATTCGCGGGCGTATTTTGAAGAGCTGCTGCAGCGGGACTGGAACGTGGCGCAGCGCGAAGGCCATGAAATCGGCCTGACCTTTCTCGATATCGATGACCTGGGCACCTACAACGACATATTCGACAAGGCCAGCGGCGATGCCTGCATTCGCCGGGTCGCGCGGGTGATCACCGGTTCATATCGTCGCAGTGGCGACCTGATCGGTCGCTGGAATGGCGGGACCTTCGCGGTGCTCACCCAGGCCAATACCTCCGTGACGGCGGATGACTATGCACGGGTGGTGTTGCAGCGGGTGCGCGACTTGCTGATCCATCATCCCAGGGCCACCGCGAGCGGCCGGTATGTGACGCTGAGCGCCGGTGCGTGCACGCTGGTGCCGCCGCGCGAGCTGACGTTGCCGGCGTTCATCAACGCCTGCGCTACCGCCATGCAGCGTGCCAAGGGCAAGGGCAAGAATACGGCTTGCGCGACCGAGGCCGCGGACTTCGAGCAAGCCCCGGATGCGGGCGCCCCGACCAAGACGGCTGGTGCGGCGAGCTGAAGTCGCCGTCAGCGTCCGGCGCGGCGCGCTCCCTGGGCCGGGACGACCAGCGCAATCACGCCGAAGGCGGGCGAATCATAGTAGTTGCGCTCGTAATACTTCACCCGGTGATTGTCATTGAGGACAAACGTAGTGTTCGGTGCGGCCGCCAGACCCGCGGGGGGTGATGCGACCGTCAGGTTCAGCGCAAATCCCAGGTGCAGGAACTGGCCCCGCTCCAACGTCACGGTGCCGGCCAGCAGCGGATTGTCAAAACCGAGTTGCTGCAGGCTCATGCTTTCATGCGAGCCCCAGGGACTGGCGGTCTGGGCCCAGCCCAGGTGTGCGACGGGCACATAGGCACCACTGGATTTGATGCGCGCCTCGAGATCTGCGAGCTGAAATTCAGCCGGCGCGAGTGCCCGGACAAATCGGCCGCCGGCACCCTGCTGGCCCGCAGTGTCACTCACCGGAGCGCCCGTTTCCCCGTCCGCGGCCACGGGAACTGCCGGGGCGCGGGCGGCCTCGCTACTCCAGTCCTCGGGTGTGCCGAGGGTGGAGTTGGTGCGAAAGACGATGACTTCGACGTTGTAGACCGTCGGTCCCGCCGGCGCCGCGCCGGGCGCCGGATGCGGCTCGGGTGGCAGCGCCACCGCTGCGGCCGGTGCGGCTTGCTGCGCCAGGCTGCTTCCCCACAGCTGACACGAGAACAGGCATGCGGCCAGGCAGAAGTCGCGCAATCTCATGAGTGAATCGTATCATGCGCTCCGGCCGCTGAAGCGCTGCAGCAGGTCCAGGGCATAGTCGAAGCGCTTCGCGACCTCGGCAAGCTGTGAGGTAACCCGCAGTTTCAGCGAGCCCTCCAGGCGCAGTTCCCTGGGAAACTTCTGAATCAGACGGATCACGACCGCAGGGTCCAGCGCATTTTTCTCCTCGAACAGCACATGGCCGCCGCCAGCGCCCAGATCCAGGCGGCGCACGCCAAGCTCGCGGGCGCGCAGTTTCAGTCGTGCCACCTTGAGCAGGTTACCGGCCGCCGCCGGCAGTTCGCCGAAACGGTCCACGAGTTCGGCGGTGAGCTCATCGAGCCCGGCGGCATCGGCCGCGGCGATACGCTTGTACAGGCCCAATCGAACATGGACGTCGGCCACATAGTCATCGGGCAGGAAGGCGGGCACGTGCAGTTCCACCTCGGTGCGCGCCGCCAGCGGCTTATCCAGCTGCGGTTCGCGTCCGTCCTTGAGGGCCTCGACCGCGCGCTCGAGCATGTCGAGGAACATCGCCAGCCCGACTTCGCTCAACTCACCGCTTTGCGATTCTCCGAGCAGCTCGCCGGCGCCGCGGATTTCCAGATCATGGGTGGCCAGAACGAAGCCGGCGCCCAGATTCTCCAGCGACTCGATGGCATCGAGGCGCTTGATGGCATCGGCGGTGAGCTGCTTGCGCGGCGGTACGATCAGGTAGGCGTAGGCGCGGTGATGCGAGCGGCCGACGCGTCCGCGCAGCTGGTGCAGCTGCGCCAGGCCGAAGCGGTCCGCGCGGTCGATCATGATGGTGTTGGCCGTCGGCACATCGATGCCGCTTTCAATGATGGTCGTACACAACAGGACGTTGAAGCGCCGGTGGTAGAAATCCACCATCAGCTGTTCCAGGTCGCGCTCGCGCATCTGTCCGTGCGCGATGCGCACATCGGCCTGCGGCACCAGTTCGCGTAAGCCGGCCGCGATTTTCTCGATGTCGCGGATTTCGTTGTGGACGAAGTACACCTGCCCACCGCGCCGCAGCTCGCGCATCACGGCCTCGCGGATGGTCGCATCCTGCCACTCGGTGACGAAGGTCTTGATGGCCAGGCGTCCCGCCGGCGGGGTCGTGATCAGCGACAGGTCTCGCAGGCCTCCCAGTGCCATATTCAGCGTGCGTGGAATCGGCGTCGCCGTGAGGGTCAGGACGTGCACCTCGGCCCGCAATGCCTTGAGTTTCTCCTTGTCACGCACACCGAAGCGGTGCTCCTCATCGATGATGATGAGGCCCAACTCGCGGAAGCGCACGTTCGCATGCAACAGCCGATGCGTCGCGATGACGATATCGATCGTGCCCTGTTCGATACCCTCGATGACCGCGTCGCTTTCCTTTGCCGTACGAAAGCGCGACAGGGCTTCGATGCGCACCGGCCAGTCGGCGAAGCGGTCGCGGAAATTGGCCAGGTGCTGCTGCGCGAGGAGCGTCGTGGGCACCAGCACGACGACCTGGCGCCCGGCCTGTACGGCGACGAATGCGGCCCGCATCGCCACCTCGGTCTTGCCGAAGCCGACATCGCCACAGACGATTCGGTCCATGGCCTGCGACTTGGCCAGGTCATCCATGACCTTGCGGATGGCGTCGGTCTGATCCTCGGTCTCCTCGAACGGAAATGCATTGGCGAATGCCTGGTATTCGATTTCATGCAGCTGCAGGCTCGCGGCCTTCTGGGCGCGGCGGCGCGCATACAGATCGAGCAGCTCGGCGGCGATATCGCATACCTGCTCGGCGGCGCGCTTCTTGGCTTTCGCCCATTGGTCAGTGCCGAGTTTGTGCAGCGGTGCGTTTTCCGGCGCGCTGCCCGTGTAGCGGCTGATCAGGTGCAGGGCGTGCACGGGTACATAGATCCGGTCCCCGCCCTGGTATTCCAGCACCAGGAATTCACCCGGGTTGCCGCCAATCTCCATCGCCATGAGGCCGACGAAGCGGCCCACACCGTATTCCTCGTGCACGACCGGCGAGCCGGGATTCAGGTCGGTGAGATCACGCAGGATGGCCTGGGGATCCGCCGCCGACCGCCGCCGCCGCCGTTCCTGGCTGACCCGCGCGCCGAACAGCTGCGACTCGGACAGCACGGCGATGCGCGGGCTCTGCAATTGCAGGCCGCCGACATCCGGTGCCACGGTCAGCGCCAGGCGTGCCTCCCCGCCGGCGAAGCTCGCCCAGTCGGCAACGGCGGTGACGGCGGTGGTGTGTGGCCGCAGCATGTCCTGCAGCACTTCGCGCCGGCCCGGGGAATCCGCGGCGATCAGCACCCGGCCATCGAAGCTGTTGAGGAAACTGGCCAATGGCGCGAGCGGCTCCGCGGCGCGCGGATCGATGCGCAGGTCGGGCGGATTTGCGCTCGGAAAGTTGATGACATTGTCATCGGCCGGCAGCTGCTGGTCGGCGTTGACGCCCTCCAGGGTGATGCTGGTGAGCGGTTCGGCGGCCTGCGCCAGTTCCTGCGGTGTCAGGAACAGCTCGTGCGGCGCGAGGATCGGCCGCTCGATGTCATGGCGGCGCTCCTCGTAGCGATGCTCAATATCGCTCCACAGCTGCTGCAGGGCCGGCACGGCACCGCTTTCATGCACGATCACGGCATCGCGCGGCAGGTAGTCAAAGAGCGACGCGGTGCTGTCGAAGAACAAGGGCAGATAGAACTCGACGCCGGGTGGGGCCAGCCCCTCACTGACCCCGCGATAGACGCTGGAGAGGGTCGGGTCACCGTCGAAGCGCGTCCGGTAGCGTCGCCGGAATCCCTTGATGCTGTCCGGATCCAGGGGCACTTCCCGGGCCGGGAGCAGCCGCACGCTTTGGACCGAATCCAAGGAGCGCTGTGTCTCCGGGTCGAAGCTGCGGATGGCCTCGATCTCGGTGCCAAACAGATCGATGCGCAGCGGCGCGTCGGTGCCCATCGGAAATACATCGAGCAGCGAACCGCGCATCGCGAACTCGCCCGGGGCGGTCACCTGGCCGACACTGGCGTAGCCGGCATCGGCCAGGCGCTGGCGAAACGGCTCGACACTCAGGGTCTGGCCCACGGACAGGTCGAAGGCGCGGCCGCGCACATAAGCCACGGGCGGCAGACGCTGCAGCAGCGTATCGGCCGCCAGGATCAGGCAGCCCCCGCGCGCATCGGGCAGCTCAAACAGGGTTTGCAGCCGCCGCGAGGTGATATCGGGGTGGGGGGAGAACAGGTCGTAAGGGAGGATTTCCCAATCCGGCAGGGGCATCAGCGCCTGGGTGGCGGCCTTGCCACCCTGGAAGAAGGCGATTTCCGCCGCCAGGCGCTCCATTTCCCGGGCACCGGCCGTCACCACGACATACAGCCGCGAGTCGTTGTGCATGCACTCCGCCAGGGCCAGGGCGGTCGCGCTGCCGTGCAGCTGTTGCCAGCGCACATGGCGCCGGCCGCTATTGGGTCGCAGAAGCTTAAGCAGAGGCAGAGGTGTCATC
>Ga0210388_10001850_pt1 | contig 16624 bp, 13 predicted proteins | sample IncBWC19OmetaG_FD_155485 | JGI IMG/M metagenome (GOLD analysis project Ga0210388, IMG submission 155485) | Forest soil microbial communities from Barre Woods Harvard Forest LTER site, Petersham, Massachusetts, United States - Inc-BW-C-19-O ...
ACGCCGGGGACGTCGCGGTTGCGCAGATAAATCAGGTTGCGCTCCAGCGGAGCCTCCACGTCGATGCCATCCACATGCAGCAGGCGCGGCGCATCCCCATGCAGCACAGCGCCCTTCACCATGTGCTCTTCCGACGAACTCTTCAGAAAAATCGAGAGCACGCTTCCCGCGCCGCCGGTTGAAGCTTTCGCCTTGTGCGATTCCAATACGCGAAGTCCGCGAGCGTCGGCGATCGACGCCGCGTTCACCAGGTTCGCCTTTTCCTCCAGCGCCTGGTTCAGAATGCCTTTGATCGCCGCATTGCGAATCAGTTCCGTCTTCCACTCCGCGATGTGCCCGCTGTAACGAATGGAAATTTCTTCGATAGATCCCTCGGAAACCTGGGCCAGAAAACCGCCCATGCGCTCGGCCAGGACGATGTAGGGCTGCATGGTGGCATACTCTTCGGCTGAAACCGAGGGAACATTGACCGCGTTCTGAATCACTCCATGCTTCAGATATTCCTTTACCTGCTGCGCGATCTGCACGCCCACAGCCTCTTGCGCCTCGAAGGTCGAGCCGCCCACGTGAGGAGTGAGCAACACATTTTCGAGAGCAGTGAGCGGTGAATTCTTCAGCGGCTCTTCCACAAAAACATCAAGCGCCGCAGCTGCGACCTGCTTCTGCGTCAGCGCCTCAGCCAGGTCAGCTTCATTGACGAGCTCGCCGCGCGCGCAGTTCACCAGCCGTACGCCCTTCTTCATTTTCGCGATGGACACGGCGTTGATCATCCCCGCGGTTTGCGGCGTCAGGCCGACGTGCAGCGTGATGTAGTCCGCCACGGCGTACAGATCGTCGAGCCCGGACAGTCGAATTCCTTGCTCCTTCGCCACGGCGACCGAGACAAACGGATCGTGTGCGACCAGGTCCATGCCGAACGCCCGCGCCCGCCGCGCCACTTCCATGCCGACGCGTCCCAACCCGACAATGCCCAGCGTCTTGGCGCGCAGCTCCGTGCCCTGCAATGATTTCTTCTCCCACTTGCCCGCGTGCATAAGCGAGTCCGCACGACATAAGTGGCGAGCCATGGCCAGCATCATGCCCAAGGTTTGTTCCGCTACGGCCACGGCATTCGCTCCCGGAGTATTCATGACGGCGATGCCCTTGTGCGTGGCCGCTTCCAGGTCAATGTTGTCCACGCCCACGCCGGCCCGCCCAATCACGCGCAATTTCTTCGCGTGCTCCAGCAACTTGGCATCGGCCTGCACGGCCGAACGCACGATCAGCGCGTCGGCGGTCTCCAGATGTTCCGCCAGCTTTCCGTCAAGCTGATCGGCGGTAAGGATCGTCCATCCCGGCTCCTGCAGTTGAGCCACAGCCGACGCCGATATTTTTTCCGCTACGATAATTTTCACGAATGAGTTTCCTTGGGTGAGACTTCGGCCGGCGCGGAATTCGCGCAAACCGGATCACTGGATTTAAACGTCAGAGGTGATGCGCTCGAATTCAAACGCCGATTTACGCACCGACGAGTTGCCGCTTCTCCGACAGCGAGCGGGCGTAGACCTGTTGCGCCGCCCGGACTGCTGCACCGTATTCGACGTTCTTGTCGGTGACGCGGGCCAGCACATGCTCGAGCGCGCCCAGAATACCGACTGTGTCGAGATAGTCGTAGTAGCCGATGTGCGCGATGCGGAAGAGCTGGCCTTTCATTTCTCCCTGCCCGTTGGCAACGACGGCATCGAACCCTTCGCGGAACTCCTTCACGATCTTGCCGGAGTCAACGCCATCCGGTGCGCAGATCGCGGTCAACGCCGCAGCGGGCGCCGACGCATACAACTTCAATCCGAGCGCTTTGGCTCCGGCACGCGTCATCTCGGCGCACAGTTCCGCATTGTTGACGAGTTCCTCGCGTCCTTTGGCCAAGTCGCCTTTGCCCATGCCGCGCACGAATTCAAGTGCCGCACCCAAAGCCGCGAATAACGATGTTGCCGGCGTGTAAGCCGTTTCGCCTTTCGCCGCCGACTTCCGTTCCTTGCGCAGATCGAAGTAATACCGCGGCGAGGTAGTCGAATCCATCCGCTTCCAGGCCCGCTCGCTGACGGCGCAGTACGCCAGTCCCGGCGGCATCATCAGCGCTTTCTGCGATCCGCCAATGATGAAGTCAACGCCCCATCCGTCGACATCAAGATGAGTCGTCCCCAGACCCGTGATGGCGTCGACCACGAGCAGAGTGTTCTCGTGCGCCCGCACAATCTTCGCGATGCTCTGGACGTCATGCCGCGCGCCAGTTGAACTCTCGGTTGCCTGCACAAAGACGGCTCGCACGTCGGGAGTGACCCGCGCACGAATATCGTCGAGGGAAAACGTTCCACCGTAAGGCACGCTCAGTACGTCAACATTGCAGCCGAAGGCCTTGCCCAGTCCGGTCCAGCGCTCGCCGAACTTGCCGGCAGTTAAAACAAGAACTTTGTCGCCGGGCGAAGTCAGGTTTGAGACAGACGCTTCCATCACGCCCGTGCCAGAACTGGCCAGCACGAGTACGTCGTTCTTGGTGCCAATGAAATCCTTCATGTCGGCCAGCACGCGCTGGAACAACGCCTTGAAGTCGGCCGTCCGGTGATGCGCGGTAAAGGAAGCCATTGCCGTTTGCGCGGCGGGCAGCAGAGGGGTCGGTCCGGGGGTAAAAAGACGATTCTTATGCAGCATTACGATAAAGTCCTGGAGAAAATGGGATTATTTGGTGCTCTACTATTCTATCGGAAGAGCGCTGATTCTATGTGGTCAGAAGGCATTTCGCGCCTGGCAGGGAGGCGCGAAATCATGAGGTTTGATCGCTTAACTGCGAGTTTTTGCCGCAAGAATTTCCGGCTTGGCAATTTCCGGAGCCTTGGAAAATAATTCGTCCGCTTTTGCGAACAACGCCTTGGCAATGGGCCCAGTGAGATGCGCGTTGCGGCCATTCTCATCGGCAAACGTATCGAAAATGCCGTACTTGCCCGGCCCCATTTTGACCGCGTACCAGCTGACCGTGCCTTTTTCCTGCTCCGCCAGCGGCAAGGCCGACTTCAGAAATTCCTCCACTTCCTTCTCTTTACCAGGTCGAGCTTCTAGTTGCGCCCAGATTGCGAGTTTGCTCATGATGAAGATTCCTCCTCAGCATCAGATGTTTCAAGAGCATCAGATGTTTCAAGGTTTCCCAGGCTTCAAAGGTTTCAAGGTTTTTCTGTGAAACCTTGAGACCCTTCCAGCTTTGAAACTTTGCAGCATTGAAACTTGCAACTTTGAAACTTTGTAACCTTGAACCAGAGCCCATCTATAATCCCGACATGAGCCTGACCGAACAGATTCAGAAAGATATCGTCACTGCCATGAAGGCGAAGGACGAAGCTCGCCTGTCCACTTTACGCATGGTCAAAAGTGCCCTGCAGCTCAAGACCGTCGAAAAAATGGCGCCGCTCGACGAAAAGGAATCGCTGGCGGTGCTGGCCACGCTGATCAAGCAGCGCAAAGAATCCGTCGAGCAATTCACCAAGGGCGGTCGCCAGGAAATGGCCGACAAAGAAGCCGCCGAAATTGTCCTGATCGAAACCTACATGCCCAAAGCCGCCGGCGAAGCCGAGATCGTCGCCGGAGTCAAAGCCGCCATCGCCGAAATGGGGTCGCCCACCATGAAAGAAATGGGGACGGTCATGAAGAACGCCATGGCCAGATTCAATGCTGCAGGCATGCGTGTCGATGGAAAGATGGTCAGCGAGGCGGTGAAGAAAGAGTTGGCGGGGAAATAGCATTATGGAGCAGCGGACGCCTTCGTCCGCCCGCTCGGACTCTGGCGTCACTTCCCCCTCTGCCACTCCCGATACGCCTCGCTCTTCGACACTCCCCGCTCTTTCGCTACTTTTTTCAGCGCGGCTTTCTCATCTACTTTTTCTTCTGTCATGATCTGCTCTACACGCTGACGGATCGAAACCCGGGCCGACGAGGCATCCGCCGCTCCACGGACATCGTTTTCTTCGGCTTTGCCAATCAGCAGCGTGATCTCGCCTTTTACCGCTTCCCGCGCTTTCAAATTCTCCAGCACTTCGGCGGCGCGTCCGCGGAGGAATTCTTCGTGCAGCTTGGTCACTTCGCGCGCGATTACCACGTGGCGGGATTCTCCCAGAACCTCGCAAACATCTTCCAGCGACTCGACTACCCGGTGCGGAGCCTCGTAGAACACCTGCGTGCGTGGAGAACTCTTGATCGCCTCCAGCGCTGCTCTACGCTCGCCGCGCTTGGCGGGAAGAAATCCGCTGAAGCGGAAGGAATCGGTGGGCAGACCGCTCGCGACCAGTGCGGCCAGAAACGCCGACGCCCCCGGAATCGGGACCACGGGCACGTGATGCCGGATGGCCAGCGCGATCAGTCTGTAGCCGGGATCGGAAATGCCGGGCATGCCTGCGTCGGTCACCAAAGCGAGGCTCGCGCCTTCCTGCATCTCTTTCACCAGTTCCGCCGACTTCGTTATCTCGTTGTGCTCGTGATAGCTGGTGGTGCGCGTCGTGATGGCGTAATGATTGAGCAGCTTCTGAGTCTGGCGCGTGTCTTCGCAAGCGATCACGTCGACTTCCTTCAGCACACGCAATGCACGCAGAGTGATGTCTTCGAGGTTGCCGATGGGCGTGGCGACCAGATAAAGCGCAGGACCGGCAGAAACTCGTTGTTCAGCATCCTTCATCGCCCGAAGTCTAACATCGCCGTGACCTTTCATCGCGAGGGCGGTTTATGAAAACGAGGGTTATGAAAACAAGGACTCGTTTTGGAAACTCCCTGCAAGCATAGCTCTTGCGCACGATTGCATGGGGTTCTCCGCTTCGCTCAGAATGACAAGAGTTAATATTTCGATAACCGATCCGAGGAGCTGACATGACCGCCAAAGATTTTCGCCAGCTTGCGCTCGCCCTGCCCGAAACTGAGGAGCACGCGCACATGAAACATCCTGACTTTCGTGTCGGCGGAAAAATCTTTGCCACCCTCGGCTATCCCGACAAAACGCGCGGAATGGTCAAGCTATCGCCGGAAGATCAGCATTATTTTTCGAAAGATTATCCCGACGCGTTTGTGCCGGTGAAAGGGGCGTGGGGACGGAAGGGCGCAACCAGCGTTCATCTCAAAGCTGCGAAGAAAGACATTCTGCGCAAGGCATTGGACGCGGCTTGGCGGAACACGGCACCGAAACGCCTTCTGGGATAATCAGCCCGCCGCACTTTTCGCTTGATCCGGGTCCCTGCACAACCGTAACCTCCCCTGAAGGCGATTTCTGCATCAAACTGTGGACCATGCGGACTCCGGCAAAAACCGTAATCGCGGCTCTGCTCGTCACCGTGATATGCGGCCTCGCTTTCTGTGTCTGCTCGGCGGGGCAGGCGCCTCGCCAGTCCGCGGCTTCAAGTCCGTCGCAGCCAGCTACAAGTGCGAGCCGCGGGCAAAAAAACGCGAATCGAACACTCACTCCAGACGACGGCCTGGGCGTAATCTCAGCCGCGCTTGACCCTAAAGTGCGTCGATATTCGGGACACGACTGTTCTCACCTGGTGCATGCGATTTACGAACGTGCCGGCTTTCCCTATGTCTACGCCAGCTCCGACGATCTCTACACGGGAGTACAGGGGTTTCAACGGGTCACCCACCCTCAGCCCGGCGACTTGATCGTGTGGAGCGGCCATGTGGGAATTGTTGTCCGACCCTCACGGCACGTCTTTTTCAGCTTCATGAGTGCCGGGCCTGGGATTGATAACTACGATGCTCCTTACTGGGCAGGCCGAGGAAGCCCGCGATTCTATCGTTATGTGAAAAACGTTCCTTGCGCCGGATGTAGCGCGGTCAGCGCAACGTTGCGCCGCACTCAGCCAAATTGACGCCACCCCGCGGCGGCCCCTAGAATCAAGCTGACGCAGTTGTTCCTCACAACCGTCTCAACCCCATGCCTCTTTACGAATACGAATGTAAAAAGTGCGGTCACCGCTTCGAAAAAATCCAGAAGTTCTCCGACAGAATGGTCAAGAAGTGCCCGGAATGCGGCGGCCAGGTCGAGCAGATGATCTCCGCGCCCGCGGTGCAATTTAAAGGCTCCGGCTGGTACGTCACCGACTACGCCAAGAAATCTTCGTCTCCGGGATCTTCGGGCGGCGGAGACTCCTCGTCGTCCTCGAAAGACAAGAAGGACGACAAGCCGAAGTCGGATGGCGGCTCGTCGGATGGCAGCTCGAAAGATACGTCGTCCAAAGACAGCTCGTCGAAAGAGAGCAGCTCGAAAGAAAGCTCCTCGAAAGACTCCTCGTCCAAAGAAAGTTCTTCCAAGGAAGGCTCGCGCAAAGGTTCCGGGCGGCATAAGTAGCGCGTGGAGCCCGGGACGCCTCGTCCGGGGTGGTTGAGAGTTGAAAACCTGGGCGGACGAAGGCGTCCGCCGCTACACGAGCATCGCCGGCCTCTCGCCTACTTCAACTCCCGTTCAAAGTGCTCAGTGATCATGGTGAACAGGTGCACTCTCGCATCTTTGCCCGCGATGCTGTGCGTCTTGTTGGGATAGATCATCAGCTGAAACTGCTTGCCTGCCTTGATCAGTGCATCGACCATCTGAATCGTGTTCTGGAAGTGGACGTTGTCGTCGCTGGTGCCATGCACCAGCAGCAGCGATCCGTGCAGCTTATCGGCCGATCTGGTCACGTCTGACTGTTCATAGCCGGCCTTGTCGTCCTTCAGCAGCCCCATATAGCGCTCGGTGTAAATCGTGTCGTAGTTCAACTGGCTGGTCACCGGAGCCACGGCCACGCCGGCTTTGAATCGCTCGGAATGGGTCATGGCATAGAGCGTCATCGATCCGCCATTCGACCAGCCCCACATCGCGATACGATTTCCGTCCAGCTGTGGATACTGCGCCAGCAACTGATCGAGCGCAGTGAGCTGATCCTTCAACTCGATCGCGCCGAATTCGTGGCGGATGGCTGTCTGAAATTTTTTGTCGCGCCCAGGTGTTCCGCGATTGTCGACCGCGAAAATAGCGAAACCTTTTCGCGCCAGAATTTCATCGAACGCATCGGGCGTCGACTTTCTCACTTCCTGCGCCGCCGGACCCCCGTAAATGTTGATGATCAACGGAATCTTGCCGCTGGCCGGCGGGTCCGGAGGAAGCAGTAAGCGCCCGTAGAGCACGGTGCCGTCGTCCGCCTTGAACTCCAGATACTTTGGCGCGCGCAGCCCGTAGTCGGCGATTGAGTTTCGCGCCTGCCAGATGGGATGGCACGTGCCTCCGACCGCGCAGAGCGAAATGCTCGGCGTTGCCTGCGGACCAAAAAACATGTGGGTATAGTGCTTGCCATCGTCGCTGAAGTTGGCGAAGTGCTGGCCTTCTTCGGTCGACAGCGCCTTGAACCCCGAGCCGTCCAGTTGCACCGAAAAAATGTGGGTCTGCCGCGGATCGTCTTTATTCGCACTGAAGAACACCGTGCCCGCGGCCTCGTCCGCGCCTTCGATTCCCAGAACCGCGTAATCCCCGCTTTCCAATTGCCGTTCCAGCTTGGCATCGGCCGCCATGGGATTTTTTTGGTCGAAACTGTAGAGGTACAAATGCATGTTGCCGTCGCGCCAACTCGGCCACAGGAACTTGCCACTCTTCAGAAAACGCACCTCGACATGATCGAAATCAATCCAGGCATCGGGCGTATTCTCCGTGAGCACGATCCGCGATTTCCCTGATTTCGCATCCACGAAGTACAGGTCCATCTTGTCTTCGGTGCGATTCAGCACCTCGGCCCAGATCACTCCGTCGGCGACCCAGCCGAAGCGCGGAATGTACGCCTCCGGGTCGCTGGTCAAAGAAATCCAGCGAACTTTTCCTTTGTCGGAGTCGACCACACCCAGCTTCACCACCGGATTCGGATCGCCCACCTTGGGATACTTTTCGTTGTCCACGCTAGGATGAGTCGGCGTCCAGTCGGTGATGGGATACACCGGCACTTTGGTTTCGTCCATGTGCAGGAACACGATCTCTTTACTATCGGGCGACCAGAAATAATTGCTGCGTACGGCCAACTCTTCGGCGTACACCCAGTCGATATCGCCATTGAACAGGTTATCGCCGGTGTCGCGAGTAAGCTGCCTCTCGTTCTTGCCGCTCACCGGGCGCACATACAGGTTGTGCTTGCGGGTATAAGCCACGTGTGCGCCATCCGGAGAAAATTTCGGATCGCCACTGGGATCGGGCGCGGAAGTAAATTGCACCGCCGTCTCAGAGCCGAGGTCATACAGCCAGAGCTGCCCCTGCGAATCGAAAATCAGATGCTTGGAGTCCGGCGCCCACAAATAGGCTGCCACGTGATAACGGGTGAGCCGTTCCTTCTCGCGCTCGTTCTTCACTTTGTTGACGTCAGGGTCGAGCGCGGCCAGCTTGGCGGCGCTGACCAGCACTTTCTTTTCTCCGGTCGCGGCATCGGCGTACCACAGCTCGCCCTTTTCGCCTTTTTCGTCGCGCTGCACGAATGAAAGTTTGCTGCCGTCCGGACTCCACTCAACGGTTTCCGGACCACGGCCACCGAGTCCTCCGGGTTGAAACAAGGTCTCAATGGTCAGCGGCTTGGTCGGCGCCGTCTGTGCGCTCAAAGGAGCGGATGCGATGAAGCCAAAGATAAAGACAAAAATGAAGATGTGCGCGAGCAGGGCAAAACCAGCAACGAAAGAAATCTGTTTTTTCACGAAGTGACCTCACAGAAGGAAATGACCGCAGAGTGTACACCGGGCCAAGCAGCGAAGAAAGAGTGTACACCGGCCCGAACATTTCAGGGGCCAGCCCAGTATCGCGTGCGGCGAACGCCGCGGGACCGGAAGTTGGTCCACACTCTGGAAATGCACGACCCGACCGCGAGTCTCGGCATTACCCTGGGTTATGGCTACCCCGACGGCCAGTCCTTTGCTTTCAATACTCTGCGCCAGCCCTCGGAACTCTACCTGCTGCAGGGGCTGAACTAAGAGAGCAACCTCGCCAGCCGCGCCTCAGGAAGCCGTAACCCATGCGCCATCGCGTGTTAGAATCGAGGCAGTCCAAATGCCTGATGCTTCCTGACATCGAAAACCTGCTGAAGCTGCAAGACGCGGACAAGGAAATCCGACGCCTGCAGGACGAGATTGCGGAATTCCCCAAGCGCGTCGCCGTCATCGAGCAGCAGCTGGCTGGCCATAAAGCGCAGCTCGAAAAGGCCCAGGCTGCGGTCAAGGCTGACGAAGCCGCCCGGCGCAAGTACGACACTGCCATCTCCGATCTTCGCGGGAAAATCTCCAAGTATCGCGACCAGTCTCTCGACGTAAAAACCAACGACCAGTACAAGGCGCTGCTGCACGAGATCCAGTTCGCTGAGAAGGAAATCGGCGCCAATGAAGACAAGATTCTCGAGCTGATGGTGAACGCCGACGCGCGCGACAAGGAAGTCAAAGCCGCGCAGGCCGAACTGAAGGCCGAAAGCGCAGCGATCGAAAAAGAAAAAGAGCAGGCCCGCCTGCGCACCGCCGAAGACGAGAAACTTCTCGCCGAGTGGCGCGGCAAGCGCGACACCATGCGCGCCGGGGTGAACGAAGATCTTTTGCGCCACTACGAACGGGTTTCGAAATTCCGCGGCAGTGGGCTCTCCGAAGTTCGCGATCAGAAATGTATGGCTTGCCGTGTGATGCTGCGGCCGCAGACCTATAACGAAGTTCGCACCGGACTGCAGACCATCATTTGCGATTCCTGCCAGCGCATTCTCTACTTCAATCCCGCCGAGGAAATGCTCGACCTGAAGCCTTCGACGACCCGGGTAAAGCGCCATCATCCTAAGATCGACGCGCCGCAAGCCTGGTACTACCGCGCGGAATGGGGCGACATCGGCGAAGTTTTCCTGTGCCTGACCACCTCCCGCGGTCAATCGAGCCGGCGCGTCTATGACGTTCACACCGGGCGGTTGATTGGCGACATCCTCATTCGCGAAGGCGACTATCGCCAGGCATTCCCAGAGGACATTACCGGCGCGATGCGCCTCAATGGCAGTTGGACCGAGGCCGAACTCGACGCCTTCGGCACCGAACTTCCCATGGTCGCGTTAGACTCGCTGCGTTTCGATCTCGATCACGCCCGCCACGAAGCCGCCGCCGGCTCTCACTCCAAACACGAGTCCCAGACAGTTCCGACCGAGCAAGCCGCCAGCTAGTCAACTCGCCTAGCGGCGGACGCATTCGTGCGCCCGGCATCTCTCAACTCTCGGAAACTATTAGGCATCCCTGATTTAATATCGCTGACAGGGAGCTCAGCATGCCCTTAGTCGACACCTACCATGTCATCGCCAAATACTACGACGGTGCCTACGCCGCCAAGCAGGACCTCATCGACCTTCCCTTTTACCTCGAACTGGCCGAGCAGTCCGGAGGACCGGTCCTAGAAATCGCCTGCGGCACCGGGCGCATCACGCTTCCCGTCGCGCGAGGAGGAATTGAAATTTGTGGAGTGGACAACTCGCTGCCGATGTTGGACGTACTAAAACAGAACCTGGCTCGCGAGCCGGAGCAGATCCGCGAGCGCGTCACTGTGCAGCAAGGTGACATGCGCGGTTTTCGCCTCAACCGAAAATTCCCGCTGGTGATGATTCCCTTTCGCCCGATGCAGCACATGTTCACCGTCGAGGATCAGGCCGCCGCGCTAACCACTGCCGCAGCTCATCTAACCGATGACGGAATTCTCGCCTTCGACGTTTTCTACCCCAAGTTTGAAATGATCTGGACCAGGATCGGTGAAGAAGTTCAAGAGATGGAGTGGAGCTCGACCGATGATCCGACGAAAATCATCCGCCGTTTCTTCCGCAAAGATTCGGTCGACAAGATCAATCAGATTTTCAATTTTACTTTCATCTTTCGCACTTATCAGGCAGGCGAACTCGTTCTTGAAGAAACCGAAGTGTTCAGTCTTGGCTACTACACCTACCCGCATCTTCGCGCGCTGTTCCAGATCGCCGGTCTCAAGCCGTTCGCGGAGTACGGTTCGTTCGCCAAGGCACCGCTCGACAACAGAGCCGAGCAGATGATTTTTCTGCTGCGCAAACGCCACGATTAGGATTTTGTGGGGACAAGCCGTCCTCGGTCGTCGGTCGAACTCCGCTCGACGCTGTTGCCTGTACTCTCAGCGTTTAAGATGGCTGCATGCCCAAGGCATCCGTTCCCGCAACTTCTCCGACTGTGAAGATCTCTCCCCGCGGCGCAACCCGCCTGAAATCTGGCCACGTCTGGGTCTACCGTTCCGACATCGTTTCCGCCGAGGGGATCGCCCCCGGAGCGATGGTCACCGTGGTTGACCATCGCGGCAAACCGTTCGGCACGGCCCTCTACTCCAGTTCCTCACAAATCGCAATTCGCATGATCTCCGAGGAAGCGGTGAACGATTTCCCCTCGCTGCTTCGCCAGCGCATCGCCGATGCCATCGCCTACCGCGAGCGTTTCGTGCACAACACCGACGCCTACCGGCTAGTTTTCAGCGAAGCCGACTTCCTTCCTGGCTTGATCGTTGACCGCTACAACGACATTCTCTCGCTTCAAATTGTTACTCAGGCAATCGATTCCGATCTGGTCCGCGACACCGTGCTCTCGGAACTCACCGACCGGCTGCATCCCGCGTCCATCCTGGAGCGGGTTGATCCACGCGTCCGCGAACTGGAAACTCTTCCGCCGCGAACTTCGGGCCTGCTGCACGGCGAGAAGACGTCCACGACCTTCACCATGAATGGCATCCAGTTTCACTACGACGCGCTCGAAGGTCAGAAGACCGGATCATTCCTCGACCAGCGCGAGAACTATTTCGCCGCCGCACACTATGCCAAGGGAGAAGCGCTCGATGTCTTCTGCTATCAAGGAGGCTTCGCGCTACATCTGGCGCTGCGCTGCTCGCAGGTCACCGGGGTGGATAGCTCGCGTCCGGCCCTCGAGATTGCCGATCAGAATGCCGTGCTCAACCAGCAAAAAATGCACAACAAAGAGATCGAGTGGATCGAGGCCAATGCCTTCGATCTGCTCAAGGACTATTCGTCCTCCGACCGGCACTACGACACGATCGTGCTCGATCCGCCGGCCTTTGCCAAGAGCAAGCGCGACCTCGAGGCCGCGATGAGGGGCTACAAGGAGCTCAACCTACGCGCCCTGAAAATGCTGCGGCCGGGCGGCATCCTCGTCACCTGCTCCTGCTCATATCACGTTAGCCAGGCCGACTTCCTGGAAATGCTGGCCGCGGCCGCCATCGACTCCCACCGAACTCTGCGCCTGCTCGAAGTCCGAGGGCAGTCGAAAGACCATCCAATTCTGCTCAATGTGCCAGAAACCTCGTATTTGAAGTGCGTTATAGCACACGTAAGCCACTGATAATATGGCAGTTTTATATTATTGACAATAACACACTCATGTTTTATGATTCTTTTACGCTAATCAAGCGTCTAATGAAGTGTCCGAGCCATTCAGGCAGTCTCCAGGCCGGGCAATCAACGAATCACCTTAAATTCTGAAGGAGGATTTCACCATGACCGTTCTTACCCGTTGGGAGCCATTCCGCGAGTTTTCCACCCTGCAGGACCGGATTAACCGCGTGTTCCGCGATTCGTACCGTGGAGAAGGCAGCGACGAATCTCTCACCACCTCGAGCTTTGCCCCCGCCGTCGACGTCTACGAAGACGAGCACCAGGTCACTTTGAAGATCGAAGTGCCGGGAATCGACGAGAAAGACATCGACGTTCGCGTGGAGAACAACACTCTCACCGTGCACGGCGAGCGCAAGATCGAAAAGGAAGAGAAAGAAGAGAACTACCGCCGCGTGGAGCGCCAGTACGGCAGCTTCACTCGCACCTTCACCCTGCCCCAAACCGTAGACACCGAGAACGTTGCGGCGACCTACGACAAGGGCGTGCTGAAGATCGCGTTGCCCAAGAAAGCCGAAGCCAAGCCGAAGCAGATCAAAGTGACCGTAGGCAGCGAAAAAACAGTCGAAGCCAAGAGTCCAAGCAAGGCCGCGTAATGGTTTGTGTAGGGGCGGACGCATTCGTCCGCCCCGGTCGAGCGCAAGCTCGACCCGCTCTTTGACGGGAGGCGGCGAAACTGCCGGCCTCCCGTTAATTTTGTAATCAGGAAATTTGGCAATTGCGTAATTCACTTCAACAGTTTTCAATTACTCAATTGCTAAATTGCCAAATTACACAATGGAGTAACCCATGCCCATCCGTTGGGACAAATTTACAGTTAAAGCGCAAGAAGCCGTTCAGCGCGCCAGCCAGCTCGCCTCCGAGCACGGCAATCCTGAAGTGTTGCCGGTTCATCTGCTCGCCGCGCTGCTCGAAGATAAAGAGGGAATCGTTCCGCCGGTGCTGGAAAAAATCGGCATCGGCCCGCAAGCCGTTCTGAGCGACGTCTACAAGGAGTTGGAAAAACTTCCCAAGGTCAGCGGAGAAGCCGCCCAGGCCACGCTCTCGAACCAGGTCAACAAGCTGCTGGAGCAGGCTTTCAAGGAAGCATCGAATTTCAAGGACGAGTACGTTTCCACCGAGCACCTGCTGCTGGCGGTTACGCACTTGAAGCAGGACGCGGCTGCACAAACGCTCGCCCGCCACGGCGCGACCTACGACGCGATCCTGAAAGCCCTCACCGTGGTTCGAGGCTCGCAGAAAGTCACCGACCAGAATCCCGAGGCCAAGTTTCAGGCGCTGGAGAAATATGCCCGCGACCTCACGGAGCAGGCGCGCCGCGGCAAGCTCGATCCGGTCATTGGACGCGACGAAGAAATTCGCCGCGTGGTTCAGGTTCTGTCGCGCCGCACGAAAAATAATCCCGTGCTCATCGGCGAGCCCGGCGTCGGCAAGACCGCGATCGTCGAAGGCCTGGCCCAGCGCATTATTTCCGGCGATGTGCCGGAGGCACTCAAGAACAAGCGCGTAGTCTCGCTCGATCTCGGGGCCATGCTGGCAGGAGCAAAATATCGTGGCGAATTCGAGGATCGCCTCAAAGCCGTGCTGAAAGAAATCGAAGACTCCGCCGGTCAGATCATCCTGTTCATCGACGAACTGCACACTCTGGTCGGCGCCGGAGCGGCCGAGGGCGCCATCGACGCCTCTAACATGCTCAAGCCGGCGCTGGCCCGCGGGGAACTGCGTGCCATCGGCGCGACCACGCTGAACGAATATCGCAAGCACATTGAAAAAGATGCCGCCCTCGAACGTCGCTTCCAGATCGTTTTCGTGGGTGAGCCCAATGTCGAAGACACCATCGCCATTCTGCGCGGGCTGAAAGAAAAATACGAAGTACATCACGGCGTGCGCATCAAAGACTCGGCCATCGTGGCCGCGGCCACGCTCTCGCACCGATATATCTCCGACCGTTTTCTGCCCGACAAAGCTATCGACTTGATCGATGAAGCCGCGTCCTCGCTGCGCATCCAGATCGATTCATTGCCGACCGATATCGATCAGCTGGAACGCAAGGCGATGCAGCTCGAAATCGAGAAACAGGCGTTGAAGAAAGAAGACGATGCGAACTCTCGGGAGCGCCTGAGGGTGATTGAAAAGGAACTCGCCGAGATTCGCGAGAAATCCAACACTCTCAAAGCCAATTGGAAAAAGGAAAAAGATCTCATCGCCCGGGTTCGCGCGTTGAAGGGGCAGATTGAAAAACTGAAGGCCGAGGAGCAGGCCGAAGAGCGCAAGGGCAATCTGCAGCGCGTCGCGGAGATCCGCTACGGCCTGATTCGCCAGGCCGAAGACGAACTGGCCAAGCTCAGCAAACAGATGGAAAGCCAGGCCGGCAAGCGCATGCTCAAAGAGGAAGTCGACGAAGAAGACGTGGCCAGCATCGTTTCGAAGTGGACCGGAATCCCCGTCTCGAAAATGCTCGAAGGCGAAGTCAAGAAACTGGTCACCATGGAAGAACGGCTGCGCCTTCGTGTGGTCGGCCAGGATGCGGCGCTCGAGCGCGTCGCCAACGCGATTCGCCGCTCCCGCGCCGGGCTGAGCGATCCCAAGCGCCCCATCGGCTCGTTTATTTTCCTGGGCCCGACGGGAGTCGGCAAAACTGAACTCGCCCGTGCCCTCGCCGAATTCTTGTTCGATGACGAGCACGCCATGCTTCGCATCGACATGTCCGAATACATGGAGAAGCATTCGGTCTCCCGCCTGATCGGCGCGCCGCCGGGATACGTCGGCTACGAAGAAGGCGGCCAGCTCACCGAGCAGGTGCGCCGCCGTCCTTATGCGGTCGTGCTCTTCGACGAGATCGAGAAAGCGCATCCTGACGTTTTCAATGTTCTCCTGCAGATGATGGACGATGGCCGGCTGACTGACGGCAAGGGCCGCGTGGTCGATTTCAAGAACACGATCATCATCATGACGTCGAACATCGGTTCGCATTTTCTGCAGGCTGACCAGACGCGCACGCCGGAGGATTTCGAGAAGGCCAGCGAGCAAGTGATGAACCTGCTGCACGGCCACTTCAAGCCCGAGTTTCTGAACCGGGTCGACGATATCATTGTCTTCGGACCGCTCGGCAAAGAGCAGCTGGTCAAGATCATCGACTTGCGCCTGGAAGACGTCCGCCGCCTGCTGGCCGACCGCAAGATCTCGCTCGAACTGACGGATGCGGCCAAGGACGCGCTCTTCACCCAGGGCTATGACGCCAACTTCGGCGCCCGGCCCCTGAAGCGCGCCATCCAAAAGCTGGTACAGGATCCGCTGGCCATGAAGATTCTCGACGGCGAAATCCTGCACGGCGACCACGTGATCGTGGACGCCGACAAGAAATCCGGCAAGCTGCAGTTCGAAGTCAGCAAGCGTATCGGCGAAAAAGAACCCGCAAGAACGAAGTAAAACAGCGCCACGGATCCCACGGATTTTCACGGATCACACTCGATCGGTATTGATCCGTGGGAATCCGTGTTGATCCGTGGCAAAGTTCGCGTATGATGTCCTCCGGCGCGAGGCTCTCATGTCGAAGAAATCTGTCCCAGCTCTGGCAATTCTGATTTTGTTCACTCACCTCTCCTTCTCGCAGGATCCCACAAAGTTCAAGATTCACGATCTCAACCGTCTGCTTCCTCCGGTCATCACTCCCGGAACCGCAAGCACGCAGGGCACTCCTGGAAAAGCTCCATCGGACGCGGTGGTTCTTTTCGATGGCAAGGATTTGTCGAAGTGGGTGAGTCAGGACGGCAAGGCTGCGAAGTGGAAGGTCGAGAACGGCTATGCCCAGGTCGTGGCCGACACCGGTTACATTTCCACGCGCGATTCTTTCGGCGATTGCCAGCTGCACGTCGAATTCGCCGAGCCGTCGCCCGGAGTCGGCGAAAGCCAGGAACGCGGCAACAGCGGAGTTTTCCTGATGGGCCTCTACGAAATTCAGGTGCTCGATTCCTACGAAAACAAGACTTACGCCGACGGCCAGGCGTCAGCCGTCTACGGACAGTATCCTCCGCAGGTGAATGCTTCGCGGCCACCGGGACAGTGGCAGAGTTACGACATTATTTTTCACCGGCCGCACTTCAAAGATGGCAAGCTCACTAGTCCGGCACGGGTTACGGCTCTACACAATGGCGTGCTGGTGCAGGACAACGTGGAACTCACCGGACCGA
>Ga0210388_10001852_pt1 | contig 16619 bp, 10 predicted proteins | sample IncBWC19OmetaG_FD_155485 | JGI IMG/M metagenome (GOLD analysis project Ga0210388, IMG submission 155485) | Forest soil microbial communities from Barre Woods Harvard Forest LTER site, Petersham, Massachusetts, United States - Inc-BW-C-19-O ...
GACTCAGCGTGATGTTGTAGGGAGTGCCGGAACTCACAATTATGAACGGGCTAAGGCGAAAGTTGCGCGGCAAACCGATTGAGCCGCCGAGGACGTAGCGGTTCCGAACGTCAAAAGGAGCACGGCCGTAGTCCTGCATCAAGTTGCGAGGATTCGACGGGAAGGCGGTGGCCGAAGACGTGTCGCTGTTCGCGTACGTGAGGGTGTAAGAGCTGAAGAGCGTGAGCTTCGCGCCCGCGCGGACGTTGGCTTGCACAAACATTTGATTTTCGCGGTAGATGCCTTCCGATTGGAACTGGTAAACATTGTCAAAACCGGCGATGGGCCGGACGCCCGCGGTCGCACTCGTATAAAACGGATAATCGAACGTGCCGGGGAGCGGAGTGTTGATATTGTTGGTGAACAGCTGATCCCACCCGCGCGAATTCAAATAGGAAACTGACACGTTCGCGATTTTCGTCACTTGCCGTTCGAGACTCACGGCTGTTTGCATCACGTACGGCGAGCGCAGGTGCGAAGCTTGCTGGTAGACGGTTGGATCGACGGTCGTCGTGGGCGTGACAAGCGGAAAAAATTGAGGGTTCGTGAAGACGAATTGCGCCTGACGGATTCCGTTGAGCCTGTCTTCTTCAAGTACGTAGGACGAATTAAAGCGGTCGTAGAAAATTCCGAAGCCGGCGCGTAGAACCGTTTTCGGCGCACTCTTGCCGCCACCGCCGATTCCCCACGCGAATCCGAGGCGTGGGGCCCAGTCGGCATGATCGCTGATTTCATTCTGCGATTCAAAACGCAGGCCGTAACTCACGGTGATGTTGGGGCGAACGCGCCAGTCGTCCTGCACGTAGAGGCCAACGTCGACCTGCCCGACGCTTGCAAAAGGGTTGCCGGGAATCGTCGCGGTGGAACCAGCGGTGAGCGAGAACTGGCTCGCGGTTTGGGCCCCAGTTGCCAGTGCGGATTGATACGCTTGAATCGAAGGAAAAATGTATACGCCGTTGAAACCGGCTGTCGAAGAGTTCGAGTCAGTGACGCCGCGCAGACGGCCGCCAAATTTTATGAAGTGGTTACCGTGTGAGATCGAAGTGTAATTTTGCAACTCGTAGCGATTCGTGGTGTCGAGAATCGTCCCAGAATTACTGCCGCCTCCGACGAATGCGCCCTGCACCACCAACGTGAGGCCGGTGCTGAGCGGATTCTGATTGCTTACCTGGCGCAGATATTGGAAGCGAGTTTCGTTCACTACGTTCGGACCGAGAGTCTGGGTGTCGCTCACTTGCAACGTGTGCTCGGTGGATGTGGCGTTGTAGCCCTGTGACTGTAGAGAAAGGCCGCCGATGCCGGCATTATCCTGCTCATCGCGATAGTATTGATAACGAACGGACAAAGTATTCGTCTTTGAGAGCTGGTAATCGATGCGGGGGCCGATATTGTAACGCTTGCGCGGATTCGGCACCGCGGCGCTAAATGGCACGACCGCAAACGGCGAAGTGGGCTCGACGATCTGAGCGTTCACGATGGAGAGATCATTGATGTCGCGAATGTCCGTGGTGAAAAAGAACGATGCCTTCTTACTGAGTGGGCCGCCGATATTGCCGCTGTATTGCATGGAATAGTAGCCGGGATAAGACGAGTCGGCGGTTTCCTGATGAAAGAACGGATTTTTTGAGTTGAAGGCGGAATCGTTGCCGTTGACTGAGAATTGCCCATGCCACTTGTCGGTGCCGGGTTTGGTGAAGATTTCAATGCGGCCGTAGCCTACTTTGTCGTATTCCGCCGAGAACGGATTTTGATTGATGCGAATTTCGCGAATCGCAGATTTCGGAGGGAGCTGCCCTGCCGTGAAACCGTCGATATAAAATTGGCCGCCGTTTGGTCCCGCAGAGGGGCCGGCGAGTGCGGTTAAGTCGCTTTGCAATTCGTCCGGATCGTCCGGGAGGGCTTCAAGTTCCTTGCCTGATATAACGATGGCGCCCGCGTTGTTGGCCGGGGCAACGTCGACGGTGGGAGCTTCGTCAGACACGACGACTTTTTCCTGCTGCTCCTCGATTTCCAGTTTCACGTTGAGCTGCTGGATTTGTCCCGCAGCGATTTCGACGTCGTCGTTCTTGTAAATTGCGAACCCTTTTGCAATTACCTGCACCGTGTACTTTCCCGGTGCGAGACCTTTCCGATCGAATATGCCTTGCTGGTTAGTGGTTTCGGCGAGCGTGTCGCCTGTCGGCGTCGTAAAAACTATGGACGCACCTGTTACGGCGCCGCCGGACGGGTCGAGCACCTGACCGTGGATTGCGCCGACTGCCGTTTGCGCGGTCAGAACATGCGGAAACGCTAATGCGAGTAAAATAAAAGGAGCGATCCAGAAAACTCTTTCTCGGTACTGAAATATCATTGCGTCCCCTGAACTGGTCTTATGTAAACTTTCGCAGTATGAATCGAACTTACGCAAACTTGGGTCGACCGGTACGGTTCGAGCGCCCGGCGCCTGATTCGACTAAGGAGAATCTCCCCCCTGCGCGCCACCCAGGCTCCAGGGCGAGAGCGTCATTGACTGACTGGCTGACGGAGCTGCGGCAAGAATCGGTTCGACGCCGCCGAGAACGGTGATTGCCGTTACTTGACCGGAAGCAGTGCCTTCCGTGGCGACAATCATCACGGCATCATTCTTATTAAAGTCGCCGAGAGCTGCAGGCGGCATGCGGCTCACGATCTGCTGAAAGTCCGCCTGCCCAGTGCGGGCACCGCCCGGCCCTGCTGAGGCGGGCGGACCGCCGCTTTCGCCGCTTGGCTGTGTAGACGGATTTGTCGAGCTTCGATTGGACGCACCACCATTCGACGCGGCTGCGGTTGATCCGCTGGAATTCGCCCCATTTGCTCCCGCGCCTTTTAATCGAAACGCGATGCGTTGCGCTACCTCCGGCGGAAGCCTGCGGAGCTGCGACTGGCTGGTAATCGTCACCGCGAAGGGCTTCTTCGTAATGAGATCCATCACGGCGATCGTATTTGAATTACTGTCGATCGACGAAATAGTTCCGGCGATGTTCCGGAAAGCTCCGGAGACCACTTCTTCGGCGGCGAATTCGCTGCCGTCTGCGCTGCGTGTTCCGCGCGCGCGAAGCTGGTCACCGGGCTTGATCTGGTCAATCGATGAGGATTTTGCGTCATCGAAAGAGATCGAGTCTGGAGCGTAGCGGCGCAGAATCGTGTCCTTCGTTGTGTGGACTGCGATTGATTTGGTTCCAGCGAGCGTCGTGGTGGAGATAGTGATCGTACCGATAGACGGATCAACGGAGCTTACAAGGCCGCCGATTCCGCGCTTCTGCCAATCTTCACGATCATGTTGCTTCTTGGCTTCGACGTCGGAGCGGCTCATTGCAATCACGCCGATAGCTTGGAACGATTTTCCGTCGCTCGAGGGTTGGCCACGAACGAGGATCCGGTCGCCTATCTGCAGGTCGGAGAGTTGAATCGGCGGCGCGGTCTTCAGGTCGGTTTGTCCGGGAGCCACGCGCACCATTTTCGCATTGGCGGCGACTTGGACCGCGATACTCGCTCCTGTGTCGGTTATTAACGTGATCGCATTCCCGTCGATGCTCTTTATCACGCCAACTTGTTTCGCAACGGGCGCCTGCGCCGGAGCCTGCCGGAATGGATCGCGGCCGGTGGCGCTCGCGCAAACAGGCGCTAGAAACACGCACGAAGTTGCGGCGTTGAACGCGCATACAAAAACCGAAAGGGCAAACCGTCGATTCATTCGAACCACCTACCACCTCTGCTTATCGGCAATTTTGCGGCATCGGAACAGCCCTGAACGCAGCCGAATTCACTTTTCGTTAGACGTATGCCGTTCCTGTGTGCGTTGCATGTTTTTCTCTGTACCCCCGGGAGATTAGTATCTTCTCCGCAACAGATTTTTCGCAGGAGTTATACAATTCAAATGGGCGCTGAGAAGTACGAAGATAATCCGAGAAAAGGCCCACCACGAGGGAAAACTCTCGTCGTGGCTACCGGGTCAAATTCGGACCACGCCGCGGATGCAAGCAAGTGTTCAATTGCAAACTCATAGTTGAAAGTTCGTATCGAATAAGGGAGACATCGTTTGCAAAATCATAATCGCGTGCTGGTGACGGGGGCCGGCGGATTCATCGGCGGTCACCTTGTGGCTGAGTTTCGAAAGCAGGGATACAAACACATCCGGGCAGCGGACATGAAGCCGCTCGACGAGTGGTACCAGCGTTTCGACGACGTGGAAAATCTGCATCTCGATTTGAATCTCAAAGAAAACTGTGAGGGGGTGGCGCAAGGCGCGGACGAAATCTACAATCTCGCCGCGAATATGGGTGGGATGGGATTCATCGAACACAACAAGGCGCTCTGCATGCTGTCCGTGCTGATTAATACGCACATGTTACAGGCGGCGGTGAAATATGGCTGCCAGAAATATTTTTATTCTTCGTCGGCGTGCGTTTATAACGCGGACAAACAGAGCACGTTTGACGCTCCTTCGCTCAAAGAAGAGGACGCGTATCCGGCCCAAGCTGAAGACGGCTACGGATGGGAAAAACTTTTTTCTGAGCGGATGTGCCGGCACTTCCGCGAGGATCTTGGACTCTACACCCGAGTGGCGCGATTTCACAACGTGTATGGCCCATGGGGGACGTGGTATGGGGGGCGCGAGAAAGCTCCGGCTGCGATTTGCCGCAAAGTGATTGAAGCGAAGGTGAACGGCAAGCGTGAGATTGAAATATGGGGCTCAGGTGAGCAGACGCGAAGCTTCATGTTCTCGAGCGATTGCGTGAAGGGGATCCGGTTGATCACTGACTCGGGGATTCTGGAGCCTATCAATCTCGGGTCGACGGAGGCAGTGAGCATCAACCAGTTGGTTGATATCGTGGAGAGCATCGCCGGCGTCCGGCTGAAGCGAAACTACGATTTGAGCGCGCCGAAAGGCGTGAACGGACGCAACAGCGACAACACCTTAATCAAGAAATACCTTCAGTGGGAGCCGGACACGACGCTTCATGCGGGATTGGAGCAAACCTACGCGTGGATTTACGACCAGTACATGGCGCGCGAAAAAGGCGGAGCTGGAGTAGTGAGGGAATCTGCGCGATAGAGAAGGAATCGAAGGAACCATGAAGCGCGGACGCTCGAGAGCTGGGAAAGATGGCGCAATCGCTGCGCCTTCGAAGACGCTGCTACTGCCGGTAATTCTTTTCGTAGCGGCGTATTCCAGCCTCGCTCAGTCGCCGCCGGTAAAGCATATCGTTACAGTGACGTTCGATTACGATTTTACGGTGAATCATGCTTGCTCTGCAGCGGTTACGAAAAAGTGCGTGGCACAATTCAACGTTTACGACATTTCGGGTGGAAAGCCGTACAAATTGTTTTCGATTCCGGCACCTCCGGGAGCAAGCACGCCAGCGAAAGGAATTACGGGAGACAGCCAGCCGCTTCTTTTTGAGTCGGGAAAGCATTTGTTCGCGGTGACGGCGCAGATGGCGGGTGGCGAGGAATCCAACCCGCGAGCGTGCAGTTCATGGGCCTCCGTGCCTTAAATCCAGTAGAGTTTAGCCTCACCTAACGCAAGCCAATCCGTAAAAATGGGGAGAGAGATTGAATGGTTGACGCAGTTGCGAAATCATCCGCGGATACCGCACAAGTGGATCTGAGTAGCCCGCGGCGGGATGGACAGCAGGGAATATTGCTGAATATTGTGGTGCTGCTCGTCGCGATTCTGCTTTGTTGCGTCGCGATGGAAATAGCGCTGCGGGTGATGTTCGCGCGCAGCCTGGATTTTTCGATGGAGATGTGGAAGTACGCGGTGCAGTTGAAGAGGCCGGTAGAGAATCCACAGTTGAGTTTCGTTCATGCGCCGAATCGTTCCGCGTTTCTAATGGGCGTGCCGGTTTCAATCAATTCCGCGGGGATGCGCGACGGCGAATATTCGTTCGAGAAACCGCCGGGCGTTTACCGAATCATGATGCTGGGGGATTCGACGACATTTGGGTGGGGAGTTCGGCAGGAAGATACGGCCGCGAAATTTCTGGAGCGAAAGCTGAACGGGCAATTACCGCCGGGATACAACAAAGTGGAAGTGCTCAACACGGGAGTTGGAAACTACGACACGGTACAGGAAGTGACGTACTACGAAACGATTGGATACAAGTATCATCCCGACCTCGTTGTACTGGTTTTCTTCATCAATGATCCTGAGCCTGTGCCTGTGGAGAGGAAGAGTTTCTTAATCGACAGGTCGTACCTAATCGCTTTCGCAACGAACCGGTTTGATGGAGTGTTGCGGCACGCGGGAGTGCGGCCGGATTGGAAGAAATATTATGCGTCGCTGTATGACGACGATCGGCCCGGATTCCAGGCGTGCAAAAAGGCGTTAGTCAGTCTCGCTGATTCGACGCGGACCAACGGAGCGCAACTCCTAGTGGCGATTCTTCCAGAACTGCACCAGATCAATGGTGACAGCTATCCTTTCAGTGCGGCGCATCAGAAGATCGAAGCGGTGCTGGGGTCAAAGGACGTCCCGGTGGTGGAATTGATTGATGGGCTTAAGGACCACGGCCCGGAAGAAACTCTCTGGGTAACTCCGCTTGATGACCACCCGAACGCCAAAGCAAACAACTTGATCTCGGATCAGTTGAGGATGTGGGTCCTCGCAAACACGATGAAGCCTGCCAGCGACTGATTCAAGTCGTCGGTTGATTTCCGCATGCGGCCCGGAATGCGCCACTATTTTGGTTGCGGTTCGTTTGGTTGCGGCGGGGCAGCGAGCGCGTGGACGATCCAAGGAACGATAACTTCCTTGAACATGACAGGGTCGGGCCAGACGCCTTTCTGCCGGCCCAGGTGACCACCGTGAGGGTTAATCCAGCCGGTTTTGGGAACGTCGCCAGCGCTTAGTAGCCGGTAGGTATCCGAGATCGGAACCTGGGTATCGAGGACACCGGCCATAATCAACATTGGCGCCGTGGGCTTTCCGAGCAGGCCTTGCGTGATCAGCGACATTTTCGGGAAAACTTCTACTAGCTCGTCAATCGTGTTGACGTTATCAAAAATGGACATCATTGCGGGTGCCTGATCGAACAGATATTCGCGGTTGCCCTGCAAGTGGCTCAAGACAAATTCTTTTTGAAAATCGTCGTGAATTGGCGGGGACTGCACGCTGACGGCTTTGAGACGAGTTTTTTCTAAGATTGCCATCTTAGTGCCCCAGTAAGCGCCCCAGCTTACGCCGTGGAATTCAACTTTGGTTTTATCGACCTCGGGACGGCTGTAGACGTAGTCGATTACGGTCGTAAACAAGCGGTCGGCTGTTGGGCTGGCTTTGATCGGAGCCTGTCCGGTACCCGGGCCATCGACCGCGAGATATCCGATTCCGTAGGGCAAGATGGCGGAAAAGGTTTCGGCGAGATCTTCCTTGCGGCTATCGAGGCCGTTGACGGCGATCACAAGTGGAACAGGGCCGGTTGTGTTCCTCGGGAAACGTAAGTAGCCGACGATTTCTTGGCCTTCGAATGGGATGTGAACGATTTCCATCGGAGGATCCCAGAATTTTGTGTGAGCCCGAAATGCCTCGAGCGCCTTTTCGTAGGAGCGCTGCTTGCCGGGAGACGAGGGGACGGGCCAGCGTCCAAAGGAATAGACGCGCCAGGCCCGGATGTAGTCCGCATCGGCCTTGGCGGGATCGGTTTTTTCGAGGGATTTCGCTTCGGCCATGTAGCGGTCGCCCACTGCGATGAAGGCTGCCGCCCACTCATCGCGATCTTTGCTGTGAATGGATGCGAATGCTTCTTTGAGGTCGGCGGGATTCTGACCGATGCAGGGATACTGGCCATTTTCGGCGCGCGTGATGGCTTCCGCTTTGATTTCTTCAATCGTGCGTTCACTGCTGGGCTGAGGAGGCTGCTGAGCGCTGGCGGGGCTGGCGTGAAAACAGAATATCGACAACAGAGTTGCTAGAACAATCTTGGTGTTCAAGAAATTGATCGCGCGTCGCATCTGGCCGGACTCCTTCGAGAATTCGTGGCTGAAGTTGAAAAGGCAGCCGGATGTTATCCAGCTGCCCTTGTTGAAATTTCACATTGTTAAATCTAGAAGCCGAGCTTCAAGCCGAGCTGAATGGCTCGGCTGCCGCCGGAACCGATGACAGGATTCGAAGCTGCCACGTCGGGGGTGGCGCATCCGCATCCGAACGAACCCGTTGAAGGATCGTTGTGGGCCCAGCCGTTCTGACCACCGAATGGATTGGCGATGTTTGGATGATTGAGGAAGTTGAAGAATTCGGCGCGGAATTGGGCGCTGAAACGTTCGTGGAATCTCCATGTCTTCGCGACGGAGAAATCCCAGTTACGAAAACCAGTGTCGCGGAATACGTTTCGCCCCATGGTGCCAAACGTACCGAGAGCCGGAGGCAGCATCAACGAGCTGCGATTCGCATAGCAGCCGAAAGCTCCGAGCGCAGTGCTGTTTAACCCGGTGGGATTGCCGTTATCGAGCGACAGAGCTTTTGCAACACAAGCGGGATTCGACTGATTTGGGAAAAACGGAATCCCAACTGCGGTGGATTGGAAGTCGTTAGGATTGCCGAAGAAATTCCAGCGATCGTTCAATGCACCGGAGCCGCTGACGTCTGTGCCGGCGTCCATCACTCCGAAGGGTTGTGAACTGTAGAGGCTGACGATCGAATTGAGCTCCCAGCCTTTGAGCATTTGCGCAAAACCATCACGGCCGGGAATCTGGTAGTTGACGGTGAGGGTCCCGCGATGGCGAATGTCGAAATCGCTGCTGGCATATTCGCGTCCCGGGTGCGTGCTGTCAGAAGGCAAACCCAGGCCCGCGCCGAAATCCCAGTTAGCGCCGACGTCATCGAGCGAATGCGAATAGGTGTAACCGGCGATGAAAGTGAAGTGGTGATATTCCCGGCCGGTAAGGGTGGCCTGCAAGCCATTGTAATTCGATTTGTAGTTGTTGCTCATCTGGTAGATGTTTTGGAGGAACGGAAATGCAGCATTGAAGGGCCGGGCTGCCTGCTCGGCGCCCGGATCCGATCCGCAGTTGTCGAATGCAGGCGCGGAGGCCTGACAGGCGGAGATTGCCGCCGGAGTCCAACCTGAACCTTCGGCTGCCTGGTTGAGATCGCGAATGCCGACGAGGTCCGCGCCGTGGTTGCCGACATAGGCGACTTCGAACGAGAGATTGTTGGTGATGGCGTGCTGAACGTTCAGCGTCCAGCTTTCCACGTAGGGCGTTTTGAGATTCGGATTAATGCCCATGATTGAGCACGGATTCGCGGCGCAATTCAATGGGGTGGTTGGAAACACAGTGCCGGGACCATTCCAATTCAGGCCGGTCGACGGAAATAGATTAATTGTGCCGACCGCGATATTTCCGCCGCCTGGCGTAACGCCCTCCGCTCCTGTGGGAATGGTGCTGATGCCTAAAGAATTATTGAGAGCAAGGAAGGCTTCCCAATTGATCGTCTCGTAGATGATTCCAAACGCGGCGCGAACCACAGTCTTCCCTGTTCCGAACGGATCCCAAGCGACACCGACGCGAGGTGCGAAATTGTTGTGGTCGCCGTGATAGGGAGCGCTGATCTGCTGACCGACCTGCTCGAGGCCAATCGTGGGACTGAAATTGCCGATCAAGTTGTGGTCTTCCTTGACGACCGTGTTGATTTCGTAGCGCAGGCCCAAATTGAACGTGAGATTCTTGGTCGCGCGCCAGTCATCTTGCACGAAGGCTGCGTAGCCCCAATTGTGGATGTGACGCGTGGGATCGCCGACGAGCAAAGTAGCGGAATCCGGGAAACCGGCGAAATAAGCCTCAAGCGAGGTAGCCGTGGGAAATGGGAAGTCGGCGGGATTGAATCCGAATTTGATTCTGCCGCGCGCGCCGCCATAAGCGCCGCCTTCGAAAGCGTCGCGGTGAATTTCACCCCCGAACTTTATGGCGTGCTTGCCGAAAATTCTCGACACGTGATCTACGAACTGCGTACGAGTATCCGGCCCTTGCACTTTGGGCCAGTTAAATCCGCCGAGCTCCTGGGGAAAGATGTAGAAGGGCGCGATGTTGATGCGCGGCAAGCCGCCATAGAGCGGGTTGGTTACGCCGGTGTCAAGCCCGTAGGAACTTGCAGGGACGTTGTGATCGTTGGTGAATGTGGGCTGATAGAGCCGGTTATAACCGAACCGCGCTTCATTGACCCACGTGGAATTGGGGACGTAGGTCCAATTGACGCCGAATACCTGGGCGCGTGTGTGAATCGCCGTCAGCCAAATGGTTTGAAGCTGGCTGGCATCGCTGACCGTGCCGTTATTGTTTCCGAAGAAATACCGGCCCGTGATCGTGTTCTTGTCGTTGAGGTGATAGTCCACTTTGCCGATGGCGTTGTCGGAACTCACGGTGTTGGGAAGTCCGAAGTTCAGGGACGTGGGGCCGTTCGGGTTTGTGCCGGGATTCGTCGGGAAGCCCGTGCCGTTGCAGGAAATAGGTGGGCCGAGGGTGCAACCGCCGATCTGCAGACTGGCGGGGCTAATCGGAACGTGGCCCGCTTGCAAGTCTGCGATCGCATCGATAAGGCTATTGGCGCAGTCACCAGTGCCCGTGAATGTACAAGGAGAGCCGCCCGCGGGCGTTGGCAATGGGACCGTGGTTGGCGTTTGAATCGTACCGATATTGCCGACCGAGTATCGCTGACCTTCGTACCCTCCGAAGAAAAACAATTTATCCTTGATGATCGGTCCGCCGACGGTGGTGCCGAATTGCTCGAGATTTCTCGGTTGCTTGACCTGATCGTCGGTGTTGAAGAAATTGCGAGCGTCGAGCGGAGTGTCGCGTCCGAACGCAAACGCGGTGCCATGTAGACCGTTCGTGCCTGATTTCAAACCAACGTTGACGATCGCGCCCGGTTTCCAGCCGTATTCGGCAGGAGGATTTTCGATCAAGTTGAATTCCTGAATCGAGTCGATGGGAAGAATCGTTGCGGAATCGCCGGCGATGCCAGCGCCGTTGATGATGCTCTGGCCGGAAAAAGGCTCGCTGTTAAAAAGACCGTCAAGCAAGTAAACGTTGTCTTCGGCTCGCAGACCGTTCGTGCTCGTGGTGGAAAATCCGCCGCCGGGATAGCGAACGATGCCTGGACGGAGTTGGAGCAGGTTTTCATAGTTGCGGCCATTCAGGGGAAGATCGGTAATTTCTTCGTTGGTTAGAGTGCCGCCAAGCGTGGAGGTCGTTTCATTGATGAGAGGAACTTCTTCATTGACTACGACAACTTGAGTGGCATCGCCGGTCTGCATTACCACGTCAATGCGAACGTCGCTCGCCACTTCGACTTGGATGTTGGGGCGCTCGAAACGCTTGAAACCTTTGTTCGTCACGGTAATCTTGTAGGTCCCGGGTTCGAGGTTCGGCGCGAAATACTCGCCGGCCCCGTCGGTGACGATGGTGCGCGAGGTACCGCGCTGCACGTCAGTGATCTGGACCATGGCGCCGACGATCGCGGCGTCGCTCTGATCTCGAACATCGCCCAAGATTCGTCCCAGCGAGGACTGCGCAAACGTGGGGAGGGAGAGAAGCAACATTCCGAGCGCGAGCGCCAAAGCGCCGGTCCAGAGTCCCAGAAAATGGCGCCAACGAGAGTGCGCTCGAAGCGATAGAATTTCCATATTTCCCCCGATCAAGTGTCAGAAAACGTAGAAATGTCTTCTGTGGTATGACAGCCCTACCACCTTACGATTTGGGAAGTCAAGGCTTTTTTTATTGGAAACATCAGCAAAACAGTGGTATGATGGCTATACCAAATGAGCGCTTCCCACCATATCGCTCTCGGATGCCCCTATCCACGGGCTTTTTTGACTCTTTCATGCAATCGTGCTCCTGCCGTAAGATTTCGTCCCTGTGCTGTAACAATGACTGGGTGGAGAGTGCGATGAGCATTGCAACGATCAATCCTGCGACCGGAGAAACGATAAAAACATTCGAGGCTCTTTCGGATTCGCAGCTCGAGGACAGGCTGCAGCTTGCGGTCCGCGCGTTCGGAGAATTTCGCAAAACGACGTTCGCCGAGCGCGGTGCGTGGATGCGGAGAGCGGCGGAGATACTGGAATCCGAGAAAGAGAAACTTGGCCGGGTGATGACCACCGAGATGGGCAAGACGTACCGGTCGGCGGTGGACGAAGCCGCGAAGTGCGCGTGGGTATGCAGGTACTACGCCGAGAATGCGGAAAAATTTCTGGCGGACGAAGCGGCAGACGTACCTGGCAGCAAGAGTTTCGTACGCTACCTGCCGCTCGGGCCGATACTGGCAGTGATGCCTTGGAACTACCCGTTCTGGCAGGTTTTTCGTTTCATCGGCCCGTCACTGATGGCTGGGAACGTGGGACTGCTGAAACATGCGTCGAACGTGCCGCAATCGGCTTTGTTGATTGAAGACGTGTTGCTGCGGGCCGGATTTCCCAAAGGTGTGTTCCAGACGTTGCTGATCGGCTCGGCGAAGGTAGCAAAAATCCTGGCTGATCCGCGGGTGAAAGCGGCAACGCTTACCGGCAGTGAGGGAGCGGGGGTACAGGTGGGGATCGCTGCGGCGACCGACATCAAGAAAGTCGTATTGGAGCTGGGCGGAAGCGACCCTTTCATCGTGATGAAGAGCGCGAACTTGGAGCAAGCAGTTACGGTGGGCGTAAAAGCGCGAGTTCTCAATAACGGTCAATCGTGCATCGCTGCGAAGAGATTTATCGTTGACGAGGCGATCGCGGACGAGTTCGAGCGAATGTTCGTTAAGAAAATGGAAGCTTTGAAGGTGGGCGATCCATTCGACGACCACACGGACGTTGGCCCGCTGGCTACTGCGGACGGACTGAATGAGCTGGACGCCGACGTGCAGAAAACAATTCAAGCAGGAGCGCGCCTGATAACTGGGGGAAAACGGTTGGATCAGCCTGGGAACTACTACCTGCCAACTGTGCTCACGAATATCCCCGAAGGTTCTCCGGCAGCGTGCGGTGAACTGTTTGGGCCTGTAGCGTCACTGTTTCGCGCAAAAAACGCAGAGGATGCGATTCGCATCGCAAACGCGAGTCCGTTTGGACTGGGCGCGAGCGCATGGACGAACGACAGCATAGAGCGCGAAAAGTTTATCAATGGCCTCGAATCCGGGATGGTGTTCATCAACCGCATGGTGGCTTCGGATCCGCGGCTGCCGTTTGGGGGAGTGAAGCGATCGGGGCACGGTCGGGAGCTGGCAATTTTTGGTATTCGCGAATTCATGAATATCAAGACAGTGTCGATTGAAGGCGCGTGATTGTCGAATTTGTTTTGCGGTCTTAATGCGAAAGGTCCAGCGACCCAAAAGCGGGAGAGCACATGTACAAGGTGATTCGTACTTCGCGGCTCTACGAGCAGATCGTGCAGCAGATCGAAGATTCGATTCTAAAAGGCACGCTCAAATCAGGCGACCAACTTCCGTCCGAGCGCGAATTGGCGCTTAAGTTTGGCGTAAGCCGCACGGCCGTGAGAGAGGCTGTGAAAGCGCTGCATGAAAAGGGCTTGGTAGAAGCGTACTCAGGGCGCGGAACATTTATCACGAATGGGACGTCGCAGGCCGTGACCCAATCGATCAACCTGATGATGAGAATCGATCAGACGGACGGTTCGGCAAATCTGGCTGAAGTGCGACAAATTCTCGAACCTGAAATCGCTGCGATGGCAGCTACGCGCATTCAGGAGCCGCAATTGGCGCTGATGCGCGAGGCATATGCGGTGATGAATAATTCGATCAAAGATCCCGACGCGTATATCGAAGCCGACCTGGATTTTCATTTGGCGCTCGCGGAGGCTGTAGACAATCCGCTGATTCTCTCACTGCTCGATTCGATCGTCGGATTGCTTCGCGAGCAACGAATCAAGATTTTTTTCGAAGCAGGTGGCCCGGAGCGCGGGCAGCATCACCACGCGCGGATCCTTGCAGCGATTGAAAAGCGCGACCCGGAAGCCTCGAGGGCCGCGATGCGTGAACACCTGAAACAAGTTCGAGAAGATTCGGGTCCGCGAACGAAGAAACGAAGCGCAGTTTTGGAAGCGAACTCCTAAGGCCGGCGAGGTTGCGAATGGCGAATTTGGGTTTTGTCGGGCTCGGCGTGATGGGTAGCGAAATGGTGAGCCGCTTGTTGGACAAGGGGCACACCGTCACCGGCTACAACCGCACACGCGCGAAGGCGGAACGCTTAATCAAGAAAGGCATGAAATGGGGCGATAGTCCACGTGCAGTGTGCGCGGCCGCGGACGTGACGTTTTCGATGGTGACAAATGAAAAGGCGCTGGGCGCCGTGATGGAAGGAGCGGACGGAATTCTAAGTGCGGTCAGTGCAGGAAAATTTCTAGTTGATATGAGTACGGTAAGCCCCGGCTACAGCCGGGCAATCGCCGCGAAAGTGCGCGAAAAGGGCGCCGACATGATCGACGCGCCAGTCTCAGGAAGCGTGATCACACTGCAAGAAGGAAAGCTTTCCGTCATGGTCGGTGGACGACGCGAAACATTCGACCGGCTAAAGCCGATCCTGGACAACATAGGACCCAAGGTGACGTATGTAGGCGACAACGGCCTTGCGCTCTCGATGAAGATTGCGACGAATTTGAGTCTAGCCGTGCAGATGATGGCGTTTAGCGAAGGCGTATTACTGGCGGAAAAAAGCGGGATCAAACGCGAGGTAGCAGTGGACGTGCTGGTGAATAGCGCGATCGCTTCACCGATGATCAAGTACCGCGGGCCGTTCGTTCTGACGATGCCGGAAGAAGCCTGGTTCGACGTGAACATGATGCAAAAAGACATGATGCTGGCGCTAGACATGGGTCGCGCACTGGACATTCCGCTGCCAACGACGGCGGTTTCGAATGAGTTTTTGTCTGCCGCGCGCGGAATGGGATTCGCGAAGCAGGATTTTGCGGTGGTGTTTGATGTGCTGGCGCGAATGTCGGGAGTGGCGAAATGACAACGGCTTCGGATCCAGTTCCAGCAAGCGCTGCGTTGAGCGCGGAAAAATTGTTGCGAATGTACCGGAAGATGATGGCTATCCGGTTGTTCGAAGAAAATGTGAATGAACTTTACACCCGCGCGCTGATGCCAGGCCTTGCACATTTGTACATCGGAGAGGAAGCGATCGCAGTGGGAGTCTGCGAGGCGCTACGCCGTGAAGATTATGTAACCAGCACGCATCGCGGCCACGGACATTGCCTGGCGAAAGGCGCGTCGCCCGAATTGATGTTTGCCGAATTGCTAGGTAAGGAAGCGGGATATTGCCGCGGGAAGGGCGGTTCGATGCACATCGCCGATCCTGCTACAGGAAATCTGGGAGCAAATGCGATCGTTGGGGGAAGTGTTGGGATTGCGACGGGAGCCGCACTTTCGGCGAAGACTCTGAAGACGGGGCAAGTGGCGGTGTGTTTCTTTGGTGAAGGAGCGCTTGGTCAGGGAGTGCTTTATGAATGCTTCAACCTCGCGCAGCTCTGGAAGTTGCCCGTGATATACGTCTGCGAAAATAATATGTATTCGGAATACACACATTTTTCAGAAACCACAGCCGGCGATATCCCAACGCGCGCAGCGGCCTTTGGAATTCGAGCAGAAACCGTGGATGGGCAGGATGTGCGCGCGGTGTTTGCCGCAGCGACGACACTAGCGGACCGGGCACGGCGAGGCGATGGACCGGCGTTTCTAGTTTGCAATACATACCGCTATCGCGGGCACCATGTGGGCGACATCAATCGCGAATATTATCGCTCGAAAAAAGAAGAACAGGAGTGGCTGCGCGAGAACGATCCTATCAAGAACTACTCCGACTGGCTGAAGGCCGAGAAGCACGCGGATGCCACGGCGCTGAGCGCAATTGAATCCGAACTCAAAACAGAAATGGATAGCGCTATGAAATTTGCGATTGGCGCGCCTTATCCGGGGGTCGATGAAGTCGATCAGGACGTATATGCCTGAAATTGAGACGGGCGTTCGCGAAATAACTTTCGCGGAAGCGATTCGCGAGGCGCTCGCGGAAGAAATGCGTCGTGATCCCCGCGTGTTCGTTATGGGCGAGGACGTGGCGGAAGCCGGGACTCCGTTCAAGGTGCTCTCGGGATTGGTGGAAGAATTCGGAACGTCCCGGGTGGTGGATACTCCAATTTCTGAAGCGGGATTTACGGGCGTCGGAGTGGGCGCAGCGATGACCGGTTTGCGCCCGGTGGTGGACATCATGTTCGGCGATTTCATCACGCTAACGATGGATCAGATGGTGAATCAGGCAGCGAAAGTTCATTACATGTCCGGTGGAAAATGGAAAGTTCCGATGGTGATGCGGACGACGCTGGGTGCTGCACGGCGTTCGGCGGCACAACATTCTCAATCGCTGCATGCGTGGTTCAGTCACGTTCCGGGATTGAAGGTCGTGCTGCCCTCAACACCTTACGACGCGAAGGGGTTGCTAAAGACTGCGATTCGAGATGATAGCCCGGTGGTTTTTTTCGAAGACAAGATGAGCTACAAGCTGAAAGGGCCGGTTCCGGCGGAGGAATATACGATTCCGTTTGGCGTGGCGGACATTAAGCGCGTAGGAACGGACATC
>Ga0210388_10001857_pt1 | contig 16596 bp, 16 predicted proteins | sample IncBWC19OmetaG_FD_155485 | JGI IMG/M metagenome (GOLD analysis project Ga0210388, IMG submission 155485) | Forest soil microbial communities from Barre Woods Harvard Forest LTER site, Petersham, Massachusetts, United States - Inc-BW-C-19-O ...
ACCCGCCAACACATCTTCGCTGCTCACGCTTGCCCCGAGCTCGACGGCTCAAGGTATCAAACTGAGAATCCTGAACAGCGCCGGACCGATCGATTTTGGACCCGATTCGCCTGCAGCAGGCACGACTCATCAATGGTTTCTGGGCGCCTCCAGCAGCATCAGCGGCGTACCGCTCACCGTGCAGTACTATCGCGATGACACAAATCCCGCGGGTACTGCCCCGGCCGCGCTGTCCGCAGGCAGCGTTCACGCGCAAGCTACCTTCACCATGAGCTATCAGTAGAGAGGCAGCACGGAGCCGCGCCGATCGCTAAGCTCCAGAAGCTGCAGACTTTGCACGAGCTTTGATTCCAGCCCCTGAGCAGCCTGGGCCTCAAGTTACCGTTGTAACACCCCTCGCCCTGTCTGAAATCCTGCCGCTACGGAGGCCTATTTTAATGGAGGCCGTAAGACCATCAGTCGATGCCCGCGTGGCCATCGCTCGTCGAACCTTCCCGGGAGTGCCAATGACGTTCTATAGCCATAAGATCGCATCGTTTGTCTGTCTTTTCTGTCTCGTCGGTGGCAGCAGCAGTTGGGCGGCTGATCCCACGGTTGCTGCGACGGTGATCAGCGAGGCAGGCGCGCAGCAGGTGCTCAGTGCGGCCGAACACACGGCCGAAGCGCTTCACGCGCCCTGTGCCATCGCCGTCGTGGATACCAGCGGAATCCTTGTGGCCTTCCTCAAGATGGACGGAGTCCGGGCTGGCAGTCCGGATCTTGCGATTGGCAAGGCGCGTACCTCCGCCTTACTGCAACGGCCCAGTGCAGAGACCGAGAGCGCCGTCAACAATGGCCGCCCTGCCTTTGGCACGTCAGGACTCATGACTCTGCGTGGCGGTGTCCCGCTGATGGCGGGCGCACATGTGGTTGGAGCGGTCGGGATCGCCAGTCTCGACAAGGACAACGACGTGAAGATCGCGCAAGCGGCGGCCGCAGCATTTGCGTCCCTCTCCCCTGGACAGCCAGCCGCGCGCTAGGGCGTTGAACGCGGAGCGAAATCCCTAATCACCTGCTGCTCGCATTCCCGCTACCGAAACGCAAAGCTACCGGGACGTCAACGAGACTGGCATACAAACCCAACCATTCGCGTCCAATATCATTTTCATGATGAACTCTAAGGTGCCTGCGGATGGACGGTTGGAGTCCTTTGATTAATGTGCCGCAGGAGCTTCCATCATGACGAAACTTGCCGATTATCAGAACGGGTTCGCGAACGCGCGCCTCTCACGTTCCAAGAGCGGGGTGCTGGAAGTAGTCTTGCACACCAACGGCAACACGCTACTGTTCAATGGTCACACGCATGAGCAGTTTGTGGATCTTTTTCATGCGATAGGGTCCGACGCGGACAATCGCGTCGTGATCCTGACAGGCAGTGGCCCAGCATTCATGGAATCGATCAGCCCTGAGGGCTTCGACTTCTTCAGTCCTCAGGGGTATGACAAGATCTATCGGGAGGGCAAGAAGGTTCTGATGAACATTCTGGACATCGAGGTGCCTCTTATCGCCGCCGTCAATGGCCCGGTGCGGTTGCACAGCGAATATATCCTGCTCGCGGACATCGTGTTGGCCACACCCGCGACGGTTTTTCAGGACAAGCCGCACTTCGAGCTCGGCATCGTCCCGGGTGACGGTATGCATCTTCTTTGGCCGGAGGTCATCGGTAGCGTGCGTGGCCGGTACTTCCTTTTGACGCGACAGGAGCTCCCAAGTCAGACGGCCAAGGATTGGGGAGTAGTGAATGAGATCGTCGCCCCGGAAAAGCTCTTGCCCCGCGCTCGCGACATTGCCGAAGGACTCGCCAAGCTGCCTCCCCTCACCACGCGCTACACACGTATCGCCCTGACGCAGAAGCTGAGACGGATCATCGATGAGGGTGTGGGGTACGGTCTTGCGCTGGAGGGTATCAGCGCGGCGGATGTCGCGCGCGCCAGCCAGAGTGGTCGGTGATCAGACGGGCTGGTCCGTAATCGGCATCGCTCGCTACAAGGCGGCAGTTCGCTGACCAACATCAATGCCGGCGCCATCGGCGGCTATCGGCGTGTGAAAGCGGCCGGGAACCCAAGGTAAGTTGGCTCGCCGGCGGGAACGCCGGTTGGGGCCCAGGTGGGCTCGCGACGCTGTCAGCTGATTGAAGTTGAAATATCGACCGCGTACCATCCTCCCCCTGACGACGGATCTAACACGTCGCCACAAGCAACAACAATGTCGGTGCGGGGAGCGCTCGACTGCCTTCCTGCTTCGATCACGCTTGCGATTCGGAAGGAGGAACCCATGACACTGCGTACACCAGGATCGATTCTCGTACTGGGGCTGCTGCTGCTAGCGCCGCTTGCGGCTCAGGCCGACAACAATGACAAGAACAAATTTCCGTACCTCGAGGAGACGGTTACCCAGCTCGAGGCCCAGATGGCGGCCGGCACACTAACTTCCGAGCAGCTCACGCGCGCCTACATCCAGCGTATTGCGCAGCTCGACCAGGGGGGACCAGGCGTTGGCGTCAATGCGCTCATCGAGTTGAATCCCGACGCACTCGCCCTCGCGCGCCAAGCCGACGCACTGCGACGGCAGGGCAAGGTACTCGGGCCTCTGCACGGCATTCCGGTGCTGCTCAAGGCGAACATCGACACCGGCGACAAGATGCAGACGACCGCCGGCTCCCTCGCGCTGCAGGGCGCTCCGGCGCTGCACGACTCGACCGTTGCCGCCAACCTGCGTGCCGGGGGCGCGGTGATTCTCGGCAAGACCAACCTGTCGGAATGGGCGAATTTCCGCTCTTTCTTCGCCGTGAGCGGTTGGTCGGCGGTCGGCGGACAGACCCACAATCCCTACGGGCTCGACCGCAATCCCTGTGGCTCGAGCTCGGGCTCAGGAGCCGCCGTGTCTGCTAACTTCACCGCGGTTTCCTTTGGGACTGAGACCGACGGAAGTATCGTCTGCCCCGCGAACGCCAATGGTGTGGTCGGCATCAAGCCCACGGTAGGTCTCACCAGCCGCGCCGGGGTCGTGCCGATCTCGCACACCCAGGACACCGTCGGTCCCCACGGCCGCACGGTCGCCGACGCGGCGATCGCGCTCGGCGTGATCCAGAGCCGTACCTTCGACGGCCGCGACTCCGCGACCGGCGGCGTGCCGCTCGGCTGGCAGGGCCGCTTCACCCGACCGACCAACATTCCGACCGACTACACGCAATTCCTGAACCCGAATGGCCTGAAGGGTGCGCGACTCGGCGTGACGCGTCAGGGCATCGACAGCGCGCCCGCGAATGTGGTCGCGGCGTTCGAGTCCGTGCTAACGGCACTGACGGCGGCCGGCGCGACCGTGATCCAGCTCGACGGGCCGAACGCCGACGTCTCGCCGGTATTTACCTTCCCGGTGGCGACGGGCGAGACGTTCGTCCTTGAATTCGACTTCAAGGGCGACGTGCAGAGTTATTTCGCCACGCGCGTGGGCGTGCCGGTGGCGGGCGGGACCCTTGCCGATGCGATTACGTTCGACAACGCCAATGCCGATGCGGAGATGCCGTTCTGGGGTCAGGAGATCTTCACCGAAGCGCAAGCGCTGCTCCCCGGCGCCAACACGCCGCAGACCGACCCGAATCTCGGCGTTCCCGTTGGCACGACGTATAACCAGGCGCTGGCGATCGATCAGGCAGCGGTCGTCAACGGCATCGACCTCGCGATCGCCACGTACAAGCTCGATGCGGTCGTGGCGCCGACCGACAACCCGGCTTGGTCGACCGACCTGCTGTACGGTGATCACTTCGTGTTCGGCAGCTCGGGGCTCGGTGCTCCGGGCGGCTATCCGTACGTGCAGGTGCCGGCGGCCAACGTCTTCGGCATCCCATTCGGGCTAACCTTCTTCGGCACCGCATTCAGCGAGCCGAAGCTGATCACGCTGGCATCCGGCTTCGAGGCCGTAACGCACGAGCGGGCTAACAACCCGCCGCAGCTCACGCCGACAATTCCCGATGACCATGTCGCCGGTGTGCCGCTCAACGTGCCGCACCAGAACGCTCGAGACAAGCCGCGCGACTGGCGGCCAAACCACCTGTAGCGTCCTGCGTCTGCAGACACCTGAGGGGTCCGGCGCGCGAATGCCAGACCCCTCGGGAAAGGGGCCCGACAGCGCGACGCAGCCACGCCGAGGATACGTCGCGCTCCGCGGGATGTTGTCCGCCGCTACTGCGACGGTGGCTGGAACGCCGCCAGAAACTCTTCTCTGGAGATCACGCCGTCGTGGTTAGTGTCGACACTATCGAAATTCGCTGCAACCGTGGGGTGAGCCTGTGCTTGTTGTCGCGTAAGCTTCCCGTCGTGACTCGTGTTCAGCCTGTCAAAGACCGCGCCCACATCGACCGACTGGCTCGCGTGTGGCGCTGTTTCAGTTGCAGGTCGTTGCGCGCTGTTGGGTGCTGCAGGGGGGTTCTGCGGGGCCTGTTGAGCGAACGCAGCGGTAGAGAGCATGGCGGCCACAAGTGCAATGGATGACTTCATTAAGGAATCTCCTTGGGTCAGATCAGCGAAATCGAGCAACTCCAGGTCATTAAGCAACGCAGATCTGAATAGGTTCCCCCGAGCCGCACAGCAGTGTTCCCGCCGCGCTGTACTGCTACAGCGTCGCAGAGAGCTTTGGTTTGGCCTGTACCGCAAAAAAACAGCTTCGCTTCTAGCCCGATTCGGGCGCGTGGAAACTCAGGCTAACGTCCATCGAACGTAAAGCATGGCTCGAGCGTGCGCGCCGCATACAATGCGCCGTAAGCCGACAAGTGACTGTCATCGAAGTAGAGTGACTGGCCGTCGGCCTTGTAGAGACAAGAGTCTGTTGGACACAGTGCGTCCTTGGGATCCACCACTTTGAGCCCGCCGCCCTGAGCTATGGCGCGTAGATCGTGCTCCATCTCCCAATGCTGGGCCAGGGCATCCGCGCGACTCAGCGTCAGAAAGTCATCCGGGATGTGCCGGCGATGCGCCACGACCAGCGCATGGGAAACCGCATACTTAAGCATCGGAACTGCGAGTACAACACAAATTGAGTGCGCATGATCGCTGACGCGGTTGACGGCCTGTTCGATACCAACAGCGATGTCGTGGACGTGTGGGGGCGGTTCGGTAGCGACCCAGGCCCCGTCAAGAATGATGAGTTCGGGTTTGACTCGTGCGATGGCTTCGATGACTGCGGCGTTGAAAGTTGCGCACCCATATCGGTCCGTAGCCGCATCGAGCCCGATCGCGCTGGGAGGCGCGAACAGCGGCAGGCAGTTGTATTTCGCCACGAAATACGTCTGCATGCCATGCTCCTTCGCCAATGCCTTGAAGGCCGGCATCAACGACATCGCGTGACTGTCGCCCCACACCAGCACCTTTGGGGCGCTGCCGCCCGGCCCGTAGTTGCACACTCTCCCGGCACGGACCTGCTCCAGGGGCACCTCCTCTACGCAACGAACCCGGTCCGGAGTGCCGTAGTTGCTCACGATGAGTCCCTGTACCTCCGGCGGGAATCGGTGCGGGAAGCCGTCGGAGTTCCACAGCATCAAACCGGCGAGGAGAATGCCCGCGCTTCCGACACCCACGCTGACCAGCAGAGCTCGCGTGCTCTTCATGAGCATGCGGGTCCTCACCGGCCGTTCTATGAGGCGCCAGCTTGCGGCCGCCACCAAAAGGGTGGCGGCGAGCGACACAGTCGTTGCGCCAGGTGTGAGCCGTGTAATGCGATAGTAGTTAACGAAGGCGAGCAACGGCTGGTGCCACAGATAGAGTGAATAGGAAATCAGTCCGATGAAAACCAGCGGCGGCCAGGAGAGCATGCGATTGACCAGAGCCGGGCGGGGACTGCTGCCGGTGGCGAGCAACGCAGCGGTGGCCAGGCACGGCAGCATCGCCGCAGTTCCCGGGTACGGTGTCTCCGCCGTGTAGAGGTATACGGCGATGACGATACCCAGCAAACCCGCAACCGCCAGGCCCTCGGCGGCGATGCGGTGCCCTATTCGCGCAGTCCCGCCAATTGCCAGCGTTGCGCCCAACAAGAGCTCCCAGGCGCGGGTCGGCGCGAAAAAGTAGTTCGCCCTCGGTTTGTAGTGCGAAGCCCAGACGCATAACGCCAGGGAAATCGCAGCCAGAACAACGAGCGCCAGGCGCCGATGAGACAGTTGGTACCGGGTGATGGCAATTAACAGCAGCGGGTAGAGCAAATAGAACTGCTCTTCCACGGAAATCGACCACAGGTGGGTAAGTGGAAGTTCCCGGATGTTTGGAGCGAAGTACCCGCTCCGCTCCGACCAGGTTGCGACGTTGCTCAGCATTACCGGCGTCGCCGCGAGGTATTTCCCCACGTTCACCAGCTCATCGGGCGTAAACAACGTGACAGCCACAATCAATGTCACGAGGCAGGTGGCCAACAAAGCTGGCAGGATGCGCCGCATACGTCGCAGGTAGAATGCGCTAAGCGTCCGACCCACGGACTCCTCGCGCGATACCTCCAGCAGCTGCGTGATAAGGTAGCCGGAGATCACGAAAAAGATATCTACTCCGACATATCCGCCCCCGAACCCTGGAACGTCATTGTGAAAAAGGATGACGGCAATGACGGCGAGCGCCCGCAGACCGTCGATGTCTGCGCGGTATCCTGGAGCGTGCGAGCGCCCCGGTGTCAGGCCTCCGGTCCGTGCGACCCCCCACCCACTGCGGTCCGCTCTCGTCACGCGTCCTTGAGCGCAGTCAGCTCGAACTCCATCGCCCAGATGACACCGCAAAGATGGCGCGCGGCGACTTCCAGGAAAGTCTTCGCCAACGGAGCGGTCACTTTCCGATAAGAGCCGGCCTTGATGAAGTAGTTCTTGTTGTCCACGCGAAAGCGTGCCGTCGTGTAGTACGGCCGCTCCTTGCAGTATTGCTTCGACGGGTCGAAGAAATCGAACGAGTACTCAGTGAAAGCCTTCCTGTGCGTGGGATCCGACACCACGTCGCGAGAGTTCCAGTACGGCACGTGGATGACGACTCGGGCACCGGGTGAGCAGACCCGGTGTATCTCCTCCAGCGTCTTAACGGTGTCGGGAAGGTGCTCCAGCGTATGGAGCATGCGCACCTCGCCGGCGTACCCGGCCTCGAACGGCCAGGGGAAAACCGCCAGATCATGCACGACATTGACACCGGGAATCTCGGCGCTGTCGACGTTGACCCATCCTTCGAGGATGTCAGTTCCACAGCCAAGGTGTAGCCTCTGTACCGTCGCCATCTCTTCCCCCAAAGGTCAAGGTCCGGTCACCGCAGGTTGGATCTTACGCGCCGCGCACCTGCCGCGCCCAGGCATTGTTACAGATGAAACTCCCAATGACATCGGCATTGGGTACCGGCTGGGTACGGTTGTGTTGCGCCGTTACCGAGCGCTGCAGAGAAAAGGGAGCCTCCGATCATGCGTATCTTGGGAGTTTTTCGATGTTAGCGCCAAAACCGTCCGGCAATGTTGATTCGTCCGGTGACCCGCGGATCGAACAGCTGCACAGAACGATTGGCCAGAGCCGCCCACGGGCCCTGCTACACCGCGAAGTCATCGGCGCGGCCGGGGTACTGCAGATAGCCGCCTTCTGCACCGACTACACCTATTACACGACGGCGGTCTGGCAGTGGGCAAACTTCTCCGCCTGGCTCATCACGGCCGGCCTGATCGTCACCCTGTTCGCCGTCATCTTGCTGCTGATCGACTTGGCAACAGGGCGCGCCCGCCGCCTCAACACGGGTTCATTCATCCTGGTTACCGCGGCCACGTTGCTGTCCTTGGTCAACGCGTTCGTACATAGCCGCGACGCGTGGACCTCCGTTGTACCGCAAGGGATCTTGCTGTCCGCAGTGTCCGCCATCCTGCTAGTCATCGCCGGCACGCGAGGATGGAGCCTCGCGAGGAGCCGCACGACCGGAGAGCACCCATGAGAACGACACTTCTTCGCCCGATCGCCGTGCTGATCTCGTTCGTCGCCCTTGGGGCGTGCAGTTCAAAGGGCGGCGACACGGCCCGGCAATATGGCCCGGATCCTTACTTGCCCGAACCCCACGAATACCTGATGCCGCCCATGAGCGTTCCGAAGGCGACCGGTTGGAAACCCGGCGAGATGCCCACCGCTTCAGGAGGCCTCAAGGTGGAGGCGCTGGCAACAGGGCTCGAGCACCCGCGCACTCTCTATACTTTGCCCAACGGCGATATCCTGGTCGTCGAGAGTAACAGCCCGGGCACCGAGCCGTTTCGGCCCAAGGACTTCATCGCCGGAAGGGTGAAGGCGCGGGCCGGCGCCGCCGAAAAGGGCGGCAATCGAATCACTTTGCTACGCGACGCCGATGGCAACGGCAAGCCCGCGCTCAGGACCGTCTTCATCGATCATCTCCACTCGCCCTATGGAATTGTGCTCGTGGGTGACACGCTGTACGTCGCCAATACCGACGCAATCCTCGCCTTCAACTATGCGCCGGGGGCGACGCAAATCACGTCGCCTGGCGTGAAGCTCGCCGATCTTCCAGCGGGTCCGATCGACCATCACTGGACCAAGTCGATGACCGCCAACGCGGACGGTTCGAAGCTCTACGTCGGCGTGGGCTCAAACAGCAACATCACCGAAAACGGCATGGACGTCGAGGAGGGGCGCGCCGCCATTTACGAGGTCGACCGCTTAACCGGCGCCAAACGCATCTTCGCTTCGGGCACGCGCAACCCGACCAGCGTGGCCTTCGAGCCGCAGACGGGTCAGTTGTTCGCTGTCGTCAACGAGCGCGACGAGATCGGCCCCGACCTCGTCCCTGACTATTTGACCTCGATCCGGCAAGGCGGCTTCTACGGCTGGCCCTACAGCTATTGGGGAAATCATGTTGACGTTCGAGTCCACCCGCAGCGGCCAGACCTCGTCACTAGAGCGATCAAGCCCGACTATGGTTTGAGCTCCCACGTCGCCCCGCTCGGCTTGCTGTTCAGCGAAGGTCAGCGCCTGTCGCCGGCATTCGCCAACGGCGCCTTCATCGGTGAGCACGGCAGTTGGGACCGCAGCCCCTTGAGCGGCTACCAGGTGATTTTCGTACCGTTCGTGAACGGCCGACCGGTCGGCAACCCGCTGCCGGTCCTCACCGGCTTCCTCGGCTCGGACAACGAGACGGTGCACGGACGACCTGTGGGCCTCGCGCTGGACCGGAGCGGAGCATTGCTCGTCGCAGACGATGTTGGAAACACCGTGTGGCGCGTGAGCGCAGTGAACCCGGGAACCTAAGCCCGGATACGTGAGGAAGCCTGAGTTGAAGGGTCAGGATCCCGGACCATTTACCGTGCTGGCTCTAGCACTACCTGCCAAATAAAAGGATCGCCGCAAGATTGCGCCAGGTGACGGGTGAGTTGTTGCCCATCACAGACAAACCGCGGAACGCCGTCATCAATGCCCTATAAGCGCTGAACGCCAGCTGAAGTGAGTGGCGAACGACATCACCGAGTGCCAGGCTGTCGCCCATCGGCGACCTTCTCTTTCCTTAGCGAAAACAGCACGTTAGACTCTGGCGGGAGCCAAACCAATAGTTCGTTGTCGTGAAGGGCAGACAAAAACCCCCTCCCGTCTTCACCACCACGCTTCCGACCACGCTGTGATTATCAACAGTGTCAATATGTTAGATCGGCTGGCACGCCACCTGCATTATGTCTGCTGAGGCGCGGTCTCATCCGGGCATCAACTAAAAGCAAACCCGTCGAAAGCCGGGGGCGCAAAACATCCGGTCTAACGGCACGAAGGCCTCTGACAGCGGAGTTGCCGGGGCGGTAGCACGCCTCGTGAGACACCGGCACCTCGAGCAGTGCTGCGCTCTCGTGCAACCGGCGATAAATGACTTCGTCCCAACCGGCCGGCATCCGGGTCATCACATTTCCGGGGAGTCTGCATGAGAATCACCAAACACGAGTTTGGCGTAGGTCAGTTTGTCCGCACCATCCTGCTGGGCAGCGCGGCGATCGCTCTCGCCGGCACGGCCGCCACCACCACCTCTGCCGCGACCACCACCACGGCAGCCACGGCAACAACCAGCGTCGCCGCTGGCAGCGATAAATTTCCACGGCTGGGCATGTATTCAATTGCCGGCCCACAGACGTATGGCAGCACTTTCCAGTCATACGCTGCGAAGTTCCATGTGGTCATCATCAACGGCGGTTACGAGAACTGGGAAAAAAACCGGGGTTACAGCAAAGAGAAAGTCATCTCGAGCATCAAGGGTCAATCCTCCGTAAGCACCCGGGTGTTCCAATACGTCGACCTCAACGAGGTGGCCAACTCTTCCAACACCGGCCTCAACCAGTTCCCCACCTGGTACAACCAGGTCAACTCGAGGAACTGGTGGTTGCATCCGAGCACCACAGTAGGTACTCCCGTCACAGACCCGCAGTCAGCGCAAAAATGGCTGGTCGACATGGCGCCGAACGTCCCGGTCGACCCCGCTACGGGCTTGGGTCCGTATGCGTGGGGAGCGAAATTCCTCGATGACCTGTTCCACCTGGGCCGATACTCCGGTACTTCAGCGGCCCCATCGCTCGATGGCTTCTACCTCGACAACGTTCTGATCGACCCCTCCAACGGCATGGGCAACGTCGCCAACGGCGATTGGATGAGAACCGGCACGACCCAGGCTCATAACGCGCCCAGCACCTACAATGCCGTGATGTCGGGCGAGAAGGAGTTTTACACCTATCTGCAGACAGCCTGGCCGGGAAGCATACAGATCGGTAACGCAGGCAACACTTTCGGCATCGCCGTTACGAACTACTACGGCGTCACGGATGCCGCTCTCAACAGTCTGTTCATGGCAGCCACGTCCCCGCTCAGTGGAGTCATACAGGGCGGCAACATCGAGCACATCATCGGGCGGTCCTATTCCATCGAATACTATGGCAGCTCGGCCACAATGCAAAAGTGGTATGCCACCGCTCTCGCCAATTTCGGGGGCGCCAAACTATTGCTATTCAGCCAGGGCAATGTGCAGGCCAATGGGAGCGACCCGGTGAAGTTCAGTGGCTCGCAACCTTCGGCCTATTCGCCCGCGTGGCAAGGCGTACGCTACGGCATCACCGCGGCACTCATGAACAACGGGTACTACTTCGCCGACGATGGCGTCTATGACGAAGAGACCGTGAGCAGCCGCCGCTGGTTCGACGAGTTCGATAACGGGGGAGCGGGTGTTGGCTACCTGGGTTACCCGGTAACAGGCTCACTGGGCAATGCCCAAACGGGTGCCTGGAGCAACGGCGTCTGGATGCGCGAGTTCCAGAACGGCGTGGTTCTGTGGAATCCGAAGGGCAACGGCGCGCGCACTGTGAATGTGGCAGGACTGGTGGGCCCGAGCGGTCACACCGGCTTGAAGCACATCAACGGAACACAGGATCCGGCGGTCAATAACGGTCGCGCCGTAAGCTCGATCACGCTGCAAGATCGCGATGGCGTGATCCTGTTGTGGACCGCGCCCTAAGGCTCACGCCTCGAACGCTCGCGACCCGAAACAAGGGCTTCTAGGACCGGCACCAGAAGCCCTTGTTTCTTCCGGATCGTGTCCGGTGGCCACGCCGGCTGCAACCTCCTGAATCTGAAGGGGGTAAATGCTATAAAGCTTGCTCCTATGTGTGGCTCGCTGGCATTCACCGCTCTATTCCTTACACCCGACCGGGCATTGGCGTGCTCGCCATGAATGTGGCGCGTCGCATCGGTGCGAACATGGTCGCAGCAGTGGGCGGCAAGGCGATCATTGCGCTCACCGGCGTCGCCACGGTAGCAATCATGACGCGCCAGTTGGGCGTCGCAGACTATGGAGTCCTCCGCACAGCTCTGACGTTCGTGCTCTTCCCTGCGACTTTCGCGAACCTCGGTCTGAACTACATTATGTTGCGCGAAGTCGGCGTCGAGACGGTGCGCGCGGATCGCATCGTATCAGCCGCATTGGGGTTGCGGCTGACAGCGGGCGCGCTCTTCCTCGCGGCCGGGTTGGGCATTTCCTTATTGATACCTTGGAGTCCCATCGTCAGGTGGACCATTCTGATTGCATCCGTCGGAATGCTCGCCTACATCGGCAACGAGATCATAACAGGCGTGTTGCAATGGCAGCTTCGCCAGGAGCTGGCGATCGTGGCCGAGGTGGCTGGAGCCGCCGTGACGTTAGCCGGGGTCGTGTTGGCGACGAAACTCGGACTCGGTGTACTCAGTATGGCGGCGGTGAGCACAGTTGGCTTTCTCCTGACGTTTCTACTTGCGTGGGCGTTAGCCGGGCGCCTCCGGTCCGTACGACCCATCGTGGATAAGGAGATATGGTGGCAGCTGGTGCGCCCCGGTTTGCCGCTCGCGGCCTCAGCATGGTTTACGTTGGTTTCGCTGCGCGGTGACACGCTGTTGCTGTCGCTTTTGAAGCCCGCTGCGGAGGTCGGATTCTACGGAGTGGCGACCAAGATATACGAGGTCGGACTGCAGTTGCCCATTCTCTTCGGGGGGCTGCTCATGCCGTTATTTGCCCGCTCGGCGAACGATCCGAGGCAGCTTCGGACGCAAGTCACCGCTGCCTTGCATGTCCTCGTGGTGGTAGGGATAGCCATCGTGCTGGGGCTAGGCTTCTTTGCACGCGACATCGTGGTGTTGTTGGCAGGGCCCGCGTTCATCCCGTCCACTGCCGCCGTGCAAATCGCGGGTATGTCCCTGGCGCTTGCGGGTTGCACGGCGGCGCTGCGCTACGCCGCTGTCGCGCAAGGCCGCCAGATGCGCCTGATGGCCCTCGATGGGGTCACCAGCGTGTTGGCAGTTATCACTTATCTCATTCTCATCCCGAGCTTGTCGTTCATTGGCGCCGCCATAGGAACGCTCGTGGTTGAGATCGTAATGCTCATCAGTCTTTCCATGCTCGTTGGGAAAGGTGTGGGTGGCATACCCTGGCCGACACATCTCGTCCGCACGCTGCTGGCCGGCCTGCTCGCCGCGGCCGGCATCGCCCTTCTGCACGAAACGTCGCTGCCCGTTTGGGCGGTTGGCAGCTTTGCCATTTTAATTTACGCCGGTTTGCTGATGCTGACGGGCGCCTTGACGGTGAGCCAACTGCGGGCCGTTCTCGTCACGGGTCCTTGAGCGCAGCCAGCTCGAACTCCGGCCGTCATTCCGTAATGCGGCAGTCGAGACGAAAGACCTACTTCCGCTGGATCTCGATGTTCTCTTTGGCGCCGCTATTGGAGACTGCGACCATGATCCCAATGCCGATCGTGATCGCGACGCCGATCAAGGTCCATGTCGTACCGATACTGGCCAGGATGCCCAATTTCCAAAGCGCGGCCAGAAGGCCTCCGACCACGATCACAAATCCGAAAAGGTACATGCCTGTCCACTTCACAATTGCTCTCCCGATGAGCCCCGACCCGTAACGGAAATCGGGTTGTTCTGGTAAACAATGCCGGCCGCACCGTCCAGTTCCGGTTGGCTCGTCCAAGGGGGGAAGACAACCAAAGCTTATCCGTGGCCATGGAATGCGCCCAAATACTCACCTCTCCCTTACACCAGGCGAACTACGCTATCTCGCAGTACCAAGCTGCGGAGCGGGCATGCCAGAAAGTGAAACGCTAGTCGTATTCAGGATCCTCGGGGTTCTGGCCAAAGCGCGCGATCTCGACCATGCATTGGTTCTTGACGAGATTGCAGACGCGGCCCACCTCGGCAGGCGCCACGCCGAGAGCTACATGACGGTGCTCGAACAGGCCGGCGCCGTACGACCCGAAGCCAGCCCTACCCGTCCCCCCGGGTATTGTCTAACCCGGTATGGTCTCGAGCGGCTCGTTGGAACCTCCGCAGGCTAATCATCGTCAGTCTTTGCTTGCAAGATCGTCGCTACGTGTTTGATCAGTGATCCAGTTCGCCTCCCAGGTCTTGCCGCCATCCTCCGAGAATGACTGCTCGAAGTGAGGCGAATGCGCAGCCAGTGCAGTCCAGTCATATCTAACGAGGATGCTCTTGTCGCCCAGGGTGTCCTGCGCGTAAAACTCGCCGTGACCCTTCTTGAATTCCCCGATCTGAGGAACTGCGACGACGCCGTCCTTGCTGTTGGCCCAGTAGAGCCGCCACTGGCGGGACTTGGGATTGTACAGGCGCAGTGTGAGACCCTCGATGCGCCCGTTTGGACCGTCGGCCAAGAATGTGTCTAGCTGGGCAGCCCCACTCCAGAGCGGGTAGCAGCTGCCGGTCCCGGTCAGGTTGACCCAGTTCGCTGAACCGGTGAGCGGGTTCGTGCGCCGCTTCAAACGGTATTTCCAACTGCCTAGCAACGGATCGAAGTCGTGTTGCCCGCCCGGCGTGACACTTGCGGTCGCAGCCGTGGCCGGCCTCGCTTCAACAGGCCGCGGACCGCCGGCTGGCTCATCGGATATGCGCACCATGTCAGAGATCCAGTTGACATCCCAGCTCTTACCGCCGTCAGCTGAGAACGCCTGCTCGAAGTGGACCGATTTCGGGGTTATCTTCGACCACACGTAGCGAATGAAGACTGTCTTACCGCCCACTGTGTCTTGCGCGTAAAACTCGCCTTGCCCGTCGTGGAACTGACCGACCTGGGGTGTGCCCAGGACGCCATCCTCGCTGCTCGCCCAGTAGAGACTCCATTGGTGGGTCTGCGGGTTGTACGTGCGTAGCGTCAGGCCTTCCACGTGACCGGTTGGACTGTCAGCCTCAAAGTCGTTGAGATTCGCCCGTCCGTCCCAGATCTTTCGATAGGCGCCGTAGCCATCAAATTCCGTCCATGTGTCGGATCCTGTTGATGAGTGTACGCGACGCTTCAGGTGGATCTTCCAGCGCCCGAAAATGAAATCGAAGTCGTGCTGGCCATCTCGCTGCGTCACCGACGCCGGGGCCAGCGTGTCAGTTGCCTGCGCCTGGGTCATCGCGAGAGTCGCACAGCAGCCGAATCCCAGGACAATGAGGAGCGACGAAGTCGCACTACGCGCTTTATTTTGCATTTTTAGAGTTCGGTTCATGGCTCCAGCCAACGTCTGGGTTCGCAATACGCGCCCCCGCGAGGCGCACCTGAAAACCGGCCAACGCCGGTAGTCCACTACAGCGTAGGCCGCCAGACACTCGCTTCATAACGATAGTTCTTGACCTTGATTTGAAGTCCAGCTTCAAATGAAGGCATGCCTAAAACCCTGCCGCCCCTGGAATCCCTGCGTGTCCTGGCTACCTGTGTCCGGCACGGCAATTTTTCGCGAGCCGCCGCTGAACTGGGCATCACACCGACCGCCGTAAGCCAGCGAATGCGAGCCCTCGAGGCCCAGATCGGAGTCGCGCTGTTCAGGCGGCATGGACCTCGGTTGACGACCACCGATCGAGCCCGAGCGCTCGGGCAAAAACTCGACCACGCTCTGGCGCTCATGCACGTGGCGGTGGATGATTGCCGCCGCATCAAGCATCCACTCCGCCTGACATGCGCTCCGACGTTTGCGGCACGCTGGCTCACACCGAGACTGGCGAGTTACCAGGCGCTCCCGGGCGCCGACGCCATCGCACTGGACGCCTCCCAAACCCTTTCGCCTCCGGGTTCTTTTGACGTAGCCATTCGAAGCGGACCCGGTCCGTGGCCCGGTTACGAGGCTGTGAAACTCCTGTTGGAACAGGGGACACCGATGCTCAGTCCCAAGTGGGCGCCCCCCGGCACCCGTCTGACTGTCCGGAAGCTTCTCCGGGTTCCCTTGATACCGGATCCGCGCTGGCCGGAATGGTTCAGGCTCGCGGGGGTTCCGAACGCCAAACCCCAATTCGTCGCCGCCCGTTTCCCGAACTACGAGCTCGAAGCGCAGGCAGCGCTGCAGGGCATTGGCGCCGCTTTACTGTCGCCCGTGCTGTTTGCGCAATTTACCGTGCAAGGCGCCTTGATTGCTCCCTTTCCCTGGGTGGTCGACGGTCCCAATAGCTATTGGTTGCTTTGGACCAAGGGATCACTCGGCGCGCATTTCGTCAGTTGGATGAAATCGCAATTCGGAATCGGTGACGGTCGGACGTGATGTCCGACTTCCGTCACCAGGCTCCAGGTTCAGGGCAAGCTGTTGCGATTCCGTTCGGATCCATCGCGTTTGCGCGGCGCCATTCATCCGGGCTCAGTCCCACGACCCGGCGAAACGCTCTGCAGAAATGCGACTGGTCGCTCCAACCACACAGAACAGCGATTTGCGCCAGCGCCTGATCCGAGGCGCGCATCAGCCCGCACGCAAGCTCGATGCGACGACGCGTGATGTATCTGTGTGGGGTTACTCCAACGGTCGACTTGAACGCCCGCGAGAAGTGACTCGCGCTCAGCTTGACCAGGCGCGCCAGATCGCGCGACCGGATCCCGTTCGCCAGGTTGCTGTCTATGTAGACGATGACACGGTTCGTTTGCCACTTTGCGAGCCCACCGCGTGTTTGGGCGAACGGAGTGCGCCTGGCACTGCGGTCTTGAGAGCGAAGCAAGGCCAATGCGCGCAACAGGTACGCGTGCGACTCCCTCAGATCAACCTCGAGTCTGGCAACGGCGCCCTCGATAAGACTCGCTATGAGAGTCG
>Ga0210388_10001858_pt1 | contig 16593 bp, 4 predicted proteins | sample IncBWC19OmetaG_FD_155485 | JGI IMG/M metagenome (GOLD analysis project Ga0210388, IMG submission 155485) | Forest soil microbial communities from Barre Woods Harvard Forest LTER site, Petersham, Massachusetts, United States - Inc-BW-C-19-O ...
ATGGTTTTTGACACGCCGATTTACTACTCCACCCACCGCGTTGTAGCCCTCGATGACGTCCGCAATCCAAGCTGGTATCAGAAGACGGGCGCGCCTATCGCCAAGGATGGCACGCTGCCGTATGTGCGGTACGCGATCCGCAAGAAGGGCGAAGTCGATCTTGGGGACTTTGCGTGTGGATTTTGCCACACGCGTGTCATGGCGGATGGGAATGTCTTGAAAGGAGCGCAGGGCAATTTTCCATTCGAAAAAAGCAAGGCTTGGGGTTTTCAGAAGCCCTCCACTACACCTGACCAGCTTGCAAAGAAGGAAGCTGCCCTGCGCCAGCTCGACCGAGGTCTTTTCGCGGCGCCGTGGGTCATCCCGGATCCGTTGAAGCCCATGGACTCTCTAACCTTTGACCAGCTTGTCTCCGCTCATGAATCGATCCCATCCGGCGTAATTGGACGCCATCGAGCCAACTTGTTTTATCCCGTCCAGGTGCCGGATCTGATCGGTGTAAAAGACAGGCGCTATCTGGATCACACGGGTCTACAAAAACAGCGTTCCATCGCTGACCTCATGCGCTACGCCGCGTTCAATCAGGGTGCGGATGACCTTGCGACCTACGATGGCTTCATTCCTGCGGATATGCTTCACTCGACCACGCGGCCCGATGCCACCGATCCCATCGCAGTGGGAGGCCGCTACAGTGATGAACAACTTTACGCCCTGGCGTCATACCTCTATTCATTGCAGCCACCTGCCAATCCCAATAAATTCGACTCGCTCGCAGCACGCGGCCAAAAGATCTTTACAGATCAAGCCTGCGTCGTGTGCCACACGCCTCCACTCTATACAAGCAATAAGCTCACACCGGCGGAGGGTTTCAACGTGACGACTGACGCGCGCGCAAACTTCGACATCCTGGCAATCTCCGTGGGGACGGATCCCAACCTTACGATGAAGACCCGCAGGGGCACGGGCTACTACAAGGTGCCTTCGCTTAAGGGCGTCTGGTACCGAGGGATGTTCGGACATAGCGGTTGGTGCGCAAGCCTTGAAGATTGGCTCGACCCCCACCGTACACAAGATGACTACGTGCCCACTGGCTTCAAGCCCTACGGCGCGAAGACTTTCGCCGTGAAAGGTCATCCGTTCGGACTTGATTTGTCCGTGGAGGACCGCAAGGCGCTCATCGCATTTCTAAAGACACTCTGACTTTTAAATGAAGAAATGGTTCGGTAGGGTCCGACCTAATCTAGGATATTGCCAACCTTCAAAGTGGCACCAACTCGCGCAGATTGAGAGATTAAAACCAAAGCTAGTCAAGCTGTCTTATTCATACCGCAATGCAACCAGCGGATCTACCTGCGTGGCCCTCCGCGCCGGCAAGAAGCACGCCGCCAATCCCACTCCCACCACCAGCGCCACCACCGCGCCAAACGTCAGTGGATCGGTCGGCGACACTCCCCAAATCTGGCTGGTCAGAAATCGCGTCAGCCCGAAGCTCGCAAACAGTCCGATGCCAATCCCCACTGCCAGCAGAATAAATCCCTTCCACAGCACCATGCGCAATATCTGGCCTGTTTGAGCTCCCAGCGCCATGCGTACGCCAATCTCCTGCGTCCGCAGCGACACCGTATACGCCATCACGCTGAACACTCCAATCACCACCAAGAGCAGCGCTATCCCAGCCAGCGGCCCCGACAAAGTCACCCCAAACTCTGGCGTCGCATACGTGTGCTGCTCGAGAACTTCCGACAACGGATCGAATATCCAAAACACCTCGGTGCGATCCACATCCCATACTGCCTGTTGAACGGCATGCATCATCAATCCCGGCTCGACCTTCGTTCTCACCTGTAAAATGAAGTCTCCCGTAATCATCGGCGGAATAAACGCCATCGGTACCGCGGGCTGTTGAGGTCCTGCATTTTTCACATCGCCAGCAACGCCCACGATTTCAAACGTCGCATCCGGTGCGATTTGCTCCGGCTTAATCCGGAACGACCGTTGCAGTTCGTTTTCCCAGCGATCGAAATCTTTCACCTTGAGCTGCTTTCCAACGGGGTTCTCGTAGCCAAACATGTCGTGCGCGAGTCTCTGGTTGAGCACTGTTGCGTGCTGCCGTGTCACCACCTCATCTCGTGAAAGCCATCGGCCCGCGACAATGCGAATCCCCAGTGTGTCCGCGCAATTTTCGTCGCACTCATCGAGGCCCGCCATTTCCACGCGCGTTCCCCCCGGAACCGTCACCTTCGGCCCGTTCGAAGGACCATATCCCGGGAAGGTATTGTCGACCGCAACGCTCACTACTCCCGGCAATTCCCTGATTTTTTCCACCACTCGCTCGAAGCGCGCGTGCCCTTCCGGCGAGGCGACGAACGCGCGATCCGGCATTTGGTCAATGCTGCGTGCCGGTGCAAACCCCGCAGTCAGAATATTCTTCGGATTGAATCCCAAATCGATGTGCGTGAGCAGGTACAGGCTGCGCATCATCAGCCCCGCTCCAATCAAAAGAACAATCGAAAGTGCCACCTGCCCAATCACCAACCCCGCGCGAATTCTCCCGTGCCGGAATCCATCGCCTGTTCCCTTGCTGTTGCCCGCAAGTTGCGCTTGCAAGTCACGCCTGGTGGCACTCAACGCCGGGGCCAAGCCACAAATCAGTGTCGTCATCAATGTCACCACTCCAGCAAACATCAAGACAGGCCCATTCAGCCCGACCGCCGCCTCTCCGCTCATACCTGCCCAGGTCTTTTGATGAATCGTACCTTCGACCGCCTTCATCGCCATCCATGCCAGCGCGCATCCCGCCGCGCAGGCGGTCATCGCCAGCACCAGGCTTTCCGTCAAAAGCTGCCCAATAATCTGTTTGCGCGAAGCCCCAAGCGCCGCACGGACCGCTAGTTCCTTTTCCCTCGCGGTCGCTCGCGCCAGCAGTAAATTCGCCACGTTGCTGCACGCAATCAACAACAGAACGAGCACGGCCGCGAGCAGATCGTAAAGTATGCTTTTCAATTGGATCTTCGAATTGAAAACCGTGCCCGCCCCCGATGGCCCCATCAAATAATCGTTCGCTCCGACCACGCGCGCGCTGAACTTCTTCGGATAATCGTTATCCTTCGGATACATGGCCGCGAGTTGCTTCGCCAGCACATCAAACTCCGCCGAGGCCGCCGCAAACGTTATGCCGTGTTTCACGCGGGCCAGCACTCGGAACTTCGATCCCTTATCTTTCTCCGCCTCCGGGTTCCAACTTGCCGGCGCAAAAAGCTCCTTCCAGGGATCAAGGGCACGAAACCTCTCCGGCATCACTCCTACCAGCGTCCGCGGCTCTCCATTTACAACAAAACTCTTCCCTACAATTCTCGGGTCCGCGCCGAACGCGGCCTTCCATGTGCCGTAACTGAGCACAAAAACTTTTGGTGCTCCTGCCTCGCCATCCTCCGAAACTATCCCGCGCCCCAAGAACGCCGGAACGCCGTAAAACTCAAATGTGTCCGCCGTTACCCACGCACCGTCGAACTGAAACATGCGCGCTCCGTCTTGTACGATGGATCGCACTGTGCGAAACCCAATCACGTCTTCAAAAACATGATTGTGCTGCCGCAAATATTTCAGGTCCACCCAACTGGTCCATAATTGATAGGCCTCACCCGGCGTCTCGGAGTTCTGCAGCACTGGCACCACCAACCGCCCCGCATCTCTTGCCGCAAACGCGTTGAACAGCAGATTGTAGAAAACGCTGAACATGGCCGTGCTCGCGCCAATCCCCAGCGCCAGCGCAAACACCGCCACAATCGTGAACCGCCGATCCTTGCGCAGGTTGCGGAACGCATAACGGAAATCGCGTATCAAATTGTCGAGGAAGGATAGGTAGCACATGATACAAAACTCTAATATGTTGGTGCAAAGCGCACCAGTCCCTTGTGCACGATTTGTTGGTCACCCCACGAAACATCACTCCTAAGTAGGAGCACGCAGGCGGGCAGAGATTGGCGGGTTAGGCTCGTCATTCGTGCGTAATGTGTGGCTGCCCCAAAAAGCGGGGGGTGCAGAAAACCATGTCATGGAACAATTAATTTCGAGGGGGGGCGAGGAATCCGCGCTACGGCAATTCCAGATCGAGCCGGTACAGGTCCACCTCGCTGCGCGTCAAAGCCGCCAGGGGCGTTCCCTTGGCATCAAAACCCGAGAACGCGCAACGGGTGTATCCGGCGCGCAGCAGCTCGCCAAAGTCGAAGGAGAGTTCCGGCTTTGCTGCTCCCCGGCCAATCCGGAACACCGGCTCATTCGACCCCAGGATGTCCTGGTAATACACATATTTCGAATCGGACGACCACGGACCTGGATTGAGGAGCGTTCCCTGCGCAGCCTCGCTCCAGGTTTGCGTTCGGAAGGCAAAAAGCTTCAAGCGACACGGCTGCCCCGGACTGAGTTCCCTTTCCGTTACGCTGGCAAGATACTGTCCGTTGGGGGACACGCGCGGATGGATCAGTCCTTCGGAACCGGGGATCTTGGTTATTTTCGACGTGGAGAGATCCAGCGTGTAGATTCCACTTTCCTTGAGCGGAAGCGTGCTGTCGGCCCACCTCGCAAAAACGACGGCCTGGCCATCTGCGTGCCACGCCGCCTCCGTTTCGCCGGCTCCCACGGGGAGTTCGGCCAGGGCACCTCCATCACTAGGCAGGATGAACCATTTGGCTGGGGAGGCGCCGCGCCGGCCGTGGAACAGGATGCGCTGGCCATCGGGACTCCATTGGACGTCCGAGAGCCTCTTAAATCCTGAAACCAACATTTGCCTGGCGCTCCCGTCGGCGTGGCTCCGCAACAGCCCTTCGCCGCTCAGGAAAGCCAGCCAAAAACCGTCCGGGGAAGGAACCACAGGGCCAGAACGAAAACCCGGGAGCAGAGGCTCCACACGGCGGAAAACCGGATCATACCGCACGGCTTCGAATTGTTCGTTGCCGCCATATACGAACAGCTGCGAGGCGTCCTGGCCGGGAGTGGGGACCCCGTAGCTGAGGGGGCCGAAAGTCAGTTGCACGGGTTTGGCAGGCGGCGAGAGCCAGGATCCAGGTTGTTCTCTGATGGCCCACACGTTTCGCGCTCCTTCGCGAACCGCCTCGAAGAAAAAGTACCTCCCATAAGCCGACCATCTTCCGCAGCAGAGGTCAGAAAAGCCGGAATCCGCAATGATTCGGTGCAGTTTGCTGCCGTCTCGGTACACCTCCCAGATCTCACGCCCTTCCGAGCCAGCGTCCTGGAGAGTAAGTCGCAACCGGAGCCCATCGGGAGCCCATCGGGGGTCTTGCGAGCGGCCGTGCAGGGCCACGATCTTTTGCACGCCGGTCCCGTCTCGATCACAGGAATAAACTCCGTCCGGCCTCGTGAAGACAATCCTCTTACCATCAGGCGCAAAAGTCGCGTCGTCCGCAACGATGGTGCCTACGCGGCTCGGCGGCCCGCCGGTCACCGGCGTGAGCGACAATGGCAGGTCGCCGCCGCGGCTGGAAAATGCGAAACTCAGAAACTCGGAGCGATCGGGCGAAATGTCCGCAAACCGCACGTTTCGGGCGGGCTCGGGAAATGGTCGGGAATCGCCGCCCGCGGCCGGCACCTGCATCAGGTTCCAATGTCCGCCTTCACGGGCAAGATAGAAATAACGCGCGCCGTCCGATGTCAGGCGCCCCCAGGGATCCAGGCGTCCGTCATGCGAAATTTTGACGATATTCAAAACCTTTGGCTTTGGCTTGGGAAACGAAAGGAACGCAAGGACCACCAAAGAAAGCAACGCCGCGGCCACCACCGCCACGCCTGCCAGCCATCGCCGAGGCATGGCCCTTCGTTGGACGATTTGAGCTGCTGGAGTCCCGGCCTTGCTCTCAGGCGAAGGCGGCGTGGGTTCCGGGGCTTGGCGAGGCTCCGCCCCATCAATCCTCAGGGCCGGGGCAATGAACCGATATCCCCGCCGGCCGGCCGTGGCAATAAACCGAGGGTTGTTGGCGTCGTCTGAGAGGGCCTGCCGCAGTTTTGTGATTGAGGTGTTCAGGCTGGCGTCAACGTCTACAAATGTGTCGGCAGGCCATAGGCGTTGCCGGAAGAGTTCCCGGCTGACGACTTCCCCGGCGTGCTCCAGGAGGATGCTCAGCACATCGAAAGGACGATCCTGCAGCTTCAGTCTGGACCCATTTCTACGCAGTTCACGCGCCGCAAGGTCAAGCTCGTAGAGACCAAACCGGAAAACGCGGACCTCCGGAGCACTGCTTAACATTTACGGGTACCGTTGCCCCTATTCTAGCACGGTCCAGATGCCAGGCGAGACCATGGCAGGCAAGTTATCGCTCCGTGCAAACGCAATACGGATAAATGAGTTAGTGGGTTATCCGAAAAGAATTCAAAGATTTCCGGGCGTCGATTGACACGCGTTCTCTTCGGGAGTAGTTAGCTCAGCGCAGCAGGGCATCCGACTCCTTTGCTGCTTTGGGGTCGTGGCAATTAGAGGCAGGGCCCGCTATGTCCTTCCAGTTGAGCGCCAAGACGGCAACGCGAACAGACCTGGACGGCCTGCGTTGGCGCGCGGTTGGATTCCTGTTCATGCACATCTCACGCATTTTCGCGAGGTCCACGCAATGCAAAGTGGCTGGCACCCTTCAACCTTTTCGCTATCCGTCAACCTACCGCGCTCAGGCTTACGGGGAGTTATCCTCGCGGCGTGGATGGTGGCATTTGCCTTGCCGCTTTCCGCGCAGCAGCGGTACACCATCCCCACTGTGAGAGTGCGACGGGACGTGAGCCGTCTGAGGGGTTTGCTGAATCTGTCCAAGGACCAACAACGGCTCGCGGCCAGAATCTACTCGAATGCGGCTATGGCGAATGCCGCGGTGCGCGCGAATCTGAGGGCCGCCCGTGCGAGCCTGGCCACGGCAACGAAAACAAACGATACGCGGGTCATTACTCAGGCTTCGAATACCATCGGCAAACTGAGATCGCAGCTCGCCACCAACAATGCTCAAGGGCAAGCGGCGTTCGTCAAGATACTCACGCCGGAGCAGGAGATCAAGTATCAGCAATTGGCGAGCCGGACCCGCGATCGGTCCCGTGGCCGGCCAGCCGGAGGGCATTTCGCCACCGACAGCCCTGGCCCGAGTAGTTCGCCGGCCATTCCCGGGCTGCCCACAGGCAGCTACACCATCACCGACTTAGGGGTGTTGACCTCTGAAGGAGACACGGACAGCGAAGCCTTGGCCGTCAATAACAACGGCACAGTCGTCGGTATTTCCGGTATTTATGACGGCGACTTTGGTTGGCTGAACAAAGATGCATTTATTTGGACCCCTAATCCTGCCGACCCAACCACCGGCGCCATGACCTATCTGAGCGGCCTTATGGGCAACACTTGTAAGCCGATTCCGTACACGGATAAATATACTGGCGGCGGAGTTACTGGTGACCCGGTCACAAGCGATACCACGGCGGATGATATTAACAACAATGGCCAAGTGGTTGGCTCCTCCTTTACTACGCGCGATGGAATCTGTAATGACGGAGCCGTCCACGGCTACCTGTACTCGAACGGCGTGTATACGGACCTGGGTCTTCCGCCCGGATACTCTCTTATTCCGCCTACCGACCCCGAGGCGGTCTACCCTAATGTCACCAGCTACGCCAGCACTATAAATGACGCGGGGCAGATTGCCGGATATGTGACTTATTTTTCCGGTTCAACTAGTCCTTACCCCTACAACATTTGGTTGTATGACGGCAGTTATCACCTCCTCGGCGCGCTTGCTCAGGGCGATCTTGCAATTCCGCTAAAGATCAACAGCAAGGAGACTATTGTCGGATTTTCTGAGTTTACTGGATTCGCCCACACGGGCACCGGGCCGATCCAACCGAGTGACGCCATAGGCACCTTGGGCGGCCCAGAAAGCTTTGCAGCCGGCATCAACAATGCTGGAATGATTGTAGGCTACGCAGATGTGGCATCCGGGTATTCCCACGCGTTTCTCCGCGACCAGAATGGAAACATGAAGGACTTGGGGACGCTCTCGGATGCTTTCTACGACAGTGAAGCCAATTCGATCAACAACACCGCGCACGACGTCGTCGGTGATTCCGACATCGATTATGTAACCGCACCTTCGTACTTCTTGGAACTGACGCACGCGGTCCTCTGGCCTAGCGGCGGCCATGGCGCGGATCTCAATTTGCTCCTCGATCGAAAATTGGTTGTTTCCGATGCTTGTTCGGGCTGCTGGGAGTTAGTCTCTGCCAATGCCATCAATGACCGCGGGCAAATTGTGGGTGTGGGCGCGTATCAAGGCCAGCGCCATGCATTCTTGCTGACCCCCAAGTGCATCAATGACGGCGGTGACACCGATGGCGACGGCCTCTGCGACGACTGGGAAAAATACGGTTACACCGATCCAAAGACCGGCGCATTTGTGAACCTGCCGCGCATGGGCGCCGATCCGATGCACAAGGATATCTTCGTGCAAGCGGATTACATGGTGAATTCCGACGTAATCATATGCGACAAGGACTACGTTTGCGAGTTTGCTCACACCCACAAACCCAATCCCGACGCTATGAACATGGTCATCAACGCGTTCGCTAACGCCCCGGTGGAGAATCCGGACGGCCTCACGGGAATAACGATCCATATCGACTGTGGTTCAGACTGCATCATGAATCCACTGACCGGAGAGACCTGGGGTGACCTGTCAGCAGCCCAGGCGATTGATCCGGAAGTCATTCCGTTTGGAGCTGACGTATGCGATCAAAATGGTAACAACTGTGACTACAGTTGGGATGCTCTCAACGCGGAAATGTCGTTGAATTTTGTTCCGCTCGGCCGATTGGCCAGCTTTCACTACATGATTTACGTCCACGAAATCGGGGATAGCGTAGGCGTACAACCCGGGGCACACGTTACCGGCATCGCGGACACTCCAGGCAGCAATTTTCTTGTCGGACTAGGAGGCCAGCAGGCACAGATCGGCAGCCTTTCGGGACCGGTGGGACCGGCCGGCACCGTTTTGCAACAGGCCGGTAACTTCATGCACGAACTCGGCCACAATTTGGGTCTCATGCATGGGGGACAAGACGACGTTAACTTCAAACCGAACTACCTCAGCATTATGAATTACAACTTTACGGAACTGGGTCTTTTCGAGAATGGCACTGGCGGTTACATCGACTATTCGCGATTTCCCGCGATTCCCGCTCTTAATGAATACGCGCTGCTCGAGCCAGTCGGTCTGAACGGTGGACCAGCCATCGCGGGTTACGGCACGCGGTATAGCTGTTATGACTATTTGTCCACCGGCTCGAATACCGTCTCAAAGTATTTTCAACCGTACGTGCTCAATGCCAACGGCCCGATTGATTGGAACTGTAACGGCATGACCGACTCGGCAGTACTGACGGGTGGTTTCGATATCGATAACGACCAGTTGATTACCCCCACCACCATCACCTCAGGTGGCGTGACCATCCCTGGTCCAGATATTGTTACCACGTTTATCCCACATGACCTGCTCGCAAGCTCCGAAGATTGGTCGCACCTCATCTATGCGGGTGGCGCCATAGGAAGTCTGTTACTGGCGCCCAACCCTCCTACGTCCGTGCCTCACAGTTCGGAACCCCCAATCCCATATTTCCCCTCGCCCTACCGGGTGCAAGTGGTTAGCCCAGGTTTGGCAATCGTTTCCCCTGGAATTTCTCTGAATCTGACTTACACCATCACGAACACCGGCGACCAGCCCGACAGCTATAATCTTGTGCCCGTCTCCCAATCCAATTGGTGGAACACCTCAGGAGTGCCAGCCTCCGTGTCCCTCGCCAGCGGCGCCAGCCAACAAATCACCATTCCGTTGACAGTCCCTCTAAATCTGGGTTGCGGCAACCTAAGCGCTCTTCATCTGACTTTTTTGCTCCGCGCAGTCAGCCAGACCTATCCCAACCTGATGGAAAGCGATGCGGCAGAAATAGATGTCATGTCCGCTCCAGGAACCGCAGCCATTCCCTCTGTTTCCGGCCTGCCGCAAAGTGCGGCGCAAGCTGCCATCGTGGCGGGAGGTTTCGCCCTCGGAACCGTTACGACGAGTTCGTCCTCATCCGTTCCTGCCGGCACGGTTATCTCACAAACTCCCTTTGGTTGCGGGTTTGCCGGGCCCGGTGCCGCAATTTCGCTGGTGGTTTCTACGGGCCCTGCGTTTGTCGCCATGCCCAATGTTGTTGGTGATACTCAAGCGGCGGCTTCCACGGCCATCACCTCCGCAGGACTCGTGCTTGTCTCCGTCTCCACAGCAGCCTCGCTGACCGTTCCTGCAGGCATGGTCATTTCCGAAAGCCCCGCGGCCGGAACGAACGTTTTGGTGGGATCATCGGCTGGGATTTTGGTTTCCTCCGGTGGCTCCTCTTCCGATATCGTGCCCAATGTCGTTGGCCAAGCCGTGGGTACGGCAGACAGCGTGATTATTGATGCAGGGCTAGCTGTGGGCACAACGACCGGACTCGTCTCTTCGACAGTGACCGCAGGGACAGTCATTTCCGAGACTCCCACCGCGGGTACATCCGTTACTCCAGGCTCTAGCGTTAACCTAACCATTTCTGTGGGGCCGTCTTCCTACACGGTGGTGCCCAACTTTACGGGTGACACTCTGGCCCAACTCGAGAGTGCTATTCCTGCCGCAGGACTCGTTTTCGGCGGAGTTGGCTACAACAGTTCGTTGACCGTTCCGGCCGGTCAAGTGATATCGCAAAATCCCTTGCCGGGAGTGTTCACGTCTACCGGCACGCCGGTCTACCTGGCCATTTCCGCGGGACTTCAGCCCAACACCGTGCCCAACCTCTATGGCCTGTCGCAATCCATGGCTTCTGCGGCTCTCACGGCGGTCGGACTAAAAGTCGGTACAGTTTCGCCATATCTTTCGGGCATTTATCCGCCGGGCTATGTTCTGAGTCAAAATCCAGCACCAGGTAATTACGCAACCGCTGGCTCAACCGTCAGTTTGACCGTCGCAGCAGGCCCAACTCAATTTATTGTTCCGGATCTCAGCGCGACCAATGCGGCACTCGGCGTTCAAGCTCTCGCCACGGCCGGCCTGACCATGGGTAGCTTTACTACGGCGGTGTCCCCTACCGTTTCACAAGGCCTTTTCATCTCACAAAGTCCTGCCGCGGGAACCACGGTGGCGGCTGGCTCTCCCGTGAACGCCGTGTATTCCGCAGGCTCTCATCTGTATCCGGTTCCCAATGTGGTGGGACAAGGGCAGGATCTCGCAACCGGTAATGTTTTGGGTGCGTTCTTCTACGTGGCCATCACCAGGCAATCTTCCACCACCGTTCCGGACGGAGTAGTGATCTCGCAAATTCCTGCCGGTGGCAGCCAGGCTTTATTGGGCGCGATCATTAGTCTGGTGGTTTCTTCGGGCGGTCCTGTGGTGGGAACTGTGCCCAACACCCTTTACGACCCGAACGCAATTCCCTATGGGACGGTGGGAACCCTGGGCCAGGCCGTGCAGGCTATCAACGCTGCGGGGTTTGCGGTCGGCTCCGTGACTACGCAGCTTTCACCTCTCTTAAATCCCGTGCCCACGGGCTATGTCATGTCGCAGAGTCCGGCAGCGGGCACACAAGCTCCGTGGGGCACTTCGGTCAGTTTGGTGGTATCGAATGCGCTTTGGTACGTTGCAACTGTTCCCAACTTAGTCGGTATGACGCAGCAGTCCGCTATCACCACGCTCCAAAACGCACCGCTGCCTCTACCTCTTAAGGGCGGCTTGGCTCAATGGACATACGCGCTCACGACGCAATCCTCGGCGACAGTGCCTGCGGGCGTAGTCATTTCGCAGAATCCGCCGCCCGGACCGGCCAATCTAGGCCTGGTCTTCCAAAATACCTCGGAGTTCTTAGACCCGGTGAGTTTTGTCGTTTCGGCTGGGCCGAGTCCCGTACCGAGCTATTCCTACTTGAGCCAATTCGGTTCAAATGGTGGAAGCGCGTCACAGGATGGGCAGCTCAGTGGCATGTACGGCCTTACCATCGATCCAGTCAGCCGGAACATCATCGTTGGCGGCGAGGACGGACGCATCCAGATTTTCGATTCCAACGGGAACTTCAAAAGTTATTTCGGCGGCCACGGTCTAAACTTAGAAACTTATAATAACAGTTTGTTTGGGCTGCAAATCGTTGACTTGGAGGGCCCCGTCGGCAACGGGTTGTTCTTCACCAGTACGCAAACGGCCCTCGCCGTTGATCCCGTGAATCGCAACATCATTGCGGTCGATGTCGGCGGCCAGCGCGTGATGATCTTCAATTCCGCGGGCGTGTTCCAGAGCGAATTTGGCACCGCGGGTCTGGGTCCCGGTCAATTTCGTTTCATCAACTATGTTAACGCGGGAGTTGCGGTTGACCCTGTGACCGAGAATATTTTGGTCACCGACGCTGCCAACAGCCGCGTGCAAGTTTTTAATTCCGCGGGCGTTTATCTGAGTCAGTTTGGCACCGCTGGTGGGGGGTATGGACAATTCGGCAATCCTTCCGGCATCGCCATTGATCCCACGACTCGCAATATCGTCGTGGCAGACTGGGGAGCTAACCGCGTCGACATCTTCAATTCGTCGGGCGGCTACTTGAGTCAATTTGGCGGACCGGGCGCAAGTAACGGGACGTTTTACGAACCCACCGCCATCGCTATTGATCCGGCCACCCACAATATTCTGTTGGCTTCCGCGGGCACCGGAAATACCTCCAATCCCTATCTGCAAATATTCTCTTCTGCTGGAGTCTATCTGAGCCAGTTCGGCGGCTTCGGTCTCGGCAATGGCAATATCTGCGGCGGATCAACGGGTCTCGCTTTCGACCCGGTCAGCCACAACATAGTCGTAACGGGTTGCCTCAGTGTGGAGGTATTTGGGTTGGCTGCGAGTAGTTCAGGGTCAACCACCACGGCGTTGGTGACTTCGAGTAATCCGGCGTCGTTTGGGCAGTTGGTCACGTTCACAGCCACGGTTACGGGGAACAGTCCCACCGGGACGGTGCAGTTCCTCGATGGCGCCACAAGTCTCGGCACGCCCGTGGTTCTCACCGCGGGAGTGACGGCTCTTTCCACTTCGAGCTTGGCGGTTGGCCCGCATTCCATCACCGCCGTTTACAGCGGAGACGCCTCCAACCCGGGGAGCACATCCGCTGGGTTGAGCGAAACCATCTCGCCCAATCCTTCCAAGACAACCGTGGTGTCGTCGCTCAACCCGTCCATCGCCGGGCAAGCTGTAACATTCACTGCGACGGTTACTGGTAGCAGTCCCACCGGTACCGTTGAGTTCCTCAGTGGCGCCACGAGTCTTGCCGCTCCGGTTGCACTCGCCAGCGGCGTGGCCGCATTCACCACTTCAATCTTGCCGGTGGGCACCGATTCCATCACCGCGGTTTACAGTGGCGACAGCTCCAACGCCACCAGCACGTCTTCGGCGCTGAATGAAACCGTTTCGCTCGCTCCCACTATTACAGCAGTCGTCTCTTCTGCCGGGCACGCTTCCTTTGGCCAGCCGGTAACCTTCACCGCGGTTGTTTCCGGCGACAGTCCCACCGGCAACGTGCAGTTCTTCGATGGTGCCACTTCACTCGCCACTCCGGTTGCCTTGATCGGCAACGTCGCCACGTTCACCACTTCCACCTTGGTCGTTGGCACGCATTCGATCACCGCGGCATACAAAGGAGACGCTCTTAATTCCCCGAGCACTTCTCCCGCGCTCTCCGAATTCATTTCGAACAATGCGCCGACCGCCACCACGCTCGTCGCTTCCGTCGATCCGATCATCGTCGGGCAATCGGTCACTTTCACCGCGACCGTTACTGGCACCAGTCCCACCGGAGCAATCCAGTTCATGGATGGCATCGCGAGTCTCGGCAGCCCCGTTGCGCTGACTTCCGGCACCACCTCGCTCACAACTTCCGCGCTCACCATCGGCACGCACTCCATCACCGCGGTCTATCCTGGCGATGCCGCGAACGCCGCGAGTACTTCCGCGGTGGTCAACGAAGTGGTCTCACGCAATGCGACGGCCACGACGGTGACATCAACGGCCAATCCGGCGAACGTCGGCCAGTTCCTTACCCTCAGCGCAGCCGTTACCGGCGGAAATCCCACCGGGCCTGTGCAGTTCATGGACGGCACAACCACGCTGCGGAAGCCGGTCGCGTTGGCCGGCGGCCAAGCCAGCATCACGCTGGCTTTCATCACTGCCGGCATGCATTCCATCACCGTGGTTTATAATGGCGACGGCAACAACACCGCGAGCACTTCCGCCGCTCTAAACCAAAAAGTTCTCGCCACAACCACAACCGCAGTTACTTCATCGCTCGATCCATCCGTCTTTGGCCAGTCCGTGACGTTCACCGCCACGGTTACCGGCAGCAGTCCCACCGGCACGATTCAGTTCCTGGATGGTGCCACGAGTCTTGGCGGTCCACTCGCGTTAACCTCCGGCGCAGCTACGCTCGCGACTTCCGCGTTGACCGTTGGCACGCATTCCATCACTGCGGTGTATAGCGGCGATGCCTCCAACACTACCAGCACTTCGGCGATTCTGAGCGAAGTCATTTCAGCCGCGGCAGCGCCACCGGTCGTCACGCCTCCCGCGGCCATTTCCGTTCCCGCGACTCAGGCGGGCGGTGCCACTAGCGGCGCTTGGCCTGCGCTGGCTGCGTTCCTTGCGGGGGCCACGGCAACTTCCACCGTTTCTCCTGCGCCAACGCAACTCGCGCCGCAAGTGGGCAGCCTCGCGGTCACCGGCGCCACGCTCTTCCCCATCGGCACTACCACCGTCACGTTCCAGTTCAAAGATGCCAACGGCAACATCGGCAGCGCCACCTCCAACGTCACCGTCGCCGTTGGCACCCCGCGCATCACCGGCTCCAGCGCTGGCGTGGGTGTGGATCCCTCCGGCGCCATCTTTGTCAAAGTGGTGCTCACCAACACCGGCACCGGCAACGCGCGCAATTTGAAAATCAACACGCTGGTGTTCCGTGCGCTTTCCGGCACCGGAACGATCACTTACAACACCGCGCTCTCCCCGTCTTTGCCGCTCGCCATCGGCAATCTTGACGTGGGCGCGTCCGTCACTTCTGTTGTCTACCTAAATGTCCCAAGCACGGTAACGCGCATGTCCATCACCGAAAGCGGTCCGGTGCAGGACGTCTCGGGCACGAACTACAATTACTCGACAGCAGAGGCTGTGATACCGTAGCCGAAAGCCGAGGGCACGATGCGAACAAAGGAGAACTTCATGCCACGTTATCTTCACTGGGTTGCTCTGGCGCTCGGTCTGCTGTTTGCGACTCATGCTGCCAGGGCCGACTCCCTCACCTTCACGGTGACTCCCACCGATGTCTCCGGTCCAGCGGGCACCACCGTTGGCTGGGGGTTTACCATCACCAATACCAGCACGACGATGTATCTGGACATCAGCGCTATCGATAGCACCCTTTTCCTGGCGGCGGACGGAACCGCGGATGCCTCCATCTTCAACTTCCCGAACGTGGCCCCGGTCGACACGGTGACTCAAAGCTACGACCCAGCGGACAATTTAGGGTTATTCCAGTTCACCTGGAACACGGGTGTAGCCGCGGGAACAACGGAGACGGGGACTTTTACGTTGTACGGGGCGTTCTGCCCGGCGTCCGATCCCACCTGTGTCGATGACGGTACGGTGCCCCAGGGGACGCTGGCCACGGCGGATTACACCGCGACGGTCGCTGGGGCCGCGTCTCTCCCCGAGCCCTCCTCCTTCCTTCTGCTGCTGGCGGGCATTGGAGGAATGGCATTGTGGGGCAGGCATCCGCGGCAAAGATAAGCGGCTGCCTGCGAGGTTCCCGAAGGGATAGCCGGCCATTCGGAAGTTGGAATGGATCTCCCGCTAACTTCCGCATAGCCCGTCAACCGTCCAAGGCAAAGCGACAGGCTACATCATCGGTTAGCCCATTGGGGCGGCACTAATCACGGATGGCTTGACGCCCGCGAGCAATGCCAATCCACGCCATTTCCAGTGGCAGTCCACATCGATGAAGCCAATTTCGCACAGCCACGCCAACTGAGTTTCAAGATCGAGAAGCTTGTTCGACGGATCCTCATTCGCCCAGGAAATCGCCTGGAGGAACTCGGCGTCGAGACGGGAAGTCGGAGAAGCGACGTGCTCAAGATTACAGAATGCGCCGCCTGGAGCGAGAAGCTCGAAAATCTCCTGGTATAGCGTGCGTTTTCGTTCGTGTGATACATGGTGAATCGCAAAACTCGAAATCACTGCGTCGAACAGCCCCATCGGAGGGATTTCGTTTTTAAAATCGTGCGACACGATCGTGACACTGCCATCGTTGGCAAACAGTTTGTATAGCACGTCCAGCATCGTTGGCGAGAAGTCAAGCCCGACAAATTGGGCACGCGGGCGAGCCGATTTCACGAGCGCAAGGAGCCTTCCCCCACCACTGCCCAGATCGAGAATGCGGCTTGCTTCAACGGGCACAAACTCAAGCAGAGTAGCTTCGCCCTCGACGCGGTGCGGAATCGAATCTGCGCGCCGGAGATAGTCCAAGGCGTGTTCC
>Ga0210388_10001859_pt1 | contig 16592 bp, 17 predicted proteins | sample IncBWC19OmetaG_FD_155485 | JGI IMG/M metagenome (GOLD analysis project Ga0210388, IMG submission 155485) | Forest soil microbial communities from Barre Woods Harvard Forest LTER site, Petersham, Massachusetts, United States - Inc-BW-C-19-O ...
TACCAATATGGCAGGCCGTGGTACTGATATTAAACTGGGTGGTGGAGTTGCCGATTCAGGTGGACTAGCCATTATGGGTACCGAGCGCCATGAATCGCGCCGTGTAGACAGGCAGTTACGTGGTCGTGCAGGACGCCAGGGAGATCCGGGTACATCACAATTCTTTGTGTCTTTAGAAGATGATCTGATGCGTTTATTTGGTTCCGACCGTATAGCCCGAATGATGGATAGAATGGGTATTGAAGAAGGTGAAGTGATACAACACTCGCTTATTACAAAATCTATTGAACGTGCACAAAAGAAAGTAGAAGAAAACAACTTCGGTATACGTAAACGCCTTATCGATTACGATGATGTAATGAACCAGCAACGCGAGGTGATATACACCCGTCGTCGTCATGCATTATTTGGCGAAAGATTATCGCTTGATATATCGAATATGTTCCTTGATGTGTGCGAAACCATTGCATCGGAATACCATACACCCGATATTCTTGATTACGATGGATTTAAAATAGAATTGCTGCGTGTGCTTTCAATGGAGTGCCCGATATCGCAAGCTGATTTTGAAAGTATGAAGACCGAAGAGATTGCGTATGCAGTATTCGATAAAGTACAAGCTTGGTACCAGAAGAAGCATGATAAAATTGCACAGGAAGTGTTCCCATTCATTAAGAGCGTGCATGAAGACAAATCGAATAATTTCCAGATAGTACAGATACCAATTTCAGATGGAATACGCGTAATGCCTGTTGTAGTTAACCTGGAAGAGGCTTTCGAAACACAAGGTAAGGCAGTAATGCGTGAACTGGAAAAGACGGTGATATTGGCTGTGATGGACGACGAGTGGAAGGAGCATTTACGTGAAATGGATGATCTTCGCCAATCTGTACAAAATGCGGTATACGAGCAAAAGGATCCGTTGCTCATATACAAATTTGAATCGTTCGAGCTTTTCAAAACAATGCTTATAAAGGTTAATAAGAGCATTACAACATTCTTGTTAAAGAGCGCTATTTTTGTAAATAACCCTAACCAGATACAGGAAGCACAGGTTTTGGAACCCGCTGAAGTGGAATACGAAACAAGCCGCCCCAATAATGAAGCTGCTACAGCACAGCAAGGCGGAGAAGCACCGGCGCCTAAGCCACAACAACCTGCTAAGGCTGAAAAGAGAGTTGGACGTAACGACCCTTGTCCTTGTGGTAGCGGTAAAAAGTATAAGAACTGTCACGGGAAGTAATTAGAACAGATAATAGTCTTTTATTAAAGCCCTTTGATTAGGGCTTTTTTAATTAAGTAGTTTAAATATCTATTTTTGTTTTAGCTTTTCCTTATAATTAAATTTCAACTTCTGTAACTGAGTGAGTTTAGTAAGAAAGAAGCAGCGAGATTGAGACTAAACCTGGATAAAATGACAATAACCGAAAGCGGGGAAAGGAAAATTGAAGTTATTAATGGATTAAGAGGGCTTGCTATTATAGCTGTTCTATTCCATCATACTATTTCGCATCACCTAATGAGATTGTTTATAGTAGAGAATGGGTGGCTTGGCGTAAACTTGTTCTTTATTCTCTCGGGATTTGTTCTGTACAAGCCGTACTTGCTCGGTCAAAGGACGTTTACTACAAAAGGGAGCATCTTAAAATTTTATAAGCACCGGTTCTTAAGGCTATATCCTTTATATGCTTTTGTTTGCATAATTTCCGTTGTTTTTGTTGCTAAGATCAGTACTGATTCTATAAAAAATCTAGTGGAAACCTTATCTACTTTGTCCATGTTTAACAGCAAACATTTTTACCCTGTTTTGAATGGTGTATTCTGGTCTTTGAATTTGGAAATTTGGTTTAGCATAATTTTTCCTTGTTTAATATTTTGTTTTAATAAATATGGGTTTAATAAGGTAGCTGTCGTAATTTTTATTTTAGCATTTATATTTCGTTTTGCCGGAACATATTATACCTGGACCAATATTAATGTTAACCCAATTAAAGATTGCGTTATAGCAAGGATGGATGATTTTATGTTGGGGATAATAATTTGTAAGTTATACTATACAAGACATAAAATATTTAAACTAAATAATATGCTGCTAATTATATTGTCAGTATTATTTATTTCAGGCAGTTGCTTGTATTGGGACTATATCATGCAATTTAACGGTGACAGGATGTTTATGGCCATTGCAAATAATATTTTACAAATAGGTTTTCTCTTTTTAATTGTAATTGCTTTAAAAGAAGATAACGTCATTAATAAAATATTCAGATTAAAACCACTTCAACTAGCAGGTCTTATGTGCTTTTCATTGTATGCGTGGCATGGTTTACTTTTAGAAGTGGTTAATTTCTCAACGCCTTTTTCAATTGTTAAGCTGTTAGGTTATTACTTTTTCACGTTCGTTATTTCAGTATTTACTTATAGATATATTGAATTTGGCTCTATAAAAGATTGGAAAAAAATATTTCTGATAGAATCAGCTTCAAAATAGTTGTGGTATTAAGGCCAAACAGTATTAAGTTTCAGGAATGGATATTTATGCAGTTTAATACCATTCTTGTTCCCTTCATCTAAATCATATAAATTCTATACATTTGCTTATACCCATTTAGCAAAACCCTGATGAAAAAGAATTATTCCCTACTTATCTTTTTTCTGTTTTTAATCAAGGCGTCTCTATTTTCTCAAATTACAACTATAACGGGTTTTGGAACAAACCCCGGTGCCTTGAATATGTATGCCTATGTACCTACAGGTATAAGTGGCCCTGCTGCTTTGGTTGTTGCTATGCATGGCTGCACCGAAAATGCAAATATGTATGCTACCCAAACCGGCTGGAATAAATTAGCTGACTTGCATAAATTCTACGTTATATATCCTGAACAAGTGAGTACCAATAACAGCAGCCTTTGTTTTAATTGGTTCGATACTACCGATGCCAGCCGCAATGTAGGTGAGGCGTTGAGTGTTAAGCAAATGGTAGATTATATGAAAGCGCATTATTCTATTAATGCATCAGAGGTATATGTTACCGGCCTTTCGGCTGGAGCAGCTATGACTGCAGTAATGATGGCAACCTATCCTGATGTGTTTAGCAAGGGAGCAATTATGGCGGGCGTACCCTACAAAGCAGCAACAAGTGCATTAACAGCGGATAATGCAATGAATGGATTAGTAACCATGACTCCCGCACAATGGGGTGCATTGGTGAGAACTCAGAATCCGAGCTATGCAGGGGCTTATCCTAAAGCAATGATATGTCAGGGAACAGCAGATTTTGTTGTAAGCCCTACCAATGCTACTGAACTTGTAAAGCAATGGACCTTTATGAACCATGCAGACCAGACTGCGGATTCTACGAATAATGCTTTTCAGGGTAATGCAAATGTGGTTTTATCTATATACAACGACAGCAATAGTAACCCTGTAGTGTATCTTTATAAAATAACCGGAATGCCGCATGGCATTGCGGTAGATACAGGTGCTTGTCCTCGCCAGGGTGGCGCTACAGGCACATATGCAATTGAAGAAACAAATTTCCATTCTACTTATTGGGCTGCAGATTTCTTCCAGCTTATACCCAATCCATATTCAATAACCGGTTCGATTAGTGTGAGCAAATCCGCTTCAGGAATTGTGTATAACGTTCCGGTTACTAGCGGTTCCACTTATACATGGACAGTTCCTGCCGGTGCCATTATAGCAAGCGGACAAGGCACGAACTCCATCACTGTAAATTTTGGAACCCATAGCGGATTTGTATCAGTTACAGAAACCATGAAGAATGGATGTGAGAACGATCCTGCTCAACTTTATGTTACAGTTAGTACAAGTACAGGTATCGCAGAAATAAACTCTCATACGGGCATGGTTTACTACAATAATGCTGAGAACAGCATCCATACAGAAAACATTCCTGTAAGTGCTTTTAAAACATTACACATTTATAATTTACTGGGGCAAGATTGTACTCCTGTTTATTCGACTCAAGGCAATACTTTGTTTCTGCAAAAGCATCTTACTAATGGCATGTATATCATTAGCATGCAAGATGAATCGAGCCTTTATACCGGTAAGATAGTAGTCTATTAGAATACTTTCACTGCGCGTACATCGTGCTTTGATTTTTGATCGTTGGCAGCTTGTATGCCACTTTCAAAATCCTGATAGCAAGCCGACCCGTGGCTATATTCTTCGGAAGCCCAGTAATGCGCACCTGAAAAACCACCAACTTTATCTTCCTTCTTATAGAGTTTATCAAGTTCATCTTTAGTAGGTAAGTGCCAGCCATTACCCAATGCGGCACAGGCCTTTACAGCATCTGCCCAATTCATTTTGCCGCAATCTTTCGGTGCTGCTATAAGGCCATGTTGGCCCGTTTTATCTACCCAATATACAATACCGCTATCGAGTTTATCGCCTATTTTATATTGAGCTTTTATGCTAAAGCTAAAGGCAAGGCATGCGAAAAGTAATATGCTGATTTTTTTGAGAATATTGTTCTTCATAGTAAAGTAATGAAGTTCAAAAATAAAAAAAATCATTTCAAGGAAATAAATGTCTTAAGAATAAAGCCTCTCCGAGGCTATTCGTTTCTTATATCCTTACCCCAGTGTAATTTCTTACGCAGGGTTTCAGTGAAACTAGTTCCCGGTATTTGAATCAATTTTACTCCGAATGATTCTTTACGGATCGTCAGTTCAATAGAGGAATCGATATCCTCGGTACGTGAATCAAGCGAAACAAGATTCATAGGATTCCTACCTTCTACTTTTAGCTTAATAGTATAACTATCGGGTATAACCACGGGGCGTACATTAAGGTTATGCGGAGCAATAGGGGTTAGAATAAAACTGGAATCATCGGGCAATAATATTGGGCCACTGCAGCTAAGTGAATAAGCAGTTGATCCTGTCGGGGTTGCAACGATCAATCCATCAGCCCAATATGAGTTCAAAAATTCACCATTAAGGAAGGTATGTATTGTTAACATGGTTGAAGCATCTTTACGTTGCACACATATCTCATTAAGGGCATAATTGTATTTGCCAAAAAGCGAATTAGTTGTTTCAAGGCGTAATAAAGTACGGTTCTGAATAGTGAACTTCTTATTCTTCAAAGCTACCAGTGCAGGCGAAAAATTCTCTTCGGGTACTATAGCCAAAAAGCCTAGCCTGCCTGTGTTTATTCCAAGGACAGGTATATCGGTCTGGACAACAAATGGTAGTGTTTCAAGTAATGTTCCGTCGCCACCAATACTTATCATATAGTCGGCAGAGCCTTTAGGAAGCTCAGTAGAAAATGTAGCTGGTTTCTTCTTGAAAGGTATTATTTGGCTTAGCGCAGTATAATATGCTTCGTGTATAATATATTCAAACCCAAGCCCATCGAGTTGGGCAAAAAGGTTTTTAACCTCGTCAGTAAGATTAGAAGGGGTAGGGCGACCATAAATAGCAATCCGCATAAACCGAAATTAGTACCCCAAAGTTAGCAAATCTGTTTAGTTCTTGCCCCCCCGCCCCCTAGAGGGGGTGAACTAAATGGGAATTGAAGCCCCTTTAGGGGTTTGTGGCTGTAATAAGCAGTATCTTTGAAACAAATAGTCTATTATGATAGAATTTAAGCGCCTTAACCACATTCAGATATGTATACCCAAGGGTAAGGAAGAGGATGCAAGAAGGTTCTATACTTATACCATAGGGCTTAAAGAAATACCTAAGCCTGAGGCACTTATACCCAATGGTGGCTTATGGTATCAAGTGGGTGATATACAGCTACATATAGGTACTGAAAACGAGATTAATAAATCGAAACGTCACCCTGCTTTTGAGGTGGTTAATATACAGACTGCACGTGAGCATTTAGAGATGCATATGGTCCCTATAAAAGAAGAAACCGAAATACCCGGCCAAAAACGACTTTCTTTTACCGATCCTTTTGGGAACAGGATAGAACTGCTCCAAATAATGTGATTTTAATCCGCCGGATGCAATGTTTTTATTAACTATTAAAGGGTAATAAAAAGTGTTAAAATAATTGTAATAGCAACTTATTCCCTTTATCTTCGTTAAGAGAAATAAGAATGGGCTATTATGGTTGAGAAGTTTCTGCAATACCTGCAATACGAGAAGAATTTTTCACGCCATACAATCATATCGTATAAGAACGACCTTGCGCAGTTCACCATATTCCTGAAGAACATTTACGAAACAGAAAAACCGGAAGAAGCAAGTTCTTCTATGGTTCGTTCATGGATGGCATCACTCATGCAGGAAAAAATATCGGCACGCAGTGTTATACGCAAAGCATCTGCATTGAGGACATTCTATAAGTTCTTATTGCGTGAAGGTACAATAACTGCCGACCCAATGGTGAAGATAAGCACACCTAAAACACCATCGCGCTTGCCTGTATTTGTTAATAAAAAGGAAATGGGAAACCTATTGGATGGAATTGAATTCCCGGATAGTTATGAGGGTCTTCGGAATAGACTAGTTATTGAAATGTTCTATGCTACCGGTATTCGTCTTTCAGAATTAATAACCATGAAGGACAGCGATGTAAATATTTATAACCTAACCATAAAAGTATTTGGAAAGAGAAGTAAGGAGCGTATTATTCCTATTACCACTCACCTGAAAGGCGATATCGAAAAGTACCGTGAAGCGAAGAATAAGATTGGTGCAAAGGGGAATTATTTTTTTGTGAATGAGGATAACAAACCGCTTTACGAAAAATTGGTCTACCGTATTGTCAACAAATATATTGGTATGGTAACCACCCTGCAAAAGAAAAGCCCACACGTGTTAAGGCATACTTTTGCAACTCACATTTTAGATAACGGAGCTGATATAAATGCTGTGAAAGAATTGCTGGGCCATGCTAATCTTTCAGCAACACAGGTGTATACACACAATACTTTGGAAAAGCTAAAGCGCGTCTATAAGCAGGCGCATCCCAGAGGCTAATAAGAATTTAGTAACCATATAAAATCAAGGATTATGCAAGTTAAAATTCAGTCTATTCACTTTGATGCAGATAAGAAACTGCTCGATTTCGTTCAGGAGAAAGTTGATAAACTAGGACACTATTACGACGGAGTAATGGGAGGTGAAGTATTTCTCCGCCTTGAAAAATCTAAGGACACACAAAATAAAATAGCTGAAATAAAGCTCCAGACACGGACAGGGGAGCTATTTGCAAAGAAGCAATGCAAATCGTTTGAAGAAGCTGTTACCGAAACTACATTGGCTCTTCGCAACCAGGTAAAGAAGCATAAGGAGAAGGTTAAGAACCTGTAAGGCACCGTTAATTAAATTTAGTATTTTCAACCTCTCGGGCATAAGTTCGGGGTGGTTATGGAAGATACTACACATTTAAAACAATCACTCTCACTTTTCGATGCTACTATGATTGTGGCTGGCTCAATGATTGGGTCGGGTATATTTATAGTTAGTGCAGACATGTCGCGTCAGCTTGGCTCGCCAGGTTACCTTTTATTGGCATGGGTGGTTAGCGCAGTTATTACGTTGATGGCAGCCTTAAGCTATGGTGAACTGGCAGGTATGATGCCAAAAGCAGGCGGACAATACGTTTACCTGAAAGAAGCCTATGGCCCAAGGTTAGGTTTCATGTATGGGTGGACAGTCTTTGCAGTTATTCAAACAGGTACTATTGCGGCTGTTGCCGTCGCCTTTGCTAAATATACCGCAGTATTTATTCCTGCAGTAAGCACAACCAATATCCTTTTGGATTTAGGTTTTCTCAAAATATCGGCTGGACAAGTACTGGCAATAGCCATCATTGTTATTATAACATACATAAATAGCAAAGGAGTTCAAACGGGTAAAATGCTCCAGGGCATATTCACATCTACTAAAATAATTGCCTTGTTATTGCTGATAATCGTTGGTCTACTTGTCGCATTTAATGGACACTTTATACATGAGAATTTTCAAAACATGTGGCAGGCATCTGCCACCACTGATAAAGGCACTTTTCCATTATCAGGCTTTACATTGTTGGGTGCGCTTGGTGTGGCAATGGTAGGCTCATTATTCTCTAGCGATGCATGGAACAACGTTACATTCATATCAGCTGAAATAAAAAAACCGGGGCGTAACATACCACTCTCTTTACTGATAGGAACACTTATAGTTGGTGTGCTTTATATCCTTGCAAACATTACTTACCTCTGCATACTTCCGCTACACGGTACCCCAGGTGGAACAGATGTGATGCATCAAGGAATTCAGTTCGCAAAAGATGAGCGTGTAGCAACAGCCGCAGTATCAATTATTCTTGGTAATGCCGCGACTTACGTAATGGCAGCGCTCATTATCATATCTACATTTGGGTGTAACAATGGTATAATCTTATCCGGTGCTCGCCTCTACTACGCCATGGCACAAGATGGCCTGTTCTTTAAACAAGCAACACAGCTTAATAAGAAAGGTGTACCTGGTAAGTCATTAATTTTTCAATGTATTTGGGCTTGTGCATTATGCCTATCAGGTAAGTATAATGAGTTGCTGAATTATGTAATAATAGCTTCCTTGCTCTTCTACATATTTACCATTGCCGGAATATTTATCCTGCGCAAAAAGCAACCAGACGCTGAAAGGCCATATAAGGTCTTTGCCTATCCTATTCTGCCTGCACTGTACATACTCACAGCCAGTGCAATCTGCATTGACCTGCTAATTGACAAAAGCACTCAGAATGATACCTGGCCGGGAATTATTATAGTATTACTGGGGATACCCATATACGAAATCGTAAAAAGAAAGCGACAAGCATAGGTTATGCAATCTGTCAGCGCAGAAGAATTCTTTAAGCTATCGGCACAATACCCTGTGGTAGATGTCCGCACCCCTGCTGAGTTTGAACGCGGACATATTCCGGGAGCAATGAATATTCCATTATTTACGAATGAAGAAAGAGCAATAATAGGAACACTTTATGTGCAAGAGGGTAAGCAACCTGCTATGCTTAAGGGCCTAGAACTCGTCGGACCGAAATTTGCCGATTTTATTAAAAGCGCTGAGCAGATTGCAGTTGACAAAACATTATTGGTGCATTGCTGGAGGGGTGGTATGCGCAGCGGTGGCATGGCATGGTTATTTGAATGGTATGGTTTTAAAGTGTACACGTTGCAGAAAGGATATAAAGCTTTCAGGCATTTGGTACTCGAGACATTTACTAAACCAAGGAAGATAAAAGTACTGGCAGGCCGAACAGGTTCCGGCAAGACATTGATACTGCATGAATTAGAGAAGCAAGGCGCAACAATCATTGATCTGGAAGGATTGGCAAATCATAAGGGTTCCGCTTTTGGGTCCCTTGGCGAAGCTCCCCAACCCACACAGGAGATGCTTGAAAACGAAATTGGAGTAAGGTTATTGAATATTCCTTTACAAGAAAATATTTGGGTAGAAGATGAGAGTAACAATATTGGCAAGAGATTAATTCCTAATAATTTCTTCCTGCAAATGCGTGCAGCTAATGTTTATTATGTTGACCTGCCTCTTGAAAAACGTGTTGAATATTTAGTAAAAGGCTATGGCAAATATACAGCGCAAGAATTGTCTGAATCTATAGAGAAAATTAAAAAGCGCTTAGGACCTCAACATGCCAAAGCAGCCATAGAAGCTATTCAGCTGGGTAATTTAGAAAAGGCGTGTGAGATTAGTTTGGTCTATTATGATAAGAGCTATGACCATGGAGTTGCTAAAAGACAAGCATCAACCATTCACAAAACATCTTTTCCTGAACTTGATCCCGAAGAGATTGCGAAAGCTTTGATTAAAGCTTAGCTTGCTTTGCAATGCTTTACTTGCAAGTCACACATCTCTTTCAATACCTTCAAATCCACATCTGCTATCTTATTAATATAAAGACATCCTTTACTCATTTTGTACTTGCCTAATTTACCCAACAATTCTTTAAACTTATCTTCTTTGGGCCCCATCAGATACAATGAAAACTTCTGGCTGCGAGGAGAAAAACCGACCATGAACCAACCCAGTTCTTTACCATTAGGGTACTTATATGTATAATCCCCAAACCCAATAATAGCACCACCCCACATTTTAGGTTCACTCTTAGTGGCTTTCTTCATTAACTCAACTATTGCAAAAGCATCCTTCTGTTTTTGTTCTTCCTTAACAGTCTTTAAAAAAGCTTCAGGACTTTTGGTAGTTTTCTTAGTCTTAAGTTCAGCCATGGCTCTTATTTATTTACAGCATCAGCAATAAGCTCAGCTACGTCAAGCACCTTTATGTTTTGCTCCTTGTTAAAGTGCTTAACCCCGTCAGTCATCATGGTCATACAGAAAGGACAACCGGTAGCAATTACTTCAGCGCCTGTTTTCATAGCCTCTTCAGTACGTTCAATATTTACTTCTTTATTGCCTTTTTCTGCTTCCTTAAACATTTGTGCACCACCAGCCCCGCAACAAAAACTTTTGTGTTTATTGCGTTGCATTTCCACCAACATATTATCTACTTGAATTATTACCTCACGTGGAGCTTCGTAAATATCATTGCCCCTGCCTAAATAACATGGATCGTGAAATACTATCTTTTTACCCTTGTATGAGCCGCCTTCTATTTTTATCCTGCCGCTTTTTATCAAATCGTTTATAAAACTGGTATGGTGCATTACCTCGTACGTGCCACCCAATGAAGGGTATTCATTCTTAATGGTATTAAAGCAATGAGGGCAGCCGGTAACTATCTTTTTAACGTTATATCCGTTAAGGATATTGATATTGTTAATGGCTTGCATCTGGAAAAGGAATTCATTTCCGGCACGCTTAGCAGGGTCGCCTGTACAAGACTCTTCGGTTCCTAATACTGCAAACTTAATACCTGCATGGTGCAGAATACGCACAATGGCAACTGTGATTTTTTTAGCTCTGTCATCAAAACTACCTGAACAGCCAACCCAAAAAAGCACTTCGGGTGATTCACCTTTGGCTGCCATTTCGGCCATTGTAGAGACAACTATTTTTTCTGCTTCTGCCATATTAGTATAGCGTTTATCTGCCAAAAATAAGAAATTAACTCACCATATACTTACTCCTTAATGAATTAGGAAATGAGGGCGAAGCTTGAATTAAGTAGATGATTTCCAATGATATTTAAAATCTATTTACTCTCAATCATTCAAAATCCCTATTTTTGCGCCCTCTATGTTACTATCAATCTTAAAATCGAAGATCCACAGGGTACGTGTTACCGAAGCCAACATTAATTATGTAGGCAGCATAACAATTGACGAAGACCTTATGGATGCAGCCATGCTTCTCGAAAATGAGAAAGTACAAGTGCTGAACATCAACAATGGCGAGCGCCTGGAAACCTATGTAATAAAAGGCAAGCGAGGCTCAGGCATTATATGCCTTAATGGCCCGGCTGCCCGCAAAGTATTAGTGGATGATATAGTTATTGTTATTGCGTATGCAATGATGACAACTGAGGAAGCCAAGAAATATCAGCCTGTACTTGTTTACCCCGATAACAAGACTAATAAATTAAGGTAATACTTGAATCCTGCTGTTAAAAAAGCACTTAAAAGCCTGCTCTTTTTAGGGATAGGGGTTGGCTTGGTCTATTGGAGCGTTAAGGATGTTACTGCAAAAGATATCGAGAGTATCCGAGCTAATCCGCCAATTTATGTTTGGTTAATACTATCAATGCTTGTGGGCTTACTTAGCCACTTTATCAGATCGGTTAGGTGGCTTATGTTAATAGAACCAGTCGCAGAAAAGCCAAAGCTGAAGAATTCATTCTTTGCCGTTATGATAGGTTATATGGCCAATTATGCACCCTTGCCACGATTAGGTGAGGTTTATCGCTGTGTTATATTAAGCAGGTACGAAAAGGCACCTGTGGTTGCATTAGTCGGAACCGTAGTTGTAGAAAGAATAATAGACACTTTTCTTCTATTCGTTCTTTTCCTGATAATGCTATTATGCAGGTTTCAGAAGGTATATGATGTGGTTAAACCCAGGATAGGCCAATATATTCATGACAAATTAAGCTTTCTCGAAAATCACTATCTGATAATTCTTGCTTTTGTGGCTGTGTCTGCAATAGCATTTGTGCTATTAATTGTAAAAGGAGATAATAAGTTATCTCGTTTTATAAAAAAATACATTCAGAATTTTGCAGACGGAATAAAAAGCGTGGCTAAACTAAAAAGGCCTGTACTATTCTGGGTATATTCAATTGGAATATGGGTACTTTATCTGCTATCTACATATTTATGCTTGCAATGTTTTGATGCAACAGCCGCACCAAACCTTACCCTGGCCGATGCTTTAGTAGTTTTAATATTTGGCACTTTAGGTGTAATTGCTACTCCTGGTGGCATAGGAGCTTACCAAATTCTGATAAAAAACGTATTGGAAAAGATTTATAGGATTGCAGCCCCAATTCCTTTTGCAATTGGCTGGATATTATGGGGTTCTCAATTTATTTTAATCGTAAGTTTAGGACTCATTTCACTGATGCTTTTACCAATACTTAACAATAAGGATGACAAGGCTTGAGGCAATACAATCAAAGATCTGTAATAAGGAACAATTAGCCCGTATGCTGGCACTTTGGAGATTTAAAGACCAGAAGGTTGTGTTTACAAATGGCTGTTTTGATCTGTTACACAAGGGACACGTTACATACTTAACGCAGGCAGCTGAATTAGGTGACAAATTGGTGTTAGGATTAAATTCCGATACTTCGGTAAAGAAATTGAGTAAAGGTCCTAATCGTCCTATACAGGATCAAGACTCAAGGGCATTAATACTTGCATCACTTGAAAGTATTAGCGCAATTATAATATTCGATGAAGATACCCCTGCTGAACTTATAAAGTTTGTGCAACCTGATGTATTAGTGAAAGGTGGTGACTGGAAACCTGAACAAATTGCGGGGTATGATACAGTGAAAGCAAAAGGTGGAGAAGTAAAGGTGATAGAATTTGTTCCTGGATATTCTACCACATCTATAGAGCAAAAAATAAAAGGCTAATGGCTGAAGAAGAAGTTAAGAAGTATACCGAGATAAGTAAGCTGGGTGAGTTTAAATTAATTGAGCGACTTACCGAAAAGATTGAATTGACACAACCCTCAACCTTGAAGGGAGTAGGTGATGATGCGGCTGTAATTGCCCCACCTGAACATGACGAGGTAATACTGCTTTCTACCGATATGATGGCTGAAGGTATTCACTTTGAACTTACCTACACACCATTGCGCCATTTAGGATATAAGGCTGTTGCAGTAAATGTATCGGACATATGCGCCATGAACGGAGAATCTACCCAGGTGGTGGTTTCTTTAGCTGTCTCTAACCAATATTCAGTAGAGTCGTTAGATGAAATTTATAAGGGCATAAAATTTGCCTGCAAAGAATATAAGGTAGACTTAGTTGGTGGCGATACTACATCGTCACGTTCCGGTTTGGTAATAGATGTTACTATCTTAGGCAAAGCAAAAAAAGACAAAGTGGTATATCGCAGCGGTGCAAAACCCGGCGACTTACTTTGTGTAAGCGGGGACTTGGGCGGAGCCTATGCCGGTTTGTATTTACTAGAAAAGGCAAGAAAAAATGTAGGTACTGATTCTACTGCAAAACCTGAATTACAAGGGTATGGTTATGTGTTGCAAAAACAACTAATGCCCCATGCAAGGGTTGATATTATAGAGTTATTCCGTTCATCGGGGGTACTTCCTACATCAATGATCGATGTATCAGATGGACTCTCTTCCGAGATTCATCATATATGCAAAGCATCAAAGGTGGGTTGCCTACTCGAAGAAATTAAAATACCAATACACGAAGAAAGTATAAAAGTTGCGCAGGAAGCAGGAGTGCCACCTTCATTATTTGCATTAAGCGGGGGCGAGGATTATGAGCTTCTATTCACACTTAGCCCTTCTGATTATAAGAAGATAAAAGATCCAAGTAAGATCAATATAATTGGTGAAATATTACCGGCAGAAGATGGAATTAAAGTCGCCGATAAAAAAGGCAAGCTGCATACACTTAATATTCAAGGCTGGGACGGGTTGAAGGTTAAATAACCTCACTGCAATTTAGTTTGCAATTAATTAAGCTGGGCGACCCCTATCATTTTCCCTTGTTCTGGGTCCCAAACTTTAAGCCTTAGGCAAGCTGCTATATCCTTAAACGAAAGTGATGTTTTCCTTGGATTTTGTAATTCGGGGAAATGTTTCATAACCTCTGGCAAACGATAAAAAGGGATACGTGAATTGAGGTGATGTATATGGTGAAGCCCTATGTTGGCTGTGAACCATTGCATTACAGGATTCATTTTCAGGTAACTTGAAGATTCCATAGCAGCTTTTTCGTAGCTCCAGTTTGTATGATCGCTATAAAACACACCAGGGAAATTGTGCTGGGCATAAAAAAGATAATCACCAAGAAAGCCTGAGATAAAGAAAGGGATAAACATAGAGAGTAGATACACCTGCCAACCTGCATACATTATAACTAATACGGTAACTGTTATATGTATTACCAAAGCAATCAGAGAATCATAGTGTTTACGAGGGTTGTTTATAAATGAACGAAAAGATATACCGTATAGAAACATAGTGAAATACCCAAAGAAGATTACAAGTGGGTGCCTTGAAATAAGGTATTTGATCTGTTCACCCCGAGACAGGCTTAAATACTTTTCTTTGGTTATAATTAAATATGAACCAATGCTTGAAGAAAAAAGCTTTGAGTTATGCTTGTGGTGATAATCGTGTGAACGTTTCCAGATACTTACCGGGGCCAGTGTGAAGATTCCGAATAACCACATAATAACCTTTGCAGGAATTGATTTGTTAAGTATGGCATGATGCTCAAAATCGTGGTAAATTACGAACATGCGTATGGTTAAGAGGGGGGCTAAAATGCTACAGATTAGTTTACCTGCAATAAATGGCACCAAAAAGGTTCCTGCATAGGCACCAATCATTAAGAACAGAGTAGAAAGCAGGTGGAACCAGCTTAATGCCCTGTCTTCTTTGGCATAATCCCTTGTAGCAAGAATAAGCTCTTTACCAGTTAACATACAAGTCGTTTGTGAATTGCAAAGATAGTAAGAAATCAGCCAACATTCCTTTTATGTTTCCACCGCCTGTGCGACCATAACCATATTTCAGGTTGAGCAATGATGTCTTTTTCAAGTTTCCGGGTGTGTAATTCCGATATTTCGCCCTCTTTAGTTCCGGCAGGATTTTCTAATAGCATTTCAGCATGCACTTCATAAAAACCTCTTTTCAATCTTCTAACGCAAGCATATACAACAGGGAAGTTTAGTTTCTGTGCTATCTTTTCAGTTCCTTTAAACACGGGTGTATCCTGGTTAAGGAATGTGGTCCAATAGGCTCCTTCGGGTGAAGGAGTTTGATCAGCAATAAATGCGGTTGCGTTAACTTCATTTCGGTTAGCCAGCATATCGCGGAAAGTATTTCGCATGGCAATTAGCTTGGTACCGAAACGGGTGCGCATATCATAAATCAACTTATCGAAATGCTTATTGGTTAAGGGATGGTAAATAACATAAAGCTGTTGCTTGCAAAGCAAACTGAAAGTGTTTCCTGCCCATTCCCAGTTACCCAAATGCCCCATTACCAACACAATTGATTTTTTTTCTTTGGCTAGCTTTTCAAATAATTGTTCCGATTCCTTTGTAAAAGCACAACGCCTGAGCATTGTTTTTTTCGAGATAGTAAGTGTCTTGAATGTTTCAAGGAACAGATCGCACAGGTAATGGTAAAAATCTTTACAGAGCCTGTTTATTTCTGCTTCGCTTTTATTGGGGAAAGATTTCTTTAAGTTCTCCAATACTATCTTTTTACGATAGCCGATAACATAATATAGCAGCACGTAAAAGAAATCGGAAAGAAGGTAAAAGAGTGGGAAAGGCAATAGCGATAATAGGTAAATGAAAGGTAGGGCTATGTAATACGCTATTGCAGACAATTTTTCAGGAGTTAAGGTTTCAAAGATACTGAAAGGAGGTGTCAGTTTCATTGCTTCATATATTTTGTCAATTTCTTGCAATTTTTGTCAATTTTCAGGAAATTAAAATATTCAATCGCTTGATTATTAGGTGTTTGTAATTTTAACTTTTATGCAATTGCAATTTGTCGGACTTCCGACATTCCTGACATTTTAATGACCTTATGTAATTTATTGTTTTTCAACTGATTCATTATAAATTGTGTCGTAAAGTGGCGGTTTTTTCTGCTTCACCTTAAATTAAAGTAGTCCCGAAATATTTCGGGATTCTGTGTTTCTGTCGGTTATGCTTTTTTACCACAAAGTCCATGGAGATAAAATAACGCCTCTCCCGCATGGGAGAGGTTAGGGAGAGGGCTTTATTGTGTCAAAGAACTATAATTCAAATTTAAATATAATATTTAATGCTATAAATATAAAGTGCATTTGTTTTCAACAAGCTAACGCTCCCGCAAGTCTGTGACTTGTGGGAGTAGGTAAACAAAGTTTTTAACTTTGTTCCACTCAATTAAAGAAAAATGAGTAGGGCATATAAGTTCCGTTCTCCTG
>Ga0210388_10001861_pt1 | contig 16580 bp, 15 predicted proteins | sample IncBWC19OmetaG_FD_155485 | JGI IMG/M metagenome (GOLD analysis project Ga0210388, IMG submission 155485) | Forest soil microbial communities from Barre Woods Harvard Forest LTER site, Petersham, Massachusetts, United States - Inc-BW-C-19-O ...
ATTCAGGCGCTTTTGATCATAAGAATGGCCGCCGGCAGCGTGCACCAGCCCACAAAATTTACCGCTTGAGGACCAACCAGCGGCCGCAAATCGGGCACTCACGATAGAACTTTTTGGCTGCGCAAATAGGACTGGAGGGTAGATTGCCTGCACAAGCGTGGATGAGCGATCCGGTTTCGAACTCGCATCTGCACCGCTTGCCCCTGGTCACGCTGTACCTGACCGAGCGCTGCAACTCGCGCTGCGTCACCTGCGATTACTGGCGTCACGGCCGCGCCGACCTGAGTTTGGCGGCGGTGCGGCGCCTCCTGCCCAGCCTCGCGCGACTGGAAACCCGGGTCGTGCTGTTATCCGGTGGCGAGCCGCTGCTCAATCCGGAATGGGAACCCATTGCGCAGGCGCTGCGCGGAGTCGGCCTGAAGGTATGGCTGCTGACCTCCGGTCTGTCGCTGGCCAAGCATGCCCGGCGCGCGTCCGAGGTTTTCGATGCCATCACCGTCTCGTTGGATGGCACAGACCGGCCGACCTACCAAGCCATTCGTGGCCTGGACGCGCTGGACAAGGTCTGTGAGGGAATCCGGAGCGCGGCCGAGCACGGCGTCGCGCCGGGAGTGCGCGTCACGCTGCAACGCGCGAACTTCAGACAGTTGCCGGCCTTTGTGTCGCTGGCGAAGGACCTGGGGGCGCGGCAGGTTTCCTTTCTGGCGGTCGACGTGGCGAATCCGCACGCCTTTGGGCGCACCGATGACTTCAGCAGTGATTTGGCGCTTCGTCCCGATGAACTGCCGCAGATGGACCAATTGCTGTGCGCCATGGAACGCGAGTGCGCGGCCGATTTTCGCTCCGGATTCATCGCCGAGAGTCCCGCCAAGCTGCGGCGCATCCTGCAGTACTTCGGCGCGCTTCACGGCCGCGCGCCCTACCCTGCGGTTCGCTGCAACGCGCCGGAATTCTCCGCGGTCGTCGGTGCCACGGGCCGCGTGCAGCCGTGCTTTTTTATCTCGGGACCGGCCGAGGCGACGTTGCCCGTCGGGGGATCGTCGCTCCGCGAGGGCTCGTCGACCGATGACCTTTCCCTCGCGCTGAACGGCGAGCGCATGCGAGCGTTGCGCGGATCAATCCGCGCCGGTGCGCGCGCCGAATGCCGCACCTGCGTGTGTTCAATGTGGCGGGATCTTGGCGATATCGGTGCTGGTGCGGATTCTGTTCGATTCGCGATGGGGGCTTTGGCATGACGAGCGGAGTACCAGGCAAGCGGCACAAAGTCGTGCTCTACAATCCTCACGCGGTCTTTTTTACGATGCCGCTGGCACTGCTTGCGATCGGCTCGGAGCTCGATCCTAAGCTGTACGAGGTCGTTACCATTGACGCGCGCCTCGACGCCGATGCGGAGCAAACGCTCCTGTCCCATGTGGATGAGGCGTTATGCCTCGGTGTGACCGTTCTGACCGGTGCGCCGATTTCCGATGCGCTGCGCATTTCGCGCGCCGCCAAGGCAGCGCGCCCTGATCTGCCGGTTGTCTGGGGAGGTTGGCATCCCTCCATGTTTTCACGTGAATGTCTGCTGGAGCAGTCGGTTGATGTGACGGTGCGCGGACAAGGAGAGGAAACGTTTGCGGAGATCGTCGATCGACTCGCGGCGGGGCGGCCGCTGGATGACTGCGCGGGATGCACCGTACGGCTGAGCGATGGCACCATCCAAGAAAACCCGGCGCGCGCGCTGGCGCAAGTCGATAAATTTCGCGCCCATGACTATGGGCTGATTCCAGTCGAGCGCTATTTTGAACTCAAAGGGAAACGGCAGCTCGACTACATTTCCTCGCAAGGATGCAATTTTCGCTGTGCATTTTGCTCCGACCCATTCGTTTATGGCCGCAAGTGGGTGGGCCTCGAGCCGGTACGCATGGCGATGCGTCTGAAAGAATTGTGGGATCGGTATCATTTCGATGACGTGAACTTCCAGGATGAAACTTTTTTTACCAAGGCCGGCCGCGTTGAGGCGCTTGCCGATCGAATCGTCGAATCCGGTATGAAAATCACCTGGGCGGCCACCATGCGCGCCGACCAAGGTGTTCGGCTGCCGGACGCCGTGTGGGTACGTTGCAAACAGTCTGGGCTGCGCCGGCTGTTGGTGGGGGTCGAGTCCGGATCCAACGAAGTGTTGAAGCGTATCAAGAAGGACATCAAGATCGAGCAGGTTTACGAGACTGCCCAGAAGATGCTGAGATTTGGAATTGCCGGACACTTTCCCTTCATCGTGGGGTTCCCTGACGAAAGCGATGAGGACATTCGCGCGACCCTCGACTGCGCCAAAAGGCTGCGCTCAATGAGTCCGGATTTCCTGACGCCGATTTACTACTTCAAGCCGTATCCGGGCAGCGCATTGGTCATCGAAGCAGTCGCACGCGGCTTCCGTTTGCCGGAAACTCTCGAGGACTGGGCCAAATTCGACTATGTCGCGGGGGAACCGGGACCCTGGGTGTCCCCCGAAAAATTCGAACTGATAGAGCGCTTCAAATTTTTCCACGAACTGGCGTGGAAAAAAGTATCTCGCAGCAAACGGCTGCTGCAGCAACTCGCGCGCTTTCGCTGCGCCAAGGATTATTACCGATGGCCGGTTGAGATGCTGTTCACCCGTTGGCTGGTGCCGGTGCAGACGCTGTCGTGATCGTTTCCGCGCCATCCGCCCAAGACGCGCTCAAAATCGCCCGAGCGCCGCTGATCACGCGTCTCATCGGCAAGACCATGGCTTTCGGTTATCGGCTCGCCGGGAAGCATCGCTATGATGATTTCCGAATGGAGCGTATACAAGGCCTGCCCTTTCTTGTCCTGCCGAGCGTGTTCAATCCGAAAGTACCGCGCACAGGTGCATTTCTCGCTTCACTGCTCGATGCGAATCTCGTTGGCCACGAGGACGAAATCCTCGACATGGGCACCGGATCCGGCGTGGGGGCGGTGTTTGCCGCCAAGTATGCCCGCCGCATCGTGGCGGTGGACATCAATCCCGCCGCCGTCCGATGCGCCGGCATCAATGCACTGATCAATGGCGTGGAGAACCGGGTCGACCTGCGTCACGGCGACTTGTTCGCGCCGGTGCGCGGCGAAAAATTCGACCTTATCCTCTTCAATCCACCGTTCGTGCGGGGTGCGCCCGCAGATGACCGGGATCGAGCCTGGCGATCAAGCGACGTGGCCGAGCGCTTCGCCGCAGGTCTGCGCCAGCATCTGAAACCGCGCGGTTCGGCATTGGTTCTGCTCTCCACGTTCGGCGACGGTGCGCATTTCCTGCGGGCATTCGGCGCGCACGGGCTGGGGGTTTCGGTGCTGGCCGAACGCCGATTCATCAATGAGCGATTAACCGTCTTCCGGGTTGCACCCTTGGATTTGCAGACATGCCGGGCCCTCCCGGTTCAGAGGTAATAATGGCCGCTTCGCAACGTGTTCTACTCATCAATCCGACCATCACCTCGCACCGTCATGCGCGATTTCCTCTCGCGATGATGAGCTTGTCAGCAGCACTCGAGGGTAAATACCAGGCGACGATCATCGATGGTAATGTCGATCGCAACTATGTCTCGACCGCCGTGCGCGCCCTCGGAGACGGCTCTGTGTCCGCCGTGGGCGTTACCGTCATGGGGGGCCCGCAGCTTCGCTCGGCAATCGAAGTCTCAAAGGCCATCCGCGAGAAACAGCCCACGGTGCCGATAGTTTGGGGCGGCGCTTTCCCGACTGTCTGTCCGGATGCAGCGCTGAACGCCGCATACGTCGACTATGTCGTCAGAGCTCAAGGAGAGGACACGCTCCTGGAGCTTTTGCCGGCACTCGCTGCCCGTGACGACGCTGCCTTGCAGGCGATTGCCGGTCTGTCTTGGCGTCTACGCGGCGAGGCGGTGCACAACAAGGATCGAAAATTCTCAGCTGCCAGTCTCAATAGGATGCTGCCTTACGACAAGCTGGACAATCCACGTCAATATCTGACCAATACCTATCTTGGGCGACGCACGATCGGCTATCAGGCCGCTTTGGGCTGCCGGTTTCGCTGCACATTTTGTGGCGTGGCGAAGATGTTTCAGGGCAAGATGGCGCTGCCGCCGGCCGAACGCCTGGACCAGGATCTTCAATTCATGAAGGATCGCTTCGGTGTCGACGCGATCCAATTTTACGACCACAACTTCTTCGATCGCGAAGTCGATATGGTGCCGCTGTTGGAGGTGCTCGCTAAATTTCAGATGCCATGGTGGTGTTTCGCGCGCTCGGATGCTCTTGTGAATCTGTCGGAGCGGACCTGGGCGCTGGTGAAAAAAAGCCGGTTGCGAATGGCCTATATCGGCGCGGAGTCGCCGAGCGACTGGTTGCTGCACGATATCCGCAAAGGCACGAGCCGAGATCAAACTCTCGAAGCGGTGGAAAAGTGCCGCGCCCACGGCATCGTTCCCGAGCTATCCTTCATGCTGGCGCCGCCGCAAGATCCTGAGGGGGAAACTGAGAAAACATTTGAATTCATTCGCCTGATCAAACGGCTGCACCCGGCCACGGAAGTGATGATATATATTTACACGCCTCTGCCGCGGCGGCCGAATGACCGGAACGCGGCTTCGATTCGCGCGGAGGAAGCGCTGCGCGATTGCGACGGCCAGCCGGTGGTGTTTCCGCGGAGCGCGGACGAATGGGCGGAGCCGCAGTGGGTGGACTACTGGTGCCATCAAAGCGCGCCGTGGCTCAACGAGCGGCTGCGGCGGCGAATCGTCGATTTCACCACCGTTTTGGGCTGCAGATATCCGACCATCATGGATGTTCGTGCGTCAGCCTGGGGAAAATCGGCCCTGCGCGCGTTGGCCTCCTGGCGCTACCGCTTTCAACGATACGATGACCCTTGGGAGCTTCGAGTTTCGCGCAAACTCATCCGTCATTGGGATCCGCGCGTCATGAGTCTGTGACGATTGGAGCGTGCGAGATGTCTCACGTCGTCCAGATCAGTTTTTTCAAGGACCCTCGGGGACGTGCAGCCGCGCAGCTTCTGAATGAATGGCCCACGCTCGTTGATGTCGCGGAAGCAGCTTCAAGGTCGGGCACCAATGTATCCGTCGTCCACGCGAGCTCGCAAACCGAGCGATTGGAACGCAACGGTGTGCAGTATCACTTTCTGCCTTTCGAGGATGAAGCGTCGCGCGGTGGGCCCAATGCGGCGTATCGCGGGTTGCTTCGAAGCCTCGCAGCTGATGTTTTTCACGTGCACGGGCTGGACTTTCCCCGGCAAGTGCATTCGCTGGCCGAACTGACTCCGGGCGTACCGATTATCCTGCAGGACCATGCAAGCAGGCCGCCACGAATGTGGCGGCGCGCAGCGGCGCGCCGGGGAATGTCGGTCGCCGCCGGGGTTGCCTTTTGCTCGCGAGACCAAGCGCGGCCATTCACCGACGCCGGTCTCATTGGCGCCTCGACGCAGATATATGGAATTCCGGAATCCACGAGCCGATTCACACCGGGCGACCGGGAGGATGCGCGCCGCCTCACCGGCGTACACGGGAGTCCGGCCGTTCTCTGGGTCGGACACCTCGACGCGAACAAGGACCCGCTTACCGTGCTGGACGGTATCAGCGCCGCGATAGGCGAGCTGCCCGGCTTGCGTCTTTATTGCTGCTTCGGAAATGCCCCCTTGCTGCGTGCCGTGCAAAATCGAATCGCAACGGACACCCGGTTACGCGACAAGGTGCTACTGCTCGGGCGAGTGCCCCACGAGAGAATCGAACAGCTGATGCGCGCCGCCGATATATTCGTGCTGGGGAGTCACCGGGAAGGCAGCGGCTATTCACTGATCGAAGCGCTCGCGTGCGGGTTACCGCCCGTGGTCACCGATATTCCGTCTTTTCGCTCGCTTACCAAAGCCGAATCGGTCGGAAGGCTTTGGGCCTGCGACGACTCGCAGGCGCTGTGCCAGGCGTTGCTCTCTATTGCCAGTTGTTCCAGTTCAACGTTGCGCGCCGCGGTGCGCGCGCATTTCGACCGCGAACTCTCATCGCACGCGCTGGGCGTGAAGCTCACGGCGATGTACCAAGACGTTCTGGTGCGCCAACGCGGCTCATGGACTGCAACGCGGCAGGAGATGCGCCGGTGATTGCCACGGGCGCCGTCAGCGTTCAGGCAGCGGCATGAGCTTATTTGCCGATTTATGGAGTATTCTCACGCCGCAGCAGAGGCGCGGCATCCTGGCAATACAGATTGTCTCAATCGCAATGGCCTTCTCGACCGTCAGCGGGATCGCGGCGATTGCTCCCTTTTTTGCGGTGCTCGGTCAGCCGGAACTCATCGATCACAACGCGTTGCTCCACTGGGCGTATGCATACGGCAGCTTCTCGGGCAAACGCGGCTTCGTCGTGGCTCTCGGCATTGCCTTCATCGTGGTGATGTTCATCGCCAATCTGATCAACGTGTTGGGCTCTTTGGCAATGAGCCGCATGGCGCTGAGGATCGGCACCGAACTGCAGTCCGCGTTATTCGGGGAGTATCTCTCGCGGCCATACGCGTTTCATACCCGCGCGAATGGCTCGGCGCTCGTCAATAACATCCTGCATGAAACCGCCCGGGTGACCAACGGAATTCTGGTGAATACTTTCTTGCTGGTGACCAATCTGGTCACGGCCTCCTTCATCATGTTGTCGATCCTGCTGCTGAAACCGGTGGTCGCGCTGGCCATGATCGCCGGGTTGGCTGGCGGTTATGCTCTCATTTACATTGTCGTGCGCCGCCGGCTGTTGCGCACCGGGCAGGCTCAATCCCGGTTTGCCATCGAACAGGCGCAAATCGTCCATGAGAGCTTGGGTGCCATCAAAGAAATCATTGTCCTGCAGGCGCAAAATTTCTTTCGCGGTCGATTCGAGCGCGCCAGCAAGTCTTTCTCGCTCGCCAGCGCTCACAGTCAAATCGTCGCGCAAAATCCCAGACATCTTATGGAATGCGTGGCCGCGGCGGGGCTCGTCGGACTCGCGCTGGTGTTGGGCGGCAGCGAGAACGGCGTCGGACCCTGGCTGGGTCAACTGACCTTCCTCGCATTTGCCGCCTACCGGCTGCTGCCGACTTTGCAGCAGATCTTTGCCGCGATCGTCAGGATACGCTCCGAGCGCGCCGGCCTCGAACTTATCGCGCCGGATCTGCTGCGGGCGCGAGCGGCAAAACAGACGATTGCTTTGCCGGATGCCATGCGGATGAACCGTGAGTGGCTGGAGCGGCCCTGCCGCGACATTTGCCTCGAGGACGTGTCGTTTCGTTACGCGGCAGAGCGGGCTTGGACGCTCAGCGGCGTGTCGCTGAGAATTCCCGCCCTGGCCAGCGTCGGTGTCGTGGGCGTAAACGGTGCGGGAAAGACGACTCTGGTGGACGTGATCGCGGGACTGTTGGTGCCCGCAACGGGACGCGTTGAAGTGGATGGAATCGCGCTCGACGAGAGCAATCGTGCGGCCTGGCAAAGCCGCATCGCCTACGTTCCGCAAAACATGTTTCTGCTGGACGCGAGCATTGCGCAGAATATCGCTTTGGGCATTCCTGCAGCGGACATCGATCGACGCCGACTGTCGGAAGCGATTCACCTGGCGCAGCTCGACGATCTTGTCGACACGCTCCCCGATGGCTTCGACCACAAAGTAGGCGAGCGCGGCATCCTGCTGAGCGGCGGCCAGCGACAAAGAATCGGCATCGCGCGCGCTCTATATCGGGAAGCGAGCGTACTGTTGCTGGACGAGGCTACGAATGCCCTGGACGGTCTGACCGAACGGGAACTCGTGGCCACGCTTGGCCGTTTGCGCGGCCGCTATACGACGATTCTCATCGCGCACCGCATGACCACGGTGCGCTCATGCGACGTCATCTTCGAGCTCGAAAACGGAAAAATCACCGGCAGCGGTACCTATGACGGACTTCTGAAAAGTTCGGCCGTGTTCCAGCGCATGACCGGGCTCCGCTGAAATAACTGTGCCGCCCGCGGTTTCGATCCTGATGCCTACATTCAATCGGCTCGAGTTCGTGCCGCCGGCGATCGAATCCGTTTTCGCGCAGAGCTTCATCGACTGGGAACTGATCATCGCCGACGACGGCTCCGGCACTGCAACGAGGGACTACTTGCGGTCGCTCAACCACCCACGTGTCAGGGTGCTGTGGATGGACCACACCGGCAAACCGCCCGTCATGCTCAACGCCGCACTGCGGGTCGCGCGCGGCGAGTTCATAGCTTTCCTGGATTCCGACGATGTGTGGCTGCCGCGCAAGCTGGAGCTGCAGGTCTCCGCGCTGCGGCGCGAGCCCGGGCGGCGCTGGAGCTGCACGGCGTTTGCGCTGATCGATGCGGCCGGCCGCCCCCTGACGGGCGCCCGCACCGGCTGGCCGGCGGTCTCGGGACAGGTTCGTGATCGCTTGCTAACCGATGCCGTGATCGCCATGCCGAGCGTGATCGCGACCCGCAGCCTTTTCGAGCAGGTCGGTCCGCTCGATGAGGACTTGGCTATGAATTACGACGGTGACCTGTGGCTACGCTTTGCCCAACTGAGCGAGTTGGACGGAATCGATGAGCCGCTGACGCTGGTGCGGCGGCACGGCCTGCACGGGGGGAGCGACATCATTGCTTGGCGCGATCTGCGCCGGGTCATCGAGAAGGCACAGCGGACCGCGCGGGATGCGCAATTCGCGGCGATGCTGCGCGAACAACGCGCCCTCACGTCTGCCGGCCTGGCGCGCAGTCACGCGCTGTACGGTAGGCGCATCGACGTCGTGCGTACCTTGGCGCAGAGCGCGCCGTACTCTTGGGGTTACCTGCACTGGTGGCGCATCGGCGCCGATGCGTCGACGCGGGCGTTTGCACCGCGGGTCCTGATGAGCGCGCTGCGCGCGCTTCGTACGCGCGTGCGGTCCCGCCGCCCGCTGATATGAAGCGACCTGCTACCGAACGCTTGCGGGCGGCGCCCCAATCAGAGGCGTCGGCATCAGGGCGCCATTGGGGTTAGGCGTGAGCAAAAAGTATTGGGATTTCCCACTCACAGTCTCTCCGAAACCCAGGACGTCGCCGCGGTCGTTAATGGCGGCCGCCTCCGCGGAACGATAGCCGTCGGGTGTCAGATCGAAAGCGCCCGAATTCGCGCTCCAGCAGAAGAGATGCCGCCGGTTGTACTCAGCTGGTTGGTAGGATCCTACGACGCTCGCGGCAGAATTTATTCCGACCGCAGCGCTGGGCATGCTCAAGATCACGGTAGCAGTGCCATTCTTGAATACAGTTGCCAGCGTTTGACCCCGTGAGATGGAGCCCCCGGCCGCTTCACCCAGGTCGTTTATCGCATAGACAAACCCGGTCAGATGCTGAGTCGTGCCCTGGCTGAGTACATAACCTCGTTCGCCCGTGCGACCCAATTGGCCGGTGAGCAGACGCCGGATGAGACGCAGACGGCGGTTGCCAATGATGGTGCCCCCGGAATTGATGCCCAGTGCGACCGTGTTGGTTCCGGAGACGGGTAGTCTGGAATAGGCGCCATTAGACCAAAGCCAACCTACGACGTTGTTGCGTGAGGTGTGGTCATATCCAACTACGTCTCCCCGCTCGTTAATGCCGATTGCAGCGCCGCCCAGATCCGTCGGATCTGCCAGAGGTAGTACCGTGAAGCAACCGCGGTCGTATATAAACCATCGTGACGGTAGGTCGCCGGCCGAGGTGTGGATGGTGCCGACAACCGCCCCGCAGTCGTTTATGCCGAACACGCGGGGCCTATTGAATTCGTGGCTCGGAAGGCCGGGCGGGACGCCCAACACAGTGAGCACGCCTTTGGACCATTCCGCGAGTGAAACAGATCCGTCAGAATTGGCAATTCCGCCAGCGACCACACCGTTGTTGTTCAGGGCCTCGCCGCCGGTGTTGGAGAAGGGGATGAAAGGGAGCGGAGTTACGTCGTAGCGTTCAGCTGCAAAACAACAGTTCATGGTGAGTCGCGGTTCGATGGCGTGTCAATTTACGTGCTCAGTATACTCGCGGTGCCGAGACGGCACGCCGCGGAAAGTCCGAATCCGCGCCGAATCCTTCGGCGCCATCTGGGAACTCATCGGCGATTTAGGGTACTCAGAGTACAATGCGTCATCATTCAGAAAGTCAGCGTGCGCGCCGGCGCCATCGCAGGCGTTCGTAAGGAGTTGCGACTTGCAGCAGGAACCTCCACAGGCCGTGCTCGCCGTTCACAAGTATCCGCGGCAGCCGCAGTCGGTCATCCGACGCCCGCGCCACTCCCGGCAGAACCGTCATCGCCGAGGAGTAGCCGGCGTGCCGCGCCAACTCAACAATGTCGGCGGTAAAATGGCCGAAGGGGTAGGCGAAATGCTCGATCGGGACGCCAAGCATGGTGCGCAACGCGGCCCGACTCTCCGCGATCTCGTACCGCGCCTCATCGTGCGGCAGATCTTGCAGCCGCTGATGCGAGAGCGAGTGCGAACCGACTTCCATGCCGGCAGCCAACCACTGGTCAAGCTGATCGCGGCTCATCAGCGGCTTTCTTTCCCGCAGATGCTCCGCGTCCCAGCTGTTGTACGTCCCCACCGCGCCGCTGACGACGTAACAGGTGGCTCCGAACCCATACCGCTTCATGAGCGGCGCTGCTGTCGTAAGCGTGTCGGCGTATCCATCGTCGAACGTGAACACGACACAACCGCGCGACGTACCATTATTCAACCGCGCAATGCCTTCGCTCGTGGAGACGCCGCGCAGGCCGAGACGACGCAACGTCCACAGCTGCCGTTCGAAGTTGTCCGGGCTCACGTACAGCAGCTTGAAGGGTGCGTCTTCGGGCACCATGGCCACGTTGTGATAACCCAGAATAGGAAGCACCGACATGGTTCATAGAATATTACTGATAGCCTCAGTAAGCACGGCTCAAGCGCCGTGAGCTCCCAAAACATAGGCCGCAATGCGTTTCTGGACCCGGCGCGCTGGCTGAAATGGCTCGTGGACCGCGGTCGCGGCTCCGACAGCTTGTTGCAGTCCGCGCAGACCTGGGAAGCGCAGTACGCCGCAGGAAGGTGGGACTTCCTTGCGCAACTCTCGGAGCTGGCGCGCTTCAGCGTACTGGCCGGCTATATTTGCCACCTGAAGCCGGGCGGATCAGTGTTGGACACGGGATGCGGCCAGGGCGTTCTATTGCGCAGACTTCCGAGCTCGGGTTATTCGAAGTATGTTGGGATCGACGTGTCGGACAGTGCAATCTCTGTCGCGCAGGAGCAGGGGAACGATCGCAGTACATTTCTCGTCGCGGACTGCGAGCAGTATTCGCCTTCAGAAAAGTTTGACGTCATTGTCTTCAACGAAGTGCTGTGTTGCCTACACGATCCGCTGTGCACCGTGGAGCGATATGTGCGCTCACTGAATCCAGGCGGCCTTCTCTTGGTCTCATTGTGCACGGCCGCGCGCGGCAGCGCCACGCTACGGCGGCGACTCAAGCGAGCATATGCGACCGTCGATGAGGTTCGCGTGGTTCACAGCGGCAGCAAGATTGCCTGGGTGTGTACCGCCCTGCGCCCCGAGGCGCGTAGCGGACAGGTTTGATGGGAGCGGAATCACGGCGCTTGCAAGACGCAGCGAGGGAATCAATCGTGTCGGTGGTACTGCCGACCTTCAATCGACTGAGGTTTCTCCAGCCGGCAATAGAATCCGTATACGCACAGACATTCGCCGACTGGGAGTTGATCATCGCCGACGATGGCTCGGATTTCGAGACCCGGCACTATCTTCAATCCCTTGGGGATGATCCGCGCGTCATGGTGGTCTGGCTGCCGCACACCGGCAAGCCCTCGATGGTACGAAACGCAGCCCTGCTGAGGGCGGCCGGCGAGTACGTCGCCTTCCTGGACTCCGATGATTTGTGGGCGACCCGAAAGCTGGAGCGGCAGGTCGAGACACTGCGTGCCCGGGCCAACTGTCGCTGGAGCTACACGGCGTTCTTGCAGGTTGATGAATCCGGCAAACCCCTGCCTGAGGAGGCGCAAAGGCCCTGGGTGGCGCATGAGGGCGATATCTTCGAGCAAGTGGTGACAGGCCGCGCGCAGATCAGAACTCCCAGTGTGCTGGCAACGCGCCAGCTGATCGCGCAGGCGGGTGGATTTGATGAGGAGCTGCTCTCTGGGGAGGACTATGACCTCTGGCTGCGGTTTGCCCTCTACAGCGAGGTGGCGATCGTCGATGAGCCGCTCGTCTATGTGCGCCGTCATCCGGACAGTCACACCAGCGATTGGCAAAGCGCGTTCGTCGGTCGGGATAGCTCGCTCAGCCGACGCCAGCAACTCGTCGACGCGGGGCGGCGTTCGCTGTTGCGTGAGGAACGCATGAGAAACGCGCTGAAGCTCGCCGCGACCCATGCAGAACTGGGTGCCCAAAGCCGTATGTTCCGCGCGCTATGGGAGAGCCTGGCGTACTCCTGGACGTATCCGCGATGGTGGCTTAGCGGCTTGAAGACGGTGCTACTACGCCCGTACTTGCCCAGGCTGCTCGAGTTCTATTCGAAACGCCGGCGCGGTGCGTAAGAGCAGCATTGCAGCGGCCCCACATTATTTCTTTCGCATGACGATGAGAAAATGATCGCCCAACCCGCGGATCACGGGAAACCCGCACACGCGCCGGTCAAGGCGCCACAGTCGGTCGTGCAAGCGGGGGTATTTCTCGCGCACCCACGTCAAATACGGCGGCGGCGCGAAGACGCACAGACCGCGATAGTGTTCGAGCGTGAAATGGGATTGGAAGGCTCGATAAAACTCGCGCGGAGCATAGTAGCGTGTCCAAATGGTGTGGCTATTCATGCCGACCGGTACGACATTGCGGGCGAATCGTATTCTCGCTCTGGCCCAACGTCCACGCCGCAGATAATGAGCGAGTTCCCACGGGCAGTAGCGGCCGATCACTGTGAATACTAGTGCGCCGCCGGGCTTGAGAAGGCGCGCGCATTCGCGCGATACGTCCGCCAGGTCGGGTACGCAATTGAGCGGCCCGAGATTGGAATAGGCGCCATCATAGACGCCCTCCCCCTCGAGGCGCTGCAACTCATGAGCGCCCAGCGCAATGGGGCGTACCCGATCGGTCAAGTTCTCGCGTTCCGCACGATCGCAGGTCCGCTGTATCATTTGCGCCGACCAATCGGTGGCCGTGACTTGATGTCCGATTTGGGCCATGCGGATGGCATCAAGGCCGGTACCGCAACCCAAATCGATCAATCGGCTGCCTGGAGCGAATGTGGCGTCCAGCCAGCGCCACATTTCGCAGCGCATTTCTTGAATAAGATCATTGTTGCCGCGCGGACCGTCATAGTCTGCCGCGACGCTGTCGAATGCTGCTTGAGTGTCGCGCAATTGTGGTGTGCGGATGGGATTCATAGCCAATGGAGTGAATACGTATCGCCGCTACCCTACAGTTCCCGATATGCTACGCCAGTTGCATGACGCGCAAGAACCAAATGATCATACCCGATTTGTACGCCGATCCGTTCGGCGAGCGATCGCCGACGCTAGGCGAGCATTTGCAATTATTGGGCGCCCGATTCCAGTTTCAAAGCAATAGCCGTCAACTGCTCCGCCTGGTGAAGTCTGCTTACGGCGGGCTGCCACGACATCGAGTGTCGGATGCGACGCCGCGCCTGAGACTCAGATTGCAGCTGATGTCCGGCGGTCCGCGGCGCTCGCGCCGACGTTTGGAGCCGCCACCGCTCGGCATGATTTCCGGAGCAGGATTTTTGGGAGGCGCAATGCAGGGTTCCAACTTCGTTGTCCTGTCTCCGCAGGAGCGCTCGGCGCTGGTGGGCATTTCGCCGCAAATGTTGCGATTTCCCTATCACACGCGCTACGAGCTGATTGAATTCGCGGTGTTTAGTCTTGCCCAGCGCGTTCAAGGGCTGGTATCGCTGCATGCCGCCTGCGTCGGTCTTGGGGGGCGTGGGGTTCTGATGATGGGTCCCAGCGGCGCGGGAAAGTCGACGGTTGCTCTACTGTGCCTGCTGCACGGTCTCGATTTCCTGTCGGAAGACGCTGTCTTCGTGGCACCCGATTCTTTGCTTGCGACCGGTATCGCAAACTTTTTGCACGTTCGCGCCGACTCCCTTGGCTGGATCGAGCGCGAAGACGCGGCGAGAATTCGACGCTCACCGGTGATCCGTCGCCGCAGCGGCGTCAAGAAATTTGAGCTTGATTTGCGGCGCGGAGGCTACCGGCTCGCGGCTTGTGCGCTGCGGATTGGCGCTGTCGTGTTTCTATCGCCGAAAAGTGCGGGTAGCGGCCCGCTTCTGATACCTCTTTCCAAGCCAAGCCTGCTGGCGAAGTTGGCGAAGGCCCAGGCCTATGCGGCCAACCAGCCGCAATGGCCAACCTTTAAGAGGCGTGTCTGCAATCTCGAGGCCTTTGAGCTGCGCAGGGGAAAGCATCCGCTCGAAGCGGTCGAGGTTTTGCGGGCGCTGCTGGGTAAGCGGACACGCTAGCTTCCAGGTGCGAATAGAGTTGAGATGCGCATTGCACTAGTGGTTCCCGGTGGTGTTGACCAATCCTTGGAATATCGGGTTATTCCAGCGCTCCTGTCCTTGATCAGCCGGCTCGCGATCAACAACGACGTACAAGTATTCGCGCTACGGCAAGAGATTGAGGCAAGCGAATGGTGGATCGCGGGAGCGCGCATTCGCAATATAGGCTCAAAGCACACCGTCTCGAGGGCGATTCGTACGATTTGCGCAGAGCATCGCGCGCTGCCTTTCGACGTTGTACATTCGATCTGGTCAGGCTGGGGCGGCCTGATTGCGACTGCGAGCGGGAGTATTCTTCGTATCCCGAGCCTCGTGCATATCGCCGGCGGCGAACTGGCCCGCCTCGCGGAGATTGGATACGGCGGCAGACTGAAATGGTACGGGCGATTACGAGAAGCGTGCAACCTGCGTGCGGCCTCCGCGGTCACGGCCGCGAGTACACCGATTATCGACGAGTTGTGGGAACTGGGTGTGGCGGCGCGCCGCATACCACTCGGCGTGGATCTTACAGCGTGGCCGCCGCGCGACCCCGTTCGACGCGATCCAAATCGACCGGCACAATTCATTCACTTGGCAAGCCTGAATCGCGTGAAAGATCAGCCGACCCTGCTGCAAGCGCTCGCCTTGCTCATGCGGTCAGGACTAAATTTCGAAATGAAGGTTGTGGGAGAAGACACGCTCGGCGGCGAGATCCAGTCAATGGCCGCAGAACTGGGACTCTCGCAGAGAGTCAGATTTCTCGGGTTCCTGCCGCAGCGACAACTGCGGCCTATCGTCGAAGCTGCTGATCTCATGATTCTCTCCTCGCGTCATGAAGCTGGTCCCCTGGCGCTACTGGAAGCAGCTGTCGTGGGCGTTCCGACCGTGGGCACTGCTGTCGGTCATATCCGTGAATGGTCGCCCACCGCCGCGGCCTGCGTGCCCGTAGGGAATTGGGTAAGTCTCGCGAAGGCGGTAAGTCAATTGCTGGAAGATGAAGATCTGCGCCTGCGCATGGCCCGCAAAGCGCAGCACAGGGCCGTACGAGAAGATGCCAACTATACGGCCGAATGCTTTCAGACGCTGTACGCCGCCCTGCTCGAACCTCGACTACCTAGACCTGGGCTACCGCGAGCGTGAAGCTCTGCAGAAAATGGAAATCTGGACGTCGCAGCGCGAACTGAGAATGCTGCGGATCGCACAGCCGGCTGAGTTCTGCGTAGTCCTCCTCCGAAAGATATGGCCGCAGACGTGTTCCCCAGGTGTCGCGAAATATGGCGTCCTTCAGATACGACTCGGTCGCCATGTCCATCGCCGCCAAGCGCTCGATCACGATTGTCCGCACTGTCATATTTCGCAGATTCGCACGATGCAGCGTTCCTACAATCGCACGTACCGAAGCAATATCTTGTTCCTCGAGGCGGTAGCGATCCCGATAGTAGTGGCGCACAGCCTCGTTTGTCACCCGTTCCAATCTGGCGTCCCACGCGAAGTACATATCGGGCAGCAATGAACTTTGGCCGAGCGCGAGACGCCCCCCGGGGCGCAAGAACTTGGCGAGGTGGTTCACGCCGTCGACAGGATTGGCAAGATGATGGATCGTATTGACGCACCAAACAAGATCGAAGCTCGCAGGCGCCATCGCGGCATCGAACAAATCGGATTGATGGATCTGGATCGTCGGAGAAGCATGGCTTCGGGCAGCAGCCACATGCGCGGCCGCGATGTCGATCCCTACCACTCTTCCCGATGACTTTACCTCGCTCGACAGCCAACTGAGCGCTTCGCCGCTGCCGCACCCGGCATCAAGAACATGCATTCCCGGCTGCAAGTCGAGACTACGGATAAGCGCACGAATCTCGGGTTCGGCAAACGAGTTGAAACCTCTCAATTTGACCGAGTAGTCTCGATCCTTGTTATCGCCCAACAAACCGGCTGATGCGGTGCAGTCTGCGCTGCGAAGGGCCAGCATGGCTACGCGATCGCCGCCGAATTTTGCGCGGACGAGCGGTACTTAAGCTCGTTGCGCGTTAATTCCTGCCAGCGCTGTGCAATTGCATCGGCGGCCCTCTCGTGCTCCGGTAGATG
>Ga0210388_10001862_pt1 | contig 16580 bp, 10 predicted proteins | sample IncBWC19OmetaG_FD_155485 | JGI IMG/M metagenome (GOLD analysis project Ga0210388, IMG submission 155485) | Forest soil microbial communities from Barre Woods Harvard Forest LTER site, Petersham, Massachusetts, United States - Inc-BW-C-19-O ...
GCCAGTGCCTGGTCATCGTCGCCGCGATTCAAGTAGGCTTTGCCCAGCAGCAGATGCAGCGTGGGAGAATTCTGGCCCACTTCGAGCAGCCGGGCCAGCGCGCGCTCTTCCAGATCGTGCCGGCCGGTCTTCCCGGCCGCGACAGCCAGCACATATAGATAACTCAAATCGCCGTTGGAGGAAGACCACAACGGCTCCAGCGCCGTGATTGCGTCGACGTACCGTTCATCGAACATGTAGCACAGGCCCAGCAGATGACGGGCTTGCCCGGAGTCCGGCTGATCGCGCAACACGGATTCGAAAGGCGCGATGGCCTGGTGATATTCGCCCTGGCGATAATAGACCAGGCCGATGTCCAGACGGATTCCCGGAATCTGCGGAGCCAGCTTCTCGGCGGCATGCAGTTCTTCGAGCGCCCGCTTCCATTTTTGCTGGCGCATATAGATAACACCTAAATTCGCGTGCGCGCCGGTGTCCCCGGGCGTCAGCGCGACGATTTCCAGAAATTTCTTTTCCGCTTCCGCCCATTGCCCGCGGTGCATGGCCGCTTCCCCGGCTTCGAACGCCTGGCGGCGTACGGCTTCGGGATCCACGGTCTGCGCGGCAAGTACGGCGGCGAGAAATGCCGTCGCAATAATCCGGATTCCCTGTGCGTGGCTCAACATACGATGTTAGCGAAGTGGTCCGCTAATTGATAGAATCCTCCCTATGAAGATAATTGCTGGAACCGCGCTCGCGGTCCTTCTCTTTTTCGCAGTTGGCCCCTTCCGGAGCGTCGTGGCCCAGGATGCCAAGAAGACCAAGGCTCCCGACAGCGGAGCCATCGAGCGCGGTAAATACATCGTCGAATCGGTGGCCATGTGCACCCGCTGCCACACGGCCTGGAACCAGAACGGGGAAGGCAAGCGCGAAAACTGGCTACTGGGCGGCCCTACGCAGATCAGGGCAACTTATCCTGTGCCGAATTGGGCGGTGGTGGAACCGCGGCTGGCCGGTACTCCGCCCGGCACCGACGAAGAATTCGTCCGCCTGCTCACGACCGGCATTTCACGCACCGGAGCTCCGCCCAATCCTCCCATGCCGCCCTTCCGGATGACCCGCCAGGATGCGGAAGCGGTGCTGGCATATTTGAAATCGCTCAAGCAGTAAATGCGATCGCGAAAACCGGTGACAGGATACCCCTGAGTTTACTCGTGGCGCAGGGCGGTGATTGGATCTACTTTTGCCGCCCGGCGGGCTGGCCAAAAAGAGGCCAGCAGTCCGGCGAAGAGCAGCAGGGCTGCAACCGCGATAAACGAGAGAGGATCGAAGGTGGATAGTGTTGAGACCTGGCTTGACAACACTCTTACTGACAACAGGCTTCCGATCAGTCCCAGCAGGATCCCCGCGCCTACCAGCTTGGCGCCGGCGCCGAGAATCATTCCGATCACTTGATGGAAATGGGCGCCCAGCGCGATGCGCAGCCCGATCTCCGGCGTACGCTGCGCAACCAGATTCGACATAACACCGTAGACTCCGGCCAGCGCCAGCACCAAACCTAGCCCGCCGAAGATGGCAAACAGTAAGAGATTGAAGCGTGGACGCGAATACGCGTACTCGCGGAGCATGGCCTCGACGCTCCCGACGTCCGTCACTGGTTGGTTCTTATCGAGTTGATACACTTGCCTTCGAACAGCGCTGGTAAGGCTGGTTGGAGGCCCGACTGTCGCCACTACCAGGTAGTCAGCTAGCCCAAGAATCGTGTAAGGGATGTACATCTCCGGCATGGTATCGCTGTTTCTGATGTCGTTGATGGCGTCGTTGACGACGCCGACAATTTCAAAAGAATCGTTCGCGAGACTCGCCGGCGCTTGCCGGAACTCCGGGATGCGCACCGGACGTCCAATCGCTTCACGGCCGGCGGAATAGCGCCGGACGAAAGCGCGGTTCACTACGGCAACATGAGCGCGATTGGCGACCTCGTTGGCGGTAAAGAATCGTCCCTCCGCCAGCCCGATTCCCATGGTTTTCGTGTAACTCTCATCGGTCTGATCCACCTGAACCGGACGGCCGTCCGATTGCGAATTGCCGGGCACTTCTATGGGAAACCACCAGCCTCCAAACGGGTGGAAGCCGGTGTTCACCGCCGCGGCCGTAACGCCCGGCAGCACTTGTACCTGGCGCAGGAGGTCGGCCCAAAATGCGATCCGGCGCTCGTCCGGGACATGTCCCTGATTTGCCGGAATGCGCATGGTCAGCAAGTGGTCTGCGCGAATTCCGAGATTGAGGTGTTCCATGGCAAACAGGGTACGAATCATCAGGCTTGCGCCCACCAGAAGCATCAGCGACAACGCCACCTCCCCGATCACCAATCCCGCGCGCAACATTTTTTGCCGCTTACCGCCGGATAAACTTCGTCCGGTCTCCTTCAACGGTGTAGCAACATCGCGCCCGGAGACGTGCAATGCGGGCGCCAGCCCGGAAATTATTGCCGCGGCAATGGAGACAGCGATGGTAAAAAGCAGCACCGCAAGATTCATTTCGATTTTGGCTTCGTCCGGGATGGTGTCCGGAGGAACCATGGCGATGATGCCTTTCAGCCCGGCATAAGCGATCAGGATTCCAAGAAGTCCGCCGGCTACCGCCAAAACCAGGCTCTCTGCCAGGAATTGCCGGATCAATCGCAGGCGGCTGGCTCCTAGCGACGCACGCACGGCCACCTCACGCCGGCGGGATGCTGCCTTAGCCAGCAGCAAGTTCGAAAGATTCACGCAAGCGATCAGCAGCAGCAGCCCCACCGCGCCGAACAGTATCCACAGCGCTTCCCGAATGCCGCTGGGAAACGTCTCCTTGAAAGACCTTATGCCGACGCGCCATTGCTTGGGAAAGGAGTTGGGGTCGCGACGTTGCATCTCTTCCACAATCGGCCGCAAGTCCGCTTCCGCTCTCGCTTCAGTCACGCCAGGCTTTACCCGGCCCACCACATGTACGTCATGGACCTGTTCGACGATCTCGCCGCGATGAAAAACCACGGGCAGATAGACGTCGGCGCCACGCCACATGAATCGCTGCGGCATTACTCCAACCACGGTTCGTATTTTGTCGTTGAGGCGTAGCTTGCGGCCGATTACGCCAGGGTCGCCCGCGAACTGGCGCTGCCAAAATTTGTAGCCCAGGATGGCGATCGGCTCGGCGCTGGGTGATTGGTCACTTGGTAAAGTGCCCCGGCCGATCAGCGGCGCAACACCCATTACCGAGAAGGTGTTCATGGAACAGTAATTGCCGCGCAAGCGCAGGGGATCGCCGGTCCCAGTCCAGACCACGTCGCTGACTGTGGAGGCGATCACTCCGTCAAAAATAGTACTGCGCTCGGCGAACTCGAGGTATTGATCCGTGCTGTAGTAGCCGAAGCTTCCACGCTTGCCCGGTTCGCGAATGGAGATAGTAGCCAGGTGATCGACGTCCTTATATGGAAAGGGTCCAGGAGCACCGCGTAGATCACGCTGTACATCGCTGTGCTGGCGCCGATGCCGAGCGCCAGCGATCCGGCTGCAATGATCGCGAAGCCAGGATTCTTCACCAGGTTGCGGATGCCGAAGCGAAGGTCACTGAGCAGTTGCTCGAGCCAGAAGAAGACAGTCATTCCGTGGCGCCTTTCTTCAAGGGTAGCAACACCTGCGTCGCTGAAATCCACGAAGCCATACGCACGATAAGATAGATAATTGATGTCCCTCCGGCTCCCGGCAACGTACCTCCTCTGGCTTCAGCTCTTGGGACTGCAAGCAGTGTATGCGCAAAAGGACGCCGGTGACGATCCGCGAGTGCAACAACTGTATGAACAGGCGAAGAACGCCCAGTCGCAAGGCGATATCGGAGCAGCGATAGCCAAATATGAAGAAATCCTGCGAATCGCGCCGCGATTGAGTGCCGCCTATAACAACCTTGGTGCTCTGTATTTCCGGCAGCGGGATTTCCAGAAAGCGGCTAAGATTCTGGAAGCGGGGCTCAAGTTAAATCCAGCGATGCCTTCTGCCTCGGCGCTGCTCGGTATTTCGCTCTTCGAGGTGGGCGAGTACGAGCAGTCGCGGACTCGATTGGAGGCGGCCTTGCACGCCAACGCGTCCGACAGCAACGCGGAGTTGTACCTGGTGCACGATTTGACGAAGCTGGGCCAGTTGGAAGCTGCCGAGACCCATCTTCAGCAGCTCGCCACGCGTCAACCCAAGAACCAGGAACTCTGGTATTTGCTGGCCAAGCTGCACATGCAGCTCTCCGAGCAGGCTCTGGCGAAGATGAACGCGATCGATCCGAATTCCGTGCTGGCGCACGAGTTGTCCGGCGAGATGATGGAGGCCATGAACAACTACGACGGCGCCGTGGTGGAGTTGAAAAAGGCGGTGGAAATGGCGCCACAGCGGCCCGGCACGCACTATAAGCTGGGGGACGCCTATTTTAGCCTTTCACAATGGGACTCGGCCGCGGAGCAGTTTCAGGCAGAGCTCGCCGTCGATCCGGCGAATTGCCGGGCGCACTGGAAGCTGGGGACCGTGGTGCTGCAGAAAAACGGCAATCCGGACGAAGTGCTGGCGGATATCAACCGCGCGCTTTCAATGTGCCCCACCCTGGCCGATGCCAGAGTGGATCGCGCGCGTGTTTTGATCAAGCTGGATCGGAACGCGGACGCCGCCACGGATCTGGAGGCGGCGGTGAAGGCCGATCCGTCTGAACCCACTGCTCACTTTCTGCTGGCGAAAGTGTATCGCGCACTAGGGCGCACCCACGACGCACAAGCGGAAATGCAAACTTTCAGTAAGCTGGAGGAGCAGGCGCGGGCGGCCACCGCGGAGCGAGCGCAAGAAGTCATCAAGAACAAGGAAACCGCCCACTAATTCGTGGGAGCTCCTTTAAGGATATTAGGATCTATCTCGGTCGCCAGTTTGCGTGCGTTTTTTGATCCTTCGATGTCGCCGTGCTGCTCCAGCATGAGGCTGAGATTGAAGTAGAGCCTGGCGGCCAGCGGATTTATCTTAAGCCCCGCGCGACACACATCGATCGCGCTCTGCCATTGTCCGGCCGAATACAACGCGGCGCCCAGGCTTTCATACACAGCAACATTGTCCGGATCTAATTCTATAGCGCGGCGAAAGGCCTGGATCTCGCCGGCCTGATTCCCGGCAGCGCCCAGCGTGAGCCCCAGGTCGAATTGCGCGCTCGCGTCTTTGGGATATTGCTGCGCCGCAAAGGCCAGAACTTCCGAGCCCTTTTGTACTTCTCGATTTTCGCCGAGCGTAGCCCCCATGAAGATCAGCGCCCGAAGAAAATATGGGTAGACCTTCAGCGCCTGTACGTTCTTGGCTAGAGCGCCCTTGATATCGCCCTTGGCCTTCAGCGCGGATGCCTGTTCGAAGAGCGCATCGGCATCGGTCTTGAAATCGCGCGGCATGCGGTGCAGCATCATCCAGCGATTTCCCAGATCGATGACGCCGCTGGTTTCTCCGTGTCCGAGTTTGGCCGCCGCGGCCGCCAGTTTTGGCTCCATTTGGGCCAGCCACATTTCGCCGACATAGCCGCCGCCTGGCGCCGTTTCGTCGATGGAAAGATCGCGCGCTACGTCGGAGAAATCCGCTCCTTGGGCCAGCCGCGCTACGGCGCTTTCCACCTTTTCTCTCTGGTCTACCACCAGGATGCGCAGAAACTCGCGTAAAGGCACAACCTGGGTGCGGAGATTTTCGTCCTGCTTTGCGGCGTGGATTCCCTGCTCCGGATGCACACGGATCCAGTGATCCCGCATATGGAACACGCCTTGATCCATGCGCGGCATGTGACAGTCTGTGCAGTGATCGCGCGCATTCACCGGGCACAGCGCGGCGCGGGGTTTCGCGGCATTGGAGTGGCAGCCCAGGCAGACCATGCTGGATGCCTTTTCAAGTTCGGCGGATGCGCGATCGCGGTGCGGGTTGTGACAATTGATGCAGGTCAGCGCTTTTCCGCTTTCGATGTAGCACTCTGAATTGTTGAGCGCCACGGCTTGGCTCGAAACCAGCAATTCTTTCGGAAGGGGATCCGAGCGCTCCACGAATCCGCTGTGGCAAGGCGCGCAGGTATCGACTTTTTTCACATTGACCAGGCCGCCGGTCTTGCCACTACGGACGGCCCCCACGTGGCCCGCGCCCGGTCCATGGCAGCTCTCGCATTGCACTCCTCCATGTGTATCAACCCCATGTGTATCAACCCCATGTTCATCAACCTGCGGGCTCGCGGGTTCACCGTGACAGGTGAGACACTTCACCTGGAATCCGGGGCTGAGCACTCGGCCAAAAATGTCTTCATACGAACTGGGTTCCTGGGAGCCCAGTCCCGGCGAGATGGCCAGCGCGCTGTTCGGCGAATTATAGACGTAGCGCCCTTCGATCAGCGCTGGGCGTTCCAACGGAATGCCTCCCAGTTTTTCGAGCTCGAGAAGGAAGCTTAGCCCGTGACGTTCACCACCCATAATGATCTTCACGGGTAATGTGGTTCTCACGCCACCAGGCATCACTGCGGAGAAAATCAGGCCCGGGCCTTGGTGCTGGATTTGATATTCGATCGGCTTAGAAGAGCCTTCTTTGGCGCTGCCATGATAGTCCGCCGGCAGCAAAGGCGTCGCTGCGCTCTGCCACGTTCTGGCCATGGCAGTTTTCACCTGGCTGGCAGCGATCTCCTGGTGGCACGAACCGCAGATTGCGGCTCCAGTGTAGCCCGTATCCGCTCCCGAGCTCAGGGGCGACAAGCTTAGTAGCAGAGCAACGGGAAACGGCCTCAACATGAAATGCCGGGACCGCTTCCGATCCCGGCTAACTTCACCCTACTAGAAATTGACCTGAAATTGCGCCTGTCCCTGTCGTTGCGTATTGGCTTGGCTATTGATCACCTGGCCAAACGTTGGGTCGGCCAGCCCCAGATCCGGGCCGCCGAAAACCACTCGGTTGAAAAGGTTGAAGTACGACATGCGCAGTTGAGCCTTGACGTGCTCTCCGATGTTGAAACTCTTGCTCAGAGAGACATTTTCGTTCAGATTCCACGGAAGGCGGATATCCAGGACGCGCGACGCGGTGCCCAATTGCCACAAGTTCGGCGACGCACAACCAGAGGCATCGCCGGGGCAGGCAAAGGCGGCTGCGTTTAAGACCGGCAGTCCCTTGTATACGTTGCTGTAAGAGAATTCCTGTGGGACGTTGGGGATCACGTTCGCCCGATTACATGGCGCGCATCCGTTGTCCAGCGGATCGCCGGGTGCATACACTGAGCCGCCAGTACCGCTCAATAGTGGAGTGCCCTCTGAGTACGTCAGGATGGCGCTGAGCTGCCACCCGCCCAGAATGTTGCCGGCCAAGCCTCCATCGTGGAGCAGGGCCTTGCCTTTGCCGATCGGCAGCTCGTAAGCGGTTGCGATACTCACCATGTTTGGCTGATCGTTATTATCGATTGACCATTCCGCTTTCTGGTTATTCTTGTTCAGGGAGGCATTTCCGAACGACGTAAATCCGGAGTTCGTATCGGACATCATGCGCGACAGGTTATAGCTCACCAGGAACATGAAGCCATTGGTAAAGCGCCTCTCAATCTGCACCTGGAGCGCATTGTAAAGCGAAGATCCGGTGTCGTCGAAGTTGTCGAAAATGTTGGAATACTGCGGGTACGGGCGCAACGCCTGCTGCACCGTGGCGCTGCTTCCATAAGTGGCCAGGAAGCTCGGGAACGGGATTGGAACGCCCGCTGCAATGGCCTGTGGAGAGTTGACCGGCATTCCCAGCACGCTGCCGAGACTGAGATAACTCGCATTCATCTGATCAATAACGTTCAGCTGGGCCGGCAAGCGGTTGCCCCGATTTCCTGTGTAGTGCACCGATACCAGCATGCTGTGTGGCAGTTCATGTTGTACGCCGATGCTCCAGGAAATCACATACGGCGAGCGGCCATCGTTGGGAGAGAATCCGTCGATTTGTTGTCCGATGCCGAGGCTCGGGCTGAAGGGGGTGAGCCCTGGTTCGGGAAGGATGTTGCTATCCCAGCTTCCGAAGCCGGGTGTGGTGCTGCCCGTCGAATTGCGGTGGTAGGAGCCGGTCAGCAGGTTGGCGTAGTTCACGGCAACTTTGCTGGTACCGTATTCATACGCGCCACCATCCAGAAAGTTCTGCGAGAGGCCACCTTGCAGCACCGTTTTATTGGTGAAACCGTAAGAGAATCCAAGCCGGGGACTCAGGTGATCCCAGCGGATGGCGGCTCTGTCAAATCCCGCGCATCCGGTGCAATCGCCGAACTTGCTGGCTACGCCGGGGATTCCACCGGCGCCTGGATTTGGAAGTTTGGAGTTGAAGAACACAATCTGGTTATTCACTTCCGTGAACGGCACCATGATGTCCCAGCGCACGCCGACGTTAATCGTCAGATTGGGCCGTAGCTTGATGTCGTCCTGAATGTAGGGGGAGAAGTCGCGGTTACGCAGCCGCAGCTCCGGCGAACCCACCCGGTCCGCACTGTCCACGGTGCCCAGCAGGTAGCTGGCGAACGCATTGCCCGTGGAGCCCAGATTTGCCGGGTTGGCCGTCTCATTGTTGCTGAAATTGAAGTTGCCGGCGCATTGCTGGCATTCGTTGTCATCCTGGTAAGTGCGCCGCGTCTCAAACCCGATATTGAATGTATTCTTTCCTTTGATCCACAGATAGTTGTTCTGGAGCACCCATCCCAGCTTGCGATTGATGGATTGGATCCACGGCGATCCGAAGGTGGTGGGCGCCAGCGGGCCACTGAAGTTAATGGCCGGAAGTTGCGGAGCGCCTGGCGCCGCGGCGAAAGTGACGTTCTTCTCCAGGCTGATCTGATCGTTCAACTCGCCCAGCCAACTGGCGCCGATAGTCATCACCAGGTGCGGCGTGATGGAATTGGAATAATCCAGCAGGAACACCGTCCCGAGATCCGGGTTCCGGGTTTCACTGCCCAGCTCTCCCAGAAGGTGAGAGCCGGTCTCGGTTGCGAAGGAGGATTGTTGATCGCGCCATTCGCTCCAATGGATGGATTGCTTGTCGCTGATGTTGTAATCGATGTTGTAGCCCCAATTCGTTTGCCGGGTTGCCAGCACACCTTCGTTGGATTGGAAATTGTTCACATAGCCCGGGAAGGTGGGATTGGGCATCAGAGAAAGCAGCGTGCTGGATAACGGGCTGAACCGGCTCGACGGAATCTGATCGTTCGGGAACGGCGCTCCCGTCTTCGGATCGTAAATAGCCAAACCGGTGGCGGCGAAATTCCCTTCTTTCTCGGCTGCCGTAGGCAGGGACATGAATGTCAGATCCGGGTAGTTCCGGCGATACCATTCGCTGCTGACGTGGAAGAACAATTTGTTCTTGCCGTTATAGACTTTAGGAATCCAGATGGGGCCGCCGATGGTGAAACCGTAGTTGTTCTCGTTGTCCACCGGGACGGTGGGGTTGTAGGCGCCGCGCGCGTCGAAGTAGTTGTTGCGCAGGATCTCGAAGCCATCTCCGTGAAGCTGATTGGTTCCCGAAGCGGTCTGATAAACCGCGACGCCCTGTGCCAAGCCATATTGCGCCGAAAAAGACGAACGCAATACGCTAGCTTCCTGGACCTGCTCGAAGGGCGGGTTCCAAATGGTCTGGAAACCTTGGGTTTCGGACTGGGCCATGGGGACGCCGTTGAAAACTACTTCACTCTCGAAGTCGACGCCACCGTTAATTCGCTTACTGAAACTGCCGCCGGTAACTCCCGGGGCGAGGAATAAGAACGAATCGATCTGACGGCCGCGGCCGTCTCCTTCATCCAATTCAACCGGTAAGGCCTGTATCGCGGCGTGTTCGATGGTGGTATTGAGCTCCGGCTGCGTTGTATTCAGGGTGATAGCGCTTTCCTGAACTTCAACGCTTTGCGTAACCTCGCCAGGACTCATGGTTACGTCCACAGTGGAAGGACGCCCAACTTCAACCAGGACTCCATTGTGCACCGCGACCTGAAATCCAGGTGCCTCCGCCTGCACGGTGTACGTCCCGGGAATAAGGTCGGTGATGGTGTAGGTGCCTGAGGAACTCGTGACCGTATAGCTGGCCACCTGAGTGGCATTGTTCTTGATGGTTATTTTGACGCTGGGCATAACGGAGCCGGTCGCGTCGGTTACCGTCCCGGTGATCGTACTAAGGGCTTGGCCCTGCAGGATGGACGGAGCTGTAAGCAGTCCAACACTGACAGCCAGACAAATGGCTAAACTCGTCGGAAGAAACCTCATTTGTACGACTCCTTTTTTGAAACCAGCTTTTTGCGATTGCATGGTGACCCCACAGTTTCGCGCAGTAGTATATTATGATTACCTCCTCACTGCGGCATTAGTGGTGAGTAAGTTATGAAATTCTGCTGAAATCTTTTGGACCCAGAGGGTTGGATGGGTTTTGGGATTGTTGGCCGATGGGTCGCGGAACTCGAAGAACCGTCGGGCTTTCTCAAACCGTTAACGTTGTAACTTCCAGGAAAGTTCCCTCGGTTCTTCTATTTTTAGGAATTGATCACCATGGACATCCTTTAGAGTCTGACGGATGCCGCTGGGCCACCGGACCTCCAGGCTCTGAACCCCCGCGTCGGCTCCCAACCCGAAGTGTAACCGCTTGTCACTGGCAGAAAGGTAGCTGCTGGCCGTAGTAACGGTAGCCCATTGCAGGCCTTTCGATGTCACGATTTTGACCACAGCTCCAATGGCATCCCGGTTGCTCTTGTGGCCGATCAGTTCCAGCGTCAGCCAGTGATTGTCCGTTTTGGTCTCATTGTGGATGACGTAAGCCGGTCCATCGTTGGTGGATACAACCGCGTCGACGCGCCCATCGTTGTCGAGATCGCCAATCGCCAGGCCACGGGCCACCCACGCTTCGTGGAAGATCTTACCCGATGCCGCTGAGACATCCACGAAACCGTGGCCTGTGTTTCGTGCCAACAACATTGGCTCGCGATACCGCAATTGCGGATTGGTCAGTTCAACGGTGTCTAAATCGTGCCCTTGGGCGATCAGCAGATCCTTCCAGCCGTCGTTGTCATAATCGAACAGGCGCAGGCCCCATCCGGAGTGCAGCATTGAGATACGACCCAGCCCTGAAGTTCTGGTGGTATACGTGAACGTGCCGTCGCCTGCATTCTGGTAGACCGCGTACATCTGATTGGCAAGATCGTCCACCACCACATCCGGGAGACCATCGTTGTTAAAATCTTCAAAGTCCACGCCCATTCCGGCATAGGTGCGGCCGTCTTCGTCCACGGCAACTTGCGCAGACAGGCCTTTTTCTTCAAAGGTCCCGTTCCCCTTGTTGTGGAATAAGAACTCCGGCATTGAATCGTTAGCAACAAAAATATCGATATGGCCATCGAGGTCGTAGTCGGCGATGGCGATTCCTAAGCCCTTACCGGGAACCGACAGACCAACCTTTTGCGAAACTTCGGTGAAGTGGCCGTTTCCATCGTTGTGATAAACCAGCGGCGTGGTGGGCTTGAAAGTGTCGGGATGGCAATAGGCGCGCCCGCCTTCCCGATGCTCTCCACACCAGATGTCATCGAAATCCCATTGGACATATCGCAGGACAACGAGATCCAGCAGGCCATCGTTGTCGAGATCCACCCAGGCCGCGCTGGTGGACCAGCCGCTGCCTCCCACGCCGGCCTGCGACGTAATGTCAGTGAACGTTCCGTCGCCGTTGTTGTGATAGAGCTTATTGCCGCCATAGGCGGTGACGAAGAGGTCTTCGTAGCCGTCGTTGTCAAAATCGCCCACCGCAACGCCCATACCGTATCCCGCGCCCGAAAGGCCTGCTTTTTCCGTAACGTCCTCGAAGGTGCCGTCGCTTTTCTGGTGGAACAGTCGGCTCCAATCCTTCGGCCCGGTCTTCTGCGGGATTGTTCCTTTGGGCGTGGGGTCGCTCAGAGGAGCGCCATTCACCAGAAAAATATCCAGACGGCCGTCGTTGTCATAGTCGAACAGCGCCACTCCCGAACCCATGGTTTCCGGCAAGTACTTTTTGGTTGTATGCGAGGCAACGTGCTGGAACCGGACTCCGCTCCGAGCAGTGATGTCCACGAAATTCCCAGGGGTCTCGTGACCGTCCTGCCCGGCTCCCAGAATGCCGAGGTACACAGCGCACGCCGTGCACAGAACCGCAGCGTTCGGGCGCATCAGCGAGGCTCCTCGACGGTGGTGTAACGGTTCACCGGCAGTTCTTTCAACACCTGCACCGTCCCGGTTGGCCACTTTATCGTTACGCGGTCTAATTTGGCGCATGCGCCCAATCCAAAGTGCAAACGGGGATCATTGCGCGATATGTAACTGCCACCGTTGCGCACCGTGTCGAACTGAGTTTTCCCGCAATGTTCGATTTTCACGCTGCTGCCGATGGCATCGCGGTTACTGTGCGTTCCGCGGAGTTGGAGGCCCACCCAGTTGTTCGAGTTCGTCGTCGTATTGTGGAGCAGCAGCGGCTGGCCCGCGATCGGCAACACCACCACATCCAGCTTGCCATCGTTGTCGAAATCGCCCGCGCAGCCTCCTCGGTAAGAGTTATCGGGCGTAACGGGGTACTGGAAAACCGTCGCAAAATCCCGGCCGCTATTCTGAAGAACCGTAAACGGCTGGAAATAGTGTGGTGAACGCGGGTAGACATGACCGTTGGCCAGCCACAGGTCCCGTTGGCCATCGTTGTCAAAATCGGCAAAGCCGCACGCCCAGCCCAAGTAAGGCCTGGTGGCTTTGGCCACGCCGGCCGCCAGCGCAACGTCGTCAAAGAATCCGGACTTATCCTGCCGGAAGAGCGGGAAATAATCGTCGAAGAACGTGGTCGTCAGCAGCGCCAGCTTGCCCTGGTTTTCAACGTCTCCTACGGCCACGCCCATGTTCGATTGACTTTTCCCATCCGCGTTCACCGCGACCCCGCGTTCCAGGGCGGATTCCTTGAACGTGCCGTTGCCCTGGTTCAAGAACAAATAATTAGGGTCTGAATCGTTGGCCACGAAAAGGTCAATCTTCCCGTCCTGGTTGAAGTCGTCGAAGACCGCCGTAAAAGCGTGCGAAGGCTTCACATCTCCCAGTCCGCTTCGTTTCGTGACATCGCTGAAAGTTCCATCGCCGTTGTTGCGATAGAGCACTCCATGGCCGCCTTTCATACCGATGGGACCACAAAATCCTGCGATATCGAAATAAGGGCAGACCGGCGCAGGCTCGTTGAACGATAGGGAGTGAATATCCATGTAGCCGGCCACGTAGAGATCAAGATAACCGTCGCCGTCAAAATCTCCGAACGCGCTGCCGGTGTGCCAGGCCACATCGCGGCTCAACCCTGCCGCGCCGCCGACTTCGGAGAAAGTACCGTTTCCGTTGTTTTTGTAGAGCAGATCCAGACCGATCGTCGTGATCAGAATGTCCGTGTAGCCGTCGTTGTTATAATCGGCTGCGTTTGCGCCGGTTCCCCAATATGCATTTGCGAGACCAGCGCTTTTGGTGACGTCCTCGAATTTTCCGTTCCCGAGATTGTGGAACAAGTACACGCCGCCCGCCGCCGCGAGGGGCGCCTGCCCCCCTACCACTCGCCGCAATTGGTCCATGTTGGAGCCATTGACGAGCAGCAGATCCATCAGGCCGTCGTTGTCGTAATCGAGCCAGGCGGCGCCGCTCCCGTTCGCCTCCGGAATCCATCGCTTTTCCGGGCCACCGCAACGCATCTCCGCGTGGATTCCCGCGCTCGCGGCGACGTCGGCAAATCGGATTCCGGACGTGGCCTCGGCTAAAGCCAGAATCCCCAGTACCGGAAAAAGGACGAGTAAGCCCCCTGCTACGGTTTGCCCCGCTTTCATCGCTATCGTTAGTGTAAAGGATGCTCTTCGTCTAAACTGTTATTGATGTTTCGAGCTGTTCCGCTGGGATGCCTGTGCCTACTGTCTTTGCGGTCACTCTTGGCGCAGGCCATACCTTCCAGCCAGCCGGAACCTGCGCTGCTGGAAGTTCAAGCGCTGCTCGACGCAGGAAAACTGAGCGACGCCGAAAGCGCGAATCGACAGTATCTGGAGACCCACGTCAGTTCCGCCGATGCGCACTATCTGCTGGGATATATTTTGTTTCGAGAAGCGAAACCGAAATTATCGCTGGCTGAATATACCGACGGCGCGCGCTACCGGCCCCCAGCCGCGCTGGACCTGGAAGTTATCGGCAACGATTATTTCCTGCTGGAAGATTATCCGGCGGCTGATAAATGGATGACCAAAGCGGTGGAGTTGGACCCGGCCGATGCGCTGGCGCAATTTTATCTCGGCCGCGCCAAATTTAACGAGAAACACTTCGAGGAAGCGATCCACGCCTTTACCGAATGCCTGAAATTGCAGCCTGCGAATGTCCAGGCTGCCGACAACCTCGGACTGTCCTACGCGGCGTTGGGTAAAACCGAGGACGCGCTAAGAGCTTACCGCGCAGCCGTCGCCTCCGATACCGGCGCTTCCGCGCACGACGCTGGCCCCTATCTCAATCTCGGTACACTTCTCGCTGACGATGAGCGTCCGGCTGAAGCCATAGCCTATCTTTCTCAAGCTGTACAGATGATGCCCGCGGATCCGCGCGCTCACCGGGAGCTTGGTAAAACCTATCTGAAATTGAATCGCCTGGAAGAAGCACGGACCGAGCTCGAGAAAGCGGTGGAGCTTGCTCCCGAAAATGCCCCCAATCACTTCTTGCTCTCCCAGGTGTTGCGCAAAGCGGGTTTCAATGACCGAGCGAATATAGAAAACGAGCGTTATATGGCGCTCACCGGCGCGCACTCCTCACCGGACACCCCTCTGCAGGAAATACGCTCGCTGGTCGAGTTGGGCAAACTGCGCGACGCCGAGCGGCTTACCCGCCGGTATCTGGAGGTTCACAAGAACTCCGGCGACGGGCATTACTTGCTGGGATACATCCTTTTCAAAGAAGAAGATGCGAAATCCTCGCTGGCTGAATATACGGAAGGCGCGAAGTATCAGACACCGAGCGCGGCCGATCTGGAAGCCGTTGCGGGCGATTATGTTCTGTTGAAAGATTATCCCGACGCCGACAAATGGTTCAGCAAAGCGGTTCAATGGAATCCGAACGACGCGCTGGGCTGGTACTACCTGGGCCGCACCAAATACAATGAGAACCGGTTCGACGAAGCAGTCACCGCGTTTCAAAAATGCCTGCAACTCGATGCGCGAAATGTCAAGGCCGAAGACAATCTGGGATTATCCTACGAGGGCCTGAATCGAATCGACGACGCGATGACCGCCTATCACACCGCCATCGATTGGCAAGCCGATTCCACCGTCAAGAACGCCGGGCCGTACTTGGACCTGGGCAGCCTCATGGTGGATAACGATAGGCCGGCCGATGCCCTGCCCTATCTGCTGGAGGCGGCCAGGCTCTCCGCGCAAGATTACCGCGTGCATCGGCAATTGGGGAAGACCTACGCGCATCTCAACCAATTGGAAAAGGCTCGCGCGGAGTTCGAACAGGCAGTTCAACTGGCTCCCGGCAACGCACCGATCCATTTTATGCTGGCGCAGGTCTACCGGCGGCAAGGTCTAATGGACAAAGCCAAGGCGGAAACAGAACGGTATTCCAAACTGGCGGAGACGAATCCGTCAGGGGATAAATAGGAGGCGATATTAAATCGATGGCTACCGGAAATCGATGGTCACTTGCAGTTTTTCTCGCGGCTGGGTTTTGTTTACCCCTGCCATCCTGGCCGCAAGCCTCGGGCCGGTTTGTGCAGGCTGAGCTTCACACCACCATTACCGCCAGGTCCGCCAAAGTGGGCGATCCAGTAAAAGCTAGCGCATCCAGTTCAGTGACGCTGCCCAATGGAGTGCAGATCCACCGTGGTGCTGAGATCTATGGCCAGGTACGCGCGGTGGACGCCAACTCGATTGCGATCTCCTTCGACGAGGTGGAGGAGCAGGGAAAGAAGACGCCTCTCAGCCTGTCCATCCGTGGCGCCATGATGCCCTCGAGCGATCCGGCAAAGCCGAGTCAGGATACAGCGGGGCAGGCCGGCTCTGTGATCGGAATGCCCGGCGTTACGCTGCAGGTGGATGATAGCCCCCAGCACGCGTCCAAATTCGAGTCATCCAACAAGAAGTTTCAGCTTAAACAAGGCCTCCAGCTAATGCTTGCCGTTCCCCAGTAATGCCGCGCGTGAGTTGGCAGACGAAAGCAAAGCGCCTGCCCCACCTTGACCCGCAAACGTTCAGATCCCCGTGGGGCAGGCGCTTCCGCCTGCCAACCGATTTTTTTCACAGCGCGCGAGCAAGCACCCATCGGGTTTGCGATATAATTCTGCCATGCTGCAGGCCGGAGAACGGGCTCCGACCGTTGGGACCTCAGGCGGGAGTCTGGGGGGTACCAGCGTAGCGCCCATGATGGCGAGCGGGAATCTTATTACGTCTCCAGAGCCGGTTAGAGAAAGCCGGCCAATTTATCTTTTCGAGAATATCGAGATAGACGCCTCCCGGGGCTGTCTCAAACGCGACGGAGCGGAACAACACCTCCGGCCGCAATCTTTCCACTTGCTCCTCTACTTGCT
>Ga0210388_10001864_pt1 | contig 16558 bp, 9 predicted proteins | sample IncBWC19OmetaG_FD_155485 | JGI IMG/M metagenome (GOLD analysis project Ga0210388, IMG submission 155485) | Forest soil microbial communities from Barre Woods Harvard Forest LTER site, Petersham, Massachusetts, United States - Inc-BW-C-19-O ...
ACGAAAACAGGGCGGGAGGAGAATGGTAGGCCCGTGCGGGCTCGAACCGCAGACCTCCACCGATGTCAAGGTAGGCTAGAGCTTATTACCAATTCCCATGCGATTGCCACACGATTGACCGACCTTCACTTAGGAAAATCAGTTAATATGGATAAAAGAGCAGAAAGATCGGTACCGCTACGAAATCCGCTACAGAAACCGCCCTCACTAAATGCGTGGGCCCTCAACCAAAGAAAGTCTTCGATTTCGCAGAAGTGGCTCAAACTGCCGACCCTCCGGTTCGAAAACCGGAGGTCGTCGAAATGTATCAAACTGTTCGGACTTAACTTACTTTTGATTGATACTGTTGCAGGCGACCTCGCTGGCTGCTGGACATTTTCGAGGTGCCGCAACACCGTCACGATCTGCTCCGGGTTGTAGCGCTTCATCGGCATGACCGTCTTCCCCCACGTGAATTCTCCTCTCTTACTTCAGGCAAGTCAGTCTTTGGACGATGAAATTACGGATGCGGTGAAGAACACGAAATAGGAACCAAGCAGCGTTAAAGACCTGGGATGAACTTCAAAAGCGTCGCACAAAATCACAAAATCGGAGCACGCACAGTTGCAGCGGTGAACAGTGTTTGGCCGGGTGACGTTGACGTTCCGTCGCAGCCGGCTAGGGAGATTGGACCACCACGCGAAGCGCTGCGGAGGGCGGGGAGCCCCCGCGTGGATCTTCGCAAGGTAGCGTGCGAAAAAACGCTATCGAGCGAAAAATTCCTGTGTACTGCGATGGGCTATCTAACGGAGGGAAATGTTGTCTTTTTCGCCAAAGCACCGGCGCGAGCCACTACTCGGATTGAGGAACTCAATTGCAAGCTTCATTGCGCGGGTTGCTCGCTCGGGCGAATTCTCTCGATAATGTTCTCAACCAGCCTAAGAATTCCGTACGCGACCGCGAAATCTGCGAGACCTGCGGGCAAAAGAGCAACATATGTTAGCTGCTTCAGTGGCCATGGAACGAGAAGGATTAGGGGAATATGAAGAAGCACTATAACTGCTATCGTGATCCAGAACCACGCCCGCGTGCGTAGATCCCATAGAAACCTGGCGGCAACTGCAACCGATATCGCGCAAACCCATGCTGCTTGTCCTCTCCCAGGGTCGCCGAAATAAGCAAATACGATGAATAGCGGCGACGAACAAACTCCAGCCAAGAGAGCCCATTTTCTAGTTATTGAGTCTATTGCCTGCTTGTGTTTGTTTTCCATCATTACTTTCCACCCATGCATGCATTGTAGTCCTTCTTGGCTTGATTCAGATCGCGGCCGGTCGAAGCTACGTTGAGAGGAATGCCGATTATTGGAACCGCCTTTGCAACACCGCCGATTTCCTCTGCCATCGGCGTGAAAGCGGAGATCGCTGTACCTGTAGCGCCCATAGACTTGGCAGGACACGCCTCGATCACGATGACCCGCCGATATACCCATCCAAGCGAGGAGTTGAAACAGAAGGCTGTAGAGATGCTCCTGGAGGGACAAACGGTAGTACTAGCCGCTACGAAATCCGCTACGAGGGTCCTCGAATCAACGAAAAGCCAAATCGGGGAAACTGCAACTGCGAGCAGGTCAATAGCTTGAATGGTAGGCCCGTGCGGGCTCGAACCGCAGACCTCCACCGTGTCAAGGTGGCGCTCTAGCCAACTGAGCTACGGGCCTACCGCGCAACAACTACAGCAATTCTAACACGCAGGGCGTGTGCGGGATAAAATACAACGTTCGCCCCGAAGGCAAAGCCGAACATCGGCAAAGCAAAAAAAAAGCTCGGGAGAGCGTCTTCCTACAGGAAACCCTACGTCAGGATTGCCGTTGTATTCGTCACGCACATCGTGTGCACGTCGGCCACGCTGAAGCCTGCGTCCAGCATTTTCTGCGCGAACATGCCGAAGCCATCGGCAACCGGTGGGTTGATCGTCTGCCCCAGGTCAGTTGAAAGCACGACGCGCTCGGGCCCCACCTTGCGGACGCTGTCGAAATAGGCATCCCACGGTGCCTTATTCGTGTACATCGTGGTGAAGCAGTGCTCGATCATCGCGCCGAGGTCGGCCACTTCCACTTGCTCCTGTGCCGTCATGTTCTGCGACGGGAATTCCGCATGAGTTACCACCACGCGTTTCAATCCCATCTCTTTCTTCGCCACTTTCACCAGCGCGTGAATTTCTTTTTTGCTCAGATGGCCGGTTGCCAGGATCATGTCGTGCTTGCCGATCAGCTCCAGGCACCGGCGCGCCTGGTCGCTCACTTTGCCGCTGGCGTCCAGCACGCTGATGGGCGCAGGCGAAATCCCGGTCGCCGAAAGCTCGCGCTGAATTTTCGCCCAGAAAGGCAGCTTGTCCGTGGGGCCGTCGCTGCGCCCGGCGGTTTCGTTCGCCGCGTCCACGGTCGGGAACCAGCAGATTTTATTTCCGGAGCGTCCAGCGATTTCCAGCGCCACGGGATTCAGGCCGCCGACGCTGTGATTCAGCGTGATCGCGCCGTACGCGGTGATTCCGGGGCTCGCCTTCGTCACTACCTTGGCGCGTTCGTAGGTCGGCGCGTAGTGCGACTTCAGCACGAAGCCCTTCAGTCCGTGCACGCGAAATTCCTTGGCCAGATCGAGGTCGTCGATGCGCCGCGCAATCACGTCCGGCGCCACGTGAACCTGGATATCGTAGCCGCCTTCGATAGCCTTCCATGCGGCATCCGTAATTTGAATCGGTGCGGTAACGGTCTCGGTTGTCATAGCGATATTTTACCTAAATTTGGGATTTGAACGCTCGTGCCAATTACAGCGGCTGGCCCGCGAGCCAGGCGTCTCCGCGCTCGTAAAGCGCTTCGACCTCAGGGCCCGTAAGTCCGGGCATGTCCATCTTGATTTTGTAGCCGATTTGCGTTTGAAGATAGGCCAAGTGCCGGTAGCCTTCGCGGAACGACATCAACAACTTCTGGTCAAGCATGAGTTTCGCTGCGGGATCGACCGGATCCATGCGGTCCTTTTCGTAGATCGGTTGGCGAAGCACCAGGCCCCACCGTCCCGAGCGTTTTTCCCAGAAATCGACGAAACGGCCCGTGCAGACGACATCGCAAACTACGTCGTGCACCGGCGCGCGCTGCGAAATGGTCATTTTAGTTTGCGAGAGGGCGCGATTGCCCTTCACCTCGATCGAACTCCCGCCCAGAAAATGCAGGATGCGCACGCCCTTAGCGAATCCCTGCTTGCTCATTTCGATGAACTGGTCAGCCGTGCCTTGCGTCCAGGTGGCCATCATCACGCCGTCGTCGTGCCACAGCGCCCGGAATTTGTCCCACATCAGCGCGTCGCGCCACACCACCCAGTTTTCAACCATTTCGCGAATCGTCAGTCGCTCGGCCATCTCATCGGTCATTTGTATCTCCCGCACCCGTTTCGAAGTAGGGGAGATTCTACACCGCCAGACCCGCTCGCCAAACGCCGGCGACGAAGACACCTCTCTGGATCGGTTTCGGACGGGTATGAGAAGATGGCGCCGCCCGGTCGAATGCGCGCGCGGCCCCGAAAATCAACCGTGACCACCACACCAGACGCACGTCGCCGCTTGAATCCTTGGTACGCGAACCTATGGGTGTACGTGTTGCTGGGCATGCTCTTAGGGATATTGCTCGGGAAATTCGATCCGAGCCTCGGCGTCAAAATGCAGCCATTCGGCGACGCATTCATCAAGCTCATCCGCATGCTGATCGCTCCGATTATTTTCTGCACGGTAGTGCATGGCATTGCGCGCATGGCCGATGTTGCGAGGGTCGGACGCGTGGCGCTGAAAGCAATCGTATATTTCGAAGTTCTCACCACCATCGCGCTCATCATTGGCCTCGTCGCCGTGAACCTGTGGCATCCGGGCCGCGGGATGAATGTGGACCTGGTGCACATGGACACCTCGGGAGTGCAAACCTACGTGGCGCATCCGGAGGCCGTCACCGTCACTTCGTTCCTGATGAACATCATTCCCTCCACTTTCGTGGGTGCCTTCGCGGACGGCGGCGTGCTGCCGGTGCTTTTCATTTCAGTGCTCTGCGCATTCGCGCTCACGCGGGTGGGCGCCGCCGGCAAACCGGTGGTGGATTTCATCGAAGCGGCGTCGCGGATGCTTTTCGCCGTGGTCGGAATCGTAATGTGGGCTGCACCGATCGGCGCGTTCGGGGCGATTGCGTTCACGGTAGGAAGATTCGGCGCGGGGTCACTGGTCTCGCTGGGGAAACTGCTCGGCGGATTTTACGTCACCTGCCTGATTTTCGTCTTCGGCGTGTTGTGGCCTGTGGCCGCCTGGTGCGGTTTCAATATTTTCAAGTTGATTCGCTACATTCGCGAGGAGCTTCTGATCGTCTTTGCGACGACTTCGTCCGAGACCGTGTTGCCTCAGCTGATGCGCAAGCTCGAAACGCTCGGCTGCGAAGAAAGCATCGTGGGCCTGGTGATTCCCACGGGCTATTCATTCAATTTGGACGGAACGTGCCTCTATCTGGCGACTACGACGGTCTTCCTGGCGCAGGCGACCAATACGCACCTTTCGATTTGGCAGCAACTTGGACTGCTCGCCGTGTTGCTGCTGTCATCAAAGGGAGCTGCCGGCGTGGCGGGGGCGGCGTTCGTAGTGCTGGCTGCGACGATGGCAACCACCGGAACGATTCCGGTCGCAAGCGTCGCGCTTGTGCTCGGGATTCACCGGCTGATGTCAGAGGGATTGACGCCGACAAACGTGGTCGGCAACGCGGTCGCCACGATCGTCGTCTCGAAATGGGAGCACGCACTCGACCAGAAGCGCCTCCAGTCTGAACTGGGGGGCGCGGCTTAGCGCGAGTACGGCGCAAACCTAGTGCGCCGAAGCTGCTGCCGACCTATTCAAGATCTGCTCCAGCCGGTCGAGCACCTGCATCGCGGTATAGCACTGCTGGACGCCCGCGTTCGGCTCGCGCTTTTCCTCGATCGCCGAGAGAAACTCGCGGTCCTGCAGCTCGACGCCATTCATCGAGACGGCCACGTGCGAAAGATCGATCTTCTTGTCCTCGCCGTCGATAAGGTCGTCGTAGTAGGCCTGGAATGTCCCGTTGTCGCAGATGTAGCGAAAGCGCGTGCCCAGGGGCCCTTTGTTATTGAACGAAAGCGAAAGCGTGCAGATCGCGCCCGAGGGCACCTTCATCACGATGCCCATGTCCATGGCGATCTTCAGCTCCGGATGCACGGGACCCTGGACCGCGTAGCAGTCGGAAACCAGCTCGCCCGTCTGATACTGGAACAGATCGACCGTGTGACACGCGTGATGCCACAGCAAGTGATCGGTCCAGCTGCGCGGCTGTCCGGCCGCATTCATGTTCGTGCGGCGGAAAAAATAGGTCTGCACGTTCATCTGCAGCACTTTCAGCTCGCCGGCCTTGATCTTCTTGTGGACGTATTGATGGCTAGGATTGAAACGGCGCGTATGGCCGCCCATGCAGACCACGCCGGTCTCTTTCTGCACGTCCACCAGCCGTTTGGCGTCCGCGAGCGTATCCGCAATCGGAATTTCCACTTGCACGTGCTTTCCGGCGCGCATGCACTGTACACCCTGGCTCGCATGCATGCCCGTCGGCGTCGCCAGGATCATGGCCTGCAGGCCGGGCTGTTTCAGACTCTCAGTCAGATCGCCCGTGAAATGCGGAATCTTGAATCTCTTGGCGACTTCTTCGGTCGATTTCTGATTCCCGCCCGTCAGGGTGATCACTTCGGTGCCTGGAATCGCCTGCAGCGCCTCCAGATGTTTCACGCCGAACGCACCTTGTCCCGCAACGCCGACTTTCATAGCTTTGCCCTCGCTTGGAATCGAACAACCTTGACGGAATTTGAGCGGATGTGCAGCCCGGAAAACTGAACCCGCGGCGTCCGGAGACGCCGCAGGTTAAAGTTGCGTACAGCCGAATCGCCCCAGGTTAGTGCGACGCCGCGCTCGGCTGCCCCATTTCATTCTTGGCAGCACGCAACTTGCGCAGCTCGGAATGGATTCGGATTACCGCCATCCACATGCCCAGCGGATGCGCCCCCGCCGTCACCAGCGGATGCACCTGCCCATCGCGGAATTTCTCGATGTCGTCATCCTGAAGCGTTTCGAGCACTTTCGCTTCATCGGGCGTCATGCCGTATTCCTTGGCTACCGAGGGAAGATCGTGGATCAGCCGCAGCCGCAGATCCCGCTTGAATCGGCTGTCGTAGAGCACTTTGTTGAGCTTGTAGGCCGAAGGAGACGGATGCTTGTAGAACTCATACCCGCCCTTGAATTCGTACTTCTTGGAGGCCTCCTGCCCTTCCTTGGATGGTCCCGTTCCCTTCAGAGGCATGAAGCGCAACACGGCATGGCCGTGGTGCCAGGTCGGTTGGTAGGTGACCAGCTCGCCCTTCTGATTGCCCATCGCGCCAAACATGATCATCCATGAAAGCAGCTCGGTGTTGCCCACTTCGTCCAGCTGTTCGTTCGTTAGTTTGATCAGCGAGTCAAGATTGCCCTTTTCGATCTCGGAGATCGCCCAGTAGTCAAAGTCGAAATCCGGCTTGGGGTATTTCCACGTCCCCGGAAAGTGGGACATGCCGCCGCTGGCCACGATGGCCACGTTTTCCGGGCGGTTGGCGATCACCTTGGCAATCGCGCGGCCGAGCTCTGCGCAGCGCTGGGCCGTGGGCAGTGGCGGAAGATACGCGTTCACGAAAATCGGCACCACTGGAATCTTGCGCCCTTCGATCACCCATTCGTAGACCGCCGCAAACGCGTGCCCGAGCACGGCGTCCTGCGAGTAGCCCAGATCGAAGCCCATTTTCATGAGCTTGTCGAGCAGGTCTTCGGTGAGCGCTTCGTGGATCTTCAGCTCATACTTCCGGCCGGCGAATTCGGCGTGCGAATATTCGCCCGACAGGATGGCGAAGGTCGGCACGGAGCTCAAAAAGAAAGTCTCCAGGTGATCGCTGCCGATCACGATGATGGCGTCCGGCTTGGTTTCCTCCAGCTCCTTGCCGATCTGGCGCATCGCTGCGATGTCGGCATCGAGCTGCTTGGGGTCTTCACTGGGCGGACGGTCAAAAAGCTGCGGGGCGTGCACGGTGGCGTATGCTGCAACAATCTTTCCCATGGGTGTTACCTCGTTTCGGTCTGCGGGAGGGCGTACCTCAACCACCCCCCAAGGCTCCCAAACCCTCGGGTTCGAGGAGCCACTTCTAGCGCGTGCTTCTAAGGGGATTCTGGCGAAAAGGAGCGGATTTCGTCAAGCGAAACCGTCCGCTCGCGGCTCGTTTGAAAAACCGCGTTTCACGATGTGAACGGGTCGGGTTTCGAGACATCGATTTCGAGATCCTTGATCGCTTTCTGCACCAGGGATGCTTGGACTTTGCCCTCGCGGAGCAGCTCGTGCAGCGTCGCAAGCGTGATGAAACGGGCATCGACCTCGAAGAAGTTGCGGAGCGATTCCCGACTCTCGCTGCGCCCGAATCCGTCTGTGCCCAGCGATGCGAGCCGCCGCGGCATCCAGGAGCTGACGAGGTTCGGCAGCGCCTTCAGATAATCCGTGGCCGCCACCAGCACCCCGGGCGCATCCGCCAGGCACTGTGTGACGTAAGGCACGCGCGGCTTGTCCGACGGATGCAGCAAATTCCAGCGCTCCGTCTCGATGCCATCGCTATACAGCGCCTTGTAGCTCGTCACGCTCCAGACGTCCGCGGCAACGTGATATTTTTCCGCCAGAATCTCCTGCGCCTTCAGCACTTCCCGCAGGATCGAGCCGCTGCCGAAAAGCTGCGCGCGCAGCTTCGATTTGGAGTCGGCGGCGGGCTTGTAACGGTACATGCCCTTCAAAATTCCTTCGCGCGAGCCTGCTGGCATCGGCGGCATGGCGTACGGCTCATTCATCACCGTGATGTAGTAGAAGATGCTTTCGCCCTTGCGATACATCCGGTCGATGCCGTCTTCGATGATCACCGCGATCTCGTACGCAAACGCCGGGTCGTACGCTTGCAGCGTCGGAATCGGCAGCGCCAGCACGTGGCTGTTGCCATCCTGGTGCTGCAAACCTTCCCCGGCCAGCGTCGTGCGCCCGGCCGTGCCGCCCAGCATGAATCCGCGACAACGCGTATCCGCCGCGGCCCAGATCAAATCGTTCACGCGTTGGAAGCCGAACATCGAATAGAAGATGAAGAACGGAATCGTGTTGATACCGTGCGTGGCATAGGCCGAGCCCGCCGCGATGAACGACGACATCGATCCCGCTTCCGTAATGCCCTCTTCCAGGATCTGCCCGTCCTTGCACTCCTTGTAATAAAGAAGCGTATTCATATCGACCGGCTCGTAGAGCTGGCCCTGGCTGCTGTAAATCCCCACCAGCCGGAACAGCGACTCCATACCGAATGTCCGCGCTTCGTCGGGGACGATCGGCACTACCAGCTTGCCGATCTCAGGATCGCGCAGCATTTTGCGCAACATGCCGACGAAAGCCATCGTAGTCGACACATCGCGTCCTTCGCTGCCGGTGTGAAATTCATCGAACAGAGACCTGTCTTTCAGCTCGAGCGGCTTCGAGCGCACCTTGCGCTGCGGCATGTAGCCGCCCAGTTTCGCGCGGCATTCCCGCAAGTACTTGATTTCCGGGCTGTCGTCCGGCGGACGGTAAAAGGGCACTTCGGCAAATTGCTCTTCGGTGAACGAAAGCCCGAACCGCTCGCCGAAATGGCGCAACGTATCCTCGTCCACTTTCTTCTGCTGGTGCGTGACGTTGCGCCCTTCGCCTGCCTCGCCCAGTCCGTAGCCTTTGATCGTGCGCGCCAGGATTACCGTCGGAGTTCCCCTATGATCCACGGCTGCCTTGTACGCCGCGTACACCTTCTTCGGATCGTGCCCGCCCTGCCGCAGCGCATGCAGTTTTTCGTCGGGAATGTCCTCAACCATCTTGAGCAGACGCGGATCGCCGCCGAACACATGCTCGCGGATGTAGGCGCCCGATTCGACGATCAGCTTCTGATACTCGCCGTCGACCATTTCGCCCAGGCGCTTCGCCAGCAGTCCGTCCACGTCTTTTTCAAACAGGGGATCCCAGTCCGAGCCCCACAGCACCTTGATCACGTTCCAGCCCGCGCCACGGAACGCCGCTTCGAGCTCCTGAACGATGCTGCCGTTGCCGCGCACGGGCCCGTCCAGCCGCTGCAAATTGCAATTGATCACGAAAATCAGGTTGTCGAGGTGCTCGCGCGAAGCCAGCGTGATCGCGCCCAGCGTTTCCGGCTCGTCCGTTTCGCCGTCGCCCAAAAACGCCCATACTTTCGCGTCTGTTTTCGGCTTCAGACCGCGATCTTCCAGATACCGGTTGAATCGAGCCTGGTAAATCGCCATGATCGGGCTCAGGCCCATGGACACGCTCGGGAATTCCCAGAAATCCGGCATCAGCCACGGATGCGGATAGGACGAAAGGCCGCCGCCCTTTTTCAGCTCGCGGCGGAAGTTCTCGAGCTTCGCCGCCGACAGGCGCCCTTCCACGAACGCGCGTGCGTAAACGCCCGGCGCGGCGTGGCCCTGGAAATAAACCGTGTCGCCCTCATATTCCGCCGTGCGCGCGCGGAAAAAATGATCGAATCCGACCTCGAACAGCGTCGCCACCGATCCGTAGGTTGAGATGTGCCCGCCGATGTTGTGTTCTTCCCGGTTCGCGCGCACCACCATCGCCAGCGCGTTCCAGCGCACCAGACTCTTGATCTTGCGCTCGATTTCCTGATCGCCGGGCAAAGGCGGCTGCTGGCTCAAGTGAATCGTGTTCACGTAGGGCGTATTCGCGGTAAACGGTACTTGTACTCCGCAGGCCAGTGCACGATTTCGAATTTCCTGAAGGATTCGTGAGGCGAGGCCGGGCTTGCCGTTTTCTACCACTGCATCGAAGGACTCAATCCACTCCCAGATCTCTTCGAGCTCGTCTACATCCGGGGGACGTACAATGGGGGACACCGCCATGGTCTAAGCCTTCCCAAACGGAAAGGTAGCGTTCCTTTCGAAATGTTTGATCACCTCTATTATATACCTCCTCCAAGGGAGCGAATCCGTGAATGCGCATCATGTTCGACGATGTGAACGATTTGATTTCGCAATAACGCGATCGGCTAACGGCATCCTGCGCATGGAGCCGCTTAGTGTGACGGGCCCGGCGGGTCGTTCGTTACGGTGAATGTCTGGCCGTCGTGCAGATAGAGGCGGTCGGCCTCTTCGCGGTTCAGCGGGCGTGCGCCGCGGCGTCCGAAAACCGCGAGCTGGTTGCCGCTCTCATCGACCGCGCGATCCCGATCGACTCCCTTGGAGATTGCCAGCGCCGGAGCGCCCGTGCGATAGCTCGCAATCAGTTTGGGAGTGGGCCGCGGGCTGAAGCCATACGCATTCGGCGAATCCTCGGGCGAAAGGATTTGCAGCACGCGCATGCCGTTGCGGCCGTCGGCCAGAAACGCGAACGCGCTCGCATCCACCATCCCGATCTTCACGTCGCGCAGATCGTTGATTTTTCCGTCCGCAGAGAAGATCTGATCGAGCCGGGGCTGCTCTGGCTGCTCCACGCTCACGATCGCGAGACCCTGTTTGCCCGCCGCCACGTACGCATACGTGCGCGCCACGTACACGTTGCGCGCGTCAGCGAGCTTCACCCGGGCATTCGGCACCAGGCGCGGATGGTCGAGCGTCGTCACGTCCAGCACTTTCAGTCCATCGCGATCCACCACAAATCCGTAGCGGAACTGAATCGAAATGCCCTGCGGATCGTTCAATTCCGGCGCGCCGATCTGCGCCACCACGCGCGGCGCGAGCGGCTTATCCAGATCGACCACCACGAGCCCGCGATCGCACAGCATGTAGGCGTACGTGCCCGCGATCGTAATCCGCCGCGCGCCGTTCAGAATTCCGTCCGGATTGAACGCCAGCGCCCGTTTCAGGAAATTGTTTCGTGGATCGCCGTCGAGCAAAGTGCTCACACCGGGCGTCTTGCTCTGGGGATTCGAATCGCCGACGACCACCAGACCTTCGTACTTGTCTGCAACGTAAAGGTACGCGTACATCGCGTGGATCGGCCCTTCTTCGTTTTCCGGATCGTGCGTCCGCGCCGGATCGATCGCCAGCGTCGAAGGACTCGCAATCGCCGTCGCATATTTCGTGCGCACGTAAAGCCGCTGACCCAGCGGAGAAACCGGCGCGGTCGTCTGCCGCTCGGAAAAACCTTTGTTATCGATGTTCGCCACGTCGTACGCGCGGAACCCGCCTTTGCCCAGCGCCGCGTAGAGATATTCGCCGCGCAGCTGCAGGTCCAGCACGTTGCCCGGATGGTGGTAGGCCTCTTGCAATTCGCGTCCGCGCGCCACGTGCTGCTTATAATCGTCCGGATACGCCAGCCGCTGCAGGTAGCTGCCAATAATCGCCGGCGGCTCGTCATGCTCGGCCACGGCTACGGCCTCGAATCCCTTCGCGCCGTCCGCCACATACGCGTAGCGGCCCATGAAATTCAGCAAGTTCGTGCCCTGCAGCAGCACCTGGGCCATCCAAGCGTTGTTGTCGTTTTGTGCGCTCACGTGGCAGTCGTCACACTGCTTCGTCTCTTTCGCGCGCACCGTGTGCGGCACGAACGTGCTGAACGCCGTCCCGGCAAATCCTTCCGACGAAACCGTCTGCTGCATGTAGTACAGCCATTCGCGGTTCTGGTTCTGCGAGCTGACCGTGATCGCGCACGACGACCGCGCCGGCGCCACGCGATGGCCGGTCACGGTGCCGTCGATTGCGAGCATGAAGCCGTCGTCGCGCAGCACCTGAAAATTGTAGGACGTGTAGTTCCGCGTGATCAGCCCCTCGTTGTGCAGCATCGGCACGCGCTGGTTCGCCGTCATCGACAAATGACAGCCGAAGCAGTTCGGCGTCCACGATGTGTGGCACGCATAACAGGTCATGCGGCTGTTTGCGTGCGCCAGCTGCGATTCATCAGACGGCAGCGCGCCCCACGTGGTGCCGTCCACGCGCACAGTTTTTGCCCAGCGCGATTTCTCGCTGTAGTGCGGATTGCCCGGCGTGATCGTGTCGAGCGTCTGCACCACTTCCCATTCCTTGTCCGGCTCGACCATCGAGTGCTGGATCAGCGCGTCCCCGCGCCATTCGAATCGCCGCCGGTTCCATGGCGTGCGCAGCGCGTCCAGATGCGTGCCGCCGTCGGGCGCCGCCGGGCCGGACGTGATCAGCGTCGCGCGCTTTTCAACCGTGCCGTGGCACTCGGTGCAATCGAGCTCGATGGCCGCGCGCGGTTCGGCATAGAGCTTCCCGTTGCCGTGCACGTCCTGCTGGAAATGGCAATCCACGCACTGCATCCCTTTTTCCAGGTGAATGTCGGCCAGGTGCACGGCCTTCGAGAATTTGGCCGGATCGTCGGGCGCCACGACCTTGTTATCGGCATCGAGCAGATTTCCAGTGCGATCGCGCTTGTAAACCGCCCGGAAAACCCAGCCGTGGCTGTGGAAATCGGCAAACTGGCTTTGCCTCAGCTGCGCGTTGAATTCTGGGCTGCCAAGTTTCTCCAGGAATTTTGTATCGGCCCAGAGCCCTTTCGGCGCCGCGCCCTCCGGATTTCGCCGAGCGACTTCGTATTTCTCTTCCGCCGTCGGATTACGCTGCTTCGCGGGGTACATCGACTCGCCATCCGCTTCGTTGTCCCACCAGGTGTAGCCAAAATACGTCGTCTCCATATTCGTGCCCGGATGGATGTGGCAGACCATGCATTGGCTCGAAGGAATCGACCGCGTGAACGTGTGCCGGATCGGATGCCCGGGCTCGCCCTTCGCAATCGTCGGATCGCTCGACGCGCTTTCGCCCAGATGCCCGTAGGGCGCATAGGGCCCGGAATGCTCCGGTGACCGGTCGTTTGCGTAAACCACGTGGCACGCGGTGCAGCCGCTGCCACGATAATCGCCCGGCTGATCGTTGGTTCCCGGCAATGACATCAACGGATCGAACAGCCGCGTCTTCTGCAGCCCCAAAAACACCGGATCAGTGCGCAGCAAGGTGCCGAAACCGCGCTCGCCGAGCTGATCATCTGGTTTTCCATCGTCTTCGGCGGGTTTCGGATTACCGATCTCGCCCTTTTTCTCGCCGCCGCGTTCGAATACGCGCAGCACATTGCCGGGTTGCGAAATTTCCCAGCGTTCCAGCGGTGTCAGCTCCCCTACAACGCCTTTCATGCGCGTTTCTGCAGGCGTCGGAGCCGGTACGGTCTGCATCATCTGTGGCTCGCCGTCCGCGGAGTAGCTTTCGCCAAACCGCGCATTTTTCAGCGGGAACGATCCGTTATTGTAGAGTGCCGCTCCCCAGAGCATCCCGCCGTGCGTCATCATGCTCGTGCTCACGTTGCGGACTTCCGACGTGTGGCAGCCGACCGACCCGCATGTCTGGCGCGCTACGCGCAGATCGCCGGGATTCGCGAATCGAACGTAGTCGTAGCTCTCGCGCAGCCAGGCCGTGTAAACGCGTTGCGCGTTGGCCAGCCCGTGCGTGAATACCGGGTCGCGCGGCTGCACGTGAGCCTTCCATTTCACCCGGGTATAGCTCGCGGAATCTTTCGCCGCGCCGGGAGCGATCGTGGCCCCTGGATCGCCGCCGTGGCAGTCGGTGCAGCCCAACCGCACCGTGCGCGTGGGATGCATGGTCGGCTCATCGACATTCACATGGCAACTGACGCAGCCCGCGCTCTTCGCATCGGCCTCCTCCTGCGTCTGGGTGATCAAGCTTCGCCGCGCCGTCGGCGGCGTCTGCGATGGCGCAACCGCCGGGGAAGGAGAAGCAGAGGATCCGGATTGAGAAGCAGGTTGGGTGTGCGTATGCGCCTGGGCCGACGGCAATCCGTGCTCGAGCGCAAACGAGAAAAAGGCAAGCAGCGCAACGCCGCCAAACCAACGCTGCAGCCACGCCATCGCCGATGGTTTTTGTTTCAGCACTCGCTCGTTCGCTCCGGCCTTGCGCTAAAACTGAAACTTGATGTCGGAGAACAGCGAAAACATCATCTTGCCCGTATAAATGTCGCGCAGCCCCTGCCCGGGCACCAGCGCCGCCGCCCCGGCCGTAATCGAAATGTTTTCCGTCAGCGGCGGCCGGTAGCGCACGCCGATGCTTGAATCGACGCCGATCGAATGATGAATCGGCGACTGGAACAGCAGCAGCTCCAGCGGCTCCGTGCGCATGAATCGCAGGTAATTGACGTTGACGAAACCTCGCAGCTTCGGCGTCAAATCAAAATCCGTACCCAGATTCGCCAGAAAAATTCCCGGATTCACAAAATTCGCCTGGCCTTCGTCCTTGTCCGAACGCAAGCTCGGCAGCAAGCTGTCGGGCGACGTCAGGCCTACGTCCGTGCCGGTCAGCCGTATCCCCTCGCGATTCCACAAACTGAAAATTCCGCCCGCGAATTCCGGAAAATCTTCGATCGCATCAAAACCGCGCGCGTGCCCGCTTTCCGGATTCGCTGAGCCCGACGCGTAAAACAGCGAACCCTTGAACCGGATCCAATCCTTGTCCACCGAAGCCTCAACCGCGGCCATCTGCGCGTTGATCGTCACCGGCCGCCCTGCCAGCGGATTGAAACTGTCCGTGCCCAGCGCCTGGTAAAACGCGTTCGTCAGGTTGATCCGCCCAATGTGCCCGTCGCCCGTCCAACCGAGATATGCCGCATGAATGTCGTGCGTCTTGATCTGGTTGTCGAAAATCACCCGCCCGATCGGCGAAGGCCGCACCAAAAATCCGTTGTCGTCGTAATGAATCCCGCCCTGATCGTCGTTGTAGCTGATGCTGAATTGCGCCGTGTATCCCTGAAAGAAAAAATCCTGCCGGTACAAATTGGCGATGATCACCTGCTGTTTCCGCCGCTCGAACGTGTTCAACCCGCTGTTCGTGTTTTTCTCGAGCAAATTGAAATATGCCAGGTTGTATTGCCAGCGATTCGAATCCAGATTCCCGAAAAATCGCACGCCGGGCTGCTCGTCCACGAACAAAAACCCGCGAAAATCGGCGTTGAACTCCTGAATGCCCGCGCGTACGGAAACGAAATCGAAATTCGGTCCGATATCGTGCAGCTTCAGCTCGCCGAACATTTCTTGAAATCCCAGATGCCCGTCGAGCCGCGTGGTGCCGTCACGTACGTTCACCGCCACGATGCCCAGCTCCCGCACCGCCAGGTAATTCATGCTCACTGCCGGCGTGATGCGAATCCGCCAGTCTACCGGACGAAACGCCGCGTCGCCGTGAAAGAGGTCGAACGAAAAAATAAAAAGCTGATCCAGAAAAATCTGTTCGCCCTTGCCGAAGAATCCGGGCGTTCCGGGCTGCGCCGTGCTCACGCCACTCGGCACCGGCAGCCGCCGGCCGTCGAAGAACGTGTCGCCGATGCCTGTGAAATTGAAAAAGATCTGCTGCCCGATCACCGGCACGTCGCCCTTCCATTTGTTTTTGTCGAACGGATCCCACTTGCTCCCGTGCACGTAAGGATGCTCGCCGCCGGTGCCGTAGCGATTCCATTCCGGCATCGTCACGCGCCAGCGGTTCGGCTCGGCCTGAAAAACTTCGCCGTCGGGAGGAAATGTCGCGGGCACGGAGCTGGGCTGCGCGCCCGGCTGAAGATCGGGGCTCTGCTTCGCTCCGGAATATCCCGGCGCGGTCGATTCCGTTCCGGTAGCCGAAGGAGTCGAAGGCGGAAGCTGTTCGGCTCCCGCTTGCGCAGGCGGCGTCGCCCCGGCCGCAGCCACCAGCTTGATCTCGCGCGTCAGCGAGTCACCGGCCGCGATCGTCACATTCCCTTCGACCAGAGTGTCGTAGCCCGCCCCCGCGATGCTCAACTCATACTCCCCGGCCGGCACGTCGACCAGCCGGAAAACGCCCTCGGCATTCGCAGTTGCTTTGCGAATCTCGCCCGTCGCGAGATTCCGCAGCGTCGCCGTTGCGCCTCCGACCGGCCGCCCATTCGCGTCGCGCACCATGCCCTGCACCGCGCCTGTCTTCTGGGGCGCTTTGCCGGGCAGCTGCTGCTGCCGGGACACGCTGGCAATTTTCATAACGGCGAACGAAGGCGACGAGGCAAGCAAGATCAGCAGGACGACTCGTGGGAGGGCGTTGGATGCAGCAAGCATCCTCAATATCCTGAAAATCGTCGGTGGTCCGGGAAAAAATTCGTGCGCGTCTAGGTAACACCGTTACTCAGCGCCGGGCAAGTCTTTTTGAAGCCTCGGTGCGCCATTCCCTCAGCAGCGCCGGCCGCCTTGAGTCGATTGAGTCCGCACCTCATCTGTGCTACCAATAACGTGTAATCGCATGCATTGCACCGCCCATCGAAATTCCTCCCTGTCGAATCTCTGTCCCCTTGCGCTCAGTATCGCGATGAGCGCGGTCCTAGCCGCCTGTGGTGGCTCGAGCGGCATCGAAAACGGCGGCGGGTCAAACCTTCCTCCGCCCCCTCCATCCGAATCCTCGCAGATGCTGACGAGTCAGGACGTGACGCCCTGGTCCA